>Ga0181987_12181_pt1 | contig 35682 bp, 30 predicted proteins | sample TergutCo191P1_FD_120224 | JGI IMG/M metagenome (GOLD analysis project Ga0181987, IMG submission 120224)
AAAAGTTTTTTGCATTCATCAATGTTTTCTTCTCTCCAATAAATGCAAAACTGGTAACTGGCCGTTTTGTAATACGCCCTGTTAACATACTTTGCGGCAACGCTAAAATATTCTTTGGCCTTTTCAAAATTGAATATGCCTGACCTATAGTTCCCGTTATTTCGGCGGTTGTATCGTCTTTTATTATTTTGAAAGGAAACTTAAGATTTTGAATTTCATTTTGAATATCCAATAAGTTTTTCAAATTCTCCAAGCCTTTGCAAAAATTATATCCGTTAAAATCAATTTGCGCAAGCAATATGTTAAAACGCACATAATTTTCCCAATTCTCCGTTGCTCTGCAATATTCACCCTCAACAGCTTTATCTAAAAGAGAAGAAAAGTCTTGCCGGCTAAATCTCGTTTCTATTGCGCCATTATGAGTTTCAAACAAGAGCATTGACATTAAAATTTTAAGCTGCGTGTTTTCAGGCAATTTTTGCTTTGCGTAATTTATAAATTCCACATAAAAAACGCTTTTAAGCTCATTCAGTTGTAGCATGATCTTCGGATTTGTGCCCCGAGTTTCAAAATTTATATCCAGGAATTTTTTCGCTTCAAGCCACAAGCTTTCATACTCAGCTTTGCTGTTTCTCAAAGGTTCAAAAACCTCTTCCAACTGTTTCACATTCCCGAATTTATTTGAAAGAACTCCTTGCAATATTTTTTGAAATTTAAGAGATGGGGATAACTTATCAAGCGGCAAATAATCCTTGTCGCAATCGCATTCCAGAGCTTTCAAGCCTTCTGTTCGAACAAGCCCGCAAATAATATCGGCAAAATTCACAAAAACAGATTCGCTGTCATTTCTGTATCTTATGTTAATCTTTAATCCTTTGCGCTCATATTTTGCCAGAGAAGCTTTAAGGGTTTCGCAAATCTTTTTATGATATGCGCGCCAAATAGCATCGTCTGTCTCCATAAGTCCAAGGCAATCCGCTTTTCTTCCATCAAAACTTATTTCAATAGAATCTCCATGCTGAAATTTTCTGCTCTCAAATAAACCGAATATAACAGCCTGCAATGCCGCATACCACCAATGCTGCTGATTAGAAGCAAAAACAGGCTTGTTGCTTGAAATAAAAATCTCTTCTGCCACAGGAGAAAAGGTTTCTTTGCATATTGCTCTATCGGAGTCATTCATTCCAGAAAAATGGATGCGCTTTAAATTGCTATTCTTAAAGACTTTTTGATAAAGTTCTTTTAATTCGGATTCTTTGATTCTTGTTAAAACTCCGCAGGCAAAGGAGGTATTATTTAGAGACAAAATGTTGAAGTCTCCGGTTTCGTCTATGGAAAAATGATAATTGCTCATAAGAAGAATGTAGAAATTGCAAGCCGGCATATTTATTTTCTACCTTCTTACGCATGACCAAAACACAAGCCCTTAAGCTTTGGAAAAATGCAAGCTGGACTGAACTCGCAAAAGAGGCGCACGATATGCGCATTCAAATTCACGGCAAAAAAAATGTCAGCTATACTGTCTTTAGAATAATAAATTACACAAATATTTGCAAAATTGCCTGTTCTTTTTGCTCGTTCAAAAACACAAAGCCATATACGCTTAGCTTGAAAGAAATTCGCAAAGAAGCGCTAAAAGCGAAAAAACAAGGCGCAAGCGCAATCTTTTTCCAAGGCGGGGTTAATCCCGGCATTTCACTTGATTATTATTTAAGCGCATTGGAATTGCTGAACAAAGAATTGGGATTTCCTGTAAGGGCATTTTCTCCGGTTGAGCTTTTTCATATGGCAAAAGGCAGCAAAATTTCTTTGCCGAGACTTTTGCAAAAATTAAAAGCGGCAGGGCTTTCTTCAGTGCCCGGCGCAGGCGCAGAAATAATGACCGCAAAAATGCGGAGAATACTTGCGCCAAGAAAGCTCTCCGCAAAGCAGTGGTGCGGCGTTATGCGAGAGTGCCACAACCAGGGTCTCAAAAGCAGCGCAAACATAGTGATTGGCTCAACGGAAGGCCCCGAAGATATTATTGAGCATTTGAATTATATTCGTGAAACAGGCGGTTTTCAGAGCTTTATCCCTTGGGTTTTCCAGCCCCAAACATCTAATTTCCCAATTCGCCATGTGCCGGGCGTTGAATACATAAAACTAGTCGCGCTTTGCAGGCTGTTTTTCCATAACATTCCAAATATTGAGGTTTCTGTTCTGGGAATGGGTAAGGCACTGGGCGAACTTGCCCTTTACGCAGGCGCAAATGACATAAGCAGCGTTGTTTTAGAGGAGCGGGTTATGCGTTCGCAAGGCGTTTCAAGCGTTTCTGAGGCAGAGGAGTTTATAAGGGGCGCAGGGTTTAATCCGGTGAGGCGCGGGATAAATTACTAGATCAATTTTTTCTACATTAACCCTTATGTCAGTAGAAACCATTGCAGAAGCTCTTTTGGAAAAGCTAAAAACAATAGCTAAAACCGAAACCGTGATTGGCGAGCCTGTGCGCTCCGGCGAATCAACCATTATCCCTGTTAGCAGAATCTCCATTGGGATGGGAATGGCAGGGCATACCGGAAAAAGCGATACGGCAACCGGCGGTGGCGGGCTTCGCATAGACCCCGTTGCGTTTTTGGTGCTAGGCGAAGATATCGATGACATAAAAGTTTTGCCTATAGAGAAGGCTCAATCAGCTCTTGCGAAAATCGCAGACCTAACGCCTGATGTGCTGGCTTTGCTTTTAAAGAATTTTTCAAAGAAATCAGAGGATGGGGTAGCGAAATGAAACAACTTAGGCTTTCAAACAAAGACAGAAAAATAGCCGGGGTTTGCGGTGGATTAGCAGAATACTTTGGCTTGGACCCAACTATTGTCCGTGTAATGTGGCTTTGCTGCGTGATATTGGCAGGCTTTGGCTTTTTGGCATACCTCATATGCTGGTTTGTCATTCCCAGAGAAAGCTAAAACGGCTGCGCTACCAGCCCAAAGTTGATTTGCAGCCTTCTTCCGGAAATATCGCTGCCTTTGTCTCTGTCGTAGTGCTTTGTTATCCATCTGTGCTCGGCTTCTATTATTATGGCGGCTAATGGCGAAAACATGAATCTGTGCCCAATGCCAGCACCCCACTCATTCCATGCGGCATCCGAGCTTGGGTAGTAGGCTTTGTTTCTGACATATGAAGCTGCTATATAAGGGCGCTCCGGGCCAATTGCGGAAAATCCGATTTGCATGGAAATGTCAAATCTTTTTACTTCTTCCGTTGCTCCATTCGAGTAAATTTCCTTTTTATTGTTTGTGTTAATTCCAAGCCTCGCAAAGCCAATGCCGTTTAGCCAAACCCCTGCGAAAGGGGTGATTCTCACAATTCCATTTCCGTAATTATCGCCTTCAAGAAGCCCAGAGCCGGTTTCCAAAACAGCGCCGAAAACCACTGGTAAACCCTGTGCATGCCCGTAACTTATCGCAAATATGCAAAAAAACGGTAAAATAGCACACGAAAATACATTTTTTATCATTTTTGCAATCTAGAAAAGATAATTTATTATATTTCTAAATATGGGAAGATTGAAATTCATTGTTTTGCTTGTTGCGTTGCTTGCGATTTCTGCATTTGCCGGCGAAGGCAGTTTTAACTATTACGGGCAGCTTGGATTTCACAAAACCCAGAGCGCGTATACCATTGGGCATGGCCGCTTTGGGGTGGGCCTGTTCGCAGAAGGAGCGGGTTTGCACAGCATGATAGATGGCGGGCAAATTTGCGTTCCCGTGGGCAATGAACAGCCATACGGTTTATGCCAGGAGAAGTCGTCTTATGCGCCTTTAGGGTCCACTTACATAGGCATAAACGGCTATCCGTTTGTTTCGCTTGGGCTTTCGGAATATTTTGACTTTGGAATTGGCATACCTCTTTACGGTGAATTTATAGGAATCGAAAACCGCCCTATATCCGACATTAATGACAATGGTTGCTTGGTTGGCGGGCATGACTGCCCAGACAATATAGATGCCGCCGGGTGGGGGAATTTGCAATTTTTAGCCAAGCTGCGAGCCCCTTGGGGAGATGCGCCCGTTAACCTTTCTTTGATTTTGGGCGCGGCTTTGAGCACCGGTCGCACGGATTATTATGGACTTTGGATTCGCGATCCCTCATTTTTGAATACAAAAGATTCTGCATCTCCGATTGTACCCGGTGCATCAGGTTATACTAACGGAGGAGCAATGTTTAAATTCGGGGGAGCGTTCACTTTTGATTTCAATTATCTTAGAACGGAAATTCCTTTGATGCTTCACATAAACTATATGTACAGGATGACACTTGGAGAGTTCGGTTCGTCTTATCCTAAAGTTCAAAGCCTTGCCACCGCTTTGGAATGGACTCCTTTTCAATATATATCATTGATGGGTGAATTTTACAAAGATATGCCAAGCGAGTTTCCCAAAAATAAAGCTGGCGAAGAAGACTATGCCGGCACTTCCACGCTCGCATTTGGCACAGCTTTGCATTTTAACAAGCATTTCGATTTGCAACTCGGCTTTCAAATGCGTGTAGGAGACGACGATAAATACATAGAAAAATTGGCTATTCCCATGAATAAACTTCCTGATGGCACTCAAAGATACGGAACTTACAACGCTACTCTGGTTCCAAAATATTTAGTGTTTGGAGGCTTAACTGTTAGAATTTTTGTGACCGAACAAGAAGAGGAAGAAGAAGACGATCGCAATCCTGATATAGATGATGACGGAGTTTGCGACCCTTGGGTGAAAAGGGAAAACAGGCAACGCGAATACGCAGATGTTTGCAGCGGCGTGGACAAATGCCCTCATGATCCCGGCGAGCTTGAAAATAAGGGCTGCCCTGAAGAAGAAGAGGAGGAAGAGGAGGAAGAAGAAGCTCCGGTTATCAAGTTTGACGTAAGCGAGGAATCCATTTCTTCCGGACAATCGGCGACAATAATATGGATGGTTTCCAATGCAGACAAAGTTAGCATAAACCAAGGCGTTGGAGAGGTTGGCACCGAAGGCAAAAAGAAAGTAAAGCCCACAGAAACAACTATATATACTATTACAGCTACCGGACCCGGAGGCACAAAAAAGAAAAGCATAGAAGTTGTTGTGGAAGCTGCCGCAGGTCCTTCCATCGATTTTAGCGCAAGCTCAGAATCTGTTCAAAAAGGGCAGCCTGTAACTTTAACATGGTCGGTTACCGAAGCTACCGAGGTTAGCATAGCAGGCATAGGAAAGGTTAAGAACACGGGTTCCAAAACGGTTAAGCCGGCAAGCGTGGGGCCTGCTACATTTACCCTTACAGCTACCGGGCCTGGAGGCACAAAAACGGAATCGGTGGAAGTTGAGGTGTTGGGCGGGCCTCTTCCGACAATTTTGTTCACGGCAAGCTCTGAAACAATCCAAGACGGCCAAACCGTGACCTTGAACTGGCAAGTGTCAAACGCAACTGAGGTTAGCATAGAAGGCTTGGGAAAAGTTCCCGCCAAAGGCAACAAAAAGCTAAAACCGGCAGAAACCACGGTCTATAAACTGATTGCTACCGGAGATGGCGGCACGGAAGCGGCAACGGTGGAAGTTGAAGTAGCGGCTCCTCCTCCAGCGCCGGTAATTGAAGCGCAAGTCAACTTGAAAGGCGTTACATTCGGCAGCGGCAACGCTACGCTAACGCCCAATGCCAAGAAAGTTCTCGATGGCGTGGCGGAGCAGCTTTTGGCTTATCCCAAGGTGAAAATTGAAATTCATGGCTATACCGACAATCAAGGCAAGCCGCAGACGAATTTGGAGCTTTCCGAGCGCAGGGCAAAGGCTGTTGTGGGTTACTTGGCTACGCAAGGGGTGTCAATGGGCCGCATGAAAGCGGTGGGCTTTGGCCAGGATAATCCGATAGCAGACAACAAAACCCCGGCAGGCCGGGAACAAAATCGCCGCATTGAAATGATAAGGGCGGATTAATAATTTCTAGTTTACCATAAATTCAAAAAAGAGGTTATCATGGCTAGAAAGAAGATTGCGCTTGTGGGCGCAGGGCAGATTGGCGGCACAATGGCGCTTGTTTTGGCGCAAAAACAACTGGGCGACATTGTGCTTGTGGACGTTGTGGAGGGCGTGCCTCAGGGCAAGGCTCTGGACATAATGGAAGGGAGGCTTTCGCTTAATACCAGCGCAGTGCTGTCTGGAACAAACAATTACGAAGATATTGCCGGTTCAGACGTGGTTATAGTTACCGCCGGCGTTCCTCGCAAACCCGGTATGTCTCGCGATGACCTTTTGGGAATAAATTTCGGCATTATTGAAAAAGTGGGCTTGGCTATTAAAAATACCGCTCCAAACGCATTTGTCATAGTGGTGACCAACCCTCTTGACGCAATGGTTTACGCAATGCAAAAAGTCACTGGCTTTGCCTCCGAAAAAGTAGTTGGCATGGCGGGTGTTTTGGATAGCTCCCGCCTCGCTTGCTTTGTTGCGATGAAGCTTGGAGTAGCGGCAGAAGATGTTCAAGCCGTTGTTATGGGCGGGCACGGCCCCTCTATGGTAAGCTTCTACGATTTGGTTTCCGTTGGCGGCATTCCGCTTCCGCAGCTTATGAGCAAAGAAGACTTTGATCTTCTCTCAAAGCGCACCGCAGAGGCAGGCACAGAAATAGTCAATCTCTTGAAAACAGGTTCTGCGTTCTATAGCCCCGGAGTTTCTGCGGTTAGAATGGCAGAGGCGTATTTGCTGGATAAAAAGAGCGTTTTAACTTGCGCAGTAGAGCTTAAGGGCCAGTATGGCATTAACGGATTTTATTGCGGCGTTCCTGTGGTCATAGGTGCCGGCGGCGTTGAAAAAATCATTGAAGTTAAAATGAACGACGGTGAAAAAGCAGCTTTCGCAAAGTCGGTGGAAGAGGTGAAAGTTAACGCAGAGTGGGTGAATAAGAAAATAACTGCATAAGATTTTCTATATTTATCTACGAATTTTATAGAGGCGTATCTGGAAAGTATATTAAAATTGGATTCTTTAGTGCTTGGCGCGTGCGAACGCGCCGGCGTTGATTTCATTGAAAAAGAACTGCTTGGCGCCGGCAGGCGCAAGGTTCTGAGAATTTTTATAAATAAAAGCGGCGGGGTGAACGTTGAAGATTGCGCTCGCGTCAGCCGTTATTTGAGCGAAGAACTGGACAAAGAGGAAAACGCAAAATTGATAGATTCGTCGTACACGTTGGAAGTTTCGTCCCCGGGAATAGATAGAACTCTTAAAAGAAGGTAAGGCATGGCAAAGAAGACCGCAAAAAAAACGAGCTTGATAAAGATGGCTTTGGAAAATTTGGCAAAAGAAAAGAATGTTGCCATAGAAGATGTGTTTGCTGCATTTAAGGAATCCCTTGTAGCAGCGGCTCGCAAGTACACTAAACTGCACAAAAACATAGAGGTGGATGTTGACCCTGATACCGAGGATATAAAAGTTGTGCTCAGGGTGGAGGTTGTGGAAGATTTTCCCGACTACGATCCCAATCTCACTCCCGAAGAAGTGGAGAAGCTGGACGAGCATTACATGCTTGAGGCAGAGGCTAAAGAGCACCACCCCGAAGCTGAGGCCGGTTATATGCTGGAAGTAGAGCTTCCTTTTGAAAAATTCGGACGCTCTGTGATACAAGAGGCCCGCCATCGTTTGAAGCAACGTGTGAACGACGCTGAGCGCAGCCGCATATTTGATCTTTTCAAAAATAAAATGGGCACGTTGATAAACGGGCAGGTTTTGAGAGTTGAGAAAAACAATGCTATAATTGCCATAGGCAGCACAGAGGCAATTCTTCCCAACAGCGAGAGAATGAGCAAAGACCGCTGGAAAATAGGGCAGTCTGTGAAAGCTGTTATTTCTGGCATTTCGGAACAATCAAAAGGCTCCAGCTCTCAAGTGACCCTCTCAAGGGTGAACAAAGATTTTGTTAGCGAACTGTTCAAGCAGGAAATTCCTGAAGTATATGACGGTACAATAGAAATAAGAGGCATAGCTCGCATACCGGGCTACCGTGCCAAGGTTGCCGTGTTTTCAAGAGACGACCGGGTTGATCCCTCCGGCGCTTGCATTGGCGTTAAGGGGCAGCGCATACAGGCTATAACAAGAGAATTGAACAATGAACGCATAGACGTTGTGCACTGGGACCCTGATCCTGAAGTATATTTTCGCAGGGCTTTGGGCGCGACCAACAACATAAACATAGTGAAGTCCTTTGAAGTTCCGGGTTTCAACCCGCCACGCACCATAGTAGTTGTGGGCGATGAAGACGTTGGAGTTGTTATAGGAGACAAAGGGCAAGCGGTTCGCCTTGCGGGGCAGTTGTTGGGAAAAGAAATTTGCGTGTTTAGCGAATCGGACTGGTCAAACCATTCCGAGGAAGAAAAGGAAGAACTTATACGTTCTCAAGACCCACGTACCGTTGTGAGAAAAGCGGCTTCTTTAGATACGTTATTTAACCCTTCTCCAAGTGAGGCAGCTAGCTCTGATGAGTAACGAACTGATACCGGTCCGGGCATGGATAGAAAAACACTCCTTTGACCAAGGAGATACGTTTAGTTTTTTGGTTGGAAAAACTCTGGACGGCGTGACTATTAAGTCTGTGAACACAAAGGTTTCCGAAGGAGCTTTGGATTCTTACATCAATGATGTTCGCGCGGCCCAAAAGAGAAAACCGCCTAACAAGGGAATTAAAAAAGCAAAAGCCGAAACCGACAAGCAAGAGGGTTCCGGAAGCAAGAATGTAACTTTAAAGAAAATAAACAGGCCAAAACCGCAACCACAGCCACAACCGCCAAAACCTGCTCCGCCAGAGCCGCCGGTAGCAGCTCCGGTTGTTGCTCCTACGGCTCCAGTTGAAGCTCCTCCAGTTGCAGAGAAACCGGAAAACAAACCCGAAGAACCGGCGAAAACAGTTCAGCCTGCGCAACCAGCGCAACCTGAACTACCTGCGCAATCGGCACAACAGGTTCAGCATTCTGCAAAGCCTGTTCATCCGGCTCATTCAACTCATCCGGCTCATTCGGCTCACCAGGCTCATCCGGCGCATCAAACGCATCAAGCGCATCAAGCGCATCAAACGCATCCGGCAAAAAACCAGCCTGCCCAAGGTACACACGCTCCAAGTACGCATGTTCAAAACGAACCTAGAAAAACAGCGTTCACGGCTAATGTTTCCAAAGTTGTGGACCCTGCGGTGCTTGCGAGAATTCAAAAGAGCAAGCTGCAGGAAAAAGCTTCTCGCGGGCAAAAAGGCTATAGAGGCGGCAAAAACAACCAGCAGGGCAAAAGCGGCGGACAAAAGCAAACTTCTGCGACCGGTTACAGCGGAAACTTGCGAGCCCAGCCAAGGCAAACCGAAAACAAGGCTCAGGCAGGCATGCAAATTCGCCGCCCGGGTTTTGGCACAACGCTCCAAGATGTTTTATCTGCAAGCACTCCTGCGCACAAAGACTTTTTAGACAATAGAACGCACAGCGGCAGAGGCCATGAAGATTCTCGCGGAGGAAAGCGCGGTAAAAAAGGCAAAGACACTCAGAGAGAGAGGGAAATACAAAAAGAAAATGTTGAAAAAGCCCAAAAGAGGGTTTCCGATGTTTTGGTTTCTCTTTCCAAAACCCCGGCAAAAAAAGTTTACAGCAAAGACAAAGTTCATAGCGAAGGCGATTCTCCTTCAAAAACAATCAATGTTTCCGCATTCGTTTCTGTTGGCGAGCTTGCCGGTCTTTTGGAGCAGCCATCCGCACGTGTTATAGGCAAGTGCATGGAAATGGGCAAAATGTTTACCATCAATGAACGGCTGGATTTTGAAACCGTGCAGGTGATAGCAGATGAGTTCGGTTTTGAGGCCAAGCTCATGGAAGAATACCAAGAAGAAACTCTGGGCATTCATACTGATAGCGAAAAGAATTTGAAGACAAGGCATCCGGTTGTAACGGTTATGGGTCATGTTGACCATGGAAAAACTTCTCTCTTGGATTACATTCGCAAAACAAACGTTGTGCGTGGAGAATCCGGCGGCATAACTCAGCACATAGGCGCTTATGAGGTGGACACTCCCAGCGGAAAGATAACATTTTTGGATACGCCCGGCCATGAAGCGTTTAACGCAATGCGCGCTCGTGGTTCGCAGGTCACAGATGTTATAGTTTTGGTGATTGCCGCAGATTCAATGGTTATGCCGCAAACGGTTGAGTCCATTGAGCTTGCGAAAGCGGCGCATGTTCCTATTGTTGTTGCAATTACAAAAATTGATTTGCCAACTGCGAACATAGATAAAATAATGTCCCAGCTTTCCGAAAGGGGAGTGCAGGTTGAGGAATGGGGCGGAAGCGTTAGTTGCGTAAAAGTATCTTGCAAAACCGGCGAAGGCATGGATAGATTGCTGGAAACACTTGCGCTTGAATCCGAGGTTTTGGAATTAAAGGCGAATCCTGATGCCAGCTCAAGAGGCACTGTTGTGGAAAGCCGTTTGGACGCAGGCAAGGGAACGGTTGCCACTATTTTGGTACAAAATGGAACTTTGCGTGTTCGCGATTGCTTTGTGTGCGGAAATTACAGCGGCAGAGTTCGCGCTTTGTTCAACGAGCGTGGAGACGCATTGAAGGAAGCCGGTCCTAGCACGCCTTGCCAAGTGCTTGGCTTCACAGGCACGCCGCAGGCGGGCGATGATTTAGTTGTTGTGGAAAGCGACCAGGCGGCATCGGAAATTTCGGCGAAGCGCCAGCAAGCTGCTCACGAAAGAGCGCTGCGTTTCAGAGCGCGCATGTCTTTGGAACAGGTTTACGACGAAGCGAAGATAGGCAAAATATCCGAGCTTAACTTGCTCATCAAAACAGACGTGGCAGGTTCTTGCGAAGCACTTGCAGAGTCTTTGGCAAATCTTTCCAACAATGAGGTGAAAATCAAAATTGTTCGCAAAGGCGTTGGCGCTATCAACGACGACGATGTGCATTTAGCGTCTCTTTCCAATGCGATTATTATAGCATTCCATTTAATGCCTTCCCATGCCATAAGAGAGCTTGCGGAGCAAGAGGGCGTTGAAATTAAAACATATCGTGTTATATACGATGTTATAGATGAAATCAAGGGTGCTATAGAAGGCTTGCTGAAACCTGTTTCCAAAGAAGAGGTTACAGGCGAGGCGGAAATTCGCCAGGTGTTCAGAATTCCAAAAATCGGTTTGATTGCCGGTTGCATGGTGAAGAGCGGCTTGGTGGACAGGGAGTCTCAGGTTCATGTTTACAGGGATGGCGTTGAGCTTGGCCTTACAAAGGTTCAGTCGCTGAAGCGTGTGAAAGACGATGTTTCTTCCGTGAAGTCCGGCCTTGAGTGCGGCATTGGCCTTAGGGGTTATGATAACATACAGGAAGGCGATGTTCTTATATTCTTCAAACAGGTAACTGTTGCTCGCACTTTGGCAGACTTGGCAAAGGAGAATGACAGCAAATGAAGTCTAAAAGAACTGTGAGGCTTGGCGCTCTTATACAGAAGGAGATTTCCATGCTTTTGCATAACGGCCTGAAAAATCCCAATGTTGGCATGGCATCTATTTCTCATGTTGATGTAACCTCGGATTTGTCTTATGCCACAGTTCAAGTTTCCGTTATAGGCACAAAGCAGGATCAGATGAAAAGCCTGGGTGCGTTGCAGCAATCCGCCGGTTTTATCCGCTCTCACTTGGCCAAGCTGATAACAATCCACAAATTCCCTGAACTACGTTTTGAAATAGACGCAGGCCAGCAGCACGCCGCCCGCATAGACGAAATTCTGCACGAATTAAAGGAAAAAGGGGAATTGTAATATTTTCCGCCAGCATAACAGGCAGTCCATCAGATTGCGTAATTGGAATTATGCAGGCAAAGGCGCATATTTTATCACAATATGTTGCCAAAATCACAGATGTTATTTTGGGGAAATTGTCGACAAAAAAATGATATTAAACGAATTAGGTAATCAGGCATACGATGAATGGAAAAAATTGCAAAAACGATATCCGTGGGTTACATTTGACGTTTTCCAAATTATGCCCGACCATATGCATGGAATAATTGAAATAAACCGTAACGTACCAATGTCCACACACGTACCAATGTCAACGCCCACAACCATGACCGCAGCAGCAGGGGCGACCCTTGCGGTCGCCCCTGCTGCGCAACGTTGCGCATGTCCAAATTTGCATGCAAATACAAATGTGGGGAATGTCGTTGCGAATTGTGGAAACAACGTTGCGGATGTGGGGAATGTCGTTGCGGATGGGGCAAACATCGCCGCAAAAGGGGCGACCGCAAGGGTCGCCCCTGCGGGTAATGTGGCGTATGGTGGCATGACGCACGGTAACGTGGCGTACGGCAACGTGGCAAATGATGCCGTAACAATTGGTCGCATAATTGGTGCATATAAATCATTGGTTTATCAAAATTGTTTGGAAATTGCCAATATTAACAATCGTGTTTTGGGGAAATTATGGCAACGAAATTATTATGATGACATTATTCGTGATAAAATTCAATACGCAAATATAAAAAAATATATACGCGACAATCCGGCAAATTATAAAAAACGCCGTTTGAATTTCTAAATTATTTGATATGTCTAGAATTATTTTCATTTTGGTGATTTTTATTGCTGTTGCATTCGTTTTTTCCTGTTCTTCGGATGATGGACATGATTCTTCCGATGATAGCCCCGGCCTTATTTTTGGTACATTGGATTACGGTGGGCAAACATATAAAACCGTAAAGGTAGGCGAAAAAAACTGGATGGCGGAAAATTTGATTTATGGTGACGATGATGGCAAGTATGATTATTATACGGCTCTGAATATTTGCCCTACCGGTTGGCATTTGCCGAATTCTGATGAATGGGATGAACTTATGTATTCTTTAAAAAAAGAAGAAGCCGCAGAATTCAGAGGTTCTTATTATGACAGTTGGTGGGTTCGTAACGGGAAGTATTGCGAGTATGGTAGATTAGGGTTTCTCTGCGTAATCTGTTTGTTTATGACACCTGAACAGGAAGACCTTTTCTATGAGACTTACTTTTTTGCAGTCCGTTGCGTGGAGAATTAAAATTTCTACATTACTTCCATGAAATTACTGCAAATTCTCGCTTTAACCGCTGTTTTGTCATTTGCGCAGTTGTCTGGGCAAAAAATAGAGCTTCCAAAACCAAATTTGGACAAGGGAACTTCAATAATGAAATCGCTTTCGCAGAGAAAATCTGCGGCGGCGCAGGATTTTCAAAAAGCCAAGGATTTGAGCCTTGCGGAAATTTCCGAGCTGTTGTGGGCGGCAAACGGAATCAATAGACCCGGCGAAGGCAAACGCACCGCACCATCCGCAGTCAATGCGCAAGACGTGGATGTTTACATTGTGGCAAAAAACGGCGCATATTTATACGACGCAAAAAACCATGCGTTAAATCTGGTTGCAAATAGCGACTTGAGAGCCTCGGTCGCTGGCAGCCAAATAGCCTTTGCAGACGCTCCAATCATAGTGCTTCTCATTTCCGACCTTTCCAAACTTCCCGGCGATGACGCTAACAAACAGAGGCTGGGCGCAATAGATGCCGGCATAGTTTCCCAGAATATTTCGCTTTATTGCTCCGGCACAGGCTTAATCACCAGAGTCAGGGCAAGCATGGATGTTCCCGGACTCAGCAAAGCTTTGAAGCTAACTGCGTCGCAAGTTCCAATGCTAAACCTCCCAACAGGAAAATAATTTGCAAAAAAATATTTTAATCTACCTGCTCTTTGCCCTTTCCGGCATTTCGGGCTTGATATACGAAGGCACTTGGGCGCGCTACCTGAAATTGTTTTTGGGCCATTCCAGCTATGGGCAAATTTTAACGCTGTGCATCTATATGGGCGGGCTTGCGCTTGGCAGTTTCATTGCAGGCAAGCTAACCGCCCGCATTAAAAGACCGCTCCTTGCTTATGGCGTGATTGAGCTGTTTATAGGCTTTGGCGGAATGTTTTACCACCCGCTCTATATTTTTGCGACAAATTTATTTTACGATTCCGACTGGAGCAGAACGGTCAATGCGGAGTCGGTCAAAATTGTCATAGCCACGTTTTCAACTCTTCCGGTAGCAATTCTCTTGGGAATGACATTCCCATTCATAGCCGCCGGCCTTTCAAGGCGAGACGGCGATAGCGGAAAAACCTCGCTTCCGCTTCTTTATTTCACAAATTCACTGGGTGCGTGTTTTGGCATATTGTTTGCGAGCTATATTTTAATCCCGTCCCTTGGAAACGCAAACACACTGCGCATAGCCGGAATAATAAATTTCACACTGTTCATATTCTTCTTTCGAATTGGGAAAAACGTGGATGCCGGTTTGCGAACTGATTGTGATGCGCAGAAAGGGCAACCACGGGGGGTTGCCCCTACGTGGTGGTTATTATTTTCCGCAATAACCGGCATGACATCGTTTATTTATGAAATCGTTTGGATTCGGCTTCTTTCTCTTTTAATGGGCAGTTCTTCCCACAGTTTTGACCAGATGCTCTCGGCGTTTATTTTGGGGCTTGCGCTTGGCGGGCTTGCTTGCAGAAGGCTTTTGGCGAAGAATTTTGAACCGCTCAAACTTTTGGCTTTTGCGCAAATTTTAATGGCTTTTTTTGCGGTTTGCACGCTCTATTTCCATGTGCCGTTTTGGGCAGCCATGAATGAGGCACACCAGATTTTCAACCAGACTGCGACAGGCTATGTTTTTTGGAGCGTGTTCAAATATGCGCTTGCGGTTTTGTGGATGGTTCCAACCAGTTTCTTTTGCGGAATGACTCTTCCGGTTTTGACTTATTTTCTTATCAAGAAAACAGGTTCGGAAGGTTATGTAGGAAGCGTTTACGGATGGAATACAATAGGCGCGATTGTAGGTTCGGTTGGCACCGGGCTTTTGCTTTTGCCGCTTTTCCAGCTTAAAGGTGCTCTCCTTATCGGTGTGTTTTTGGATTTGATTTTGGGCATGGTTATCCTTTTCAGGTTTTTTCCCGATTACAGAAAAAATGTTGCGTTTATATTAGTTTGCGTTTTGGCGTTTTTCCCGAGCCTGTTTATGAATTTTAGCCCGGAGAGAATATCTAGCGGCATATTTCGCAGTTACAGAGTGTTGAAAGACAAAGAGGACATCTATGTTCGCAGCGGAAAAACCGCCACAATAAGCCTGCACGAAACTGATGGCGGCGTTTATGTGAAAACAAACGGCAAGGCAGATGCCAGCTTGGCGAAAGACCGCACAAAGCCGATAAGCGGCGATGAGCTTACGCAAAGCGCGACTGCGTTTATGTCTATGGCAATGCGAAACGAGCCATACAAAGCCGCAATGGTTGGGCTTGGCAGCGGAATGGGTTCGCACTATCTTTTGGCAGATCCTCTTTTGGAAAGGCTGGACTGCATAGAAATAGAAGAGGAAATGATTAAGTTTGCGAAAGAAGGATTTTATCCATACAATTACCGCAGTTTTGATGATCCCAGAATGTTTTTGCACATAGGCGACGCGCGTACATTTTTTCATACGCAAAACCTTTCTTATGATTTGATTGTAAGCGTTCCGTCTAATCCTTGGGTTAGCGGGGTGGCGAGTCTTTTCAGCTTGGAGTTTTACCATCACATAAAACGCTATTTGAATCCCGGCGGGCAGCTTGTGCAGTGGCTTCAGCTTTATGAATTCAACAATGAGCTTTTGCTCCACATAATAAGAGCGCTTGACGAATCATTTAAATATGTGAGTGTTTACCGTGCCCCGGAAGAGCCGGACGTTGTTATAATCGCAAGCGATGAGCCGGTGTTTCAGAAGCACATAGACAGATTGAGGACAGACCCGGAGCTTGCGTATGAATTTGAGACTATTCATCTTCCCTGGTATTTTTTTGGCGAGCAGAACTTTTTGTTTAATGCCGCCAGCGTAAGGCCCGTGCTGAAAATGGTTGAGGCAAACAGCGAGTATATTCCGGTTGTTGATAACAAGGCTGAGCAGGCGCGTTATGTGAACACTTATGTTAATTTTATATCGGCTTTTGACAGTTGCCAAATTTGCTGGCCGGAATTTTTGGACCCTGCCGATTATGCTCCGAGAAAGGCTTTTATAGATTCTTTGGGTTTGCGTGTTCAGACTCCTGAGAATGTGTATTTGGAAAATCATATGTATTTGTCTTTGAAAAACAGGGATAAAAATTTCAACTGGGCTGCTTTTTGGACTGATTACCGCAAGTGGTCAGCGAAGGTTCCTTTGACGGAGGCGAGGGACAGCATTCCTCTTTACGCAGAGCTTAAGTCCATGTTTTTGGCGAATGAGCTGCCTGCTCCGGTTGCGGTGGAATTTGATTTTATGGATTTGGTTATGCATAAAAAATACAGGGAGGCGGCAAAGCTGATTTCTTTGATGGGCGAGTATTTTGAGTTGAAGGAGTCTGATGAGTTTTTGCTGCGCCATCTTTTTTTGGTGGGGATGCTGGGCGGCGAGCGTGATTACATGCGGCATATGTTCCTGGAAGTTTATTTGGAGAGCAGGTATTTTGACAGGGCAGAGAAATTTCTTATGAAAACCGTAGCTGGTGTTCCGGACAGGATAAGAAAAACTGTTTTGCAAGACAGGGCGGTGAAGGAGAATTAAAGCATATTCTTCATTTTGGCAAAGTTTTGCAGCACTCCGTTTACAAAAGACGGAGAATCTTCGTTTGAGTATTTGTTCGCTATTTGCACGGCTTCTGAGAGAATCACTTTTATCGGGGTATCTGCTGTTAGCATTTCTGCCATTGCTATTTGCAAAATTATCTTGTCTATTGTGGAAAGCCTCTCTGGAGACCATTCCGGGATTATCTCCAGAAATGTGTCGCGAAATTCCTCTTTTCTCTCCAAAACGCCGTCAACCAGATTCATGCCGAATTTCTGCATATCGTTGCTAATAGGGTTGCTTTCCAAAATGCCAGGCAAACAATAACCCGGAGCTTCGCCTGTTATTTCCATTGCGTACAAAAGCTGCATGGCAAAAACCCGTGCGGGCCTGCGTGAAACGGATGGCATCAAGAAATCCTTTTATACAGATTTGCCATTTCAACAGCGGCAAGGGCAGCGTCTGTTCCTTTGTTTCCGCATTTTAGTCCTGCTCTGTCCATTGCCTGTTCAACGGTATCGGTTGTAAGCACTCCGAAAATCACAGGGATTTTCCCTTCCCTTGCCAAGTGCGCAATTCCTGAATTCACTGCGTTTGAAACGTGGTCAAAATGCGGAGTCGCGCCTCTGATAACGGCTCCCAAAACTATAATAGCGTCAAATTTCTCGCTTCTCGCAAAGCGAGCCGCAAGTCCAGGCAACTCAAATGCGCCCGGCACCCATGCAACGGTAATGTCGCCTTCGCTAACTGCGCATTTTTTCAGTTGCGAAAGAGCACCCTCTAAAAGGGATTTTGTGACAGTCTCGTTAAAACGAGAAACAACAATAGCAATTTTCAGATTCTGCCCGTCTAAACAGCCTTCTAAAGTTTTCATAGCATGGAATATAGAAAAAATAAAAAATTATTTTCTATATTAATACCCTATGGAAAATTTAGAAAGCGATTATAGCGGTTCAAATATTACCGTTTTGGAAGGTTTGGAAGCAGTCCGGGTTCGCCCGGCTATGTATATAGGCAGCACGGATAACAAAGGTTTGCATCACTTGGTTTGGGAAGTTGTGGACAACTCGGTTGACGAGGCTTTGGCAGGATATTGCGACAAAATAGAAATTTCTATAATGCCGGGCAACGGCATAAAAGTTGTGGATAACGGGCGAGGAATACCAACAGATATTCATCCAAAGGAAAAAGTGGGAACGCTTCAAGTTGTGATGACAAAACTCCACGCAGGCGGCAAATTCGACGCAAATGCCTATAAAGTCTCCGCAGGCCTCCACGGAGTAGGCGTAAGCTGCGTAAACGCTCTTAGCACAAAACTCATAGCCACTGTCACCAGAGGCGGCAAAATAATTCGCCAGGAATTCACAAAAGGAAACCCGGTTGCGCCTCAATACGAAATAGGCACCGCTCCGGCAAACGCACGTGGCACAACCATTGAATTTTACCCGGACACGAGCATATTCACGGAAACGGAATACAATTACGAAACAATAGCCACAAGAGCAAGGGAATTCGCGTTTTTGAACAAAGGGCTAACATTAACCGTTAGCGATGAGCGCACAATAGCGCAGGAGCCTGAGGGCGAGCCTCTAAAAAAAGAAGAGTTTTGCTATCCGGGCGGGCTAGGTTCTTTCATAGAATACATTGACCAGAATCGTAAATCCCTTTTTCCAAAACCGATAGTTTTTTCTACGACGGCAGGGAGCTATCCTTTGGAAGTCGCGCTTCGCTATACGGAAAGCTATCAGGATAATCTGTTCAGTTTTGTGAATAATGTGAACACCGTGGATGGCGGCACTCATTTAACAGGTTTCAAATCCGGCCTTACAAGAGTTCTTATAAAACACGCTATTGGTAAAATTTCAAAGCCCAAAAAAGATGTGGAAATTACCGGCGCAGATGTTCTGGAAGGCTTGACGGCGGTTATTGCGATTAAAATTCCGCAGCCGCAGTTTGAAGGGCAAACCAAAAGAAAGCTTGGAAACTCCGAAGCGAAAGGCGGCGTGGAAGCTGCCATATTCAAAGCCTTAGACGATTTTTTGCCGGAAAATCCGGGCATTGCTAAAGTTATAGCGGAAAAAGTTTACAACACTGCGGAGGGCAGGGTAGCGGCGCACAAGGCAAAAGCGGCGGTTAGCAGAAAGGGCATTTTGGAGGGCGGCGGGCTTCCCGGCAAACTCTCGGATTGTTCCAGCAGAGACCCGGAAAAATGCGAACTCTTTTTGGTGGAGGGTGATTCCGCAGGCGGTTCTGCAAAACAGGGGAGAACAAGGGAATATCAGGCGATTCTCGCTCTCAAGGGAAAAATTTTGAACGTTGAAAAAGCCAATGATGTTCAGATTTTCAGCAATGACGAAATCAAAACGATGATTCAATCCATAGGCACTGGAATAAAAGACGATTTTAAAATGGAGAAGCTGCGCTACCACAAGATAATAATAATGACTGATGCCGATGTTGACGGCTCTCACATTCAAACTTTGCTTTTGACATTCTTTTACCGTTATATGCGCCCGCTTGTTGACGGCGGCTATGTTTATTTGGCAACGCCTCCTCTTTATCGCATAAAAATGGGCAAGCAGGAGACTTATCATTTTTCCGACGAAGACAAGGATGAGGCGATGCGTTTAATAAAAGAAACCGGCAAAAAAGCCGATTTGCAGCGTTATAAAGGTCTTGGCGAAATGAACCCGGACCAGCTTGCAAGCACCACAATGGCGCCTGCGACACGGGTTTTAAAGCAATGCTGTGTAGAAGACGCAATCAAGGCAGACCAGATTTTCTCAATGTTAATGGGAGACGAGGTAGAGCCTCGCCGCAGATTTATTGAGGATAACGCATACAAAGTTTTAGACAAGCTGGACGTGTAAGTTTTTTTGTATATTATGAATATGAGCAGAATCGCGAAAGTTATGGAAAGCACTTCCGGCGTAATAACCAGAGTGCTTGAGCTACGGGAAAACCCGTTGCTGTCCGATATCTACGTAGACATGAAGGATGCGGGAAAATACCGCTCCGCAAGGCCCAAGGCCATAGCCGGAGCCATAACCCGCCGTTCCGGCATCAAAAGAGACAAAGCCAACTTTCTCAGAGACAAGCGCAACATGGCAAAAGACCTCAGGGCCGCATGCGCTGCCGCAAAAGCAGAATTTGGGGCATAAATGGAAAAGCATCTGGAAGGCCGCGCAAAAACTGACGGGGAACAAGCCGAATTCGGAATAGCCGTACAGGAATTTCTGTTGCCTCCTCCGGATGACTTGGCGAAATTTAAAGAAATAGACGCTTCCATAGTAGCTTGGATAATGCAGCACGCAACCAAAGAACAGGACTCAAGAATAGAACTCGACCGCAAAGAACTTGATTCAAGAATAGAGCTTGACCGCAAAGGATTGGAAGCTGATATAAAATTTGACTCCGACCGGATTGAACTCGCAAAAGAAGAAAACGGCATAGTCAAAGCATCGCTCTGGCTGGCGTTCAGCGTGGTCGTGCTTTTCATAATTTTATCCGGCGTTCTGATATTTCTTGGCATGGAAATTGCAGGAACTGTATTCGGCGGCGCCGCTTTAATTCTGTGCGTCCAGGCGTTTCTCAAGTTCGGGCGCAACCAGAAACAGTAGTTCACTGCGTTCCCTAACATTACGCAACATTTTCTACATTATACTAATAGCACTAAATCTAGGGAGGTGCAAGTGAAAACACGGAATTGCTTTTGGTTGGTTTTATTGCAAACCCTAGCACTGGCAGCCTTTGCTCAGGCTCAAACTTTCAGCGGAGCCGGCGTAGACGGCGATCCATACATCATCAACTCGGCGGAGGACTTAGAATACTTGGCTGATTTGGTGAACTCCGGAGACCCGGGGCACATAGATAAATATTACAAATTGGGCAATAATATTGACCTTTCCGATTACGATAGCGGTGAGGGCTGGATTCCAATTGGCTCTGGTGCCTATCAATTCTTCGGTCATTTTGACGGCGACGGCAATGTTATCAGCAATCTTTATATAGACAATCGGGATGATTGCGTTGGTTTATTTGGTGCTGTTTCTGCAGGAAGCGTGGTGGCAAACCTGGGGCTTGAGAATGCAAGCGTTAGCGGTGGTAGTGAAGTTGGCGGCATTGTGGGATGCCTTTACGGCAGCGTGGCTAACTCTTATTTTGCCGGTACGGTAAACGGCCATTTTGCTATTGGCGGCGTGGCAGGAGATATGAATGGCGGTAGCGTTGTCAATAGCTATTCCACAGGTGATGTTAACGGCTATTCTAGTGTTGGCGGCGTGGCAGGATATATAAATGTCAGTAGCGTTATCAATAGTTATTCCACAAGTGCTGTAAGCGGCTATATGTATGTTGGCGGCGTGGCAGGATATTCTTATAACTGTACTATTATTGACAATGCCGCGCTGAATCCTTATGTGAAAGGAGATGGCGATAATATTGGGCGTGTGGTTGGTTATTTGGGCGGCGATGGCGGGGAAGTACTTAACAGCAACGTTGCTTATGCGGAAGCAGAAAATTACGCAGGCGATACCACGTGGAGCAACAAGGGTATAGATGCCGAAGACGGCGAAAATATTTCTGCTGTTGCAATAAGCGAAGACGGAACTATTGGCGGTCGCTTTGTAACAGTTAATGGCTGGGTTGTTGCAAACGGCAAGCTGCCGGGCTTTAGCGATGCTGTGGACTTTCCTGTGCATTTAGCCCCAAATATAATAAGCGTTACAGTTTCGCCTGCATATACTGCGGCAAACAGAGGCGGAACTAGCCAGTTCAGTGCGGTTGTTCTTAAGAACGCTCCACAAACCGTAACTTGGAGCGTAGAAGGCAATGCGTCTGCATCCACAACAATAGACATAAACGGGTTGCTCTCTGTTGCGGTAGATGAAACCGCAACTTCGCTTACGGTGACAGCAAAGTCCCCTTTGAATGCTAGCGTATTTGGCTCGGCAACGGTGACTGTGATTGGCGCTAGCGAAAAAGAAGTTGTTATTGAGATGTGGGATTCTTGGAGCGATGGCTGGGCTGGAGACGGAGCTTTGAGAATAAACGTGAATGGCGAAGATGTTGATACTGCAAGAGTTAACGGGAGCAGCGACATTTATAAATTCATTGTTAATTTGGGAGACATAGTTAAGTTTTACTGGATTAGTGACAGTGCTAGCAACCGAAACGCTTTTGCTACGTATTATTCTGATGCCGCTCCGTCTATTGCCTTTGATCCTTTAAATGGGGCGGCAAATGATGAATATGCTTTGTTGCTCTATAGGCAATATGAGAATATGGGCGGTCTTTTAAATGGAGAATTGATAGGCTTGTTTACAGTTGGCGCAGAAGCCAAGCCTAATACCGATTGGTATAATACTATGGGCACGAACTTTATCATCTACACAGCCGATGAATTGGCAGGGTTAGCGTATATTGTCAACGGCACAGCACCGGGAATTGCGCAAGATGACTTCTACGGCAAAACCATTGCGCTCGGTGCGAACATTGACCTTTCCTCTTACAATAATTGGATACCTATAGGAAACCTCAACTATCCTTTCTCAGGTGTTTTCAATGGCGGCAAAAAGGTTATAAGCAATTTAAAAATCAACCGTACCAATGAGGAATACCAAGGCTTGTTTGGGAGTATAAATGGCGGCACTGTTGAGAAGCTTGGGCTTGAAAATGTCAATGTCAACGGTTACTACTATGTTGGCAGCATTGCAGGAAATATTTACGGTAATGGTCTTGTGACAAATTGTTATTCTACCGGTAAGGTAAATGGTGCACGCTATGTTGGCGGTATTGCAGGATATGTCAATAACAGTGATGTTACCTACAGCTATTCCATTAGTGCTGTTAATGGCGAAGGTGGCATTGTGGGGCAGCTTGAAGGAGGCAGTGTTGCAAATTGCGCAGCGTTGAATCCTGAAGTGAAAGAAGGCATTGTTGGCCGTGTGGTTGGCAGTTTATCCGGCGGCGGCACATTAACAAACAACGTTGCTTATGCGGGAATGGCTAATAGATTCGGCAATATTGATTGGAATAACAAGGGTTTGAATGCGAAAGACGGAGATGATATTTCTGCGGCATACATAAGCACAGACGGGACTATTGGCGGCCGCTTTGCAACAGCCAATGGCTGGAGCGTTGAGAATGGCAAGCTGCCGGGATTTGGAAGGGCTTTGGACTTCCCAGAGCATTTACTCGCAAAGGCAGTGAGCGTTACAGTGTCGCCTGCGAGCGTTACTGTAAGCAAAGGGAGAACGCACTTGTTTAAGGCGGTTGTTTTTTGGAATGTAGCACAAACCGTAACTTGGGCTATTGAAAACAGCACTTCTGCATCAACAACAATAGGCACAGACGGGTTGCTAACTGTTGCGGCAGATGAAACCGCAGACTCAATTACAGTGATAGCAACATCAACTTTGGATGCCGATGTATCGGATACTGCCACGGTAGAAGTTATACCTGAGTTTGATACAAAGTGGTATAATACTATGAACACGGACTTTACCATTTACACTACCGAAGAATTGGCAGGGCTAGCACATATAGTCAATGGCACAGCACCCGGCATTGCACAAGATGGCTTCTCCGGCAAAACCATTACGCTCGGTGCGAACATTGACCTTTCCTCGCATAATAATTGGGTACCTATAGGAAACCTCAACTATCCTTTCTCAGGTGTTTTCAATGGCAACGGCAAAGTTGTAAGCAATCTAAAAATCAACCGTCCCAATGTACATAGGCAAGGTTTGTTTGGGTATGTACGCTATGGCTCGGTTGATAAGCTTGGGCTTGAAAATGTTAATATCAACGGAGACAACGCGACTGGCGGCATTGCAGGATATGTTAGCTCGGGCAATATTACAAATAGCTATACTACTGGCATAGTCAAAGGTAATTACGAAGTTGGAGGCGTTGTTGGGAATCTTAATGATGCTGGCAGTAGTGTTGCCAATAGTTATTCCACCAGTGCTGTTAGCGGCAATTTTGGTGTTGGCGGTCTTGTTGGAATAACCGAAGGTGGTATTATCTCTGACAATGCAGCGTTGAATCCTGAAGTGAAAGGACACAGCGATGTTGGGCGTGTGGTTGGCTATTATAGTTGGGTCAGCACTCTTGCAAACAATGTCGCTTATGCTGATATTGCGAACATTTCTGAAAATACCACTTGGAGCAACAAGGGTGCAACTAAGATAGACGGAGCTGACATTGGCGAAGCAGAAATAAATGCAGACGGAACTATTAATGGCCTGTTTGTTGGCCCTGTGTGGACAACCGCAAACGGCGCATTGCCGGGCTTTGGCAAAACCGTGGATATGCCTTCGCATTTAACTCTGCCTGATATTGACTGGTACATTGCTAATCCTGCCGGACCTAACTTCATAATCTCCACCGCCGAGCAATTAGCTGGCTTGGCACGAATTGTCAATGGCACTTGGGTAGGCGGCACGGACAATTTCTCCGGCAAAACCATTACCCTTGGCGCAAACATCAACTTGGATGTATATGACAATTGGATGCCTATAGGAAATAATGCTAAGCCTTTCAAAGGCACTTTCAATGGCAACGGAAAGGTAATAAGCAATTTAAAAATAAATCGCCCCGTTGCATATTACCAAGGCTTGTTCGGCAATATAAACGGCGGCACGGTTAATAAGCTTGGGCTTGAAAATGTGAATATAAGCGCATATTTCGATGTTGGCGGCATTGCAGGATTTATTCAAAATATCAGCAGCATTTCAAATAGCTACACTACCGGCACAATCAAAGGCAATAACCATGTAGGAGGCATTGCTGGTTCCGCTTCTGCCACCAATATTTCCAACAGCTATTCAACAGCAGCGATAGAAGCAAGCGACAATGGCGGCGGCATAGCGGGAAGTTTTGGCGAAAGCAGTGTTATTGCCAATTGCGCAGCGCTTAATTCTAAAGTAAAAGCAGGCAACCCTGTTGGCCGTGTGGTTGGCAACGATGGCAGCACATTAACAGGCAACATTGCGTATGCCGGAATGGAAAACAAAGCTGGCGATGCCACGTGGAGCAACAAAGGTTTAACAAGCAAAGACGGAGCAGACATAATAGCAGATATTATTTTCCTAGACAGCACGCTTGGCGGCAAATTCACTGATGCTGGCGTTTGGACATTGGAGGGCGGCAAACTGCCAGGCTTTGAATCGGCAATTGCAATGCCTTCGCACATAAGCGATGCCAAAATTCTGGACGTTGCCAAAGCAACAGTTGTGGTTAACAAGCCAAGCTATGTTTACACGGGAAGCGAAATTACCCCGGATTTCACGGTAATTTATGAAGGCATAATATTGAAAAAAGATGTGCATTACACTTATGCGATATCAAGCGTAAACGGTGTTGGCACAAGCGCAGGAACGAATGCCGGAACAGTAACCTTTGTAATTGCAGGCAAAGGAATGTTTACCGGAACAAACACAAACACTTTTGTAATAGAAAGAAAGCCCATAGCCGAACCCACAGCGGTTAGCGGGCTAACATACACAGGCTTGCCGCAAACAGGCATTTCTTCCGGCACAGGATACACGCTCACAAATGCTTCCGCAACAAACGCCGGCACGCACACCGCAACAGCCACGCCAGACGGCAACCACCAATGGAACGCCGGAGCGAATGTAGTTGCGGCAAGAAATATCAGTTGGAGCATTGCCAAAATAGCGCTCACAATAACGGCAAAGGATATGCATATAAATCTCGGTGAAGCGCCGATATTCACTGTATTGTACAGCGGCTTTGCAAACGGCGAAACCGAAAGCGTTTTGGGAGGCAAGCTCTTATACAATTGCGAATACCCCGCAACAAACGAAGCAGGCAGCTACGGCGTAACTCCAGGCGGTCTAACGTCGCCAAATTACGAAATAACCTTCGTAGAAGGCACTCTAACGGTAGACAACGACGTTGTGAAAATTTATGCAACAGGCAGCACAATAATCCTCCAAAACGTCCCAAAAGACGCGAAAATCAATGTTTATAATTTGCTCGGAGAACGTGTATACAGCAGAGACGCGATGCATCGCGTCTCTACAAAAGGCGAATTGCAAATCCCAGTCCAAACAAAAGGAATGTATGTTGCAAAAATAAACGGGCAAACGCTGAGGATTGTGGTGAGGTAGCTACTGACCCTAGCTTGGAAGAGCTAATTTGGAATTTTTCTATATTACCCTCAGTAAACTCATGGAGGTTTTTGTGAAAAAAACGCTATTTATTGCGATGTGTGTGGTCTTTTTGGCCTCGTGCGCATCCAAAAGAGCTGCCGTTGTTGACCCTACAATAATGGAAGCTAAAACTCTTGCGGAGCTCTCAAAAGTTAATAATTTTGCAGTTCCGGCAGAGGCTGATTCCCTGATAGCCGCGGCAGAAAAGCAAAACGAGGAGCGCCAAACAGAAAACGCTTTTGTTTTAGCAGACGAAGCCGTTTTGAAAATACACCTTTCCCTGCTGAAACAGGAACAGGCAACTCTCGCGGCTGAAACCAGAAAAGCAGCCGACAGCTTGGCCGCAGCAAATGAATATTTGGGTGTTTACCGAAATGTTCTGAAAGACCGCAAAAACGCACCCAAAGAACAGGTTATAAAATAAGGAGGTTCTATGAAAATTCAAGCACTTACAATTTTAGCATGTGCCGCAACTCTGTTTGCCCAAGCAGTAAGCCCAAGTACCAAATCACGTCCCTCGCAAGGAATGAACAATACCGCGTCGGCTCAAGAAGAGCCTCTTTCTTGCGAAGTGTCTTTTAACGCTGTTAAAGACGCATATCCCAAAGACGCAGCCACAAACCGTGCTTACGCTATGGTAAACGCAAGGATAAAGGCTCTGAAAGACGTTGAAAAAGACAGCCGTACCGGCGCAATTTACGAAGCAGATTTGAAAAATTGCGAATCTTCGGTTGAGCTTTTCAAAATTCAGCAATCCAATGCGGCGCTACGCAAAAGCTTGGATTCCTTGACCCAAAAGAACATGGCGGTGCAAAGGGAAATCTTTGCCGTTAAAGACTCGCTTATAGAGTTGTGGGCCGGCGATGCCTTGTCTGCAAAGTCTATAAATGCGGCTTTGAACTCAGAACGCAACCGCCTGGAAAGATTAAACCAGGAGACTTCGGAAGAGCAAGCTCGCATGGCAGAAGAACAAGCTCGCTTGGCAGCAGAACTTGCGCAGAAAGAAAAGGCCCTAGCGGAAAAGGACAGCTTGCTTGCAAAGCAAAAAGCTGAAGCTGATAAAAAGCTCGAATCTCTTCGCAGCAAAACAATCAGCGTTTACAAGGACGCTAGAGGAACAATCCTTTCCATGAGCGACATTCTGTTTGAAACCGGAAAAGCCAATTTAAAAGAGGAATTGAAATTGAACCTGGCAGAAATTGCCGCAATTCTCAAAAGCCTTTTGAGCGAATCCAAAATAGAGATAGAAGGACACACCGATAATGTTGGCAGTGCCGCAACCAATCAAAAATTGAGCGAGCAAAGAGCCAATGCGGTAATGCAATATCTTGTGGAAAGAGGCGTTGAACAAAAACAGTTGAAGGCTGTTGGCTATGGCTTAACAAAACCCATAGCAGACAACAAGACTAAAGAAGGCAAGGCTAAAAACCGCAGAGTTGAACTTATAATAAAGGATTAAATAGTGTTTCATGCGGAGTTTAAGAGCATAAGCGGCAAAGATGCATACCCTTTGTCGCAAATTGTTTATAGAGGGAGCGATGGCTCTCTTTTGGAGGTTTGCCATGACCGCTCCGCATGGAAATCACGTTCTCCGGATGAATGGAAAATTTTATTCGGAGGGCGCCGCACAAGCTTTGCCCCTGCTGATTTAAGCGGGGTGTGGAGCAAGCGCGAGCTTGTTTTGCCGGAGCTTCCGGTTGAAGATATTGTGACTCTTCAAGAGGGCTGGACTCCTCTTTTCAACGCACAGAAATTAGCTAAGGAAATTAATATAAAAAGTTTGCGTGTGAAACTATGCGGAAATTCGCACACAGGCAGCTTCAAAGACTTGGGAATGACCGTTTTGGTAAGCCAGGTGAATCATTTGATTAAAAAAAACATTTCAATAAAAGCAGTTGCGTGCGCAAGCACGGGAGATACTTCCGCTGCGCTTTCCGCGTATTGCGCAAAAGCCGGCATTCCCAGCATTGTGTTTTTGCCGGCAGGGAAAATTTCCGTTGCGCAGCTTGTGCAGCCAATTTCAAACGGCAGCATTGTTTTGGCGCTAGACACGGATTTTGACGGCTGCATGAGCATTGTACAGGAAGTGACAGCGGATAAAAACATTTATTTGGCGAATTCCATGAATTCGCTTAGAATTGAAGGACAAAAAACAATTAGCTACGAACTTTGCCAGGAGCTTGGCTGGAGGCTTCCGGATACTTTAATTATACCGGGCGGGAATTTGGGCAATGTAAGCGCGCTTGCGAAAGGCATAGACGATTTGCTCTCCCTTGGCTTGATAGACAAAAAGCCCCGGATAATAGTTGCCCAGGCAGAAAAAGCAAACCCGTTTTATCTTGCGTATAAAAGAAACTTTGATAAACTTGAGCCTGTTCAGGCTCAAAAAACACTTGCGAGCGCTATTCAAATAGGAAATCCGGTTAGCTACCCGAAAGCCGAGCTTGCGATAAAAAATTACAACGGAATTGTGGAGCAGGTTTCTGAGCAGGAACTTTCAGACGCAGCCCACAGAGCAGATAAAATAGGGCTTTATTGCTGCCCGCACACAGGCACAGCATTGGGAGCATTGTTTAAGCTAAAAGAAAAAGGCTCTATTTCAAGCGATGAAAGCGTTGTTGTTATAAGCACTGCGCATGGGCTTAAATTCTCGGAATTCAAAGCGGCTTATCACGAACAAAAACTGGACAATATTTCAGCAAAATACGCAAACGCAATACATCATTTGCCGGCAAAGGCGAGCGCTGTTATGGACGTGCTTAAAGAGGTGGTGTAATGCAATACCCGGTTCTGAATACCTTAAAAACTGCTTATGAGCAGGGGCGCCTTCCGCAAATGCTGCTTTTTGACGGGCAAGCTGGCACAGGCAAAAAACTTGTTGCTACAGAGCTTGCGAAAATGCTTTGCGAGCACAGCACTGAGCCTGTTATTTGGCTTACTCCCATTGACGGCAAAGCCGAAGACAGAGACACTCCGGCGAAAATCGATTTCAAAGTGGCAGAGCTTTCGCAAAAATTTATCCAAAATCCGTATCACACTGGGTATATAACGGAATCTGCGATTATATCTGTTGGCATGGTTGAGCATTTGCTGAAGAATTTTGAACTTAAGGCTGCCGGAAATCGTGCCGTTATAATAACAAACGCAGAATCCATGAATGAGAATGCGGCGAACAAGCTCCTGAAAACATTTGAAGATGTTCCGCCTAATACATATTTTATATTAACCGCGAGTTCCAGGCATTCTCTTTTGCCAACTATACGCTCTCGCTCTACATGCTTTTCGATTCCTTTTTTAAAAAACAATGAAATATCCGAAGTTTTAAAATCTTATGGTTATGGCGCGCCAACAGAAGACATTCTGGAATTTGCCGCAGGCTCCGCAGGAAAAGCCATGCTTGCCATCGATTCAAATTATTCGGCGCTAAAAGAGAAAATATCCATTTATGCGGACTACGCTCTTAAAGGCAATGTGTCTGAGGCAATTTTGCATGTGCAGGAAATTGAAAAAGACGCAAATACCGCTGCGTTTTTTTTGGAAGGCCTCGCTTTGCAATGCCCGGCTCATATTCACAGCATTAATTTTCTTTTGCAGGCAATGCTTGCGAAAAAATTTACTGCGGAGCATGCTATTCAAAATATGGCGCTAAGGCTGGCGCAAAAGGCAATATGACAAACGCACAATTATCACTGGAAATAGCGCAAAGGCATAAAGTTTCGGTTCTTTTGGCCAGGCTTTTGGTTTTGCGAGACGTTAAAACGCAGGAAGAATCGGATAGGTGGCTGGATTGGGACACCCCTTGCGAGCACGATCCGTTTTTGATGAAAAACATGGACAAAGCCATTGACATCATTTGCGTTGCGCTTGAGAACAAAAAGAAAATATGGATTTATGGCGATTATGATTTGGATGGAATTTCCGGAGCGGCTATTTTAGCTGGCGTGCTGGGCGATTTGGGGCTTTCTGTGAACTGGATGCTGCCGAACCGTTTTGACGGAGGCTATGGGCTTTCTGCCGCAGCTTTGCAGAAAATGAAGGATTGCGGAACAGAGTATTTGATTTTAATAGACACAGGCATAACAGCGAAAGAAGAGATAAAAACAGCGAAAGAGTTTGGAATGCAGGTTTTGGTTTTGGACCATCACAAACCTTCCGGTGAAGGCTTGCCGCCTGCGGATGCGATTTTGGATCCTTTTTTGGAAGATTGCCCGTATCCGAACAAATCTTTGTGCGCGGCTGGCGTGGCTTATAAATTTTTGCATGCTCTTTATCAAAAAATCGGCAAGCCTCACAGCGATTTGGAGAAATATTTGCCAATGGTTTCGCTTGGAACTCTGGCAGACATTGTTCCTTTGAGCACGGAAAATATTTGCTTGGTTAGAAAGGGCATGGACAAATTTTTGAGTTCCGATTGCCTTGCCATTAAAATTTTATACGAGAGATTCGCAACGGACAAAAAATTTGTGAACAGCAACGATATTCATTATCGCATGGCTCCGTTATTGAACGCATCTGGCAGAATGGAAAGCCCGGACACTTCCCTTAAATTTCTTTTGTGCAAGAATAAAGATGAGATAGAGAGTTTATATGAAAAGTTGTCTGAGTGCAATGTTCAGCGCAGGGAAATAGAATTGGACATTCATGCGCAGGCAATTAAAAGGCTTGAGGAAATTTACGGAAATGATTTGCCGAAAGTTTTGATAATAGACGCTTTGGAGTGGAACATTGGGGTTATTGGAATTGTCGCAGCCCGAATGGCTCAAGAGTACAAACGTCCAACGGCCATAATTTCCGTTCAGGGCGATGGAGTTGCGGTTGCGAGCGCTCGCTCCGCAGGCTCTTTTAACTGGCACAGCGCGCTGTTTCCGTGCAGGGATATTTTCCTTCGCTGGGGCGGGCATATGAAGGCTGCCGGTTTTAACATAGCTGCGGAAAAAATCAGCGAGTTTAGGGTGCGCATGGAAGAGCAGGCCGAAATTCAGGGATTTGCTCCGGCGATGGAAGAATGCGTTCATTACGATTTGGAGGTTTCGTTTTCGGAACTTAGCTTAAAATTTTTAAACGAGCTAAAGCGTTTGGAGCCTTTTGGCAATGAGAATCCTTATCCGGTGTTCTTGGCCAGGCAAGTTTCGGTTAGAGGCTTAAAGCATTTGAAAGGCGGCCACATACGTTTTTATGCTGTTCAAGGCAGAATTTCCATTCCTGCCATTGCGTTTAACAAAACCCATTTGGCAGATTCTCTTCAAAAAAGCAGCATAGATTTGATTTTTGAGGTTCGCTCCAATATTTACCAGGGAGTTGAAAGTGTTCAGTTGAACGTGGTTGGAGTGGTGTAAAAGAGCCTTAGACACACTCTGCACATAAAAGCTCACAAGTCCGTTGCTGCTTTCGCCCTGGCGATTTTCCTGCAAACGATCATTGCAAAGGGTCTAAGACCGAGAGTAAATATAGAAATTAAAAATACGCTATAATTGAAATTCTGTGCGCATTTGAAAGCTCGTTGTGCATTTGAAATGCGTAATCTGCGCCCAGCCAGGGCAGAGGTTTAAGCCCTGCGCCCAAAGTTAAGCTGCTTGCGTCGCTGACTTTCACCAAGCCGGCTCTCAATGAAAATGAAAAATTTGTTTCAAATTCCAAGCCTGCATTGCTGGCTAAAAACCAGTCAATCGGATTTTTCCATGCCCTTGTTTCTTCTTCCGGCTGCGAATGCAAAATTCCCGTGCTTTGCCAATATAAATTCAATTTGCCGTAAAAATACGGAAAAGGCTCGCTGAATCTCATTGCTGCGTAAGCTTCTGGCGAAGAGTATTCAAAATGCCCGCTTTCCCATTTTGCCGCAGACGAGGTCCAGCCTTCAACCATGCCGGCCAGCATGAATCTTTTTGAGAATGCATAGCCCGTTGCAAAGTCTGAGCGAAAGCCCCATCCGCTTTGGTCAAGTTCTCTTTTCAATAAGTGCATGGAAAGCGCAACTTTCCATTTGCCAAAGCTTTTTCCCCATGCGCTTGTGAAAATCCAATCCGAGATGTCTAGGGTGTTGTAGTTGCTGCCTTCGGGCAAAGGGTCGCCTTCTTTTATGTATGGGATGCCGTCTGCGCTAAAGCGAGATGCTGCGAAGCCTATGGTGCCGGCACCTCTCAGCGGCAGTGCCATTGCTGCTCCGTTGTAGGAAGTTTCTTCAAAATAAGCCACGTGGGTAAGGGCTATGGATAATTTATCCAGTTCGGAAAGCTGCAATGGATTTTTCGCAAGCGAAGGCAAATCGTTTTGCACAGGCAGCGCAGCCATGCCCACCGCCGCAGACTTTGCGCCCTGCGCGGTTTCCAAAGAACTATTCGCGCCAACGACTCTTTCCGCATTCGCAAAAGCAAAGAGAATTAGAATAAATATAAAAGGCACTAAGGGAAGATAGTAAAGTAAATACTGATTAACTCGGACATCATGGCTAGTTGAGAGTTGAGAGTGTAGAGTTGAGAGTGAAAAAACTTGAAAAACGTTGTTTTTAGCGAATTTAAGCGTTATATTCTAAAAATAACTCTCAACTCTCAATTCTCAACTCTCAACTCTCAACTCTCAACTAAGAGGAGTTAATCAGCGTTTACTAAAATAAGTTTTCTACATTTCCAACAATGCTTTCCCAAGAAATAGATCGCTATTTGGAATCGCTGAAATCGCAGAAAAAGTTTTCTGAGCACACAGTGAGGGCTTATGCCCGTATTTTGAAGGACTTTACGATTTTTTTGAAAGAGGATATTTCTCCTGAAAAATTGAAAACAGATGATATTAGGGAGTGGCTTTGGAGCTTTAAGGAGAGTAAAAAGGCTGTTGCCACGCAGTCCCAGGCGGTTGCCTGCTTGAAAAGCTTTGGAAAGCATCTGGTGCGTTCAACCGTGTTAAAGCACAATCCCGCGCTTGCGATAAAAACGCCAAAAAAGCCGCAAAGGCTGGTTTCTTTTTTGTCGCAAAAGGAAGTTGGCAGGGATAAATTTGATGAAGGAGACTTGAGAGCGAGAGCGCTTTTTGAATTGCTTTACGGAGCGGGTCTCAGAATTTCCGAGTGCGCCGGTTTAACTTGGGCCAGTTTCAATTTTGCGGAGGAGCTGGTGAGGGTATGGGGAAAGGGGAACAAGGAGAGGATTGTGCCTCTGACAAAGGATTCCATGGAATGGCTTAACAGGTACAGGGATTTTCAATGCAGCAAAGCGATTCCGTGTTTTCCGAAAAACTTTGTATTTTCAAAAGACGGCGAAAATCCATATAATATCAGAAAGCTATACAGTGATATTCACAATCTGCTTCGTTCAACAGGCTGGGAAGGCAAGGCAAGTCCTCATGTATTGAGGCACACGTTCGCAACGCATTTGCTGGAAAACGGCGCAGACATTGTAACCGTTCAAAGGCTGCTTGGCCACAGCAATCCCAACACCACGCAAATTTACACGCACGTAAGCGCGGAAAAGCTGAAAGAAAGCTTGAAGCAAGCACATCCGAGAGGGTAGGTTTTTCTATATTATTTTACAATGCAACCTATTTTTCCAGCGCACGATGCGCAAACGCTGATTCGCCTTGCTCTTGAAGAAGATGTGCGCTCTGGCGATGTGACAAGCCTATGGACCTTGCCTGCCCGGCAAGTTCAAACAGCAACGCTTATCGCAAAAGAAGCCGGCATTGTCGCAGGGCTTCCGATAATTCCTCTTGTATATGAAAATGTTGAAATAAACTTAAATATGCAAGACGGCGCAAAAGTTAATCCCGGCGATAAAATAGCAGCTATAACAGGCGAAACAAAAACTTTGCTTGCCGGCGAAAGAGTGATGCTCAATTTTTTGCAGCAACTCTCCGGCGTGGCTACCATAACAAATAAGTTTGCGCAGGTTCTTGCCGGTACAAAAACAAAAGTGCTGGATACACGCAAAACAATTCCCGGGTTCAGAACTTTGCAAAAATACGCAGTTCTTGTGGGCGGCGGCTCAAATCACCGCATGGGACTTTGGGATATGGTTCTGGTGAAGGACAACCACGTTGCTGCTGCCGGTGGAGTAGTGGAGGCTTGGAATGCGGTTAAAAAGCAGAATGCGCAGAATTTGAAAGTTGAAATTGAAGTTGAGAATCTGGAACAGTTGAAATCGCTTCTGGGGCTTGGCGTAAACCGCATAATGCTGGACAATATGGACAACAAAACCATGCAGGAAGCGGTTCGCATTGTGAAAGAGAGCGGAGACCCGGTTGAATTGGAGGCAAGCGGAAACATGACTTTGGAAAGAGTAAAGGAAATAGCAAACATAGGTTTTGATTTTATTTCCGTTGGTGCGTTAACCCACAGCGTAAAAGCTTTGGATATTTCGATGAGAATATGAAAAATACGCTGGTTTTCACAATAGACATAGGCAACAGCCAAACGGCAATTGGTGTTTACAAAAATGCAAATGTAGAAGCGAGCTTTCGCTTAAACACAAATGACAAAACCACTAGCGATGAGCTTTTTTTCAGAATAAGCGATTTGGCAAAACATTCAAATCATAAGCCGAAAGATTTTACGCATATTGGGGTGAGCAGTGTTGTGCCGCAGCTTTTGCGTCCTTGGATTAAGGCTCTGAACGCATACTTCAACAAGCCAATTCAAATTGTCAGTTCAAAAAACTGCCTTGATTTGCCTATAGCTTATCCACGCCCTGCAAGCGTTGGCCCGGACCGTTTGTGCAATGTTATAGCCTTGCGTTCACGTGGGCTTCAAAATGGAATAGTTGTGGATATGGGAACTGCCACCACGTTTGATGTTTTGCATAACGGTGGTTTTGCGGGCGGTTTGATTGTGCCGGGCATAAGCGCGTCTATGGATGCTTTGACTGAAAAGGCTGCAATGCTTTTGCCTGTTTCCATAAAGTGGACAAATAAATTCGTGGCAAAAAACACCGGCGATGCCATGCGCGCAGGCATTTTGTACGGATTTTTGGCGCAACTTGAGTTTTTGATAAAAGGCATAAAAAATGAAATAGAAATGGAAGACATTCCTGTGATTGCTACAGGCGGCTGGAGCCAAATGCTGCAAAAGCGCACTTCAATAATCAAAAAATATGATCCGTATTTAACTTTGGAAGGCATTCGCCAGGTTGCGATTAACGGGAACGGTTTTCACAATCTTGAGGGTGAAGAGTAAAACAGGCGGCAATAAAAAATGCCAGCCTTGCGAGCTGGCACTATAATCATGCGTATTAACTATGCATACATACTTCTCTTGCTTTCAAAAGTTGCGCTTTCGTCGGAAGCGTTATTCGCCTTATTTTTCAAAATTTCGGTTAGCGAAGATTTGATGTCTTCAAGCAATTTAAGCAAATCTTCTATGGTCTTCGCTTTTTCCTTATCATCTCCGGTTGCGGCAAGAAGGTCGTGCTTCGCTAGAAAACTTTTCAGATCCTTTATTATATTTACCGGCTGTATGTTTATCGGTTGTATACTTTTGAATTCAACTATTTTTATAGGATGGTGGTAATGGTGCGATGCAAAACATCTTACAGGATGAATCGGTACTAGATGCGGGTGAACGTGATGGTGATGCGGTTCTCTTGCTGCCGGTTGCGCTGGCTGTGCCGTTGGTTGTGCCGGTTGTGCCGCCGGTTGTGCCGGTTGTGCTTCTGTGGCTTGGGCCTTTGAGAGAAACTCATTAAATGAGCCGCCCCCATGTCCTTTGGCATCTGCGTGATGATGATGGTGGTGGTGAGCCGCTTCTGTTTGATGAGCGTGGTGGTGATGTGCTACTAGCATGAAAACCTCGTGTTAAAACTGTTTACTTCCATTTTTGAAGGTTAAAGCCACCGCCTTTCAGGCGGTGAACTTTTAGTTGCTATATTTGTAATATGACGGTTGAATACAGACAGGGCCCCCACACGACCTACAAGATAGA
>Ga0181987_10635_pt1 | contig 35256 bp, 30 predicted proteins | sample TergutCo191P1_FD_120224 | JGI IMG/M metagenome (GOLD analysis project Ga0181987, IMG submission 120224)
AAAGAAGCGAAAAGAGAATCTTTTGACTTTTCTTATGGACGGTTAAAAAACGAGATTTCCGGTGAATTTAGCCGCCATAGATATGTAAAGGAAAAAATAGCAGAAGAGAAAAATCAAAAGTTATTTGAAAAACTAGCCTCCGGCGAAGGCTCGCTTGAAGACTATTCAACTTCCCTAAAATTTCTTTGTGAATGCTTGGAAAACTACCATAGCAGAAAAACTATAATTCTTATTGATGAATACGATGACAATGGTATTATTCGCAAGCTGATAGACAAGGCAGACATAGAAGCTAAGGCAGACTTGGAAACTTTAATAGCAGGTGGAACGATTTCAAAAATAATTCACGAAGACATAATTTACCACGGGTTTATGACAGGAGTTCTTTCTGGATTAAGCGGTTACAGGGTTAAATCAAATAGGGAAAGCGGCGATTGGCGTAGTGATTTGGTTTTATATGGCGCAAGCATAAGGGGCAATGCTGTTATATTTGAGTTTAAAGTTGCCAAGAAAGCTAAGGAGATGCCAGCAGAATGCGAAAATGCCTTGCAGCAGATAGAAAATAATAATTATGCGGCATATTGGGCTGATGAAGGTTATACCGATATTCTTAAGTATGGCATTGCTTTTTACAGAAAAGACTGTGAGGTAAGGGATGGGTAAAAAACTTCGTGCTTTAGGAGTTGTGCTTCCGCAATTTCATCCAATCCCTGAGAATGATGAATGGTGGGGCAAAGGTTTTACGGAATGGACTAATGTAGCAAAGGCGACGCCTCGTTTTAGAGGGCATTACCAGCCGCATATTCCTGCAGATTTGGGGTTTTATGATTTACGGTTGGAAGAGGCAAGGATTGCGCAAGCCGAATTGGCTAAGCAATATGGTATTTATGGTTTTTGCTATTACCATTATTGGTTTCACGGCAAGCAATTGTTGGAAAGGCCAGTGAATGAAATTGTAGCAAGCGGTAAACCAGATTTCCCTTTTTGCCTTTGTTGGGCAAATGAACCTTGGGGTAGAAATTGGGATGGATCGAATAATAAGATCATACAAGCACAAGAGTATAGTAAAAGCGATCATTTAAAACATATTAGTTACTTACTTGATATATTTAAAGACAAACGTTATATTAAGGTTAAAGGAAGGCCTTTGTTTATTATATATAAAGTCAAAGCAATTCCTGATGTCAAGGATATGGTTGAAATTTGGAATGCAGAAGCAAAAAATGTCGGATTTGAAAATGGGCTTTATGTTCTATCTACAACATCTCATGGATTTAACGATGATCCAACTCCATTAGGTTTTGATGCTTCTTGGGATTTTTTGCCATATATTTTTTCTTATGAAACTAATTTTAATTTTAGAGTTATTAGAAAGATACACAAACTTTTAGGTTTGAAAGATCGGCTAAATTTATATGGCAATGCAGTAGATAGAATTTTGCAAGAATCGCAAAATTTAAAATGCTGGAAGGAATATCCATGCGTATGCCCAGGTTGGGATAATTCTCCAAGAAGAAAAACCGATGCAATCATTTTGCATGGCTCTACTCCAGAACTTTATGAAAAATGGCTTGCTAATACATGTGATAAATTTGAACCATTTAGCGAAGAAGAGAATTTTGTATTTTTGAACGCTATGAATGAATGGGCAGAAGGCAATCACTTGGAACCTGATTTGAAATGGGGCTTGAAATATTTGGAAGCAACAAAAAGGATTTTGGAGATGTATAAATAATGATTGACGAGCAAGCACAACAGGCTTATTTTAACTATATGAGGCCGGAAATGGTATCATTTTTGCCAAATGAATATGCGAAGATTTTGGAGGTAGGTTGTAACGTTGGTAATTTTCGTCAATATGTTAGTAAACCTTGTGAATATTGGGGGGTTGAACCGTTTGAACAGGCGGCAGAAGTGGCTAAAACCAGATTGAATAAGGTTTTAATCGGTTTTTATAATGAAGTAGAGAATAAAATTCCTGATAATTATTTTGATTTAGTTATTGCGAATGATGTTATTGAGCATATGGAACAACCTTGGAATTTTTTACGATCTATTAAAAAGAAAATGACTGAAGATGCAAAGATAGTTTTGTCTATTCCGAATTTTCGTTATTATGAAAATATAAAAGAAATATTAGCAGAAAAAGATTGGAAGTATAAAGATTGTGGAATTTTGGACATTACGCATTTGAGGTTTTTCACAGAAAAAAGCATAATTCGTTTATTGCTTGAAAATGGATTTGAAATTGAAAAAATGCAAGGAATAAATCCTGTGAAGGTTAGGAAAAGGCATTTGCCTTTGTATTGGTTATTTAAATGTTTTTGGGGAAAAGATATAGAATTTGTTCAGTTTGGAGTAAGAGCAAAGATAAAATGATTTCTATAATAACTTGTTCTATAAAACCTGATGTATGTCAAAGAATGCTTGACAGTATAAGTGAAACTATTGGAGTGAAATATGAGGTTATAGTTTTTGACAATAGAGAAAAAAAATATGGAATTTGCAAAGCCTATAATGAAGCTGCAAGCGAAGCAAACGGAGATTATTTGTGTTTTGTTCATGAAGATATTGTGATTAAAACGAAATTTTGGGGAAAAGAGTTGGTGAATTTTGCTGAACAGACTAGTGATTGTGGAGCTATTGGAGTTGCTGGTGGAAAATATGCTCATAGAAATTTTCTTACTTGGGCAGTTTCAGACCATCTAATTAACATTTTTGACGGTATTGGTTCCAGTAAACAAAATGATTTTATAGAGGATGATCTGATTTATCATTATGTTAATCCCAATAACGAAATTTTTTCAAAAGCTGTTTGTCTAGACGGAGTATTTTTATTTGTAGAAAAAAAAAAATGGAAGGATAATAAATTTGATGAAGAAACTTTCAAAGGTTTTCATTTTTATGATACGGATTTTACCTTCGCTCTCTCTCAAGAATATCAAAATTATGTTTATTTTGGAATGGATATCTACCATTTTTCTGTAGGAAATATAGAAAGAATTTTTTGTGAGAATATGTATTTATTTCAAAAAAAGTGGAAAAATAAATTATCTTATTGTTTGCCAGAATATAAAGTTTCTTTTCAAGATGAATTAAAAATGGCAAATCAAGTGTTTTGGTTATATAAAAAAAATGCTTTTTCAAAAGTAGAATGTTTTAAGAGACTTTATAAAATAAATGACATTTTATTTTTTGTATTTTTTTTATTAAAGATTATCAAGAATCGATTGGTATTGAGGTAATAACATACAACAGGGAGTTTGGTATGGCAGCGAAAACATATTTAGATGTTTACAAAGAGCATAATGGCTTTGTGTCTCACAAGTGGATTCACTATTTTTTTATATATGATCGTATTTTCGGTCGTTTTTTAGAAAAAGGTGAGCCTATTAAAATGTTAGAAATAGGCGTACAAAATGGGGGTTCTTTGGAAATATGGAAAAAGTACTTACCTCCGAATTCTGATATTCATGGTGTTGACATAAATGAAAAGTGCTTGCTACTTAAATTCGATGACAGCATATCTTTCCACTTAGGCAGTGCAACCGACAATAATTTTATGGAAAAAACATTTGGTGATATACAATTTGATGTTATAATTGACGATGGCTCTCATATTTGCAAAGATGTTATTCAAACTTTTGATTATTTATTCCCAAAAATGAAAAATGGCGGCTGTTATATTGTGGAGGATATGCATACTAGCTATTGGAAAGAATATGGTGGAGAACAGGATAGTAAAGAAAGTTCAATTGAATATTTTAAGAGATTGATAGATATAGGAATAAATAGAGACTATGTTAGAAATGGCTTTATTAATAAGATTAAAAATAAATTTTGCAAGCACAACAAACCTAATTTCGCAATAAATAATATGATTTCACAGATTTCATTTTTTGATTCTATTTGCGCAATTGACAAATTTCATGATACAAAAGAAATGCCATTTAAAAATGTGATTACTGGCGATATAGCCTTGGTGGATAATGAGCCGATGTCATTAAATATAACAATAGATGATAGGCAAAAAGAGATAATCACTGCGAAAAAATTATTTTGTGGATAAGTTTTTAATTTTATTTTTTAATATATTTTTTTCATTATTATCTAGGCCAATTAGATAAGCACTAGGTAAGAATAGAATTAAAAAAATACCAGATGTGATAAAGAATGATGTTACAGAATTATTTATGTTAAAGATTAATAAAATTGGTAAAGGAAAACTTATTGCACCAATTATAAATATACGAATTAGAACCTTTTTACAGTATTGTCTTATAGAGAAAGCTATCAGATATTTAGCGAATATGTTTGCTGATATTATACGAACAAAATTCATAGTTATATAAACAATAGGAACTGTAACTGGTGAAAAATCTAATTTGAAAAAAATGTAACAAAGTACAAAATTCATTATAACGAGAATAGAATCTATAATCGTAAAATATTTTATTTTGCCAGTAGCAACAATTGAAGAGGCTAATAGTCCAGAAAATGTATAGGCAAACAAATGGTCTAACAATCTGATTTGACAGAAGATAACAGCGAAAGCAGGAACTTCCTTTAACCATAAATTTAAAACCAAATCCATATTCAAAACAACGGGAATAATAAATAGTGATAGCAATAAAAATGAAATTCTGCTAAAACGAAAAATTAAGCTATGCAAATATTCGATATCATTTCTTGCATAGGACTTAATAACTTGCGGATTAAAAGCAGCCATTAAGTTTGTAGAGAATTGAGTTACGGCGTTGTTGACCTGTGTCATAACCCCGTAAGCTGCGTTTGCTATAACCCCATGAAACATATTTAGAAGCATATTAACTCCTTGTAACGCCGCAATCGCAGAAACTCCACCCAAAGTTGTCCACCCGCTAAACCCCATCCTCTCCCAAAACATCTTCTTATTCCAAAACCATTTAAAATGCGTCTCAGGAAAATTCTTGTGGCAATAAATCTGGTAGCAAATAACCATAAAAATATAAACACCAAACAGCACGGCAGAATAAAACTTAAGCTTATCAACCGTGGCAAATCCCAACGATATTGCAACCGCTAATTTAAACACTGCATCTACTATGCCAAAATAAGCATAAACCTTCATTCTCTCATGCGCATTAATCGCAACCATATAAGGCACTTGCAAAATCCCTATGCAAGCAGAAAGTACCGAAAACTGATAAACAAAATTAGCCGCACCCATTCTCTCGCTTGGAATGTTAAGTTGCGTATTCAAAAACCAAAGCCCAACAGTTTCTCCCAAAACAAAAATAAGCCCTGCCGTGAAAATATGAATAACCATGCTTAAACTAAAAGTTTTCTTTAACGCTTCAAAATCACCTTTCCCCAAATCAAAAGTAAAAAAACGGCTCGTTGCGCTAGTCATTGCGTTTTGTATAAAGCTAAAAAGAACTATAACCCCGCCAACAACGTTGTAAATACCGAAATCCTCAACCCCAAGCTGCGCCAAAACCTCTCTGCTGGTGTAAAGCCCAACAATCAAAAGCAGAATGCTCCTGAAATACAGAAACATTGTATTCTTCGCTATGCGCTTGTTATTTTCTGAGGGAGAGTTTTCCATAGGTAGCTAGATAACCTGCCAATGGCCATTTTTATCAGAACCTACTCGTTTAAGTAAGCCTTTATCTTTAAGTTTTGATATATTATTCTTCGCATTTCTAATATTTATTTTCACTTTCTCACTAATTTCTTGAATCGTGATAAATTGATTAGCAGAGATTTCTTTTAATATATCTTTTTGCATAGGAGTTAATTTTACAGTGTCTTTTACAGTGTCTTTTACAGTGTCTTTACTATTTTTTACTTTACTCAACGCAAGTCCTTTTTTTCTATAAATCACAGCTAAAAAACCAGACTGCATCTTAAACTCAGGCTTTGGCAAGCCGTAATCTTTGCATTTCCTTATTATGTCTTGGATACCTGTTCCCATTCTTTCTATATAATGAGCTAAATACAAAGATTCTGCTATCAATGGATTTTTTGGATACGAAGTGTGTTCCTTTTTCAACATCTCTACAGTCAAATCCAAAGATAGCCTACCGGGATTGCTTATTTCCAATCTATCTGCGAAAAGCATCACTTGTACACTTGCCACGCTTGCGTAATCTCTGTGAGCAACTGCATTTACAATGGCTTCTTCCACAACTTCCGGCGGTATTTCATAGGCTGTAGGAACAATTGGTCCATTCTCTCTTGTTCCAATAGCAAGATCTATTTTAGACAAAACAAAATTTACTGCCTGATCCACCAAATCAAATAAGTTTCCTTTATATACCTGATAAAAAGGAATGGGCTTTTCTACTATTGTACCGTGATAATGAGCACATTTTACTTCCGAAGTCAAAAAGAATCTTTGTGGTTCCTTGCCAAAAAGAAGTATTGCAGCGTTGGTTATTTTCCCTTTATTCAACAAATTCAAATGAGTCAAAATTTTCTCTTTGCCCAAAGAAAAATTTAATGGAAAATTTCTCTCTGCTTTTGCTTGCTCGACAAACCATTTTAGTTTTTCATTTGAGATATCTGCTATTGTAGCCTCTTTATTAAAACTTTTATCAAAAGGCTCAGTTCGCAAATCTCCACTGTCCATTAAAAAAGAAATCAAGCTTGAATACACATTGCTTATTAAATCTGCAATCGCAGTAAAATGCCCATAAATCAGAGAGCTGGACAAACTCTCTATCCATTTATTTATCTTGGTATGTCGTTCTTCTTTTTTTGCATTTAAAATGAAAATTAATCTTGTTTTACGCTTTTTCGTAGCGGCGTTAAATTCTTGAATTGTTGGGGTAGTGTCATTTTTTAGTTCAGTTCCTATTTCTTTGCCTACCAAAGCTATGTAAATGTCAGATTGATAAACTTCTTTTATATAAGCCTTATTTGGAGTCCTATATTTTGCCGGTAAGTTTTCAAAAATAAATGGTTCAAAGTATTTGCTCATCAAAGAATCACCCTGCAAATATTTTGCAAGCATCTGCCTCTCATAGGCAAACTCTTTTTGAACGCTGCTGATAAAAATTTTATACCGCATATTTTCCTGCTATTGGAGAAATATAGTAAAATTCATTTTCTACCTTACACCTTATGCTCTCCCATCCCGACTTCAGCGATGAAAAGATTGAGAAAGCCCTGTTTTTGGATATTGATGGGGTAATTCACCCGTTTACGCAATATCGCTATGAGCATTTGAATGATATGGAGCAATTATTTGATGAATTGGAGAGAAAATTTCAAATTGATTACCGTGAGTTTAGCAAATACGATGTTGCTATAGCATATTATGACTGGGACAAAGATGCTATAAATGAAATAAAGCGAATCCTCGATGCTACTGGTGCCAAGATTGTTGTGTCAAGTTCTTGGAGATGTTCGGCAACAGGGGAATATTTGCCGTTTTTGCTGCTCATGCACGATTTGCGAAAATACCTTTACGGATACACTCCAATAAACCGCTGCCGCCCTATTGAAATTTTGGAATACTTAAAAGCGCACCCCCATATAAAAAAATGGGTTGCCGTTGATGATATGGATTTGTCTAGGGATTTTCCCGAAAATGCCGTTGTTACATGCCAAAAAATAACAACCGCCGATGCCGACAGGTGCATTGAAATGCTCAGTTAACTGTAGCAAATGCATCTTTGCCCTAGCAATACAAGCTCTGAAGTAAATTATATCAAATAATTTTCTAAATTTATATTCTTATGACAGTAGCTCGGAAATTCGATTATTTCAAGCCATTAGCGATGCTTTTGGCTCTTGCAATCGTAACGTACGCTACCGAAGACAAAATAACCAGTTTCAAGTTTGCTTATGAAGATATAGGTTGGGGCTATGGCGACTACTGGGAAGGCGATATTGACCAAGATGCTAAAACTATTACTTTTACCACGCAAAAATGGATTGAAAATATAGACAGGCTCGCTGCTATATTTGAATTTTACGGAATCAATATGGTGAAAGTCGGTATAAAATCGCAATGGAGCGGGATAACGCAAAATGACTTTCGCAAAGAAGTTGTCTATACTGTTGGTAAAAATGAATATACGGTGAAAATAGTGTCTCCGCAAGCAACCGGATTGCCGGTGATTAGGATTGATACGGATGATAATGCTCCTATTTTGAATAGAGAAGATTGGGTAACTATGACTTTTTCCATGAGCGATCCTAATGATCCGGAGAACGATATTCTTGCAATAAGCAATCAGCAGATTAGGGGAAGAGGGAATTCTAGCTGGGTTGGTGCAAATTTCGGTCAATATCCATATCGTATTAGATTCAGGGCTAATGAACAGCAATCTCCTTTTGGACTTCCTGCTGCAAGAAACTGGGTTCTTTTATCGAATGCAACAGCTATAAGCAAAATATTTGGATTTGAATTGGGGCAACGATTAGGTTTAGAATATACTTGTTCCTACAACCATGTTGAACTTTACTTAAATGGTGATTATCGTGGTATTTATGTTTTTACAGAGCATAGACAGGCAGATCCTACAGAAAAAGGTGCTCCTGGAAGACCAAAAATTGACCTGAAAGAAGGTTGGTTTGTTGAAATAGATCGTTATTACGATGAAGAGCCTAAATTTCGGACTTCAAGTTATTCCCTGCCAATTATGATAAAAACTCCGGAAGACAAAAATGATGTAAGCATGGCAAATACACTTTATCATTTTGTTAGAGATGATTGGAATGAATTGACCGATTTAATGAATTCTGCGAGTTTTCCAGAAAATGCATACCGTGATTTAGTGGATATGGAAACATTTGCCAAGTATTTTTTGGTGCAGACAGTGGTTTTGAATTTGGAACTTCACCATCCATATGAAGACCCGAGCCAAGTTGGAAGTACTTTTTTCTATAAGGACAAAGGCGGAAAAATAAGTGCTGGTCCTCTTTGGGATCTTGATGTGAGTCTTATTGAGGGTACTGTGGGTTATAGGGTATATACAGCGGATTCATATCCGTATCAAATTAATCCTTTTTTCAATCGCTTTTTTCAAGACCCGATATTTCTTGCAAGATACAAAGAAATTTGGAATGATAATTTTGATGGTAATATATCATCAATGTTAAGTTTTGTTGATACAATAGTAGATAAAATTAAAAAAAGCTTGGAAGAAAATGCTAAACGTTATTCAATTACTAATGAGTCAATATCATATATAGCATCATTAAAGAATTTCTTTCAAACAAGAATTACTTATCTTAATCAGGTTTACAACAAAGTCGATATTTTGCCAGATAGCAAAGACTTCATAACAGAAAACACCCCACAAACCTTTACCCTTGTTGCTTACGGTGAAATGACTGATTTATCGGCAATGCTGCAAAACAGCGAACAATCGGATTTTGAAATAACCTCGGAATTGACCCAAACACCAACAGGAAATGGCGGATATTTGGCAACAATCAGCGTAAAACCAAAAGAATCGCTACCGGAAAGCCCGTATGGCGATACACTCATTCTTGTTGGAGCAAATCAAGGGAAACAATTTTGGTTTAAAGTGCCACTGACTTTTGTCGCAGGCGAAAACAATATAAGCAACATCCGCCAACCGCAAATTGCTAAAAGTCCATTATTTGCATATGCAACACACAATGGCATTATGCTTAGAAATGTGCCTGCAAACACAAAAATAGAAGTCTATAATCTTCAAGGCAAACTGATACATTCCGCAAAGGCTGAAATTTTTCAGCCCCTATGGCAAATCCCAGTGCAAACAAAAGGAATGTACATAGTAAAAGCAGAAAAACAAATACTGCGAGTATCAGTAATGTAATTTTCTATATTCCTTCCCATGCATATGAGGCTATTTTTGACATTTCTGCTTCTGCTGGTTGCCCAAGCTTTTGCCCAAGGCTATCAAAATTTGACTTTGAAAGATTGCATTGAAATGGCTAAAAAGAATTCTCTATCGATCGCTTCCGCAAAACTCTCGGAAAAAACAGCGCAGTCTTCGCTTGAACAGGCAAAAAACGCAAGACTCCCCGGATTAAGCGGAAGCATGAGCCAAGACGTTGTTCACGGCGTGCCATTCAATGATCCCTCCAGCTTTAGCTATTTGACTACGCTTGGAATGAACCTTAGTTCTTCAATGCCTATTTTCACCGGAGGCAGAATAGAGCATAACATTAATCAGGCACAGTATCGCAATGAGATTACAAAGCTAAATTCCGAAGCAGTGGAAAGAACGCTCTCCGAGCAGATTATAAAGACTTATATGCAGGTATGGTCTTTGATGGAGTCGGAAAATTCTGCAAAAGCCTCGCTTGCCCTTTCCAAAAGATTGCTTGCGAAAGATTCCATCCTTTTCCAGTCAGGGAGCTTCACCGCTACCGATTTGGCTTTGGCTTTTGCTCAAGTTGCAAGCGACAGCTTGAGCTTGCTGCAAGCCCAAAGCAATTTGACTCAGAACTATACCTCGCTCCGCCAGCTTTTGGAAATTCCTTACAACTCGTCATTCTCGCTTTCTCCGCCAGATTCAGCCGTTTTCAAAGAAACGGGAAATTATGCGAACCTGCTGAAAAAGGCAGAGAACAGTTCTATAAGCAAAAAGATGGATTCGCTTTCTATTTTAGCGGCAGACGAGGCTATTGGCGTTGCGAAAGCTGGCCGCTATCCGAATATAAACTTGAGCGCCGGGGCTGGCACAAACATTGATTGGACAACACAAGACCCGCACTACGGAGCGCAGTTAAAAAATTATTTCAACTACAGAGCATCGCTTGGACTTAGCATTTCCATAATAGATTGGGGAGCCACCGAACACAGCATTTTATCGGCGCAAGTGGCAAAGGAACAGCAGCAAATTTCTGCGCTCAACACGCAAAAGCAACTGGAAAACACTATTGAGCAATTAGCTTTGCAAGTTGAAACTTACCGCTTGCAATGGGAAGTTTCCAACATTCAAATGGAAGCGCAAAAACTCGCTTTGGATAAATCCGTTCAACAGCACGAGCTTGGAATGCTGGATATTTCTTCGCTAATCCAGCAGCAGACAATTTTCAACAACTCGCAAATAAGGCATAACCAGGCAAAGTACAGCTATCTGCTTGGAAAATCGCTTTTAGATTTGCAAATAGGGAATTTTTAATATGAGATTTATTCTTCTGTTCGCCGCCTTTGCCTTTGCAAATGATATGTATTCGCAAGCGCAAAAATTGTACAGCCAGAAAAATTTTGAGGCCGCCGCAAAAAGCTATGCGGAACTATGCCCAAAACTTGAGGCTAAAGAAAAGAAAATTTGCCTGCTTAACGAGGTAAAAGCTTTGATAGAAAGCGATAAAATAGATTTGGCTCGCGCGGCAGAGCCAAAAATCGCTTTGCTCCTCAGCCAATCCGAGCCAAGCGATTCTTTATACGCAGAGTTAAGCGCAACAGATGCCAAGCTGCAAGTTATGCTGAACCAGCCGGTGCGGGCGGTTCGTTCTTGGAATGCGGCGCAGGCAAGCGCAAGCAAGAATTATTTTTCCGAGCTATTTGTTCTTTGCCAAGACATTGTCTCTGCGTTTCCCGGTAATGGGCTTGCGGCAGAAAATTGCAACAAAATAAAACCGGCAGACACAACGCTGATTTCCATTCAAAGAAAAAAAGTCACAGTGCTTGCAACTGCTACCGCACCGCCACCAACTACTACCGCCACAACCACTAGCAACTCCCCACCAGCCACTAGCCAAGAAGGGACTCAATCTAAATGGTACATCCAATTAGGTGCTTTTGGCACGAGAGAGAACGCTGAGAAATTGGTTGCGGATTTTAAAAAGAAGGGCGTGGAGCTTTATGTAACGGAATTAACAGACAGAAAACTCTTTGCAGTTCGCACAGGATTTTTCGCAACGCAAAATGACGCAAAAACTTACGCTGAGCAAAAAATAGCTCCGGCTGATTATAAAATATATCAATGACTTTTTGCAATTGCTTCAAATTCTTGTAAATTCTTTTTCCATTTTTCTTGCTTAAACGGAGCGTAGTTTGCAATGGGTTTGCGGTTGCCTTTGGCAAATTCTTTTGCGGCATTTTCAATATTTTCTATGATTTCTTTTATTTTGCCTTTAACTACGCTGTTAAAAATGCCAAGGTTCATAATGGAATTTAATATGGCTCCGTTCGGCGAAACTATGGCCCTAAATTCATAAAATACAGAATTTTCGCTGGCTTCTTTTAAATCCAGAACAGCGGTTGCAGTTCCGTGCAGCCTCCAAGCGAGAATCTTTGTTCTGCCCCTGCCAAAAAACAAGTGATGCATTCCGGTATCCACGCCGGCGCTATCGTTTAGCAACCATACAAAGCTTCCAGACAAATTATCGCCGTTATCGCCGCTGAAGTATTTTCTGTCGGGGGTATCATAGGTTATTGTGTACTTTGTTTTTCTGTAAGCATTTACCAATTGCGCAGTAAATTCCATATTTTCAAAAAGATATATCATCATTTCTTTTGAAACGGGAATTGTCCCGTTAAGCGTGTAGGTTACTCTATATTGCCTCCCCATATAGCGGAACAAGTCGCGTGCTCTGGGGTCATCTGTTCGCAGGCCTCGCTGCTTTAGCTCCAAATAAGGAGAGCAAAATTCGGCATTGTATTTAATATCGGGATTTGGCTTTTTTTCTTCTGCGTTGCACTGAGGATGCTCATAATTCAAGCACTGCTTGAGTCCGGAACACATGGCAAGATGGCCCAAGTCAATGTCTTTTGCGCAAAGGAGCGTTGAGAAAAACATCAATATGAACATCCCAAGTTCCGCAGAGCGTTTAGCTGCAGCCTCCACTGCCGCCATAACTGTGCCTCTGAACGCTTTATTTTCCAGTTCTTGCATTCCGGCTATTGTAGTTCCGCCCGGGCTGCAAACTGTGGCTGTTAGCTCATTAGGGTTTGCTTTTGACTGTTCCAGCATTTCAACTGCGCCGCCGGTTGTGGAAAGCGCAAGCTTCATAGCTGCATCTCGCGGCAAGCCCATTTTCACGCCGCCCATTGCCAAAGCTTCTATAAATTGAAATGCAAAGGCCGGGCCGCTGCCGGAAAGCCCAGTGACTGCATCCATCTGGCTTTCTGAAACTCTAACCGTGCTTGCGCATTTTGAAAACAAATGCTCAGCCGTTTGTATAATGTTTTCATCAACTCCGTCTGTTGCTATGGCAACGGTTCCTTTTTTTGCTGAAACGGCAATATTTGGCATAGTGCGCATAATATACGCATTTTCAAATTTCGCCTTCAAGTCCAAAACAGTTACTCCGGCCATAATGGAAATTACAATGCACGGTTTTTGCAGGCAAACAGGGTTGAATTTTTTGAAAACCTGCGGCTTCACGCATAAAAACACAATGTCTGCTTTTGAAAGCCCTTTTTCAATGCTATCAGTTCTTTCCGCTTTTATTTTGCCAGCCCGTTCATCATCAGGTTCATAAAAAGATATGTCTTCACCTGTTAAGGAGTTCAAAATAGCGCTGCCCATATTGCCTGCGCCTATGAAAAATATCTTTTTTCCCATGCCTAGCCCTTCATTGCGGCTAAAAAGCTTTCATTGGTTTTATGATTCTTCATTTGCCCTTGAATTTGTTCCATAATTTCAACAGGAGTATGGTCTTGCAAAAATCTGCGCAAAATCCAAACATTGCGAAGCTCTCCTTCGGAAATCAAAAGTTCTTCTTTGCGGGTTCCTGATTTGAATATGTCTATTGCCGGCCAAATGCGCTTTTCCGCAATGCGGCGGTCCAGCACAAGTTCCATGTTGCCTGTGCCTTTGAATTCTTCAAAAATAACCTCGTCCATGCGGCTTCCGGTTTCTATTAAAGCTGTGCCTATAATTGTTAGCGAGCCGCCGAACTCAATTTTGCGAGCCGCTCCAAAAAAGCGTTTTGGTCTTTGCATGGCCATGGCATCCACGCCGCCGGAAAGTATTTTTCCAGAATGCGGAATTACAACGTTGTTGGCTCTCGCAAAGCGGGTTATGGAATCCAAAAGTATAACTACGTCATCGCCTTGCTCAACAAGTCTTTTGGCTTTTTCCAGTACCATGTCTGCGACCTGGGTGTGGCGTTCCGGCGGTTCGTCAAATGTTGAAGCCAAAACTTCGCCCTTCACGTTTCTGCGCATATCTGTAACTTCTTCGGGGCGTTCATCTATGAGCAAAACCAAGAGTTTTATTTCAGGGTGGTTTTTGCTTATGGCATTAGCTATGTGCTGCAAGAGAACCGTTTTGCCTGTGCGGGGCGGCGCTAAAATAACTCCGCGCTGGCCTTTGCCTATTGGCGTGAACAGGTTCATTATTCTGGTTGAAAGCTCGGAAGATTCATATTCCAAATTTATGCGTTCAAACGGGTGCAGCGGTGTTAAATGCTCAAAGGAAACACGTTTTTTTGCCTGCCTGGGCTCTTTGTAATTTATCGTTTCTATGCAGGTCAACGCAAAATACTTTTCTTTTTCTTTTGGCGCTCTAACCTGCCCGGTTATGGTATCTCCGGTTTTGAGCTCGTAGAACCGTATTAAATTCGGGCCTACGTAAATATCGTCTTGACCAGGCAAATAGTTGTGGTCGGGGTTGCGCAAAAAACCGTAACCTTCATTTATTATTTCCAAAACGCCTTGGGCATATATGGGCGTTCCTTCAACAACTGCGGCTTTTGCCTCTAAAATGCGGTAGATTATGGCTTGTTTGCGCATAATCTTAATATCCGGCAGGTTAAGCTCTATGGCTAGAGCTTGCAGCTCAGGCATGTTTTTGGTGCGAAGGACAGCCCATTCGTTGCGAGCATTGTCTATGGCTTCTTTATCTATTTGCGGGATGTCTTCCGGGGCTATTTCTTCTACATAAGGGCGGAAGCCTCTGTTGTTTCTGCGGTTTTGGTTGTTGTTGCCAAACCTGTTATTGTTTTGGAATTGCTGCCTTTTATTATTATTGTTGTTGTTCCCATTGCCGTTTCCATTTCCGTTGCCATTCCCGCCGTTTGCGAAGTTTCTTTGCTGTTGCTGGCGGTTGTTCGGAAAGCCGCCATTGCCGGGGTTTTGCGCATCTGCCGCTTGGTCTAGGGCTTGTGGTGGAGGCAGGTTGTCCGGAATGTCGGGTACCATAACACCTTGCGGAAGCATGGCTTCGGCTGCGGCAGGTTCGGGTTTAGCCGCAGGTTCCGGCTTCTTTTTCTTGATTCCAAGGTTTTCCAGCATTTCCTTGGTTTCTGGTGGAAGCTCTGCGTTTTGCGGAACTTCGTCTGATAATAGTTGTTTAGAACGTGGCGCCAAAGGTAAAACTCCTTTTTTATTTGAATGAACAGCGGCAGAATCACCGCAGAATATAATATAGAAAAAAAAAAGACTGGTGTCAAGGGGGGTTGCTATATTTTCTGGGCCTTGCCATGCAAATACCCCTATTAAAAAGACATTCCCACGCTGAAACTGTACCGGTACTGGCCCGAAACCATGTTATAGGCAAAACCAAAGCCGACTGCTGGCAAAGCTACACGGCTTAAGTAAAAGACTATTCCGCCGAACGGACCGTGATCAAATTCCAAATGGGAAACATCGTCCCCGGAAAAAACACCTTGCCATAAGCCTTGAGCAGAAAGCGTTCCGTGCCGGCTTTTAAAAAGATATTTTTCCAAGCCTGCGGACAGTCCCGCATAATACGACTCAAAATAATTTTCAGGAAGAACATTCACCAGTGCTTTCTTTTGATCTTCTTTAAAAAGAGGATCCGTAGCAGATTTCCAAATTCCTCCGCTTCGCAAATTTAAGCGGAAGCCGGGAACCAGCGGTTTTTCATAATTGCCGCTATATTCAAGCTGATGAAATGAAGAACCTGAAATTGCATGATTATAGTTGTATCCAAATGATAAATTTTGACTGGACAAAAGGTAACCATCCCAATTGCTGTTGCGCAACGAGAGACGAGGAGAAATGCCTATAAACCTGGCTCCATCTTCGGGAGAATTATAAGAATCCTTATTTTCTGCGGGGGAAATATCGGTAAAATACAAAGAGATTGAGCCATTTAAATATTTGAAGAAATCATAGTTCACCCCTAATGATGAAAAAAGCCTGTTTGCTGAATATATGCGAATAGTTTCGTTATGTCTATCGACATTTTTTCTTTCTTGGTGTATATACATAAATATGCTGCTCCAGCCGAGCGCGTTTTTGTGAGCCGGAGTATGATTATACATTGCTATTGCAGACCATCCATTGGAGCCGTAAAGCCCTCCGAGAACCGCCATATCGCGCAATCCGAATGCATTGAAATCGCAGAAAAAAAGCCCAAAATTTTTGTTTCCGTCGGAGCCTACATAAATAAGGGGAAATGGAAAAATAGACCATTTTTCTTCTACCGTGACACGCAGCGTAAGCTCTTCTTTGGACTGTACAAGTTCTGCCGAAACAGGTTCCAGAATGCCCATATCCTTAACAGCGGCAATAGCGTCATTTTCATTAAAACTTGAGCTGTCTTGGCCGAGAAATTTTTCCAATGGATATTTTGCAACGTGCAACTGAGTTCGCTTAAGCCCGATTATTTCTATGGAGGTTATGACTTGGGAGTAGAGAGGCGTAGCAAGAATGCAAAAAACGAGCGAAAAAAAGATTCCCTTTAGAGGAAGCTTTCGCAGTTTTGTATGCAAGCTTTCATTCATAATCTTAGTAGAAATATAGTAAACGCAATTAACTATATTACCCACAATGCAAAATAATGCCAATAATTCCCTTGCCAGCGCAATCCGCGAAGTGTTTTCTTACATTTCAAAGTTCAAAGGACAACTGTTTATATTGAAAATAGAAGACTCGCTCCTCGACAACCCGGCTTTTCCGGTGCTTGTAAGAGACATTGCCGAGCTTCACAACGTAGGCATAAAAATAATAATAGTACCCGGAACAAGAAAAAGCATAGACCGCCAGCTTGCAGCTTATGGGTTGAAATCGGAGTTTAAAGACGGAATAAGACTCACCTCGGAAGACGCACTGCCTCTGGTGGAACAGGCATCGCTCGGAGCCGCGCAACGCATACTCTCCCATTTAACGGCAAACGGAATCAATGGCATTCAGGGAAACTGGGTACAGGCTAGAAGCACAGGCGTTGTGAACGGCGTTGACTATATGCGCACAGGCAAAATTGAGCGCATTGAAAAAAGCATTATAGAAAAACTATTGCAAGAAGGATTTATCCCCATTTTGCCGCCCATAGGCTGGAACAAACTTGGGCACGCCTACAATATTTCCAGCACAGAGCTGGCAACCGAGTTCAGCCACTACTTCTCAGTGGGAAAACTGTTCTTTATAGGAGAAGAAGACGGATTAAATTCCGCTCTGGACATAAACCAAGCAGCGGAAATTCTGAAAAAACACAAAAAACTGCCGTTTGCCCAAAGAGAATACCTGGAAAACGCAATCAGAGCCTGCCGTTATGGAGTAAAACGCGTTCACTGGCTCTCCGGCATCGCAGCGAGCATTTTGCAAGAAGTGTTCTCCAGCCGTGGCAGCGGAACAATGGTTTACGCAAATGAGTACTGGAATTTGCGGCCCGCCGCAATTAACGATATCCCCGATATGCTTCGCATTATGCAAAGCTACGTTGAACGCAAGCTTTTGGTTTCCAGAAGCCAAGAGGATATTGAGGCAAAACTCAGCGACTATGTGGTGTACGCTGTGGACAGCGCAATTCACGCTTGCGGAGCGTTGCATGCTTATGAAAACAAGTGTTTTGAAGTTGCGGCAATAGCTGTTGGCGCAAATTACAGAGATGCCGGCATTGGCGAAGCGGTTGTCAATTTTTTAATTGAAAAAGCAAAGAAGCTAAAAGCGAAAAAACTTTTCCTTCTAACCACCCAAGCCTCCGACTGGTTCTACACGCTGGGCTTTAAAAACGGTACTATCAACGATTTGCCAAAATCGAAAAGAGAAACATATAATCATAGCAGAAATTCAAAAATCATGGTTATAGAGGTGTAATAGGTGTTAGCTACCCTATGGCAACATCTATTTTTTTTAACGCTGCCTTCACATCGCTTTTAGTAATAATCAAGGGCGGGAGCAAACGCAAAACGTTTGTTCCCGCACGTAGCACAAGCAAGCCCTGTTCTCTGCATGCGGCGATTATTTCCGCAACCGGTTTTTGAACTTCCAGGCCCAGCAACAAGCCCTCGCCGCGAACATTGCCAAAACGCTTCAACCCTTCTTTAAGCTGCGCAGAACGCTCTCTTACATTTGCCAAAAATTTCGGCTTTGATATTATTTCCAGCACCGCCAAACCGGCAGCGCACGCAACCGGATTTCCGCCAAACGTTGTTCCGTGGTCTCCCGGTTTCAAACACTCCGCGACTTTTGCACTCATAAGCACCATGCCAAGCGGCAGGCCACCGCCAAGCGCCTTTGCCCAGGTTGTGATGTCTGCGTTTATGCCAAAAAACTCAGAGCCGGAAATCTCTCCTAAGCGTCCAAAACCTGCTTGAATTTCATCTACTATAACTAGGCATCCCGTTTGTTTTTTAAGTTCATTTATGGTCTTTATGAATTTTTTGGAAGGCGTTAAAATTCCGCCTTCCGCAATTACAGATTCCAGCATTATCGCAGCGGTGTTTTTGCCAACAGCTTTTTTAAGCGCTTCTGCGTCGTTCCATTCAATATGCTTAAATCCCGCAAGCATCGGGCCAAAACCCGCTTTAAGCTTTTCTTGCCCGGTTGCGGATAAAGCGCCGTAAGTGCGGCCATGAAAGCTGTTCACAAAAGTAACTATCTCTATTCTGTCGTTAAAATATTTGCGTGCGAATTTTATGGCAGCTTCGTTTGCCTCCGTGCCGGAGTTGCAAAAAAACGCCTTGCTGAATTTTGTGAGCGAGAGCATCTTTTGAGCAAGTTTGATTTGCGGCTCATTCGGAAACAAATTCGATATGTGCGCAAACTTTTCGCATTGCTCTTTTATCGCTTTTGTTATAGCCGGGTGAGCGTGCCCCAGCGCATTGACGGAAATTCCGCTCGCAAAATCCAAATATTCCTTGCCTTTTGAGTCAAAGAGCTTAGCTCCTTTTCCAAAGACAAACTCAGCATCCACTTTTGCGTAAGTGGATGCTATAAGGCTTGCGTCTTGCGATAATAAAGATTGTTTCATCTCAGTAACTTAGAAAACAACCTTCATGGGGAGGCTATTTTGGCACGCTTTTTGCATACTATTATATATGGTTAATGGTCTTTACTCAGCGCGCAATGGAATGATGCTCCTTCAAGAGATGATGGACAATAACGCCCACAATCTCTCAAATGCCAATACAACCGGCTTCAAAAGGTCGCTTATGGCAAGCATTGCCCAAGTTGATTTAAAGCGTAACGATGAATTAAAGCTCCATCAAGACGAAGAACACCAAATGTCCGAGAATTACATTGATTATGAGCAAGGCAGCTTGGTTATGACCGAGAATCCCTTTGATTTAGCGCTTGAAAAATCGGGTTTTTTTGAAATTGAGACGGAAAACGGCATTCGCTACACCAGAAACGGCAGCTTTACACGCAATGGAATGGGCGAACTTGTGACCCTGCAGGGCCACAGGGTGCTAGGAGAAGACGGACAGCCAATACTCTTGGAAGAAACCGAAACCTTCTCGGTTTCCGCCTCAGGAAGAGTTTATGCAGACGGAAAAGATGCCGGAAAGCTCTCCATCGTTGACTTTCCAAACAAAAGAACCGAACTCATGCGAGAGGGCTACAACCTTTATTATTCCAAAACCGGCGCAGAACCGGACCGGACAATCAATACAACTGTAAAACAGGGTTTTTTGGAAAGTTCCAATGTCAGCGTAATTGACGCAATGGTAGAAATGATAAGGTTCCAAAGAAACTACGAAGCTAACCAAAAATCGATACTCTCCGAAGACGAAACCCTTACCAAAGCGGTGAACGACATAGGCAGAGTCGGTTAATGAAATTTATTTTTATCTTTTTCCTGCTGCTAGCTTCATGTTCAAAAGAATCTGCGCCGGATGTAGCTCATTTTAGCGTTGACTCCTTTGACGGTTACAAAGTCTTAAACATAACCGAGGCTTGGAACGGAGATGGGGAAAAACATAAATGGGTGCTTTTGGATTCCAGCGCTGTTGAATTGCCCGATAGCTTGAAGAATTTGCCGCAAATTAAAATTCCTGTGAAAAAAGCGGTTGTTCTCTCCACAACAGCCATTGCTTTTATGGAAAGGCTGGATTTGCTGGAACACATAGCTGCCGTTGAAAACAAAAATTTGATTTACAGCGAAAAAGTCCAGGCATTGCCGGTAAAAGAAGTGGGGAGCGGAAACTCCTTGGACTTGGAAACTCTGCTGCTATTGCATCCAGACATCGTTCTTACATTCGGCACCGGATCATCAACCTACGACGATTACCCCCGCCTCAAAACCGCAGGCATTCCGGCTGTTCTCACCGCCGAATGGATGGAAAGCCACCCTATCACACGCTTTGAATGGATAAAAGTTTTCGGGATTTTATTCGGAAAGGAAAAAGAGGCAGACAGTCTTTTCGCAGAAACTTTGAAAAAATACAACAACCTTGCAGAGTTAGCTCAAAGCGCAACTAAAAAGCCGCTGGTGTTAACAGGCTACCCACAAGGCTCGGAATGGCTGGCCGGCGGCGGCAACAGCTATTTCGCGAAATTTCTGCGAGACGCAGGCGCGCAATACATTTGGGAAGCTTTGGCCGGCTCAGCTTCCGGAACCTTAACGATGAATATTGAAAATGCCTTGCAAAGCGGCACAAAAGCGCAGTTTTGGCTGCATCCAAGCCTTTGGACAAGCAAAGCGGAAATTTTGCGAAATGACCCCAGAATGACAATGTTAAACGGAGAAATTTACCAAAGCTCAAAGCGCATAGGCAAAAACGGAAGCAGAGACTTTTACGAATCCGCAGTTGCGTACCCTGACTTGGTTTTGGCAGACTTGATTTTCATATTTCATCCGGAGATTTTGCCGCATCATAAATTTGTATATTATGAACCGCTGAAATGATACGATTTTTCGCAATATTTTTATTGGCGGCGTTTGCTATGGCAAGCGCGGCTGATCCTTTATCCGCAAAATCCGGCCTTACAACTCCAATACCCACTTTTTACGAAGAACAATTTATAAAGCAAAAAGACTGGGTAACGCTCAATCCCGTGAATTTGGAAAATCCCGTTGATTCAAATTATATAATTGGCCCCGGAGATTTTTTTGAAATTCTTTTGCCAACCGGCAACGAAGGGGTGCAGGTTTCACCGGAAGGAAGCCTTGCAATTCAAGGATGCGGCTTGGTAAAAGTGAACGACATGCCGCTATATGAAGCAAAGCAAAAAATTCTTGAAACATTAAAAATCCGCTACGACAAAAAATTTATAGGAGTGCATTTAGTCCAGCTTCGCCGCTATGCCGTGAGTGTACAAGGCGCAGTATGGAATCCGGGACAAGTTATAGTTAGCGGCCAAGCGCGCGTAAAAGAGGCCATTTATCTCGCAGGGCATTTTAAACGTACTGCAAACAGAGATAGTGTTTACATATACCGCAAGGGCGATACTATAGCCACAACGGAAAACATTCCTTTGCAAACAGGCGATGCTATAGAAGTTCCTTATTTAAACTGGCGACAAACTGTGGAGTTTACCTATGCGGGAAAAACCATAACCGTTCCCTACGTTCCCAAACGTACAATAAAAGAATATGTAAAGGAGACCGGCATAAATATAGACCCTAGTTTTTCTGAAATAAGCATAAAATACCAGGAAGAGGAGTTTATTAGATGGATAGGCGTTAACCAAATGGATAAATTTGTACCCGAACCCATGAATGAAATAGAGTTTCATATACAAGCGCCTTACGTATATGTTGGCGGAGCAGTTGCCGCAGTCGGTAAAGTTCCATACAATTCTTCCATGGGACCGGCTGATTATGTAGCCGCAAGCGGGGTGACAATAATAACAGGCGATATGCACAGGCTTTCTGTTGTGCGAAACGGAAAAACAATTTCCGTGGACTGGGCAACTGGCGAGATTTTACCGGGGGATTTTATTGACATACCGAGAACAAAATATGAAGTCACCAAAGATGTAACTTTTTTTGTAGCTTCTATATTAGGAATTTTTACATCAATACTCACAATCAATCTGCTTATTAACTGATTGGAGAAATTATGTCTTTTTCCGATATTTTAATTTTTTTGCTAAAGAGAAAAAAATATTCCATTGGAATTCCATTTCTCGCAGGAGTTTTAGGATTCGCCATAGCATGGATTGTGCCGCCTTATTATAAAAGCGAAATCAGAATTTTTTTAGACACCGGTTCCAAAGTAACAGATATCAATTCTTTAATGAAAGGTACCGCAGCATCCGGTATATTAGGTTCGTTTGGAACTTCCCTAGGATCTATGGCCAGCCAAGAAAATGAGGATTTATATCTGGATATAATTGATGGGCGTAATGTTATGCTTGCCGCAATAGAGGAATTCAGGCTGGACACGGTTTACAAAAATGTAAAATACAAAGAATCATTGATAAAATTATTTCACAAAGACATAAAAATAAACATAGATGAGCTAACCGGAATTATTTCCTGCGAATATGAAGCCAAAAACAAGGAACTTGCACGCGATATAGTTCGCTTTATGGTTAAAGAAGCCAATACTAAATACGTAAAACTCAGGCAAGAACGTGCTTTGCAAACAATAGAACAATTAAGAACATTCAGGCAAAGCATTGTGACATCTGCAGATTCTTTAAGCGAAGCGTTGGTTAAGTTTTACAGAAGCAACAATTTGCTCAATTTGGAAGCTCAATTAGAACTGACAATATCTGCGCTCTCAGGTTACGAAGAGCAGATTAAGAATATGAAAATCAGCGAAAGCAATATTGGAACAGACAATTCCACGGCGGCAGAGCTCCGTAAAAAAAGATTAATTTTAGAAAAAGAATTTAAAAAATTGCGCGGAGAATTTTCAGAGGACTATTTGCCGAACAAAAATTCAGTTTACATAAATTCTGATTGGGCGGTTGAAAAAATTATAGAACAGCAAAAGCTGGAAGCTGATTTAAGAAGAATATTCGCAACTTTGGAAATGATAGAAAGCAATATAGTTATGGAAGAAAGCAACGCCGCTAAAAATATGCCGGTAATTCAGGTTGTGCAAGATGCGTATTTGGCAGATTACAAAAGCAAGCCTAAAAGGGCAATTTGGGCTGCAATAGCAGTTATTTTGTCTTTTGCATTGATAAATGGCTGGCTGATTGCAAGGGCTATTTATACTGGAGAGTTAGAAAATGAAAATAGAGAATTGTTAAAAAGAATCGTAAATTCGCTTGGATTATAAAAGTGGAATTAGTACTGGCAATTTCAGCATTATTTTTATCTTGCGTTTTTACCGTAATATTGAATAAAAAAATAGAGGGTTTTTTTCTAGCGCTCGTGGCAACGCAACAAGTATATCAAGGTACATTTTTCTTGATTTGCTTATGTGTGGCGGTTTTTATGCAAAGCTTATACATTTTTATTCCGCAGAAAAAAAATAGGTTATTTTGGATAACAACTACCCTTCTCACAGGATATATCGCAATTATATTTATGTTCAAACCTTATAAAATAAACATAACTTATTTTTTAGTTTATGCAGAGTCTTTGCTGCTTTTCATTTGGGCTATGTTTATTAAATGGGATGCGAAAAAAATAATTGCAATTGTAAGCGCACTCGGCGCATATCTCCTTGCTTTTGGCTTTGCGGAATGGCTTATAATAGGCTCGCAGCGCATTGAAGGCCCGCTTACCGTAGCTACCGCTTATGCAATTGTACTTGTTTTAACTTGGGCAATTTGGTTTGTTGAAAATTGCTTTAGCCACCGTTTTTCGTATTTATATATGGCTCTGGGAACATTTGCTGTTTTTATTGCAGTTATGCTTAGCGGAACCAGAATGGGCATTATAGGCATTGCAATGGGATTGCTACTTGGAATAGCAATGAGCAGTTGGGCATTAAAATTCAAGAATAACACACTTTTTCAAAAAATTTTTTATAGCATGCTTATAATCGGCTGCACTTTATTTGTTATTTTTACAGTATGGACATTTATTCCAAATGACGTTTTTATAAAAAGAGGATTGAACACCGTTCTTGCCGGGAAAATAGACTCTAGCAATATGGGAAGAATTACAGTGTGGATTACAGCTTTAAATGCAATTCCGGAACATAAAATGTGGGGAATAGGACCCGGAAATTTTTTAAATGCCCATAAATTATTTTTGCAATCTCTGCCAAGCGTAATTGATGTCCCAAAAGCGGCTTTAATCCATGCGCATAATATATATTTGGTAATTCTATGCGAACACGGGCTTAGCGGTTTTTTAATATTGGGAACTGTTGTACTTGCATGTTTCATGCAGTTGTTTTCTCGTTTGAAAAACAGCAATTCTCCCGGCATATATTATGCGCTTTTAAGCGGAGGAATAATTATGATGGTTTTAGGAATGGTGGACGCAGTACCGTTGTATTTGCCTACAATGGGCTGGGGTGCTTGGTACATGGGAGTGCTTGCAAGTTTTAGCTTAACAGAAGAGCCTGGGGGAAAGCCAATATGACTCAAGTACCATTTGCTTTTGAATTTGCAGTTTTGAAATATCCGGAAGCAAAAGGACTCGTGTCTATAATAATCCCCATATACAATACAGATATATATTTGAGAGAAGCGCTGGAGAGTGTTTTAGCGCAAACATTTGAAAATTGGGAAGCCATTTTAATAGACGATGGCTCCACAGACAAAAGCCCGGAAATATGCGCCGAATATGCGGAAAAAAATTCCAAGTTCAAATATGTTCGCAAAAAAGAAAACGAAGGATTGCTTTTGGCAAGGAAAACAGGTTTGGAAAATGCCTGCGGCGAATTCATAGCCAATTTGGATAGCGATGATGCTTATAAACCGCAATTTTTAGAGAAGATGTTCGAAAAAATAAAAGACGGAAAGAACGATTTTGTTTACTGCGATTATGACGATATGCACGGCAGGCAAAAATTGCTTGAAGTTAAAAACTGCAAACTTGGTGAAAATAAGTTGGATAATGTACAAAGACATCGAGATTTTGGATATACCATATGGAATAAGCTTATTAAGCGAAGTCTTTACGCAAAAGTCTTGTTTCCGCAAATTGCTGCGACAAACGGCGAAGATTTAATTCAAATGAGCCAAATATTATATCACAGCGAGCATACGGAGCTAATTCCGGAAAATTTATATATATACAGGTCAAATAGCGCAATTTCTTCATCAAAATCTTTCAAAATAATTTCACGGGAAAAACGTATAGTTCAAAACGTTGTTCTAAGAGTAGCTTATTATTTGCTTATGGAGAAATTGTTTGGCACTCTACAGGCGGAAAGAATGTCCACCGGCATACCAAGCGCATATTTTTACTTTCTTTTAAGCAAAAAAGCAATTGCATGCCATAAAATAGAATACATGGAGAATTTTATCCCGCTTTTCTTGAGAGAATTGGAGAAAACAGAAAATAAAGGCATTCGGCGAACCGTTCTAATATGGGCATGCAAGGGTTTTCCTTTGCCGTTTAGGGTTTTAAGAAGCATTAAAAGAATATTTTCTATATTTTTGCTTCCATTTAAACCATCACCTTACAGGATTTAGAGTTATGAATGTCCTTTATGTTTTGAGAAGTTTTCCGGCTGGCAGCGGCGTTGACACGGTTACAAGGATATTGTCAAATTATTTTTCGAATATTGGGCATAAGATTTGCGTGTGTTATTGCATTGATTCAAACAGCGGCGTTTTTTTGGACAATAGAATAAAACTATTTAAAATGCCCGGAGATTTAAATGAAGCATACACAAAAGAAAATATTGAATTACTGTCAAAAATTGTAAAAGAAGAAGATATAAAAATAATAATAAACCAAGAATCGCAAAGTTTGCCTTGTTGTGAGTTATGCTTTGCCGTTAAGCAAAATACACATATAAAATTAATTGTGGTTCATCATTTTTCCTTGTTGATGGCCGCTAATTTTTACACAGGTTCTGTAGCGAAAATTTTGCCAAAATGCCTGACGCGCTATTTAAAGGAAAGCAGGGAGTTGCACAGAAGAAACTTGATATTTTCAAATTGCGACATTGTGGTATTTTTATCCGATAAATATATAGAACAATATAAGCAGTTGGCAAACCGCAAAGGCTTGCTGCGTTTTTTGCCAGACTCCGCAGTATGTTACCCAAAAGACAGAGGAAAGCGCAAAGATTTTGCAAGCTCGGATAAATTATATGCAATAGCAGACCCTTTGGAAAATTCCCATGAAGAACTGCCTGAATTTGAAACGAAAAATAAAACTGTAATTTTTGTGGCACGTATGGTAGAAGAGGAAAAACGTCCGTCGCTTGCTCTTAAAGTTTGGGAGTTGTTGCATAAAAAAAATCCGGAATGGAATATGCTTTTTTTGGGAGAAGGAAAAGATTTGCCTGCTCTAAAGGAAAAGGCTGGAAATTTACCTCGAGTTGAATTTTTAGGTTTTCAAAATCCTGAGCATTATTATAAAAAAGCATCCATTTTACTCCAAACAAGCACAAAAGATTTTGAAGGCTTTGGCATGACTCTTGTGGAGGCGCAGCAATATGCCTGCGTTCCTGTAGCCATGGATTCTTACTTATCGCTTTCCGATATTATCGAAAATGGAAAAACAGGATTTATAACCCCAAACAACGATGCAAAGGCGATGGCAGAAAAAGTTCAAATGTTAATGGACAGCGAATCTTTGCGAAAGGAAATTGCAATGAACGGAATTCAAAGCGTACAAAAATTTGATGTTAATGTTATAGCAAAAAAATGGGAGAAGTTATTCTATGCACTATGAAAATAAACCAAAAGTCAGCGTAATAGTACCTATATATAATAAGGCGTCTTTTTTGCACAAAAGCATAAATTCTATTTTGCTGCAAACCGAAAAAAATATAGAAATTATTCTCGTCGATGATGGCTCTACAGACAGTAGCCCGGAAATTTGCCTAGAATTTTCAAAAAAAGATTCAAGGATAATATTTAAAAGCAAAGAAAACCAAGGACAAACCGCCACTAGAAATTACGGAAGGAAATTTGCAACCGGAGATTACGTAGCCTTTGTTGACCCAGATGACTTTATTGAAGCAAATGCCTATGAACAAATGCTTAAATGTTCCAACAATTCCGATATTGTGATAAGCGGTTTGATACATGAATTCGGAGAAAAAAAAACACTGCGAACTATGCCTCAGAATTTGAGCAGCTTTTATGAAAATGATGATATTCGCAAAACTATTATACCTTTGTTTTTGATATATGGAAAAGATGTTGGAGAACATATACAGCTCGCTTCGCTGTCAATAGCTTTATTCAAAAGAAAATTTCTAGATGAACAAAATATTACTAGCAACGAAAAAATAACTTATTCCGAAGATTGGCTGTTTTTTTTAGAAGCCTTGCTAAAGGCAAAATGCGTTGCTATTGAGCATAGCGCTTATTACCACTATGTGCATAATACACAAGGATTAACGGAAAATTATAGCCCAAAACTCGCTTTGGATTATGTTGAAGTGTTGCGAGGATTGGATAACATGGGAATTTTTGAGCATATACCGCCGCAATTCAACAAACATCCGAATTTAGCTTACAATTACTTATTGCATGCCATTATAAACTTATCAAGCAACAAAGAATCCATTTTTATTTTAAGCAAAAAAGCTAAAAATATTTTAAATATGGATTATTTTAATTGTTTAGGGCAAAAGATAAAGTCATCTAATATCCCTTTTAAAAAAAGATTCTTGTTTTATTTTGTAAAGTATAAACAAGCTTTATTATTGACTTTATTGTATAAATTGAAGCAAAAATTTTATAAAATAAAAAGTTAATCTCTATGCTAGTTTCCGTTCTAATGCCAAGTTACAATCATGCGCCTTTTGTTGAAGCTGCCATACGTTCCGCTATGGAACAACAGGGAGCAAATTTTGAGCTTTTGGTTATAGACGATGGAAGCAATGATGAAAGCCCGCAAATAATAAAAAAACTTTCCGAAGAATTCGGATTTTATTTTTTGGCGCGCAAAAATAAAGGCTTAATGCCAACGCTCTTAGAGCTTGCTAGCGCAGCAAGAGGAAAGTATATTTGCACTTTGGCATCTGATGATGTTATGCCTCAGAATCGGCTAAAAATTCAAGCAGCTTATATGGAAGAACATCCGGATGTTCCAGTATGTTTTGGGCAAGTTAAGAGGATTTTGCCAAACGGAAAGCTAGAAGAGCAACCATATGCCCCATATTTAAGCGGAGTCCCAGAAATTTCTTTTGAAGAACTTTTTCTTAATAACAAATCTTTGCATGGCTGCACGGAATTAATCCGCCGAGCCGCATTTGACTCTGTTGGAGGTTATTCTCAAAAATTCAAACTTGAAGATTATCCGCTATGGCTTGCTTTATCCAATAAATACGGGAACCTGCCGGTGTTGCCAGATGTATTTTGTCATTACCGTATTCTTGCGAACAGCAAAAATATGCACAGAAATTTTACTCTGATGCACAACCAAGTTTTTGAAATAATAGCAGAATACAAAACAAATGCTCTTTATAAAAAGGCTATCGCCAACTGGAAAGCTAATTGGTTTTCGTGCTTAACATACTATAATAAAAAAGAAGCATGGCAAAGATTGCCGCAGTTATTTTCTTTTTCTAAAGTATTTCTGCGAAGACTGCCAAAATTGTTTATCCCAAGAATGTTTTTGAAAGGTTAAATCTATCTGCGCAAATATCTTGATATTGCGGCAAACAATAAAAATATTCTGTATTTAATAATAAAAAAAATGGAATTCTTGCTTGCTTGCCCAACATCGGTATTGCTTGCGGTATTTGAATGCCGTCTGTATAAAACTAAAGGCTCGGAAATATATACCGAAGAAAACTTCAATTCCGATATCAAGCCAAGCCAAAAATCATGTACTAAAACACTGCTGGGAATTGGCAAAATAGAGTTTTTGATATTTTTGGTAAACGCAAACAAACAACCGCAATAAAATGACTTTACCATAATATTTTGCCAAAATCCTTTTTTGTAATTTGCATATTCGCTCAATTTATTTTGCCTTTCCATGTTTTCTTTCACAACCCAAGCATCGCTGATTACCAGATTATCTTTGTCCAAACATTTAATCATCGTCTCCACTTTCGCCGGAAGCCAAACATCATCATGATCCGAGAGAAAAATATAATCCCCTTTAGCGTTTTTCAAAGCATTTTCAAAATTTCGAGTAATAAAATAAAACTTATCAGTTAAATGAGAGCGCAAGTAAAACGGAACTTTGATATTCTTTCTGTCATGGTTAAATATTTTAATTCGCCTGTCATTAAAATTTTCCAAAATTTGCAAAGTATTATCCGTAGAGCCGTCATCAGAGACAATGAGCTCATCTTCTTGCCCTAATTGAGCAAGGATAGATTCTACTTGTTCGGCTATATATTTTTCGCCATTATATGTAGCCATGCAAACTGAAATCATCTTTTTGCTTATCATTTGCTCTATAAAATAGAAATTTCTATATTCGTGTTAGTGCGCACACGCAAATCCATACGCAATGTGAGCGTAATGCTCTTAACGCAGTTTATTACGCTGGCACTCGCTTTTGTGAGCCGTACAGTATTTATAAAAGCGCTCGGAGCAGAATATTTAGGGCTTAATGGGTTATTTCTCAATATTTTAAATGCCTTATCTTTAGCGGAAATGGGAATAGGGGCGGCTATTTCTTACGCATTGTACAAACCTATAGCCGAGGATAACAGGGAGCAAATAAAATCCCTGCTCGCTTTTTACCGTAAATGCTATTTTGCGGTCGGGGCTTTTGTTGTAACCGTTGGCTGCCTGTTAATCCCGTTTTTGCCATATTTAATAAAAGGCGAAGTTACCGTACCGGTTAATTTAAGCCACGTTTACCTCTGTTTTCTGGCTAATTCCGCAATCGGATATTTTTTCATGCACAAAAGAACTATAATAGACGATACGCAAAATAAATACATAACTAATTCGGTAGATTTTATCGGAAAAGTCATCATTTCCATTGTCCAAATTTTTATACTTGTGAAATTTCAAAATTATATGTCATTCTTATATGCTCAAATTGCAGGAACTCTGCTGATATCGGCTACAATATATTTTATTGCCAACAAAAAATTTCCATATATAAAAGATTCCTGCGAGCCGCTACCGCAAGCCGAAAGGAAAAAAATCTGGAGCAATATTTCAATTCTATTCTTGCATAAATTTGGCGGTGTGGCTATTTTAGGCACAGATTTTTTGATTATTTCCGCATTTGTTGGAATTTCAGAAGTTGGAATATATTCAAACTATACACTTATAATAACTACAGTTTCTACTTTTGTATCTGCATTTATAATAGGATCGAAGGCAAGCATTGGGAATGCCATAGCAACACTTGGGAAAGACGAGTTGTATAACGTATTCAAAAAACTATCGTTTTTAATTTTTTGCATAAGCGGTTTTTCCTCAGTTTGCCTGTTGAATTTGCTTAATCCGTTTATAGATTTATGGATAGGCGAGGCATATATTTTGCCATATTCCGTGATTGCAGCAATCACAATGAATTTCTTTTTTACGCAAAGCCGCTGGCTGGTGTTAACTTTCAAGCAAGACGCAGGCATTTTCAGGCCGGATATGTATAAGCCTTTGATAGAAGTTGCATTCAATTTGAGTTTATCAATTTTCCTTGTGCATTATTACGGAATTCTAGGAGTTGTGATTGCTACTTTGGCAAATACGTTTTTTATTTGCATTGGCATAGAGGCATATATAATCCACAAGCACCTTTTCAAGCGCAGTGTTTGGATTTACGCAAAATCCTATTTAATTCAAATTTCAGCATTGCTCGTTGCTTTCGCAACCAGTTTCTACATAAATGGTTTTATGTATAATTTTGTGTTAAAATGCTTGGTATCAATTTCCATTTCCATTGTTGTTTATTTTCTATTTTTCTTTAAAACAGAGGAGTTCAAGTATTTTGTTGGGATTATTAAGAAAAATCGTTCTCTTTAACAAAAGATTGAAACGAGAATCGCATGATGATTATTTGGAAAAGACTGTCATCAGTCATGTGGATAACAATATGGTAGAAATAGCTAGAAACAGCTATAAATTCCCCATATATGTTAGAAATAACACTACGGATGTCTTAGTCTATAAGTCTATTATAGAAGGCGCGGAATATGATTTTTTTGTGGAAAAAGAGCCGGAAGTTATAATAGATGCCGGGGCAAACATTGGACTCGCTTCTGTGTTTTTCGCAAATAAATATCCGAATGCGAAAATTATCGCGATTGAACCTGAAGAGTCAAATTTTGAAATGCTGAAAAAAAATACAGCTTCTTATTCTAATATACACCTGGTGAAAGCTGCCTTATGGCATTCTATTTGCGAACTTGATTTATTTGGCGGTTACGATGATTGGGGCTTTAGGCTTGGAATGGACAAGAAGGAAAGCCGGCTGAAGAAACAGCATTTAACAAAGACTGTTACTGTTGATAAATTAATTGAAGATTTTGGCATTAATAAAATTGATATTCTAAAAATTGACATTGAAGGCAGCGAAAAAGAAGTATTCAACAATTCCTCAGCTTGGATAGGCAGAGTAAACTCAATAATAGCGGAGCTGCATGAAAATATAATAAAAGGCTGCAACAAGGCATTTTATAAAATTTCAAAAAAATACAACGGCATTTGCAAGCATGGAGAATATGTGTACCTTACAAAGGACAATTACATAAAAATGGATAAAAGAAATCTGTGGAACCTGATATGCCAACTCCGCTAATCTCAATTGCTATTCCGGCGTATAATGCAGAAAAATACATAGAGGAATGCTTAAACAGCATTCTAAGCCAAACATTTCAAAACTGGGAATGCATAATTGTAAATGACGGTTCCACAGACAACACGCTTGGAATAATTGAAAGTTTTACGACAAAAGACAATCGCTTTTCATGCTACAGCATTCCCAATAGCGGTTCTGCAAAAATACCAAGAGATATAGCCATATCCCACGCCAAAGCAAACTGGATAATGGAAATAGACGCTGATGACTATGTGAACGATGATGTGTTGGAAAAACTCTACGCAAGAGCTATGGAAACCGGAGTTGATATTGTATATCTCAGAATGAGAATCTTTAACGAACAAAAATCTCAATATTTTCTTCCTGGCAAGGATTTTGACATGCAAAAAATCTTAACCGGAAAAGAAGCTGTTATGCTCACAATGCCAAAATGGCAGACCGGAGCAATTGGAATTGTTAAAAGAGAATTATGGAACTCTCGCTCAACACTGAATACCGGAATCAAACACATGAATATAGACGAATACGATACACGGGAGATGTTAATAAAAGCAAATGCTGTGGCGTTTGAAGATGTTATTTACAATTACAGACAGCATACGGCTTCAATCACAAAGAAATTTTCCATTAAACTTTTTGAAACGATTATAACGGATAAAATGCTTGAAGATTTATTTTCAGAACATTTTGGGAAAGGCAGCCCGCAAAAAATAATTGCATCCAAATACCGAATTAAAGAACTGTTTTCAAAACGCACGATGTTGTTCCGCATAGGCTCAAAACTGCAAATAGAAGAGCGGAAAAAAGCAAGGGACATGATAAAAGAGTATTACCCATATAACTACGCATTGCTTGTATTCGCTTCATTTTGCCGCTATATTCTTAGATCCGTATTTACTATATTTCCCGTATGCCGTTAAGTTGCCCGCAAGTAATAAGCATCCCTGTTGTTCACGACACAAGAGGGAATTTATGCGTTGTTGAAAAAAAAACTGCTCCGTTTGCCATAAAACGCATATTCTATTTATGCGATATCCCAGGCGGCTCAAAACGAGGCGGGCACGCTCACAAAAAGCTAAAGCAGTTTATAATAGCCGTAAATGGCAGTTTTGAAGTAAGCGTTCAAGGAAAGGATTTCAAGAAAACTTATATACTCAACCGTTCAAATTTTGGACTTTATGTTCCTTCAAAGCACTGGTGCCAGCTCAAAAACTTTTCCAGCGGCGCAGTATGCCTTGTGTTGGCCAGCGAACATTACAATGAAAATGATTATATCAGAAGCTTCAAAGATTTTAAAAAGGCATACTTATGATTATTTTCAACACAAAAGAATTTACCGAATTCAACAAGCATAAATGTTCCGAACTGCATTATCTGGATTTCAACGGCATCTGCATAATTTTAGGAGAAAAGAACGGTGAGCTTTATTCTCCATTCTCCGCGCCTTTTGGCGGATTCTCAAGTTTGCAAAAGAAACCTAGCTTGGATATGATGGAAAACGCCTGCGAAAAGTTATATGAATGGATAAGGGAAAAAAATAAAAAATGCCATATAACACTTCCGCCGCCGCTATACAACGAAACTCTTGTTTCCTTAAGTTTTTATGCTCTGCAAAACAGAGGGTTTTCCATTGAATGCACAGACCTGAACTATTCTATTAACTTAGAGAACTCCTTGCAACCCAAGCCGAATTTTTGCAGAAACCTGAAAAAAGCATTGAAAGAACCTTACTCGTTCAAAAAGTGCGAAAATGACATTGAACGCAAAGCCGCTTATGAAATAATAGACAACAACAGAAAAGAACGAGGCTATCCGCCGCACCTGTCTTTTGAGGAGTTGCAAAAAACCGGAAACATTTGCGACATAGACTGCTTTTTAATATGCCTTAAAGAAATTCCCGTAGCCGGTGCTTTTATATACATAACTGCTCCGCAGATTGCGCAGTTGATTTTGTGGGGAGACAACAGGGAATATTCAGAAATGCGTCCAATGAATTTGCTAGCCATGCGCATTGCCGAGCATTACAAGGAAAGAGATTTTTCTAATTTTGATTTAGGGCCTGCTTCAAAAAACGGAATTCCAAACTTTGGGCTCAGCCGTTTTAAAGCGGAAATGGGTTGTGAAATAACCCTCAAGCACACTTTGGCATTATGATTCCATTTCTCCCATTAAACCGCATAAATGAGAGCTTTGAGCCGGAGCTTTCCGAGGCAATTTCAAGAGTTGTAAAATCCGGCTGGTATTTGAGGGGGCAAGAGACCGAAAAATTTGAAAGCGAATTCGCCGAGTTTTGCGCAATGAAAAATTGTGTTGGTGTTGCAAGCGGCCTGGATGCCTTGACTTTGATTTTCGCCGCATATAAAATTATGGGCAAGCTCTGCGACGGCGACCGTGTTATTGTGCCTGCAAACACATACATTGCCTCCATTATGGCTATTACAAAAAACAATTTAATCCCCATTTTAGTAGAGCCAAACGAAGAAACTTTTAATCTTGGCAAAATAGCGGATGCGCAAGGCGCAAAAGCGATATTGAGCGTAAATCTATACGGAAGGCAAGCCAATTTGCCAAAAAACGATTTGCTGCTTATAGAAGACTGCGCGCAAAGCGCAGGCATAAAACCCAAAGGAGACGCAGCGGCATTCAGCTTTTATCCGAGCAAAAATCTGGGCGCGCTTGGAGATGGCGGCGCAGTTGTTTCCAACAACTATGAGTTGTGCGAAATAGTCAGAACGCTTGGCAATTATGGTTCAAAGAAAAAATATATCAACGATTATTTGGGTTTTAACTCTCGTCTTGACGAGATTCAGGCGGCGGTGCTTAGAGTAAAATTGAAGCGTTTGAATGAAGATAACAAAAAAAGAAATGAAATAGCGATGCGCTACATTGCAGAAATAAAAAATCCAAATATAATTTTGCCAAAGCCAGGTCCTGAGCATGTTTGGCATTTATTTGTTATTCGCAGCAAGCAAAGAGACGTTTTGCAAAAGTGCTTGCAGGAAAGCGGCGTGGAAACAATGATTCATTATCCTGTGCCGCCCCATTTGCAAAAAGCGTATAAACATCTTAATTGCAAGCTGCCCTTAACTGAAATGTTAGCGAATGAAGTGTTGAGTATTCCGCTTCACCAAGCGATGAGCGAAGAAGAGATTGAGGTGGTTTTAAAAAAATGTATTGATTCTTGGCGAGGCCCTTAGCATTTTCTATCTTCCAAAAGGAGAATCCGTAGCGAAGCTAAAATCTTATTGTGAAAGACTGAGGAAATTCCCCTCTTGGGAGGGTGTGCCAGCGTAGCTGGCGGGGTGGGATAAGCGACGTTGTTTCCCACCCCCGGCTTCGCCGTTCCCCTCCCGAAAGGGGAATTTCTCACATACAAGCCCTTTTTCCTGAATTCAACGCAATA
>Ga0181987_10636_pt1 | contig 35237 bp, 36 predicted proteins | sample TergutCo191P1_FD_120224 | JGI IMG/M metagenome (GOLD analysis project Ga0181987, IMG submission 120224)
TTTACTATATTTTCTCTTATGAAAAATAACATTAGAGGAACATAAAAATGTTAAAATGCAAAGAATGTGGCAGGGAATACGCTGATGGAGAGATATTCTGCGCAAATGACGGCTCAAAGTTAATAGAAAAGTCGCCACATCCAGCCCCAAAGCCAAATACTTCTTTCTGGAAATGTTATGCTAAAAGCATTGGCATAAATTTCAAAGGCAGAGCACAAAGAAAAGAATTTTGGCCTTTTGCTATTTTATACATTGTCTTTGCGGTGATTCATATTTCAGTGAATACATCATCATATGGTGATGGCTATTTATGTGTATACCATCCATTAGCATTCTTTTTTTATGAATGGACTAGATATCATACATTGGATTGTATAATTACATTATCTTTTTCGTATTGTCTCGTAATGTTTTTACCTTGTTTGGGAGTGCTTGTTCGGCGTTTGCATGATGTTAATCGCAGTGGTAAATATGCACTGTTGATGCTTGTGCCAATCATTGGCTGGATTGTGCTGCTTATTCTTTTGTGTCTTGAAGGAGGATCGGCAGAAAATGAGTACGGAATAAATCCAAAAAACCCATGAAAAAATTCACATTGCTATTAGCACTTCTCAGCGTTGTTGCTTTTGCGTACAACAAGCCCATAAAAGCTTCTTTTAACTGCGACAGCGCAAGCACCCCAACTGAAAAAGCCGTATGCTCAGATGCAGAGCTGGCGAATTTGGATGTACAGCTTGAAAAAGCATATTCAATAGTTTTTCACACTTTTGGGCAAGGCTCAAATGTAAAACAAAAAAAATGGATCAACGGACTTAGCTCTTGTTTCTCAGATGTAAAATGCCTAAAAGATGCATATAAAGCTAGAATAAAAGAACTTAACGCAAAAAGGCCAAAGCTATCCTTTGATTGCGCCAACCCCAACACCCCAACGAAAGAAACTGTATGCCTAAATTCAGATCTAACAGGTTTAGATATCAAGCTCAATATGATTTATTTATATGTTCTTTGCGGCTTCGAGGAAAACGAAATCATAAAGCAAGACCAAAGAAAATGGCTTAACGAACTTAGCACTTGTTTCTCAGATGTAAAATGCCTAAAAGATGCTTACAAAGCGAGAACCAGTGAACTTGGCGCAATTGCGAGAAATGTATATTGCGATTGGTAAACCACCAACTCAAGCTCCATTGGCACGGATGACTTTGTTTAAAAGATTGAGTTTACTATATTTTCTTTTATGAGAAGTATTGAAACATATGAGTTGCCTAAGCCATGTGGAGCTACTGCAAAAGAAATATCTGTTTTAGCAGAAAAAATTGCCAAGGTTTTGAATTTCCAACCAGGCTTTGAGCTTGAACCTATTATTGAACACTTAAATGGAAAGATTGAATACCTGCCATTTGCTGAAAGAAGTTCGAAACAGGCTTCAATAACCGTAGAGAAAGGAGGCAAGTTCACTGTCCGGCTTGCTCCAATTCTTTTCCCATTGCAAAAGCGTATGTCAATAGCTCATGAGTTGGGGCATTTATTTTTGCATTCCAGTTATGGCGAGGTAGCACTTCAAGCCTATCACGATACTGAAGGCGAAAATGAATTAGTCGAAGAGGAAGCTCACGAATTTGCTTGCGAGTTTTTAATGCCAACAAAATTATTGAGTCGAATTGCAAAATGCTTTGATTATGACACTATCAAGGTAGCCGCATATTTTATGGTGCCAGAGCCTGTTGCACGGCAAAGGATGGTAAATCTTGGCTAATAACAAAAGACCATGGACCTCAGAAGAACTGAGTCACCATCCTAAAAAACGCATTTTTTTAAGCATTGACACCATTGGTTCTACCAAGCTTAAATCGTCTTTGGCCGAAAAAGGCCACACTCCTGATGTATGGGCCGCAAGTTTTATGGCTTTTTTACCCGAAGTTGTTGTTGTGTACCGAAAGAAACTCGTTGAGATTATCAATAAACACTGTCGAAGCACTTGTAAAAAACCATGTGTGCCAGAATTAGGGAAAGAAGGGATATCTTGCCACACAGTTAATGTATGGAAGTATATTGGTGATGAAGTTGTACTTGTCGCAGAGCTTATTTGCAAAGAGCATCATGCGTCATTGCATGTGTTGGCTTTGGCAGAAACCATCAAGCAATTCAATTGCAATTTTGCAGATAAACCTATTTTAGAAGATCAAAATAATATTTTACGCTTTAAAGGCACAGCTTGGGTTGCTGGGTTTCCAGTGACCAACATTGAGCTTGACCTCCCTGGTCCTGTCAAAAATCAAACTATAAAAGATTTTCTAGGGCCATCAATTGATCTAGGATTCAGGTTATCTAAATTTGCTTCGGAAGATAGATTGATAATATCGGCCTCGTTAGCTCACTTAATTGTAAGTGAATCCCCTATGAAAGAACCAATTATATATGCAGATGGAAAAGAAAATAGCTTGCGCCTTTGTTTTGGTGGTTCAGCAGAAGTCAAAGGTATCAAAAATGGTGAGCATCCGTTGATTTGGTATTCTGTTAATGAAACTACAGAAAGTAAGCTATGTCGTACTACTTCAGTGGAACTTTTAACATATCTTAATGATGGTCCTCTTAAAGATTTGGCGGTTGCTCCGTTTATTCTTGACGATCGCAATGTCAATAGAAAGTATGATGAAGATTATAAAAAAGCAGTTGAAGCTCAGAAGAAAATACCAGGCTCAATTTTTTATACAAAAGGGAAATCTTACAGCTCGTCTTCAAAGAAAAATGAAGCTACAAATATCTCAGATTTTAATGCCAAGACTAGAAAAATAGTAAAACGTATTCCTCGATTAAATACAATCAAAGGCACTAAAATAACATTAGAGGAAACATAAAAATGTTAAAACGCAAAGATTTCCTTATATTGGTAATTCAAAAAAGTTCGGGGTTAAAATGCCGCTTTTGCAGAATACCATAGCCCGCTCAATAGCGTTTTCCAATTGACGAATGTTGCCGGGCCAAGGTTGTTTTTGCAGCATCGCTATTGTGTCTTCGCTCGCTTCTTCAACTGCATAACCGTTTTCTTCGTTAAACTTGCTTATAAAATAATTCAGCAAGTCCGGAATGTCTTCCGTGCGCTCCCTTAAAGGCGGAATGTTTACCGGCACAACGCTCAAACGATAATACAAGTCTTCCCTGAAATTCTTTTCTTCAACTTCTTTTTTCAAGTCCCTGTTTGTTGTGCAAATAATGCGAACATCAACCTTTATCTCATCATCTCCGCCAATGCGCACAATCACTCTCTCCTGCAAAACACGCAAAAGCTTGCTCTGGGCAGAAAGCGGCATTTCGCCTATCTCGTCCAGCAGAAGAGAACCCCCGTCTGCAAGCTCGAATTTGCCGCGCCTTGTTTTTAATGCTCCCGTAAACGCACCTTTTTCATGCCCAAAAAGTTCGCTTTCTATCAATGACTCGGGAAGGGCAGCGCAATTTATTTTAACAAACGGCCCGCCTGCTCTTAAACTTTGATAATGCACGGCACGTGCCAAAACTTCCTTGCCCACGCCGGATTCTCCTGTTATCAAAACCGAGGCGTTTGTGGGCGCGACAGTTTCTACAAATTTATTCAAAGCTAAAAATTTCTCTCCGCAGCCTATGAAATTTTTTTCGCACAATTTTTTTCTCAATGCGAAATTTTCCGTTCTGTATTTGTATTTTTCCAGCACCATGCCAACAGCGTGTTCTATGATTTCCACTTGAAGGTCTTTTTTTTCTATATAATGGTCCGCTCCGTCTTGCAAAGCTTCTACAGCCATTTCAATGGAACCATAGGCAGTCATCATCAAAAACGGTTGCGATGGCCTGTCTTTTTTTACCGTTTTCAATAAATCAAGGCCGGTCATGCCGGGCATTTTAAAATCTGAGATTATTAAATCCGGGTTTACAAGCGCAATTTGCTCCAAAGCAATTTGCGGGTTTGCGGCCACCGTGCATCGGTGTCCGTTAAGCTCAAGTATATCCGCTACCGCAGAGCGCACAATTTCTTCGTCATCAACAATCAAAATTTTAGCCATTAATGGGAAATATAGTAAACACTTGCTCGCATTTTCTATATTAACCCAATGCTACGCTTAATTATCGTTGTTTTTTTCATAATTTTGGCCTCTTGCTCAAGCACCGCGCCACAAGTAGAGCCGCAAACACAGCCAAAAGAACCGGTTGTAGTTAGAGATACCGTGCATAACACCCGCACAGACACCCTGAAAATAACAGATAGCGTTTTTGTGAAAGAAACGGAATCATTCAAAGCCTTGCAGAAAAGCATAGACTCCCTTGTGGCAAACAGAGAAACCGCAAAAGCAATAGGGCTGCTGAAACAACAAGTTCAATACCACAACAATCTGGACCAGCTTGGATTTCGCACCTTGCAACTCGCCAGCCTGCTCAACCAAACCGGGCACAGCGCAGAAGCCCTTGCTATTTTAGAAGGCTTTGCAGTTTACAAACCGGCCATAAACTTTTGGATAGACAGCGCAAACACGCTTTACGATAAAATTGTATCGGCAAATAAAAATGGCACAGTTGTAGATACTGCCAAGCTGCAAGCCGTGAATTCGCTAACTGCGCAAATTCGCAACCTGAAAAACGCAAACGCAAATCCGGATTTAATAATGAGCCTAGCAGACAGCTTGCGTTCACTCGCTCCCAGCGATTCCGTTTTGGCATGGCTGAGAGGGCAGTTGCCGTCTCAAACGGAAAATTCGGATTATTTTTGCGAAGAACAGAGAAAAATAGCCGCAGACAAATTCGCCGCGTCTCGCAAAAATAAAGCAAAAGCAGATGCTCTGCTGGGCGAGGCAATAGAAGCCCTGAACAAATGCTTGGCAAAAAACCCTTCCGCAGACATGAGAAAAAAAGTTGAGTACAACAAGACGGTGTTGGAAAAAGAAAAGCAATGAATTTAATTCCCGTATTTATGCTGGCGCTCTTTTTTATCTCATGCGCTCCTTTAAGGCCTATTGCGCCGGAAGGCAACCGCGCTGAGAAAGTTCAGGACCAGCCAACGCCGCCAAAAGTTACAGAACAAAAGCCAAAGCAATCCGAACAGGAAAAAGCAGAAAAAACAGAGCCGCAAAATTTCAAAACCATAACGGGAATATACGCATGGGACAAAATTCTCTCGCCGTGGCTTGGAGTTCCGTATTTATACGGCGGAAACACCAAAAGCGGAACTGATTGCAGCGGATTTACCTCCAATGTGTATATGGAAAAAGAAAAAAAAACATTGCCAAGAACATCTGCAGACCAGTTTAAAGTTGGAACTTCCGTCGATAGAAAAGATTTGATAATAGGCGATTTGGTTTTTTTCAATAATTTAAAAAGCTACCATGTAAGCCATGTTGGAATTTACGTTGGCAAGGGAAATTTTATACATGCCAGCACTAAAAGGGGCATAATAGTGAGTTCTCTTGACGAACGCCATTGGGTGGCCAGATACATGGGAGCAAGGAGATATTTATGAATAATTCGGGAAAATTTGTTTTGCAGGTTATGTGCCCCGACCAAACCGGGCTTATAGCTGCTTTCACGCAAGGCATTGCGCAAAACGGCGCAAACATTTTGGATTTGACCCAGCACACGTCAAAAGACATAAACACATTTTTCTTGCGTGCTCTTATAGAATGCCCAAGCGATGCCACTTTGAGAATCAAAGAGCATCTATCCGCAATGCAAGCGAAAAAATCAATGGAATGGCAACTGCTGGATGCCGAGCATAAAACAAGGCTTGCGCTGTTTGGCTCCACCACAGACCACTGCTTCTACGAGCTTTTGCTCTCCCACAGAGACGGCGCGCTGCCTTGCCAGTGGACTTGCGTAATTTCAAACCACACGGTTCTGGAGCCTTTGGCCAGGGCTTTCAATTTGCCGTTTTTTCTTATTCCAAGCGACACAGCAAAACCGGAGCAGGAAAAAAAATTCAATGAGATTTTGCGAGCCTCGCAAACGGAGGGAATTGTTCTTGCAAGGTATATGCAGATTTTGAGCCAGGAATTCACCGAGGCTTGGAAGTACAAGATTATCAACATACATCACGGATTTTTGCCGGCGTTCAAGGGCGCAAGGCCATACCATCAGGCATGGAGGAAGGGGGTAAAGATTATAGGTGCGACTGCGCATTTTGCGACAGCAGACTTAGACCAAGGCCCTATTATTTGGCAAAGCGTTCAGCAGGTTGTGGACACGGTGGGCATTGAGCAATTTATTCAAATGGGAAAAGAAGTTGAAAAACGTACGCTGCTTTATGCGTTAAAACTCTGGCTTGAGCACAGGGTGTTCTTATACAACGACAGAACTTTCATCTTGTGAATTTCTATATTTATCATACCCTATGAGAGATGGTTTTTATGGTAAATGGAAAAAAATAGCAAGCACTTCGGTGGTCTTTGCGTTTTTAGCGGCTGTAACGCTGGTAGTTCTTGACATTTCCGCCATACAAACACTTGGACTTAAAACAGCTATGATAATGGGAGAAAACAAACTCAAGGGAGATTTGGCTTCTTTTGAGTCTGCTCTATTCAGGGAATACGGCGAGCTGAGACTTAAAGATAACGAATTGGTGGATGAGCAAGGCAATTCAATCAAATATCATTACAGCGTTGTTGACAGGATTTCAAAAGACCTTGGCATAGAGGCAACTATTTTTACCAAGGAGTATAATAGCTACCGCCGGATTACGACCAGCATTATCAACAGGTCAGGAAACCGAATGATAGATACTTTTCTGGATGAGAGTGGCGTAGCGTATTCGCTTATTCAATCCGGAGAAAAATATATAGGAGAGGCCGATGTTCTCGGCAATAATTATCTTTCAGTGTACAAGCCGCTGTTCCAGCCTAATACCAATGAAGTTATAGGTATTTTGTTTATAGGCATAAACATGAAGGTGATAGAAGATATAATCGCAAGCAACAGAAGCAGCCATGTGGTCAAGATAATTATTTTAATCATTTGCATATTGGTTGGGCTTGTTATTCTCAATTTTATTAGTAGGCTGTTTTTTATACGAGATTCCAACAAGCTTATAGGTACCATATTTGACGCTATGCCGCTCAGCTCTAACATTTGGAACAAAAATCATGAAAACATAGAAACTAACCTGGAATCCGTCAGAATGTTTGAATTGTCCAGCAAAAAAGAATATTTTGACAGATTTTATGATCTTTCGCCAGAATACCAGCCAAACGGAAAAACATCGCGCGAGATGGCGTTTGAGAAAATAAACAAAGCGTTTGAGGAAGGGTTTCAAAAATTTGAATGGATGCATCAAAAATTTAACGGCGAGCAGATACCATGCGAAGTAACGCTTGTACGTATTGAGTTCCAGGGAACTTACGCTGTTGCGGGATACACAAGGGATTTAAGAGAGCAAAAAGCAAAGCTCCGCGAAATGCGCAGAGCAGAACTTGCAGACGAAGCAAACAAGGCGAAGAGCAAATTCCTTGCTGTTATGAGCCATGAAATAAGAACCCCTATGAACATGATAATAGGCATTACCGAAGGCAGGTTGCAAGAAGAAACTTTGAGCCCGGATTTAAAGGAATCATTTGCCAGAATTTACAACGCAGGCCATTTGCTTTTGCAGATAGTCAACGATTTGCTGGATTTATCCCAAATAGAGGCAAATAAACTGGAAATAGTGTGCGGCAATTACGAAATCGCCGATGTAATTAACGATGCTGTGCAGTTGAATATGGCGCGGATAGGAAATAAACCTATTAAATTTATATTAAATGTCGATGAAAATATTCCATCTGAGTTTAACGGAGACGAACTCAGAATAAAACAGATACTCAACAACATACTCTCAAACGCCTTCAAATACACCAAACGTGGCGAAGTGATAATGTCTGTTATGGCAGAAACCCGTGAAGATTCGGACAACGCTAAGCTGGTATTTTGCATAAGCGACACCGGCCAAGGCATGACAGCGGAACAAAAGCGGCGAATATTCGATGAGTATGCCCGTTTTAATTTGAGAGAGAACCGCTTGATTGAAGGAACTGGGCTTGGCATGTCCATTACGCAGAATCTTATAAATCTTATGAGCGGCAGCATTTCCATAGAAAGCGAATTCGGTAAAGGTTCGGAGTTTACAATTAGCCTGCCGCAAAAAATAGTTATAAGAGATGCTTTGGGCAAATTCAATTTAAGCAGTTCGGCGCTTTCGAAAAAAATACAGCTAGTCCGCAATTCATTTCCTGATGCCAAGATTTTAGTTGTTGACGATGTGGAAACCAATTTATATGTTGCCAAAAAACTTTTGGAACCTTATGGGTTTGCTGCTATTGACACGGTAGAGAGTGGCACAGATGCTATAGAAAAGGTTAAAAACGGCATTGTTTACGACATTATATTAATGGATCATATGATGCCTAAAATGGATGGCATTGAGGCGACAAAAATAATACGTGAGTTGGATTATAAGCATCCAATAATAGCGCTTACGGCAAATGTAATGGCAAGCCATGCGGAGCTTTTCCTGAAAAGCGGTTTTGACGATTTTATTCCAAAGCCCATAGACATACACCTGCTAAACGCCAAGCTGAATAAGTTTATTAAAAATGAGAGCCGTAAATAGCCTTCCTGTAAAGTTTACACAAAAGCTACACTCGGAAGATTTTCCTCTCCAAAACGCTCAAATTCTCCCTTAACCTTGCCCTTTCTATTTCCACTCTTGGCGGAATGCTGCCCAGGTTTTCTCCGGGGAAAGATGTTGTGCTTGCTACTTCAAGACAATAATCCATGCCCTCATCGAAATTTTTTGCCGCAGTCTTCAGCCATGTGGCGTAATCCTTATCGCCGTTCCATTTTTCAACCTGCAAGGCAAACCAGTCGCCGTACATCTCAACTTCCTTTGCGAACATATGAGGGCGCTCAGGAGGAGTCAAATCCGGTATGCGGCCATATATGTGGTCAACCATCTCCTGCATGGAATAGCTGCGATTGAACCAAGCAATGTTCGGGCCGGGGCAAACTGACTGAGGAGCGTCTTCGGGTTTTTCCATGCCCAAGAAAATAAGCCCGCTGTTTCCCAAATGGTCGCAAATGCACTGCTTTGCGTAAACATTCTTTCGCATGACTTCTTTTTCCGCTTCGCTTGCAGGGCTTTCTTCAATTTGTTTTAGCTTGCGCTCCTGGTAAAAACGGCTCGCTTTGCAAACCGGGGTTTCGCTGAATTCCGTATTGTTCTGCAAAAAACCTTTTCTGCAAGGGCTTCCGGGTTTGCCAAGCTCTATCTGTTTTTTATGCCATCTCTCCGAACCGGAACCTCTCAAATTGTTGAAGTAAATGTCCAGCGGAGAAGCGTCGCTCATGTAAAGATCTTTTATCGTGGCTTTTTCCAGCAGCTCCCTCGTTTCATCATCAACCGGAGAAACTTCCGGCACAAGCAAAAACGGGCTTCCCCAACCGGTGCCGTCTATGCCGTAATACTCCCGCATTCTCAAGTCTTCGGCGTGGTTGCCAATGCCGCCCTGCACCGTGATTTTCGGAGGCGGAGCTTCTATGGCTGCATCCGTGTTCCAGCCTTTTGATTTGTAAAAATTCACAATGGTTTCCCTGAACTGATGCAAAAGCCCGCGCTGCGAACGAATTTCCTTTAATATGGTTGGCAGCAAAAATCCTTGGCTGGGAAAAGCGTGCCCTCCGCAATTAAGCCCGGATTCAATTCTGTATTCGCTGACTTCCAAACCCTTTCGCGCCAAAAACTTTCCCTGAACAAGGGCAGAGCGAAAGTCCGAAGCTTTCACCACTATTCTTTTTATTATTTCTCCGGCGGCGTTTCTGTAAAATTCCTTGAATTGCGCCATATAATTGTAAAGGCTCTGATTTATGCCTGCGCTAAAAATAACCGCAGAATTTTTCAAAGAAGATTTCGCATAACCTTTCAAGGCGCTTTTTGCGTCGGACAATTCTTCGCCGGGCGGCAAACGGTCCAGCTTTACCATTATGTTGACATCTATGGAGCCTTCAACCATGCTAAGATTCAAAGCCGTTTCTATTTCTTTTCTCTCTTTTTCCGGAGCGTTTTTCATGCCCATCAATTTTAGATAAAGAACTCTTAAGGGATGCCCGGTCGGGAGTATTTCAAAATATTTTGCTTTATCGTTCTTTAAAAAGAAAGGCATTTTTTTTATCGTTTCAAAACGTATTTTCACAGCTTCTGCCAAGGTATTTAAATACGCAGTGATTCTCTTTGCTCTGCCGTCCGGCTCTCTTTGCGAAATAGGCTCGTATTCAAGCTTGTACTCCTCTGCGTACATTTTGCGGAACCTCTCCAAAAGCAAATCATCCACCAAAGACACAACAGATGATATTCCAAATGGGGCAACTCTTACAGGCGTGTCTGCCGTATAGGATGTTCCCATCACCGGAATGTGAAACGAATGAAAAGACGGGAACATTACAAATGCCTCCCAAGCCAGGCTTCTGCATCTTCTATATTGACTGTGTCCTGCTTCATAGAATCTCTTTCACGGATTGTGACCAACCCTTTTTTATCTTCGCCGTCTCTGCCAACTGTTCCAAAATCTATGGTTATGCAATACGGGGTTCCTATTTCATCTTGGCGGCGGTAGCGTTTGCCAATGCTTTGTGTTTCGTCATATTCAACCGGCCATTTTTTGAGAAGTTTTTTGTAAAGGTCTTTTGCGACAGCCATAAGCTCGTCATCTTTTGAGAGCGGCAGAATAGCGGCTTTAACCGGCGCAATGCTTGGGTGAAAGCGGAACACCGAGCGGTCTTCGCCGGTATCGGTTTTTTCAACATCATAAGCATCGCAAAGCAGGGCTAAAAGCAATCTGTCTGCGCCAAGCGCAGGCTCAACGACAAATGGAACATATTTCTCATTTGCGACCTTGTCATGGTAGCGCAAGTCTGTTTTTGAATGCTCAATGTGCTGGGTTAAATCATAGTTGGTTCTGCTGGCTATTCCCCACAGTTCGCCCCAGCCAAACGGGAACTCATATTCAATGTCGCTTGTGCCGTTTGAGTAATGCGAAAGCTCTTCCTGCGAGTGTTCTCTTATTCTGAGCTTCTCTTTGCGAAGCCCTATTTCTCCGAGCCATTCCATGCAAAAACTCTTCCAGTAAGCATACCATTCTTGCTCTGTGCCGGGTTTGCAAAAGAACTCCATTTCCATTTGTTCAAACTCACGTGTGCGGAAAATAAAGTTGCCCGGAGTTATCTCGTTTCTAAAGCTTTTTCCTATTTGCCCAACGCCAAACGGAATTTTTTGCCGGCAGTTATCGGCAATGTTTTTGAAGTTTATAAAAATTCCCTGCGCCGTTTCCGGGCGCAAGTACACTTGGTTTCCAGTTCCTTCAACAACGCCTATTTCCGTTTTGAACATCAGGTTGAATGAGCGTGGCTCAGTCCAGTCTTTGCTGCCGCACTTGGGGCACTGTATTGCGTTCTCTTTCATCATTTCCGCAATTTCCGTAAAGTTTTTGCCTGCTGCCGCTCCGGATCCGAGCTTGTCTTCCAGCAAATGGTCTGCTCTTGAGCGTTCCCTGCACACTTTGCAATCCACCAGCGGGTCGCTGAAGCTTTTGACATGGCCGCTTGCTTCCCAAACCTTGGGGTTCAGCAATATTGAGGAATCCAGTCCCACAATGTCTTCTCTGCTTGTAACGAACTTTTTCCACCACAAATCCTTTATATTGCGTTTCAGTTCAACGCCATAAGGCCCGTAATCCCAAGTATTGGCCAATCCATCATAAATTTCCGAACCGGGAAAAATAATCCCGCGCCTTTTGCAAAGCGAAACCAAATCTTTTAACGCATCTTGTACTTTTTTTGCCATTTATGGAATATAGTAATTAAACAGGCAATAGAATATGCAAAGTTACCTAACCGGAACTTTCAGCACTTTTTTGCCGGAATTTCCGAAATAGGCTTTGATAATGTACAAGCCTTTTGGCAAATGCCCAAGCGACACATTGTAAACACCGCCGCTGAAAGCTTGCTTGCTTATTAAGTTTCCCTTCATGTTGAAAATTTCAACTGTGACAGCATTGGTTGAGCGCAAATCAATTGCATTTTTTGCGGGAATAATCGAAGTACCATCGTCCGGCGAGTAGACACGCACGTAATCTGCGCACATTTCTGAAATCCTGTTAATCCTCGAATCAGGACGGTTCAGGCTATTTTCGGATTTTCCAGGTCTCTTTTGCTCAAAAGAGGCTCTGTGACCGGCCATTTTATGGCTATTTTCGGGTCATCCCAAGCGTAACCTGCTTCTTCAGCTCCGTTGTATACTGAGCTGCATTTGTATTGAACCTCGGCAAAGTCCGAGAGAACGCAAAAACCGTGGGCGAAACCTATGGGAATGTAAAGAAATTTCTTGTTCTCCTCGCTAAGCTCCACTGCATGCCACTTGCCAAAGCTGGGACTGTCTTTGCGAATGTCAACTGCCACGTCCCAAATTTTGCCATGAGTGCAGCGAACAAGCTTTGCCTGACCCGGATTCTTCTGATAATGCAAACCTCGCAAAGTGTTCTTTGCGGAACAACTGTGGTTGTCTTGGACAAAAACGGTGTCTATGCCCAATGCTCTGAATTTGTCTGCGTTGTAGGATTCGTAAAACCAGCCGCGCGAGTCCGGAAATACGTCGGGATGTATTATTAAAAGACCTTCCAATTCACATTTTTCTGATTTCATAATTCCTCTAGTTTTTTTTGTATTTCCGGCAAAATTTCAAATTCTTCGTGATGCAACGCACTCATTTTCTGGCACAACAAAGCCAAGTACTTGGAATCTTCCGAACTTGAATGTTTTTTCTCGCTTATGCCCTGCAAAATCGAAATCATTTTTTCTATATCTTGCTGATGCGGATACTCACGCATAAAACAACGAAGTGAATTTACGCTTATTTTAAAATTTTCCAAATCGTCTTTTTCTATCGCATACATTATTTCCGGCAAAACTTTTGCCCCCAAAAGCTCCAGCAAATTGCCTTTGTAATCGCTTAGCTGCCCGCTTAAATAATTTGCCGCATTGCGCTCAGTTTCAATTCTCGCCATAGGTTTTTGCCCGTCTATTTCAGCTAAAAGAGCATCAACTTCTTTTTCTTTTTCCAGCTCTGACTGCTCCCTGTACTTTGCTTGGTAGAGTATGGGAAAACCCGTTAAGAACAGATGCGCGCTGCCCAAGGTTGTGAATTCTCCCAAAAAATAAATATCGCATTCTTCGTTGAGCAGCATTTCTTCGGATTGGTATGGCGCAAGCTGAGCCGGCACGGGAAAAAAATCCCCGATCCTGCTGTTTTTGGGCGGAATAACGCTAACACTTATTTTTTTTGCCTTGTCTAAAGTATCCTTTATATCGTCGTCTTCCAATATCTGTTTTAAAATGTCTTGCAAGCCTTTGGGCAAAGTCTGCTGCAAATTATTGCGAAAGGATTCAAAATCCTGATGTTTGGAGTAATCGCCCTGTATGGCTAAAATTCCGTCCGGGCTTACAAGAGAATCAAAAGGAGTCTCCTCCCCGCTGCCAGGCTCCGGCTTGGGAACCTTGACATAACCTATCACTCTTCCGCAAAGCCTCTTCTCGCTGCCTTTTTTTTGAACTATTCCGAACACTAGGATAATATAGTAAACGCTGATCAACTCGTACTTACTTTACTATTTTACAATTCCGGCATGAAAATTCTTCGAAAACTGTTGCTTTTGCTCCTAGCCGCTATCACTAGCATAGCTTTGGTTTTCTCAATCCCTATTTTAAACACATTTGTCAAAGGGGGGTTTTCGATTGAAAAAACTTACTCAAAAACAGAGGTACAGACCATAACCCCGGAAAATCCGCCGGAACCGCCAAAGCCAAAAGAAGTTACGCACAGACCCCAGCGGCAAAACACAAACAGCAGAGTGCCAAAGGCAGGGCCAAGGTTTGCCATGAATTTGGATGTAATGGGCGGAAGCGGCGGTGCGGCGGTGCCAACCGAAATTGTCGCGGCAAAAAGCGGAACCGGAAATTTGAGCAGCGGAGATGTTGACGAAAAGCCGTCTTTGAAAAGCTCGCCGAGATTTAATGCGCCCCAAGCCATAAGAGACGGCGAAATAAACGCAAGCCTCAGGATTTCCTTTTGCGTCAATTCAAGCGGAAAACCTTATGATATTCGCATAATAGAAGAGACGCCTGCCGGCAAAGGTCTTTCAAACGCAGGCAGAGAGGCGATAATGGGAATGCAATTCGCTCCTGCGAAAAAAGGCGGAAGCGCCGTCTCTTTCTGCGGGCTTGAACAACCTTTTGAGATTAAATTTAGAGAATAAGTGGAGAGTTGAGAGTTGAGAGTTGAGAGTTTTATATTTGCATTGTTAACAGCAACAACGCTGTATGCGCAAGTGCAGTCTGGGGAGCATATTTTGAACCAGGCTAATTTATTGTACAGCAATGGCCGCTATGCGCAGGCTATTTTGCTTTATCGCAAGGCGGAAGAGAGGGGAGCAAACCCTGTGGCAACCAGTTTTAACACGGCTAACAGCCTTTTTCAGATAAACAAATTCCCGGAAGCGGCGGCGGCATATCGCAAAGCGGTGAATTTCTCAAACGGCTCCTTTGCTCCGGCGCTTGCAAACTTGGCGGCTGTGCTGTACAGAATAGGCCAGTACTCGGAAAGCATAGCTGTGTATCGCAGAGCACTTAGCTTAGACCCAGATAACGTCTCTTCCTGGATTTACCTTGCAGAGGCTTACCAGAAAACAGGCGACAACGTTGGCGCATTGCACGCTCTTGAAAAAGCCAGGCAAATAGACTCCTTGGATCTTTCTCTTTTTTATCAGCAAAGCGAAATTCACATTGCGATGGATGAATTTGAGGCTGCCGCTAATTTAATCAAAACAGGATACGCAAAAAACCCGGAAGAAACGGATTTTTTAATATACCTAGGCGATATTTACCGAATGAATAAAAATTTTTCCGAAAGCGCAGCCGCTTACAGAGAAGCCCTTGCAATAAAACCAAACGACAAGGAATTGCTTTACAAGCTGGCAGACTGCCTTGCAGAAGACCAAAAGCCCTATCTTGCGATGGATGTTCTCAATCAGGTTTTGCAAATAGACAAAGGCTTTACCGACGCAGCCATATTTCTTGGGAATTTGGCTTTTGAACTCCAGTGGCTGGACAGAGCGGAAGCTGCTTATTTGCTAGCAGCCCGCCAAGGAAACAACGAGGCGGTTTACGGCTTGCAAAACATAGTCTATGAATATATGCAAAAAAAGCGTGTGAGCGAAGCCAAGCGAACCATTCGAATAATTCTAACTTTATATCCGAAAAACGCAGAACTTAGAGCGGAGTTTAATTCTATTTTGGAAGGCGAATGATCGAAAAAATAATAATATCTCCTTTGGACTGGGGCTTGGGGCATGCTACTAGATGCGTTCCTATTATACGCTCGTATTTGGAGCAGGGCGCAGAGGTTGAGATAGCGAGCGCGGCGGCTCATAAAAAGTTTTTTGCGCAGGAATTTCCGGATTTAGCGTGGCACGAGGCACCGGCTTACAAAACAAAATACCCAAAATATGGTTGGCAAATGTTTTTTTGGCTTTGCCGGGAGTTTTCATTTATACGCCGTGTGATGCAAGAGGAAAACAAATGGCTTGCCGATTTGTGCGAGAGAAAAAAATATACTTTGATAATAAGCGATAACCGTTTTGGATTTTTTAATAAAAAGGTAAAGTCAATTTACATTACGCATCAGCTCAGAATATCTTTTCCGCCGCCTTTCGCAATTTTTGAAAAAATCGGAGAAAAGTTGCATAAAAGCATAATGAAAAACTTTGACGAAATATGGGTTCCGGACTACGAAGAATTCCCAGGGCTTGCCGGCAAGCTCAGCCATCCTTCATACAAAAGCGAAAAAATAAAATACATAGGGCCAATATCTCGCTTGGCAAACTCTCAACTCTCAACTCTCAACTCTCAACTAAAAACTATTGATACATTAGCTCTAATTTCCGGGCCTGAGCCGCACAGGAGTTTTTTTGAGAAATACGCAATTAAATTTTTGACAAAGAATCCGGGCAATCATTGCATGGTTCGCGGGCTTCCTGAAGAAACTTCCGTTCCGGATTTGCCATTTCAGGTTTTCAACCATTTGCCTGCGGATGAGTTGCGGGAGAAAATTTTAGCGAGTCGCGTAATTCTTTGCCGCAGCGGTTATTCAACCATAATGGACTTGCATTTATTAAACGCAAAAGCGATTTTTGTTCCCACTCCGGGCCAAACCGAGCAAATTTACTTGGCAAAGCTGCGAAAAATATTTTCTATATTACCCTAAACAACAAAACCAAGAGGTTATTTTTATGTCCATTAAAGTAGGTATCAACGGATTCGGCCGCATTGGCCGCATGGTTTTCCGCGCCGCTGTCCAGAATTTCTCCAACGATATTGAAATCGTGGGAATCAACGACTTGCTGGAGCCGGACTATCTGGCTTATATGCTAAAATACGATTCCGTTCACGGACGTTTCAAAGGCGAAGTTTCAGTAGAGGGCACAAACCTTGTGGTGAATGGCAAAAAAATCCGCTTAACCGCAGAAAGAGACCCTGCAGCCCTGAAGTGGGGCGATGTTGGCGCAAATGTTGTGGTTGAGTCCACCGGCCTGTTCCTCACAAAGGAATCAGACGGCAAAAAACCCGGCGCAGACGCTCACATACAGGCTGGCGCAAAAAAAGTCATTATGAGCGCGCCTTCCAAAGACGACACTCCGATGTTCGTTTACGGCGTAAACCACAAAACCTACGCAGGGCAAACAATCATCTCCAACGCAAGCTGCACCACAAACTGCCTTGCTCCTCTCGCCAAAGTTATCAACGATAAATTCGGCATTGAGAAAGGCTTGATGACCACAGTTCACGCCGCAACCGCAACTCAGAAAACTGTTGACGGCCCTTCTAACAAGGACTGGCGCGGCGGTCGCGGAATTTTGGAAAACATAATTCCTTCCAGCACAGGCGCAGCGAAAGCAGTTGGCAAAGTTATTCCTGAGCTTAACAAAAAGCTTACAGGCATGGCTTTCCGTGTTCCCACTTCCGATGTTTCTGTTGTGGACTTGACCGTTGTTCTTAAAACAGCCGCCAGCTACGATGAAATCAAAGCTGCAGTCAAAGCTGCCAGCGAAGGTGAATTGAAAGGCGTTCTCGGCTACACGGAAGACAAAGTGGTTTCCACGGATTTCCGCACCTGTGCCTTGACCTCCATATTCGACGCTGAAGCCGGCATTATGCTAGACTCCAATTTTGTCAAGCTGGTAAGCTGGTACGACAACGAATGGGGCTACAGCAACAAAGTGCTGGAAATGGCGAAAGTGATTGGATAATTATTTATTTTCTTGATTATGTAGAGACGCACATTGCGTCTCTACAATGTAAATTTATCTATATTACTCTCCATGGATCCAAGCAGAAGTTTTTTATTTGAATCCGGGTTTCCGGGGTTTCCGGGACTTCGCAAATTTCGGCTGGAAGCGGACGAGTCACTCACTCCGCTTGAATGGCTGGTTTGCGCAGAAGACCCGGATGTTCGTTTTATAGTTGTTAATCCAATGATTTTCAGAGCCGACTATGCGCCACGGCTCACAAAAGAACACATGAAAGCGCTGAATATTAATAAAAAAGAGGACTTGCGCATTCTGGTAATAGTCACCCTGCACGAAGACTACGAAAAGTCAACCGCAAACCTGGCGTCTCCGCTCATGTTCAATGTAAATGACTATAAAGCAGTTCAAATTTTGCTTGACGATGGAATATATTCCAACTATGAACCCATATTCACAGAGGAGGCATAGTGTTAATACTCTCCCGCAAAGTTGGCGAAAGCATTCAAATCGGCGACAACATAAAAATTCTGATAGCCGATGCAGATAGCAAAGGTTATGTTAAAATTGGCATAGAAGCGCCAAAAAACATAACCGTTCACAGAGATGAAGTTTACAGAAAAATAGCTATAGAAAACAAGGCTGCCTTGCAGCACAAAGAACATAAAATTCTGGATATACGCAACTTGGCGCAAAAACTGCGTGAACGCAAATGACTCCGGAAGAAACCAGAAACTCATTCAGGCTGCTGGAACAAAGAGACATTCCAGACGCACAGGCTTTGCAAAAATGGATACTAGACTGGAGCAATCTATCTTCCGCATTGGCAGAAAAAAGCTCACGCCTCTACGTAGCAATGACCCTTGACACCAAGAACCAGGCAGCTGCAGATGCCTATGAATTCTTTGTTTCGAACATTGACCCGGTAATATCCGAAGAGACGGAAAAATTGCAAAAAAAACTGGTACAGCACAAAAACCTTGCTAACTTGGAAAACGAATACGGAAACTGGTTCAAAGCTGTTCGCACAGACTTGGAACTCTTTAGGGAAGAAAACATACCGCTGGAAACTCAAGTGGATTTAGAAGTTCAAAAATATCAAAAAATAACCGGGGCTATGAGCGTTCAGTACAAAGGCGAAACCAAAACAATGCAGCAAATGAGCCCGTACCTCCAGTCCCAAAACAGGGCAGAGCGCGAAGAAGCGTGGCTTTTGCTCACAAACCGCCGCTTGCAAGATACCGAGGCTTTGGACGCAGCCTTTGACAAAATGTTTAAGCTGCGAATGCAAATAGCAAAAAACTCCGGCTATGAAAATTATTTGGATTACATTTTCAAAGAGCAGCATCGCTTTGGCTACACCCCGCAAGACTGCAAAAATTTCCACGAATCAATTGAAAAAATAATTTTGCCGTTGCAAAGAGAAATTCTAAAACAAAGAGCAAAAAATCTCGCAGTTCAAAAATTGCGACCGTGGGATTTAAATTGCGACCCTCTGGGCCGCCCGGCATTAAAACCGTTCAAAACAGGAGCAGAGCTTGTTTCTAAATGCGGAAATTTGTTCAGCCGCCTCAATACGCAATGGAAAGAGTGGTACTTAGTTCTGGAAAAGCAGAATTTAATAGACGCAGACAGCCGTTTGGGGAAGGCACCGGGCGGTTATCAAATTTCCTTTGACGAGGCGAGAGTTCCGTTTATATTTATGAACGCAGCCGGCACAAACCAAGATGTTTACACGCTTTTGCACGAGTGCGGCCACGCATTCCACCAGTTTGCGATGGCAGGGCAAGAACTCTTCGCTTACAGAGACGTTCCTGCCGAATTCGCAGAAGTCGCAAGTATGAGCATGGAACTGCTTGGCGCAGAAGATTTATCTGATTTTTACAATGAAAATGATTTTCGCCGAAGCCGTTTGGACGCTTTGCAAGACATAATTTCCCTTTTTCCCTGGGTAGCGATTATAGACGCATTTCAGCATGAGCTTTACTCTCGCCCAAACCACACAGCGAAAGACCGCAAAGAAATTTGGCTCTCGTTGCAGGAACGCTTTGATTCCGGCGTTGACTGGAGCGGCTTTGAAGAGGCTCGCTCATATTTGTGGCAAAAGCAGTTGCATATTTTTGAAGTTCCGTTTTACTATGTGGAATACGGAATTGCACAGCTCGGAGCCTTGCAAGTTTATGAGAACGCAAAAAAAGACAAGGAGCTTGCAGTGCAAAATTTGATTAAAGCCGAGCGGCTTGGAAATTCAAAGCCTTTGCCTGAGCTTTTCAAAGCGGCTGGCATAAAGTTTGACTTTAGCCCAAAAACAATAGAGCCTTTGGCCAGCTTGGTTTGGGAGGAGATTTGCAGCCTTGGTTAAAACCTTGGACATAACTAATGAGCAATGCCCAATGACTTTTGTGAAAACAAAGGTGGCCTTGCACGAACTTTCCAAAGGCGATGTTTTGGAAGTGCTTTTATGCGCAGGAGAACCTCTGGAAAACGTTCCTCGCGCTGTTCAGGAAAGCGGATACAAAGTGCTTTCAGTTGAACAGGCAGAAGGAAACATATATAAAATTGCTATTACATAGCCGCAACAGAAATTTACTATATTATCCCTCAAAATCAGAGTTTTTACTTTTGTTGTAGGAAAAATATGGCAGGAAAACCATTAAATGGTGCTCAAGTTATGATAGAGTGCCTTAAAAGAGAGGGGGTAGATACCATTTTCGGCTACCCGGGCGGGAATGTTATCCCAATTTTTGACGCGCTTTACGACTCAGACATAAAACTGATCCTTTCAAGGCACGAACAAGGCGCGACGCACGCCGCAGACGGCTATGCCAGAGTTACCGGAAAAACAGGCGTTGTTCTGGTAACAAGCGGCCCAGGCGCCACAAATACCCTAACCGGCATCTACACCGCAAGCATGGATTCAATTCCCTTGGTGGTTTTCACAGGGCAAACAATAAGCCCGGTGCTGGGAACAGACGCTTTTCAAGAAAGTGACATAAGCGGCATGAGCTTTGCCACAGTTAAGCATTCCTATTTGGTGAAAAACGCCAACGACTTGCCCCACGTTATAAAAGAGGCTTTTTACATCGCGCATTCCGGCAGGCAAGGGCCGGTTTTGATAGATTTGCCAAAAGACATAAGCATGGCGCCCTGTACAGCGTCGTTTGTTGATGAAGTTGACTTGCCTGGCTACAAAATACCCAGCAAGGCAGACCAGGAATTTGTGGAGCAAGCTGCAGCTACAATCAGAAAATCCAAAAAGCCTCTGATTTTGGCAGGTCACGGAGCTGCCATAAGCGGCGCAAGCAGAGCGGTCAAGGAACTGGCAGAAAAACTAGGCTCGCCTGTTAGCTCAACCATGCTTGGGCTTGGAGTTTTCCCGGCAAGCCACGAGCTCTCGCTCGGAATGACAGGCATGCACGGAACGGTTGCCGCAAACAAGGCAATCCACGAATGCGACCTGCTAATAAGCATAGGCGCAAGATTTGACGATCGCATAACAGCGAAACTCTCCGAGTTCGCAAAGCAATGCGAAGTTGTGCACATAGACATTGACCCTGCGGAATACGGCAAAGTCATAAAACCAAGACATTTTTTATGCGGAGACGCAAAAATAGTTTTGGAGCAGTTGCTGCCGCTTACGGACAAGCTGGATTCGGCAAGCTGGCTGAAAACGGTGGCTGCATGGAAAAAGAAATACCCTCTGAGCTATCCGAAGCAAGGAGGCCTCAGGGTGCAGCACGTTATTCAAACTATATATAATGTCACAAGCGGAAAAGCAATAGTTGTAGCAGACGTTGGCCAACATCAAATGTGGACTGCGCAGTTCTTTAAATGCGATTATCCGGGGCAGCTTTTGAATTCCGGGGGAGCCGGCACTATGGGCTTTGGACTGCCGGCATCGCTTGGAGCGGCCATTGGCAACAAAACCGGCTTTCCGGTTTGCGCGATTCTCGGAGACGGCGGTTTTCAAATGACATTGTGCGAGCTAGCGACGGCCCGCCACAATAACCTGCCGGTTAAAATTTTTGTTATGGACAATCATTTTTTAGGCATGGTCCGCCAATGGCAAGACCTGTTCTACAACCAGCGCTATTCTGGAGTGCAACTGGAAAACAACCCGGACTTTGTGAAACTCGCAAAAGCATATGACATAGAAGCGCTTTGCGTTGGCCGCAACGCAGACATAAAACGCGCAGTAGAAAAAGCGATGGAAATAAACGACAGGCCGGTTCTCATTCACTGCGTATGCGAACCGGAAGACAACGTGTTCCCAATGATTCCGGCGGGAGCTTCCATTGACGACATTTTAACAGAAAGACCAAAAAAAGTTTTGGAAAAACCAACAGGGGGCACTTAATATGTTTCCGGCTCATTCAATAAGCATTTTAGTTTCAAACAAACCAGGCGCTCTTGTTCGCATAGCTTTGGTTTTTTCAAGGCGCGGCTATAACATAGACAGCTTGGTTGTTTCGCCAACAATGGACAATTCCGTAAGCCGCATGAACATAGTTGCGCGCGGCAATCCGGAAACACTCGCTCAAATAATACAGCAGCTCGAAAAACTGGTTGATGTTATTCAGGCAAAAGACCACACAAGGCAAAACGTGGTTGAAAAAGAGCTTGTGCTTTTAAAGGTTCGCTGCAAAACGGAAGAGAGAACGGAGCTTTTGCAACTCTGCGATCATTTCAGAGGCATAACCATAGACATGACGGAAATTTCCATGATAATCCAGATAACCGGAAATTCCGAAAAAATAGAGGCCATGCTCTCTCTATGCAAAAAATTTGAAATAGTTGAATTTGTGCGCACCGGCAAAATAATAATGATGCGCGGTGAAAGCAAAACATAAGGGCTTGCAATGCTAACTCAATATCTTTTTGAATCAACCGGGCTCCCAATTTTTGACAGCCGTCTGTTCAGGGCAGGGCTGGCGGCAGTTCTTGCCACTTTGCTGGTATTTTTAATTATGCCGGGATACATAGCTTTTTTAAAAAGAATCGGGGCGACTGCGGATTTTAAAGACAAATCTCCACCCATAATGGGCGGGCTTTTGCTGGTTGTTATTGTTGTGCTTGTCTCTTGCGGCACGGTTATTCTAAACGGCTATTCCATAGCCGCTCTTGCCATTTTGGTGTTGTATTCAACGGTTGGCGCAATAGACGACATAGCTAAAATACGCAAGAAAAGGCTTGTTGACTCGGGAAAAATGACAAAAAAAGATTACGAAGAGAAAGCCGACGGCATAAGCTCCACAACGAGACTCTTTCTATACCTTCTCTTCAGTTTTGCGATAGCCATTATTTGCTATAAGCTTATACCGGATCTTACAGGTCATTTATACGTGCCTTTTGTAAACTACAACCATTGGCATCCTTACCTGCCAAACTGGCTCTTTATTCTTTTTATCACATTTGTTGTCGCAGCAAGCGCTAACGGAACAAATTTCACAGACGGCATAGACAGCCTTGCAAGCGTTCCGATTATAACCGGAATGTTTTTCGCGGGCGCTGTGGCATATGTTAGCGGCAATGCGATTTTTAGCAATTACCTGAACATCCCGTACCTTAAAGGCTGCGACGAACTGCTTCCCATAGCCATGGCTTCAATAGGAGCGTTGCTTGCTTACCTTTGGTACAACAGCCCTCCGGCGGAAATTTATATGGGAGATGCCGGTTCTGTAGGCTTTGGCGCATTGCTTGGCATAATGTTCATACTTGTGCAGGCTGCGTTATTCCTGCCAATAGTAGGAATTATAATTCTAGTGGAAGCATTGTCTGTGGTTCTCCAGATTGGGCATTTCAAAATGAACAAAATACGGTGCGGCAGGGAATACGCAGATAAGCACAGATTATTTTTGCGTGCGCCCATACACCACCATTTCCAGCTTAAATGGAAAGGAAAAGACCGCTTTGGAGATTCCAAGCCGCTTGTAAACGCAAAGATAGCGTGGCGCATGCACCTTATTTCATTTTTTGCCTTGATTGTAGGTCTTATCGTGTTTTTTGGGCTTAGGTGAGCGCAGTGAAGCTGGCTGTTGCCCTAAAACATGAATTTGGCAAACCTGAGGCTCCAAGAGTTGTAGCCTCAGGCAGAGGCTCTTTTGCAGAACGCCTGATAGAAAGAGCCCATGAAAATGACATTCCAGTGCACAAAGACGACCACTTGGCCGCCTTGCTTTCAAAAGTTTCCGTTCCCTCCACAATTCCTACAGAGCTTTTTGAAGCCGTAGCCCGTGTTTTAGCGTTTATTTACAGGGTAAACGGAAAAGCAAATTTACTATATTAACCCAGATGTCTTCCTCAAGCGACTTTTTAATTGAATTTCCTGCAGATAGGGATTATGTCCCTTTTATTCAGAATTTTTTGAAAGATTTTCTTAATAATTTCGATTATGACACAGAATTTTCGGAATTGGCCGCAGCGGAAGCATTTTCATGGTTTAACTCTATTATACCGGAAGAAAAACATTTGCAAGCTTTGCCTACAATTTCTTTTAGCGGAACAAGCCTTGAGCAAGGGCTTGAAGTACAGATACAAACAACTGATGATCACGTGTTCAGGGCTTATTTAAACCCGCAAAAGCCGAGGAACAAAAAATGACCCTTTCCAATTCGGCGGATTTTCTTTTGGAAGGCTTGGCAGTTACTTCTTCCGAGCCTGGACTTGCGGTTGTAAGCATAGCCAATCCCTTGGACATTCCGGCAATTGTTCCTTTTAAAGCGGCGATTGACAGGTGCATTGACGCAGGCAACCTGTTTGTTGTTGTTAATTTGATAAATATAAACTTTATGGACTCTCCGTTTGTAGGTACTCTTATGGGTTGCCGCAAAGCGCTGCAGCAAAGAGGCGGTGATTTGGCCATATGCTCTGCGTCCCAATTTTTGCAAGACCGCTTGTCCGTAATGGGTTTGGACAGGGTATTCCATTTTTATGCCACTCCGCAAACCGCCGTGGCAGATTTCCATTTTCTTGGCTCAAAAGAACAGTTTTCGCTCACCCTGCCCTTGCAGAGAAACTGCGTTACGCTCCTTAGAAGGATGGCCTGCTCGGTTCTCGCGAAAAAAGGCTTCAAGTCAAAGCTCATTTTCCACATAGAAACCATAATTGATGAACTGGCAAACAACGCCGTTGATTACGCAGACGCAGACAGCAAAAGCTTTTTTGCCAATTTTACCATAAGCAGAAAAAAAATTGTTATAATCGTAAAAAATTCTCGTGGCGAAATGGACAACGCAGCCATAAACGAATTGCATGACAAATACAAGAATCCTGAAGTAAGCATGGATTCCGTAAGAGGCAGAGGAATACCTCTGATAAAAATGCTTTCAAATTCTGTTAATATAGACGTAAGTCAAACGGAAATAATCGTACAAGTAACCAAAATAGTTGAGGTATAACATGTTAGACGAAACAGTGCAAATGACTTCTTCAGCCATAGCAGAGCAACCAGGTTGCTTCTTGCTCACGTTGGAAGGAGATCTGGACAGCACCAACGCTCAAGAGGTCATAAAATTCGTGCAGAATTTGGCTGAAAATGAGGGATTGGTGCATTTAGTAGCGGATTTTTCGAAGCTTCGCTATATAAACAGCACCGGACTTGGCACAATCTTGCGAATATCAAAAATGCTCATTTCAAAAAAGGGTTCTTTTAGAATAGCAAACCCAAATGAGAATGTTTTTGAGATTATTGAGATTGTTGGCGCAAACAAACTGCTGGATGTTTATGAAACTCTTGAAGAAGCTTTGGAATCTTTAAAAAACTAAAGGAGTTTTGACATGCGCAGGATTTTTACCGCACTTGCTGCCGTTTTGGCATTTTGTGCTTTGCTCGGTTGCGGCGTAACTCCGCAAGATAAAGCCATAGCTAAAATAGGCAATACTTCGTTGTTTGTTTCCGATGCGGAATTTTTAGCCGCCATACGTCCGGAAGCATCTCGCAATAAAGAAGCCTTGACTGCAGAATTGCAGCAAGTGGCAGAAACAAGGCGAATGGCAGAGACGGCCAGGCTTTTATTTGCCGGAGAACAAACTTCCATTCAAAAAAACATGGCTTCCAACGAAGATGGAAGGCTTGCCCAAATATATTCTTTCTTTTACTTGCAGGCGAATTTGGGGCACACGAACAAAGCATTGCAGGATTACTACAAAAACAACAAAACGCGCTATGCGGATTCCTCTTTTGCACCGTTTATAAGCCTGCGGGAAAAAATAGCAGCTGATTTGTTTTTGTCGGAAAATCCGAGCCTTGCGGCAATTGTGAATGATTCCAACAAAGCATCTATTATAGACAGTTGCCGCCGTGCAATGGCAAGTTCAGAATCTGACAGGCTAAAAAAGCTCTACAATATTGAGCTTGTCACAATAGAGCCGCCCGGCATGGAAGAATATTACAAGAACAATCCTGACGAATTTAAAACAAAGCAGTCATATAAGCTGCTCGGCCTTTCCGACCCGGATTCCGCTGCTTTGGCCAAAAAAATGGAAGGAATTTCAACAAGAGAAAACTTTGCAAAAATAGCCGTAGAAATGCCGCTCGCAAAGCAAGGGCATGCCATTATGAATATTGGAATGTTTCCCTCTCTTGATGTGGAAGTCGCAAACCTTGGCGCGAAAAACTTCACGCAAATTCTGCGTGCCCCGGATGTTCAGGCCTATTATGTGTTTTATATAGATTCCGTGATAGCTCCTCAACTGAAGCCTTTGGACAGAGCCAAAAATCTTGTGAAATCCATTTTTGAAAACAAAGGCGATTTTCCGCTTGATTCTTCAGTTGTTTTGGCGAAAATCAACGGCCTTCCTTTTATAACAGAAAAGGATATTTTGGCAGAGGTGGAGAAAATTAATCCAATGTACCGTGCGAGAGCCCGCAGAGCCATGATTTTGGACAATCTGGTTGAAATGCGCATTTACGCCAAAGCCGCAAAAGAAAAGGGCTTGGATAAATCAGGCGAGTATGTAGCATGGAGCCGCCAACTCGCAGATGGAGCTTACGCTCGTGTTTTAATGGATTCGCTTTTAACAACCACACTTGGCATTCCAGAAGATTCTCTGAAAGCAGCTTATGAAGCGGAAAAGGATTCCTTGTTTTTGCCAAAGAGCTTTGAAGATTCAAAGCTTGATGTGGCAGTTTGGCTTGGCATTCCCGATATATCTTACAGAAGGGAATTCGTGCTTAACAAGCAGAATTACGGAGGCGCGGAAACCTGGCAGAGCGCCAAAAGAGCCATTTACAAAAATATCAAGTATAGAGAGCTAAACGGCATTCAGGAGCGAGTGCTAGCAAATTTGCAGAAATCCGTTCCGGTTTCCATTATAGATGCCACATGGGGTTTGGAATTTATGTCTGCCAATTTTACCGAGATGGAAGCGCAGGCAAAAAGCCAATACGACAGCCGCAATTTGCAAAAAGCCAAATCCATTTGGGAAAAAGCCAGAGATCTGTTTCCGCAAAACGATTCCTTGCAAAAAGCCCTCTCTTATGAACTGGCGAATATTTACCAGGAACTCAGCTTATACAGCGCGGCGGTTAATGAATACAGCATAATCACCAAGCTTTGGCCAAACGACCCTGATACCTACAAGGCTTATTTTATGCAGGGGTTTGTGTTAAGCGAGCATGAAAAAAATGACTCCCTTGCGTTAAAAGCCTTTGAAGAAATGCTTAAAAAATTCCCAAACAGCGACCTCTCGGATGATGCGAAAGTAATGGTGGATAACATAAAGAGCGGCGGCAAAGTTTTGGAAGATTTAATAAAGAAAATTGAAGCTTCTTCCGAAGAAGACGGCAGAATGTAAAATAGATGCGGCAAATAATTTTTCCTAACTGGCTGGTTTGGATAGACAAGAATCTTAAATGGTTGTTTATACCCAAACTGCCGTTATTCCTAGTGATAATACAGGCACTGGGATTTTTTTTGGTAATGCAAAAGCCTGCTTTTGAAGACAAGCTGTCTCTTGACCCTGTCGCTGTTTTTCAAGGGGATATTTGGCGTATATTTACATTTGTGGCCATTCCTTTGGCAAACAATTTTTTGGTGTTTTTTGTGCTTTGGTTTTTTTATTACATTATGGTTTGGCTGGAAGATGTGTGGGGTTCAACGCTTTTAACCGTTTATTTTTTGTTCGCATGGTTCAGCACGGTTTTAGTATCCATATTGCTTGGAATTCATATTAAAGAGTTCACTTACATGGAATGTTCCTTCTTTTTTGCTTTAGCAACTGTTGCGCCAAACAGGGAAATACATATATTCTTCATATTGCCGATAGCGTTTAAATGGATAGCCGTTTTTATAGCGGCGGTTCTTCTTGTTATTCCGCTGTTTCTAGGTTCTTATGAGCAATTGCTTTATCTGATTTTGCTTTTTGCCAATTATCTGCTATTTTTCGGAAAAGATTACTGGCTGCTATTCAAAAGAGAATTGGAAAAGAGAAAGAGGGGGGGGTAGCCTGCTCCGCACAACTCCATACAAATACGGATTCGTAACCGATATTGAAACGGAAGCCTTTGAAAAAGGGCTTTCTGAAGATGTTATCCGCAGAGCCAGCCGCATTCGCAAAGAGCCGGAGTTCCTTTTGAACTTCAGGCTGAAAAGTTATGAAAAATTCTTGGCAATGACACCGCCAACGTGGGGCGAACTCAAATTTGAGCAAATTGATTTGCAAGATATTGTCTATTACAGCGCACCGAAAAACAAAAAGGAACACGCAAGCATTGAAGATGTTGACCCGGAGCTTCTGGAAACTTTTGAAAAACTCGGCATTCCGCTCAGCGAACAGAAAAGACTCGCAAATGTTGCGGTTGATGCTGTGTTCGATAGTGTTTCTATTTACACAAGCCACAAGAAAAAGCTTTTGGAAATAGGCGTTATTTTTTGCAGCTTTGGCGACGGAGTTAAGGATTATCCGGAACTGATTGAGGAATATCTGGGCTCCGTTGTGCCGCCCGGCGATAATTATTATTCTGCGCTCAACAGCGCTGTGTTTAGCGATGGAAGCTTTGTTTACGTGCCTGCCTGCGTAAAATGCCCAATGGATTTATCAACATATTTTAGAATCAACAACAAAGAAGCCGGGCAGTTTGAACGCACTCTGATAATTGCAGACCGTGATGCGCAGGTTAGCTACCTTGAAGGCTGCACAGCGCCGGAGTTTTCCAGCAACCAGTTGCACAGCGCAGTTGTTGAGCTCGTGGCTTTGGACAATGCCGGCATAAAATACAGCACAGTGCAAAACTGGTATGCCGGAGACATGGAAAGCGGCAAAGGCGGCGTTTACAATTTTGTCACCAAAAGAGCATTGTGCAAAGGCAAAAACAGCCATGTGAGCTGGACTCAGGTTGAGGCCGGCAGCGCGATAACCTGGAAATATCCTAGCTGCGTTTTGCTGGGCGAAGGCTCTGCCGGGGAATTTTATTCGGTAGCTCTGACCAATGGCAAAATGCAAGCAGACACAGGCACAAAAATGATTCACATAGGCAAAAACACAAAGAGCACAATTATAAGCAAAGGGATATCTGCAGACCAAAGCTCAAACGCATACAGGGGCTTGGTTGAAATAAGGGCAAACGCAGAAAACGCCGCAAACTACACGCAATGCGACAGCATGCTTGTTGGAAGCGAGAGTGCTGCGCACACGTTCCCAATGATAATTACGCAGAACAAAACCGCAAAAACAGAGCATGAAGCCAGCACAAGTCGCATTAGCGAAGATATGCTGTTCTTTTTGGAGCAACGCGGAATAGCCAGGGAAGACGCGATTGGGCTTGTTGTTGGTGGTTTTAGCAAAGACGTGTTCAAGGAATTGCCGGGCGAATTTGCCAGCGAAGCAAGGTCGTTGCTTGCGCTGAAATTAGAAAAGAGCGTAGGGTGATTTTCGCAAATTTTGATTTTACTTGTCTTTAATCACCAATTCCACACGGCGATTTTTGGCACGGCCTTCTTCCGTGTTGTTTTCCGCTATTGGTTTTGTTAAGCCATACCCGACTGATTTCAAACGTTTTTTGTCAACGCCTCTTTCCGCCAAGTAATTCATAACCCCGCCAGCTCTTTGCTCGCTGAGTTTTTTATTGGTTGCGGCGGTGCCAACATTGTCTGTATGTCCTTCTATTGTAATGTTGGATTCTGTGAGCAGATTTTTCAGGATAGCGGCAATTTCCGCAAGATTTTCCTTTAACTCAGGTTTCAAGTCCGCTTTGCCAAACTCAAACAGAATATCGCTCATCGAAAGTATTGTGCCTCTGGCATCTTTATAAACGCTGATTGTTTTGCTTTGCAAAGCTTCCAGTTTTTTATCGGCTTCTGCTTTTTGCTTGGCTATCAGAAAATCCTTTTCGGCAAGCGCCCTTTGGCTTTCCTTGCTTAAATAGTTCAAGCTTGAGTCGAGGGCTTTAGCATTGCCTGCCCACAAAGCTATGAGCGAATCTTTTATTTGGGCTATTTCATTTTGCGCATCTGTTATTTTTTGGCTTAACTCAACTTTTTCGAGTTGCGCTTTGAAAAGTTCCACCGCCAAATTGCAGGATTTCAGTTCATTTTCGTATTGAGCGCCATTGCGCTTTGCTTCGGGCACGGCTTCTAGCGTGCGAATTCTCGATTCCACAAGAGCATAGGAGCGATCTACTGCGGCATCACGCGACGAGGTATTTTTTACCGCATCAAAAGAAGCTCGGCAAGGCAGGCCAGCTTGAGCAAACAAGCTTGTGGCACAGGCTAGAATGATTATTGCTTTTTTCATAAAACCTCCTATTTGCGAACTGCGCTTTTGCGCTCTTCAAGTACTTTCAAGCTATCAGTCATTTTTTTATTTTCCTGCTTTTGCAAAGCAAGCTGGAATTGCAAAACAGCTTCGTCAGCAAAGACTAGCGCAGACTCGGTTTTGCCGTCTTCATTTTGCTGTTCTGCTACGGTTATTAGCGAATCTGCCGAAACAGGCGTATCCAAGCCATTGGATTTAGCCAACGCTTGCAGAATTTTGGCTTCCGCTATGGTAGAGTCAACTATAGCGGTTTTCTTGGCAGCGCACGACATCAAGAACATCGCACACAACAACAACACGGGTAATATTTTTTTCACAATGACCTCCTTTTGCCATATGATTAAAGGGAAATAAACTTTTTTGCCTCGTTTGCCACAAGCTCAAAATCACCATATAAAATATGCATGAAGATTTTATTGAGGGTTTCCTTCGTTTCCTTTGTCCAAGACATTTTTCTCAAACTCGCTACTGCGGCATCAATCGTGTCAACATTGTAAATATCGCAAGCATCGCATATTATTTTCAATTGCTCGCGCAAGTAAGCAGTATTTTCGTCTTTGCTGGCATTATCCTCTATTTTCGCTTCGCTCTTGCTAATAAGAATTTTAACCGCATCCACGAGTTCTTGCGTCTTGTTCACAATAGTTTTTTTATCACGCTGCTTGCTCGCTTGTTCAAGCTCAAATGCTATTTGCGAAAGCATTGTTTCGCCTATATTGGCAAGAACGCTTTTTATGGCATGGGCTTTAATGGTAAAGAGCTGCAATTCTTCATCCGAAACATCAGCTATGTTTTTCATTGTAGATTCCAAAATCGGCAAAATATTCTTTGCATCTGCTATAGACACCGAAAATAACTCCGAATTTGATACCGTAATATCGTACAAATTTTTAGGAGCGTTCTTGCGCGCCTCCGCAATGACCTCAGGAGGCTGCTTGTCGCGCACCAGCTTGTTGAGCACAGTGTTGAGCTGCCTTGTATCAATAGGTTTAGACACAAAATTGTCAAATCCGTTTTCCAGGAACACTTGCGTTTGCCCTATTACCGCATTGGCCGTTAATGCAATAATGGGATGAGTATAGCCAAGTTCCCGTATTGCCCTTGTCGCTTCAATGCCATTCATTTCCGGCATCATATGATCCATAAATATAATATCATAAACATTTCCGGCTTTAATCTTGTTTATGGCCTTCTTGCCGCTGGACACAATTTCTATTGACAAGCCGTAAGGCATCATAAGCCCTTTGGATACATACAGGTTAGATTCAACATCGTCAACTATCAGCACTTTGCCATAGGGCATATATTCGCGTATAAATTGCGGCGACTTGATTTTTCCCGTATCCAGCAAACGCAATTGCATCAGATTTTTCGCGCATTCCTCGCCAAGGACTATGGAATTAACTCTTTTCTGCGGCAAGTGCACAATAAATATTGAGCCTTTGTCAATCTCGCTCTCCACGGAAATATCGCCGCCCATCATCTGAAGCAGTTGTTTTGTAATGTTCATGCCAAGGCCGGAACCTTGAACATAACGGTTGGCTTCCAAATTAAAGCGAGCGTATTCAGCAAACAAGTTGTCTGCCTGTTCTTTTGTCATGCCGTCACCAGTATCGTTCACGTTGAAAACGAGGATTATTTCGGATTCGTCTTTTCCTTCTTCAAACGAGATGGAAAATTTAATCCGGCCTTCTTGCGTATATTTGAAGGCATTGGAAAGCAGGTTGTTTAATATTTGCTTAATGCGAACCTCATCGCCTTGCAATTGCGACGGCAATTTTTCGTCCACATGAACTTCAAATTCTATTTGCTTGCTGTTTCGCATTATATTCAGTTGAACAACATCGTTAATCAGGCTTGCAATCTCGTATTTTACTTCAATAATTTCCATTTTGCCAGCTTCTATTTTAGACAAGTCAAGTATGTTGTTGATAATGCTCATCAACAGATTGCCTGAATTGTAAATCATGGAAAAAACATCTCTCGCATGAGGTTCGGTCGCGTCATTCTGCAATTCAATTTCGGTTATTCCCAAAATGGCGTTCATAGGCGTGCGAATTTCATGGCTCATTCTCGCTAAAAATATGGATTTTGCTTTGTTTGCGCTTTCTGCCGCTTCCTTTGCCGCTTGTTCTATTGGAGTGACATCCTGCACTACTTCTATATAGCCTTCATCCATGCCATCTAAACTTTTCAGCTTTTCCACATTTACATAATAAGATAATCCGTTATGCGCAAAACGCGTATTTTTAAGCCCGCGCTTTGCATAGTTAATTGCGCAATTATCGGTATCGCATATAGAGGTGCAGGCGTTTTTGCAAGGCGTGCCAATAACGTCTTCCCGCTTTTTTTCTAAAAATCTTTCAGCAGACTTGTTGATGAATGTCCATTTGCCTTCCAAATCCTGTGTAAAAATAATGAATGGTATAACATCCAAAATAGACTTATACCAATGATACATGCGTTCCAGCTTCTTAGTCTTATCATTTATATCATTAAGCATCGCTTTGTGCTCGCGCAAATCACGCATATAAGTTATAATATAATTGTCGCTAAGCCTAACACGTACTAATGTTATTTCGCACGGCATAGGCGATCCGTCTTTCAATGAATGCATCCATTCAAAACGGCAATAGCCGTCTTCAATTGCTTTATTAAGCCGTTCGAATGCACTTGTTTTTGACAACGTTCCGTCTGGCTGGTACTTAGGCGAACGTTCCGTAAAGAATTTCTGGCTAAATTCTTTTACGTTTGATAATTGAAATGTATTTAACGCCTCTTTATTGCATCTTAAGACATTGATATGCTTGTCAAAAAAAGCTATGCTAAAAGGAGCGGAATCCAACATAACTTGCATATGCAGTTCGGTTTCATCTTTTGTTCTTATTATGCGAATCAAAATTACGCTTATGAACGAGGCAAGAATAAAGGCTATTAAGCTGAGGGTAATCGCTATTTTTGTTATGCGTTCCTTATATTTGTTCGTAGGCACGCCAATACCAATGTGCCAGCCTGTTTTATCCATGTTTCTGAAAAATATGACTACATTTTTCCCTTCGTAATTCAAAATTTTACTCTCTAATATCTCTTGTTTGTTAAATAGATCTTTTGCAAATTCCGCCAAAGGAACTCCAGCTCTATACACAAATTCGCCTAAAAATTTTTCATAAGGATGGACAACAATTTCTAAATTTTTATTCAACAGTATTCCATATCCGCTTTCATATACTTTCATATCCGAAACCTTTTTAAGAATATCATGTAGCTTTACGCTCAAGCCTATAACGCCAAGCAAGTTGCCGGAATCATCCAAAATGCTGCAAGCAAAAGTGATCTCTGACTCTGCAATGTCTTTTTCATAATGCAGCTCATTCATTATTATTTTGCCTTTAGCTTCAATAGCCAGTTTATACCAGGAACTGTCATTGAGTTCATGAATTTTCGGCTGATCGTCTCCTATGTAAAATTTGCCGTTAAAAGTATTTGTTATATATTTTTTTACGGTTTTGCTGTCTTCGCCGGATATAATCATTTCTCTGGCCATTTTTGCGATGCCGTTCAAGGTAGCTTCCGCTTCAAGCAAATCGGAATCAATGTCGACTTGCGCGAGCGAAAGAGTTTCTTGAACATCTCTTCTCATGTGCTGATATTCTATGCTGCTCATAAAGGAATAGCTTAGAATAACCATTAAGGCAAACGCAAAAAGCACAATCAGCAATTGCGCATATTTTCTTGATATTTTTATTATGGCTTGCATACGTTTATCTTCTTGAATTCATCCCTGTTGCTGATGCTTACAAATAATTCCGTTAATTTAGGGTCAAAATGCTTTCCGGCGTTATCCTTGATGTATTTCATGGATTCCTCTTGCGCAAAAGCTTCTTTATATGGCCGTACGGAAAGAAGCGCATCATAAACATCGGCTATTGCCATTATGCGCCCCTGAAGCGGGATAGCCTCGCCCTTAAGCCCGTAGGGATAACCTGAACCGTCCCATTTTTCATGGTGATAGCCTGCGAACAGTTTTGCGTGCTCTAAAAAAATATCTTCTCCGGTTTGTTTGATAATATTGTCTATTATTTTTTCGCCCGCCGTCGCATGAGTTTTCACTATCTCGAATTCCTCTGCCGTAAGCTTGCCGGGTTTGTTCAGTATTAAATCCGAAACAATTATTTTTCCTACATCGTGCAAGCGTGCGGACGAGGCGACTGTGCTCAAGTTCCACAAGTGCATTTCATTGGCGTATAAGCCTTTGATTACCATCTCTTCCAAAATCATTTTTACATAATACGCTATGCGCTCTATGTGCCCGCCTGTAATTGAGTCGCGAACTTCCACTAAATCTGCCAAAACGCTTACGATGCTGTTCTGCAAGCGTTCAACGCGCCTTGTGCGGTTTGCTATTAAATCTGCGATGTGCAGGTGGCAAGCTACCCTATTCAGCAGTACAGGCTCGGAAAATGGCTTGCGGATAAAATCCACGGCTCCTATTTCAAATCCGCGAGCTTCATTAACAGCGTCGCTTTGGGCTGTTAAGAATATAACCGGGATTTTTGCGGTTCGTTCGCCTTGCTGCAATTTTTCCAAAGCGGCAAAACCGTCCATTTCCTGCATTTCAATATCCAGCAGGATTAAATCTGGCATCATTTTTTCCAGAAAATTGAACATTTTGGCGGCTGAGGTCATTGTGATTACACGATATTGACCTTCCAGAGCCTGCTTTGCCATAGCGAGGTTGGATCCTGCGTCGTCCACTATAAAAATAGTTTCCATATTAACCTATCATCCACAATTTAAAACATTAGGGATAAATATAGAAAAAAACAATGTACTAGCCAAGCAACGAAATTTGAGTTAATCCTGATAATCCTGTAAATAGCGCTCAGAAGCTAGCCTGCGTTTTCTATATTCTCTCAGATGCAAAAAAGAATATCCATTTCTTCCCTAATGGACACTAGCTGCGTTACTTTTGGCACAAGCGGAGCACGTGGGCTTGTCAGCAATATGACTGATGAAGTTTGTTTTGCCTACACCCTAGGCTTTTTGCAATGCATTGGCGATGACTCAAAAAAAACTGTAGCCTTTGGCGGAGACTTGCGGCCAAGCACCCCTCGCATACTGGCTGCTTGCATGGCTGCTGCAAAAAGC
>Ga0181987_10637_pt1 | contig 34913 bp, 37 predicted proteins | sample TergutCo191P1_FD_120224 | JGI IMG/M metagenome (GOLD analysis project Ga0181987, IMG submission 120224)
GCCCCTATCGACGTCATAATCGATTTTGACCTCTGCTTTGCCTTTCAGGACTTTTGCGTCATCGGTTTCTTTTTTTACGGTGTCTGTGGCGAAGCCTTCGTAGGCTACTATTGAATCCAGTATTTGCTGGAGAGCGGCGGTGTCTTGGAACACTTCGCTTGGAACTCTGAGCGTGTCGTTTTTGTATGTGAAGTCGGGCAATGTTGTTTCGAATTTTGGGGTGAGGTCTTTTTTGAGGATTTCGTAGTCTGTGGTGTTGCCAAGCAGTTCGTAGTTGTCTGCGTTGGAGGAGATTATTTCTACATACGGGGCAAGGTGGTTTGCGGCAGTGTATTTGCCTGCGCCGCTGTATGTGTTGACTATGCGCCAGTCGATGCCAGTTTCTTCTATTGTGGCAGTTGGGCCTTGGGTATACTTGTTGTAAACATATTCGCTCTCTTTGTGCCATGTGACTGTTATGGGCTTTTTTGCAATGGTGTATGGGCAGGCGGCGTTTTGTAGGGATACGCCTTTGTCCGGGGTTTCAAGCTCCGCCGTCATTGTGTAGCTGTCGGCGTTTGTTCCGGCTCCTGTCCAAGTTAGCTCATAGCCCGTTGCAGATGGTGTTGGGTTTTGCATTTTTCCGTTGTAGATGTATTCATGTCCGCAAGCTGGAGTCCATGTGACTTGCAATGGCGTTATGTTTGCTGTTGCGAATGCTGGTTGCGCTGTTGGGGTAGCATAGTTGTTTGCGCTGGTTCCGGTGATTCTGTAACCTGTGACGGTGACGGGCTTGGCAGTGCCTGCGTTTGCATTGTTAAAGTTTACCGAGCCGATAGCAGGTGTAACTTCGTCACTCCCAAGAACGCCGATAAGAGTAGGAGCAGTATTGATGGTTGCGGTTGTTGTGCCATCGTAGGTTTTATTGTGCACTGTGCCGTTGTTTGTCCATGCTAGTTGCAAGGGCGTTATGTTTGCGGTTGCGAATGCGGGTTGTTCTGTGGGGGCTATATAGTTGTTTGCTTTTGCGCCAGTGATTCCGTAGCCTGTGGCAGTAACAGTTTTGTCCTCTTCTGCGTTTGCGTTGTTGAAATTTACAGAGCCGATAGCAGGTGTAACTTCGTCATATCCAAGAATACCGACAAGAGCGGGCGCAGTGCTGACAGTTGCAGTTGTTGTACCATCGTAGGTTTTGTCATTGATAGTGCCGTTTGTCCATGTGAGTTGCGAGGGCGAGATGGTGAAGTTTACGGTTTCTGAGCCAGAATAGCCGCCTATCCCGGTTACGGTGGCTGTAGCTGTGCCTGCGTTGAGATTGTTGGAATAACTTAATTAGTAATGAATATCCTCTGTTAATATGTTACTTTTATGAATCACTGTAACTTCTGGCTTTATTAAACTTCCAGTGTATTCATATGATGGCTGCTGTATAACTATGGCAGCGTCTTGAAGATTTGTTCTTTGGGTTTGGAAAAATGGATAACCGTCATTAAAGTTAAAATGCATAATCCATATGTTCTCAAAATTCCAGCCAGCATAGGTACTTTGCATTTTCATTTGTGCAGTGGCTGTTGGTGTACCGATTGAGTTGTTTGCGGTTGTGAAATCCGAGCTGTAGAAGGAATTATCAACAGTAGCATTTGCGCCGCTTATGCCACCGACATTGATTCCATCGGTTCCTGTTGCATTTCCTACAAAATAAGAATTTTCCGCTGTGCCGCCTGAGCCGCTTATGCCGCCGACATAGTCTATGCCGGACACACTGCCGATGACGTAGGTATTTGATATTGCGCCGCTCTGCTGGGCGTGTACCGTAACAGCGAGAAGAATTGCCAAAAATGCAAAAATCATATTGACTCCTTTTGCGCCACCGTGGCACAAGTTCAAATTAAAATCCAAAGTTCTCATATCTCATTCTAAGGCAAAATAACCTATGTTTTAGTTTGTTTTCTCGATAGTTATCGGCTTCATAGCCATTTAACCATAGGAGAAAAACAACATGGCAAAGTCAAGTGACCAGCAGTTAGCGCAATGTGTCTCAATCCGCACATTCAAAAAAAGGGACAAAGAGGGTAACGTTATCAAAGATGATGACGGTTGCGAAGTGGTTCAGGAAATCTATCAAATGGAGCTTGAGGGCAAGGAGTTCGAACTCTTGCTATACCTATAAGATTTGAGTTCTTCTCCTTTTAATTTACAAATTTCGGCGACCTCAAATATGCGGTCAAATACCTTTTCCCAAAAATTTCTGGGCCTTTTCTTGAGATGGTGCAGATTCTTGAACAAAAAGATGATCTTGTCTCTGAAACTATGGCACTCGGAGGCTTTCTTCTTGAACTTGGGCAGCTCAACAAAGACTTTGAACTCTTTTTTGCTCGCAAGCGTTCTCGTTTGCAAATTGACCCAGCCTTCCTCCGTGAAAAAAAACTTGCCGTTGTTCCTGCGGTAATTCAGAATCCCTATGAAAAAACTGCCGGGAAGGATGTAATCATTGCTTCCCCTGTCTATGCTCTCAGACTTGATGCGAGCGATGTAAATGCCAAATCTGTCGTCTGCGTTTTCAAGCTTTGCGTTTTGCATTTCAAGAAGGTACGTGCTTTTGCTTCCGTCTTCGCAGAGGATGTCAAAAATTACTTTTTTACTGGCGGGAGTTGCGCCAAGAAGCTCGGTCGGGATGTACCTTATCTCTTTGATTGGCTTTGGCAATATTCTTCTGAGGAAGTCGTTCAGGAAAGCCATTAGCAGAGGAATTCCGGGTATTTTCCCAAAAACAGCTTTGAAAGTCCAGTCAATGAATAGAGGTGCAAACCTCACAGGGATAAGCGCACGATTTTTTGCCATAAACATTCTCCTTAAATGAAAAAACTCGCCCTTGCGAGGCGAGCGTATGTTTCAAGCAAATATAAAAAGGTTTTTTGATTTTGTCAAGGGTAAAGCTTCATTTTGCAAACAAGTGTTTGCATTTTTAAGCATTTTTCCCACTAGCCACTCCCCACTAGCCACTTGCCTAGCAATGAAATTCAAATTTTATCTTTATACGTTCACCAGAGACAAAGCTATAAAAATAGTGCGAGCCGGACTTGCCGGAATTTTGAGATGAGAATAGCTTACGAAAAGAACGGATACCAAGCCGAAGCAAGGGAATGTGAACGGAAAGCTGAGGAGTTGGGATTTAAAGCTCCTTGAAAGGACATAGGCTTGAGCTTCTAGTAGAGGCTTTTAATTTTCTATTTTCATTATTATGAATTCAACTTCTAACAGTGGATTTTGCCAAAAAATCTTTGAAAAATCATTCTTCACAAATGATGGGTATAGAGAATACGCAAATGGCATGGAGTATTCTCATAATTCTCGCATACGGCCAGATGACCAAGATATTTTTGACTGGCTAATGGAAGACAAAGAAAGCATGGAAAAAGGTGCTATTGGAGAAACCATAGAAGAAACTTTGTGTTCTTTAAAGTAGTTTTTATGGCGAATAGACCTGAAGAATTGAATTTGAAGCAAATCCAGCTTGCGAAAGAGCTTGGGCAAAGTCCGGTTGCATATCACTACCGGGAAATTGGAAATTAAATCTCCTCTAGCAGCTTATTCACAACGCCGGGGTTTGCTTTTCCGCCGCTGTTTTTCATAATCTGCCCCACAAAGAACCCCCTGAGCTGCGCCTTGCCGCCTTTGAACTCCTGCCACTGGCTCTGATTGGCTTCAATTACCTTGCGAACAATTGCCTCTATAGCACTCGTGTCCGTGATTTGCACCAAACCCTTTTCCTTGATTATCGTGTCCGGGTTTTTGCCCGTGGAAAGCATCTCCGCAAAAACCGTTTTTCCGATTTTGCCGGATATTGTGCTGTTTTCAATCAAATTTACCATTTGAGCCAGGTCTTCCGGCTTGAATTTCAAAGAAGAAATTCCGCCTTCCATTTCTTTCAATTCTCGCATAAGCTCGGAAGTTACCCAGTTTGCGAGAATTTTTGAGTTTTTGCAGGTTTTTGTGGCGAGGTCAAACCAGTCGCTGACATCTTTGTCTGCGGTTAGAACTTGGGCATCGTACTGGCTCAGACCAAAACTTTGCATATATCTGTTGCGACGTGAGTCGGGAAGCTCAGGCATACCCTGCCTTATGCTCTCCACATGGCTTTGCTCTATAAAAAGCCTTAGCATGTCAGGTTCAGGAAAGTATTTATAGTCGTGGCTATCTTCTTTGCTGCGAATAACCGTGGTTTTGCAACGGCTTGTGTCAAAACGCTTTGTGCATTGCTCAACCTTGCCGCCTTTGTCCAGAGTTTCGGATTGCAACTCAATTTCCGCTTCCAATGCTTTTTGCAAATTTGAAAAGCTGTTCAGATTTTTGATTTCCGCTCTTGTGCCAAACGGGGCATCTTCGCTTTTGCGGATGGAAATGTTGCCATCGCAACGCATATTCCCGTTTTCCAAGTTTGCGTTGGAAACACCCGTGTATTCCAAAACCTGTTTTATCTTTTCCAAAACCAAAACTGCGTCTTCCGGGCTTCTGATATCAGGCTCGGTCACTATTTCGCAAAGCGGGGTTCCGCAACGGTTTGCGTCAAAGTGTGAGTTATTTGGGGAAAAATCGTGAACCAGTTTGCCTGCGTCTTCTTCTATGTGAATGCGGGTTATGCCAATGCGTTTTTTTTCGCCGCCTTCGCTGATTATTTCAATGTAGCCATTTTTGCAGACCGGATGGTCGTAAAGCGGGATTCCGCCGGTTTGGGTTATCTGGTAGCCTTTTGGCAGATCGGGGTAAAAGTAGTTTTTGCGAGTCCACAGCGCATGGCTGTCTATTTCGCAGTTAAGCGCAAGCCCAAGCTTTACAGCCAGGTCTATGGCCTTTTTATTGGGAGAGGGAAGCGCGCCGGGAAGCCCCAGGCACACGGGGCACACATGTTTGTTAGGCTCTGTGTTTACTTCTATTTCGCAACCGCAAAAGAGCTTTGTTTTGGTGGCGAGCTGGCAATGGACTTCTAAACCTATAACCGGTGAGTATGGCATGGGGGGTAATTTAGTAAATGTTGATTTACTCCTCTCAGTTGAGAGTTGAGAGTTGAGAGTTATTTTAACATATAACGGCTAAATTTACTAAAAACATAATTTTTCAAATTATTTCACTCTCAACTCTCAACTTTCCACTCTCAACTAGCGAAGAAGTTTACATTACTCAAAGTACTCCCCGTAGTCATTTTTTAAGCTTGTGAAGCCTGATGAGCTTATTACCAGGTGGTCCAGAACCGGAATTTGCAGAATTCGGCCAGCTTCGCAGAGCCTTTGGGTTAGGCGAAGGTCTTCCATGCTGGGTTCGTGGCTGCCGGAGGGGTGGTTGTGGGCCAAAACTATGGCTACAGCCCTGTCTTCAATGGCTGGGGCAAAAGCCTCCCTGGGGTGGGCTTGGGTTGAATTCGCCGTTCCAATCGTTATACGGTGGATTTTTATGACTTTGTTGCCCCCATTTAGCGTTATAACTACCATGTTTTCCTGCACAGAGTGCTTTAAAAAGGATAATTGGGGCATAAGCTCTTTTGGGCTGCAAATGGCTTTGTCTTGCATTCCAAGCATAAAACGCCCGGAAAGCTCCAAACAGGCCAAAATTTGGGCAGATTTTGCCTGCCCCAGCCCCCTGATGGCCAAAAGTTCCTCCATGCACGGCATTCTGGTTTTTTTCTCCAAAATACCAGCAATTTCCTTTGCGAGCACAAAAACGTTTTTTCCGGGCATTCCTCTGCCCAAAATTACGCAAAGCAGCTCTTCCACAGACAAATTTGGCAATTCTCCGGCCAAAATTCTCTCTCTAGGCAATAAATTTTCCATTTTCATGCTTATTAGACGGAAAAAATGAAGAAAAAAATAAAAAAAAGTACTTTTTTCGAAAAAAAGATATATTTTTATGGCATATTGGTCACTTTTTTTAGTTTTAGGGGGTTTTATGGATACTCTGAGCAACGAAGAATTGGAGCGTTTTAAAGTACTTCTCACAGAAAGGTACAACGCTCTTCTGGAAGAACTTCGCTATCGCGAGCGTTCTTCCATCATGGAAAACCAGCGCGAAACAGGCGCTGAGCTTTCTTCTTACGCAAATCATCCTGCGGAAGCAGCGTCTGATTATGCGAACTTGACTATGAACCTGAACCTCGCCGAGAGGGACAGCAAATACCTCAAGCAACTGGAAGATGCCCTTATGCGCATAGAAAAGGGCACTTTTGGCGTGTGCGTTGTTTGCAAAAATGCCATACCTATGGTTCGTTTGGAGGCAGTTCCAACGGCAAATAAGTGCATTGAGTGCAAAAATGAGGTTAAAAAGCGCGAGCAGGAGGAAGCGAAGCATTCGCTGAGTTAAAAAAAGCCAAGCTCGCCGAAATAAGGTCTCGTTTCTACTTTTTTGAAAAGATAGCCTAGCCTTCGTTAAGATTTTTCAAAGGAACATGCCTAAGCATAAGCCTTAACGGAGAGCATCGGACAAGACAAACATGTTAGAACGGCCTTTATTGGCGAGCCGGCTCTTTGTTAATATATATTAATTTAAAGAAAAGCGGAAGTTTTTTTTAATTTAAGTTGATTTTTCAGAAATTTTATGTCCCTATCCTTGCGGCTTAACAAGCGCTTGCCGGATTTACGTGTATTTTCTAAACTGGCACTTATCGAATTTCACATTTGGCATGAGCAAAATGTCACTTTTTTTTATTTTTTCCTTGCGAGAAGCGTCTAAGTATATATGAACCTAAAAGATTCCCTCTCGTTTTTCTTTTTTGGCAATGTTTGCGTTGGATGCGGACGCAGTTTCCAAAAACTTGACCCCTGGCTCTGCTCAAACTGCAAAGAAGAGCTTATCGCCTGCGGCCAACACCCTATTTGGCCCGGAAAAGAGGACGCAATATGCCTTTTTCCGATGAATTCCCTGACAAGGAAATTGATTTTGGCCATGAAATACAAGGGCATGCAAAAAATAGCCCCCTACCTGGTGGCCCATTCCTCAGTTGGCTGCAAAGGAGAAGCTCTGCAAATTTTGGAAAGCTGGGGGAAAAACATGCCATTTCTCCCTGTTCCCGTGCACAATGCAAGGATGCGGGAAAGAGGCTACAACCAATGCGAACAAGCCGCCCTTGAGCTTGCGCTGCGCTGCAATGGAAAACTGCAAACAAACGTGCTAAAAAGGCGAGTTTACAAACCCTCGCAAACCACGCTCGGCAGCAACGCACGCTCCCTGAACGCAGCCGGCGCGTTCCAAGCCAAAAGCGCGGAAAGCCTTCAATTCCCTCCAAAAAACGGAATTGTGGTTGTTGACGATGTTTACACAACAGGCGCAACAACTTCTTCCTGCTCAAGAGCGCTAAAAAGAGCGGGCTTTGAGAACATCAAAGTTTGCGCCTTGCTCTACGAGCTTCCGGCAAGCGCAGCCTTTGACATGGCAGCGGATAAAGCACTTGGATGGAGAACGGAAAAGGATTAAGCGTTTTTAACAACCCACACCTTTCCGGCTTCCACAAAGTCAATTCTCACGGAAGAACCCGCTTCTATAAAATCGCTTCTGGACTGGGCATCCAGCATTTTATCGCCGAATTTTGCATGGCCGCTGGGGCGCAAATCCGTTAACGCTATGCCAATATCGCCTTTTTTCACATCATCAACAAACTCCTCAACGGGGGAATACGCTTTGGATAAATCTGTTTTGTTTACGGGCGTAAATGAGTCCGGAAGTATTGGGAGCAAATATTTTGAAGCCAAAATTGGCAAAGAAGAAGCAAGCACAGCGCACAGCATTATGTATAGCAAGCCATATTGCCAATTTGAGAGAGATTTAGTTTCCGGCGCAAAAGCAGGCAAACTTGAAACATCAAAAGACATTGCCAATGCTGCTATAAAACAAACTATGCTAAGCGCTCCGCAAATATAAACGCCGGGCAAAACAAAAATTTCAAGAAGCATAAGCAAAACGCCAAGGCAAAGCAAAACAAGCGGCAGCTTATCGTGCAGATTGCTTGCGTACTGCCCTAAAAACACAATTGCTATGAGCAAAATGCCAATAATGCCGAACGCACCAAAACCCGGAGTTTTAAATTCCATGTAAAGAAGGCCAAAGCCCAGTATCATAAGCACGCCGGATATCGCGCCTATGACTCTGGTTAAATTCTCTGCCCAGGAAATTTTAATGATTATGGTTTCCGTTATGCCAAGCTGTTTTTTAAAATCATTTATGGTTTCGGGAGTTCCTTGCGAAAATTTCAAGTTCACGGCCTCCTCATTCGTCATGGTCAAAAGCTGGCCTGCCCCGACAAGAGTTTTTTTAGTCCATTTTTTTTGTTCGGCTTCGGGCATGTCATTGTATTCGGTGGCGTTTACATAAATCACGGTATCTTTATTTGAAAGCTCAATAACACCCAAGTCCGGGCTTACAAACGCTTCCGAAAGCAATCTTGGGTGGCCGTTTCTCTCCGCCAAATTGCGAAACTTTGCCCTGAGCGGCGATTGTATTTTTTCGCCGACAATTTGCGGCTGCCCATCCGAGCTTTGCACAATAGGAGCGCAATCTCCGATTGTAGTGCTTGGAAGCATATAGAGCTTGTCGCTGGAGAGAGCTATCAAAGCTCCTGCGCTTATTGCTTTTTTTTGCACAAGGGCAATGGTTGGAATTTTTATGGCGGTTATGGTGTCCACAATGTCAAAGGCTGCGTCCAAACGCCCGCCAAAAGTGTTTATTTCAAAAATAATCAAATCCGGTTTTTTGGCAGAGGCTTCTGCTATGGCTCGGCGAGCGTAGTCGTTCATGCCGGGATCAACATCGCCTTCAAGGGTTATCCAAGCGGCAATTTTGCTTTCTCCCTCGGCAAGGGCAAAAGAGGCCAAAATTAAGATTGGCAGAATAAAACGAAGCATTCCGGCCTCCTATTTTTTTTTGTCTTTGAGCATTATGCTTATGACATTTGCAATTTTTTTCGCGGCCTCATCGCTCAACTGTTTTGTAGGCTGGGGCTTTGGGTTTTTCAAAATGAACTTACTGTTTTCCATGTGATTCTGCCTTTTCAATTGACCATTCGAGACCATCAGGGGCTTGGGAGGCGAATTGTGATAAAACGCCGCCAAAGAGCAATGCCATTAACGCAAAGGCTAAAGCAGCTTTTTTGGCATGGACTGCATAAGCAAAATAAAGAACAACAGCGGTAGCAACACCTTCCAAGGCGCCAATAGCCAAGTGTATAGGCAGCATTGAAGCGGCGAAAGCCGCAAACGGAAGCCCGGCTATACCAGAAGCATAAGTTTGAAGCACCACGCCAAGAGCGCCCAGTTGCAAGCCTAAAACAACAGAGAGAACGGAAGCGAGTGCCATGTTTCTTTTGGCAAGCGGCTCAAAAACCAGCGGATAAACAATAAGGCAAGGGATAACACCCAAGTTGAAAATATTGCATCCTAGGGCAAGCAAGCCGCCATCGGCAAAAAACAAGCATTGAACTACCAGTACCAAAGACATGGAAAGCAGCGCAGGAAACGCCCCTATCATGGCAGCGAGCAATATGCCTCCGGTTATATGGCCGCTGGAGCCTGTTTGGGGAATTGCGAAGTTGACCATTTGAGCGGCAAAGATAAATGCGCTCATAACAGCCATCATAGGAAGCTTCTCTTTGCTGAAACACTCCCCTTTCACGGATTTTTTCACAGAATAAGCAATAGCCACAGCACTAACTGCGCACATTGCTATCCCAACAGCAGGCGAAATCAAATCATCAGACATATGCATGAAGGTAATTTAGAAAATATCGCTGGAGGTTCATTAAAACGCATCTGCTTTAATTATAAAACACTCCGCTCTTCGGATTCCTGTTTTTTCAGGGTCTTCCGGCTCTTGGGCATAGACGAAAATTTTCCTTTCATCTATGCCGTAAAAATTGCTCAAAGTGTAACGTATGTGAAGCGCACGCTGAAAAAAAGCGGCTTCATCAATTTCAGAAATTTGCTCTCCAGAATAGCCAAAACAATGAAGTCGCAAGTTTGGCTCCGCTCTTAAAATGCCTGCTATTTGCGAAATTTGGAATAAATGAAGCGAATCGTTTGGGCTTGTGCGCGTTTCCGGATAGTAAAATATAAAATCAGGCTTTCTGTTCAGAAATGGATTAATTGGTTCCGGCGCCAGCACAGGTTCTGGCGCCAGCACGGGTTCGGGTGTTGGCATAGGCGCAGGTTTTGGCGTTGGCATGGGTTCGGGCGTTGACGTTGACGCAGACGCAAATGAAATTTTCACGACAAATCCTATGCTCCAAGGGTGCCATGATTTCCATGAATCGTTTGCTACTATGTTCGCGCCGTCATTGTGCGGCTCTCTTTCAATTGCCGGCGGCAAAGATTTGTCAAAACCTTTGTTGATGGAATAATCTGCGAATACGCCGGCCTGCAAGGTTGATTTATTGCTGGTTCTCATTTTTACGCCACCTTCCAAAGCAAGCATAACCAGCGTTTTTGAAGATTTTTTTGTTTTGAAAGTGCTATCCCTATGATCGCCAAAGCCTTGGAAAAACGGCTCGGTTAGGATTAAATTGTACTGTGGATAATAGCCTTCCGTTCTAAGGCCATTATAGCTTATATCTGCGCCTGTGCTAAGAGGCTTTCCTATTTTTACGCCTGCGGCCGTGTAATAAAAATCATTGTTGTATTTGAGCATAATAGGCACTTGCAAAATTTTCCCGTATAATTCTTCTTTATATTTGTTTATTGAATATCTAAAAATAAGCGAGTCACCTTCGCTGTCAACTGTAATCGGGTTTTCTCCGCTTTTGCCGCTCGTTTTTGTTCGCCACCTGGAGGAATATTCAACCCCTGCCGACAATCCGAATTTTTCAACAGGGTAAACAGAAATCGCAATGCCGGGAACGCTATTGAAAGAAAGCTCAGAAGCTCCAAAGCCGTAATGCACGTCAATTTCATAAGAGGCCCTGGCAAAAAGCATAACAGGCAGAAGAATAGCAAAAAATATATAACTATTAACTCTCAATTCTCAGATCTCCACTCTTTGTCCCCTACAATGTAAATTCCGGCAGGAGTGCTTTCCACGTGCGAACCTTTTAGATTGTAAATTTTTGAGCCGGATTTTGCGGTTTTTCCGTTAATTCCAAGCACCTGTTTTTTAAGCGCAGATTTTGGGGCAGTTTTAACTTTGCTCTTCGGATTGCCCTCGCAGGTTGAAATTCTCATGCCGTCTGCCGTGTGCATGGTTACTTTGTAAATATCTTTCGCACTGAGGGTGTCTGCGCTGCTTGGGCCTGCGGAATAGAATTGATCTTCGCCAGCCCAGTTTCCGTTTTTAAACCATTTGTAATCCGAAAATTCATAGCCGCCGTTTGTCAGCGGATTGTTGTTAATGAATAAAACATTGTTCCATTTTTGCATTGCCACGGAGTCAAACGGAATTGGAGTTTCTATTAAAATAGTGTCTCGCTCGCTGTAAATTCCATCTTTTGACATCAGCTTGTAAAACAGAGTGTCCACTCCAGGCTTGCCAAATGAAAATGGAATTTCATATAGCATAAAACCGTCTGCGTCCATATCGCCCCTTTGCGGATTGTTTTCGCCCAAGCTAAGAATTATTTCCGATTCAAAAACTGTTATTTGAATGGTTGCGCTCTTCAAGTTGCACTGGCTGGCAACAAAATAATTTCGCTGCTTGCCGCTCAAATCATTATCCTGGGCAAAACTGCCGTCAAACATTATTTTATGCGCAACGACTGCATCACGGCCTCTTTCCACAGAGAATTCCGCAGAATCCGCCGCTCCCGTGTAATTCTCGGTTCCGTTAAACGATGCTCTTACCATCCAGTCTCCAACCTTGTTCGGCAGGGTTTTGGAATAATTTGCGCTGCCTATCATTTTGTATTCCCAAGTTATGGAATCATTTTCAACAAATGCGTTTTTTGCTGCGATGCTTGGCTTTACGGGGTTTGAGAGTTCATATTTTCCAAGCACATTTATCACTAAATATCCCAGGGCCTGTGTTATGTTTGCCTGTGTTGTGAAACCCGGTGATTCAAGGGTGTAATTTTTGGACAGAGGACCAGTGGAAAGCCAGTTAACCGCCACGGCTACGGCAATATCTGTTCCGACATTTGGAGAGGCGAAGTTTGCGGAGGCAGAATAATCATTTGCGGAAACCACGTCATTTTGAAAAAGCTCAGTTGCGTCAAAATCTATGCTAGTTATATTTGCTGTTGTTGTTGCGTCATAGGCTTTGTTCTTTGCCACGGCAGAATTGATATTCAGCGTAACTTTTTTCTTGTTTATTGCTATGTTCCCAAGTGAAATTTCCGCAGACGCATAGTCGCTGCTTTCAGCTACGGAAACTGATACTGCGTAAATGCCTGCGTCTGCAGGCGGGCTGTTTTTTCCATCGTATAAAACGGTGATTGAGCCGAGCGTTCCAACAACGTTTGTTTTTTGGCCTACTGTTATCGGTTCTATTGGAGCGCCTTGGTAAATTAAATTTGCGGGAAGAATGTAATCCAGCATATCTCTTGTCACTGCGGCTTTGGATGGTTTCCATACGGCTATCAATGTGATGGGCGCTGTAACAGGAGTACTAAAAACGTATGGAGAGCCATTTAATTCCCAGTGTTCAAAATCGTAATCTGCTTTTGTTGGAGGAGGTACGGGAAGCGAAGCTGTTTCGCCGTGGCTCACCATTTGGCTTGTGACGTTTCCGCCACCTCCGGTTTCAAATTTCACCGTATATGTTTTAGCTTTCCATTTTGCGTTAATTGTTGTTGTTGCCGTTATTGGAGTGTTAAAATTAAAATCCCAGCCTTCAAAATCATATCCAGTTTTAGTTAAGGTTTCTGTTGGCTTGGAAGCAAGGCTGTCTTTTAGCACGCTTTGCGATGGCGGCGTGGGGCTTCCGCCGTTTGGGTTAAAAGAAACGGTGTAGCTTGACCTCTCGGTTAAATTGACTATTACGGTTTTTGAAATGCCTTCCCTTTCCACTGTATATATTAAAATTTGGGCATCATTTTCGAAAATGGGCTTAAAAACAGCATTCAAGCTCAAAATAAAATTGCTCCCTTTCCACTTGATATCCCCGTCTTCCGGCTTAATGGAGAGCGTGAAAGCGTCTCCATACATTACGGTTGTTGAAACAGAGGCTTCGCAACCGAGCAAATTTCCGTTCGCAAAAATTCCAAAATCTGCGCACTGCGCCCATGTCGAGGAAATGGCGGCAAAGATAAAAAACAAAGCAATGCACAGTTTTCGCATATCTACAGCCCCATCAGTTTCTTCGCCATTTTTTCCATAAAATCCGGCGGAATGTCACGGGTTTCGTCAAAATCAATGTCTATGGCTTCCTGTTCTGGTTTCAACGCTACGTTAGCCTTGCCTTGCATTCTGAACTTTTTTACGCCGGGCAATGCCAAAATTTTGAAAAAATCCAATTGAACCGCGCCGGAAAAACTCATTTGGCTGCTTCCCGGAGAAATCCATTTTGAATTTTGCAGGCTGAACGGAATTTCAAAGAGCGAATCCAAATAGATAAAACCTGTTAAATTTTCGACAAACAAGGAATCTTTGCCTTCGTTTTTTGCGTTCAAAAATATGTTGAATGTCAGGGAGTCTCCGGTGAAGGATTCTATTTTGGCGCTTTGGTATGTGAATTTGCATTTGCTTAAAATATTTGCGGTTTGTATTTTTTTAGATACCGTACAGGAGGCAGCCAATAGCACAAGCCCTAAACAAATTACTATTTTCAACAATATGCGCATAAATATCAAATTTACAAACTTTGCGGCAACTATATTGCTTTTCGCAGGGTTTGCAGTGGCGGCTATAAACGTAAATACCGGCGGCAACGCTGAAATTGCCGATTTTATTGAAAGCGAAAGCAAAAAAGTTGTACAGATGCCCGATACTCTTGATTTGAACTTGAATTTTCAAATGGCAAAAGACAGGCACAGCAGAGCCGGAGCTTTGTTTTTTATAGGCGAGAGGAAAGTTTCTATTCAGGCGGATTATGTTTTGGGCCAGCTTAAAGGCACCGTGCAAGCGGATACTTCCTGGACAACAGGTTACTGCGGGATGATTGAGTGCCAGGCAAAGCCCATGCCTGCGCAGCAGAGAATAGATGTTGCAAAGGCAATGGTTTCAAAACTGTTAAACGAACTTAACGGCAAAATCCGAGGAGCCTTTGCAGAACCGCAGAAAGATCAAGAGGCTAAAAAGTCTAAAAAGGCTAAAAAAACCGAAGAAGAGGAGGATGAAGAGGATTTATGAACTACATAGTAGCGACTTATTTAATAAGGCTTGTCGGGGTATTGCTTATTATTCCGTCGCTTATGCCAATCACTTTTTCAAGGTGGTTTCCTGGCTTGATTGCCGAAAGCACCAGATGGGTGCCTTTTATAGCCGGAGTTGCAATTTACATTGGGGCATCCATTGCTTACCATATTTTTCGCCAAAGAGAACGGAGAAAAGCAAATGAGCGAGAACGCGATTGAAATAAAGGATTTGCACAAAACTTACAGACAGGGATTTTGGCTGAGCAAGAAAAAAACTTTGTTCGGCATATCTTTGCAGGTTAAAAAAGGCGAGGTCTTTGGCTTTATTGGCCCTAACGGTGCAGGCAAAAGCACAGCGATAAAAGTTTTGACCGGGCTTTTGCGCAAAGACAGCGGCGAAGTTTTGATTTTGGGAAAATCTCCCGATGAAAGCAAAAACAGGGCTAAGTTAGGCTACCTGCCCGAACAGCCATATTTTTACGATTCCCTTAGCGGCTACGAGCTTTTGAAATTCTACGGCGGGCTGAGCGGCCTAAAGGGCAAGCTTCTTGAGGAAAGAATTCGCTGGGCTTTGAATCTTGTGAATGCAAACTCAGACTGGATTTACCGCCGCCTGCGCACATATTCCAAAGGAATGCAGCAAAGAGTTGGCTTGGCGCAGGCCATTTTGCATAAGCCGGAGCTTTTGATTTTGGATGAGCCTATGAGCGGCCTTGATCCTTTGGGCAGGCGCGATGTGCGAGAGGCCATTTTGGAGCTGAACAGGGAAGGCACAACGGTTTTTTATTCAAGCCATATTCTTGGAGATGTGGAAGCCATAAGCAACAGGGTTGCAATGATTATAGACGGAAAAATTTCGCATATGGGCACTATTGGTGAAATCACTACGCAAACCGGCAGAAACAGCTTGGAAGAAGTTTTGGCAAAGGAGGTTTCCCGTGTTGTTCCTTAGAGAAGTTTATTTGATTGCTGTTAATTCTTTCAGGGAAGCGGTTCGCGATAAAATTCCCTATGTGGTTTTGTTTTCTGCCATTGCGCTTGCGGCGTTTACCGTTTTGCTTGGCGAATGGTCTGTTTTTGACAGGGAATTTGTGGTGAAAAGCAATACAATTTCATTGATTTCTCTTTCGGGTTTTTTCATAGCGATTTTTGCCGGCGTGGGCCAGGTTCAAAAGGAAATTCAGAAGAAAACGATACATACTCTTTTGGCCAAGCCTGTTTCCCGTTCTGCTTTTTTGCTTGGAAAATATTTCGGTTTGCTTTCATTAATCGCTTTTCATGTAATTTTGCTTTCTTTAACTCTTTTCTTTGTTTTGTGGACAATAGATGCCAAAATAACCATTCCTGTGGTTCAGGCTTGCTATCTGGTTTTTTGCGAGCTTGCCATAGTGCTTGCGTTTGCGGTTTTATTTTCAACATATTCCTCTGCTTTGATAAGCTCTCTTTTCTCTATTGGAATTTTTCTTATAGGGCATTTGGGCAATCAAATTTTGAAGGAGGTTTATTTTGCATACCGCATAAGCGAAGAAGGCAGTTTTTTGTGGAGCAACGGGGAATTTATTTACAATATTGCGAAGGGAATACATTATATTTTCCCGAATTTGTATAAATTCAACGCTTCCGGCCATGCGGCGCACTCGATTGTTTTGGAGCAATCGTACTTAATTTGGCAAAGCGTTTACGCAATTGGCTATTCCGGCGCAGTTTTGTGCCTGGCAGCGGCGTTGTTCAGAAAAAAGGATTTTGTGTAAGAAAATATTGCCCTCCATATTGAGCAATCCCTGATCTTCTGGGTCACCACCCGTAAGCCACCTGAACGCTGAGTCCCCAGTACTGTCCCGGAAATTTCACGCCTGTGATTTGGTTTACGCCAAGCCTGTATTGTATTTTGTGCGGGGTGTAGGAAATTCCTATGTCTTGCATTAGCAAGAGGGGGAATGAAAATGATATAGCTCCTTCTCTAGATGTATAACCTTCCTTTTCCCAATACGCATTTTTTTCCCAGTACGGGATGCTTGTTACAGTCCATGGAAAAGATACGGAAACGGCATAATTCAACGCAAAATTTTTCACAAAAAAACTGGTATGAACAACACCGCCACTATAAGTATGCAACATATTTACATCTTTATATCTAAAAAATGTTCCATTTGTATTATAATATGAATAACAATCTGAGCCAATAGTATAATTACTATCGTTAACATCCCAATAACTTTCACTCCAAGTGCCTTCGTAAGAAGCTTTGTTCAAAGCTAAACCTAAATATGCCGTTCCGCCAACTTCCATAAAGTTTCCATTATAACCTAGCGTAAAAAAAGTATAAGGAAAATTTTGTGCTCCAACGCCGCCGCCAATATAAATAGGAATGCCAAATTTAAATATTTGCGAATACTGAAATCCCAAAGTATTTTCTATTAAGCGGTAATTTATGTCTGCAGGGGTTTCATATAGACATACTTTATCGTTAATGCACACATGATGCCTATTGGTAATTTCCGGCAAAGCAATGGTTTTGTTTTTGCCTATATTTGCATCATAAGAAATTGTATGCCTTTTTATTTTTTTTTCCAAAGAGCGATTATTTCCGTAAATATTTGGCGGTTTTGTAGCTTGGAAAGTGCCTTTGTCCACACGCATTGGAGTTTGGTAGCAAGAGGCTAAAAAAATAGAAACCGCAATGAATAACAAACGCATTGTTAATCCTTTGTGCAGCGAACCATAGTAGGGTTATAACTTTTACCATCGCACTTATCATAAATTTCATTTTCAAAGCAGAATTGTATAATTGAATCATAATAACCATTTCCGCATGGGTTTTTCAAAATGCCATCTTCGCATATTTGGCTTGCGGATGTGTAGTCTTTGCCTCCGCATTTATCAATAACGTTTTCATCAAAAAAAACATGAGTACAACTCCAAAACAAAAAGAGCGCAACTAAAATGAATAATTTGTGAATCCTTAACATAGGGAGTAATATAGTAAATTCACCACCCGTAAGCGATCTGAACGCTGAGCCCCCAGTACTGTCCCGGAAATTCAACGCCTGTGATTTGGTTTACGCCAAGTCTGTATTGTATTTTGTGCGGGGTGTAGGAAATTCCTATGTCTTGCATTAGCAAGGCGGGAAAGGAGAAAGAAATATCGGCATCATAGCTTTTTGAAATCGGAAGTTCATCTGTGAGAAACCAAGGATTAGACACAGAGGCGGCATAATTTAAGGAAAACTTTCCAACATAATAGCTAGCATGAAGAACAAGACCACCGTAAGAATGCAAAATATACGCATCTTTAAGTTTAACATATTCGAAATATTCGGTATCCGAAGTCCAGCCCATAGTAAAATCATTTAAATAGTACCACATTCCACCATAAGAAGCTTTATTTACAACTAAACCCCAAAATGCAGAGCCACCAACTTCTATAGATTTTCCATTATAGCCAAACATAAAAAATCCATAAGGAAAATTTTGTATTCCGAATCCCCCTCCTAAATAAACATCTTTGTAGTCTTTAGTTGTTTTATGAAATTGAAATCCCAAAGTATTTTCTATTAAGCGATAATTTATGTTTGCAGGAACTCCTTCTGAGCAAAGATTATTATAACCGTTTGTGCATAAAGTGTATTGATTGGTAATTCCGGGCAATGGCACTGTTTTATTTTTGCCTATATTTGCATTGTAAGATATTGTATAATTTTCATCTTTTGTTAAATGGCGATTGTTGCCGTAAATATTTGGCGGTTTTATCGCTTGAAAAGTTCCTTTTTCCACATTCATTTCGCTTGTGGCGCAGGAAACGATGAGAATTGAAAATGTAATATATAATAGGCGCATGGTTAATCCTTTATGCAACGGACGTAAGCCATATCGCTTTTATAACTATTATAACTATTAATTAAACTTAAAGTATTTTTATTATAATTGAGAGTTCGCATATGACCACAACTGCCCATGATGTCACCTGTTGCACTCCAAAAAGCAGTCTGCTCTCCTTTTCCTATAAAAGGAGTATTGCCACCCCAAGAAGCCCTTTCACTATGAAAACCACCCGGCAAAGCATTGAAACCAAAATCATCAGTCCCTTTGCCAGAAATCCAGAGTTCGCTGTTTGCTTTTAGTTTTTTTCCCGCACAAGAACTACACTCACCATTATCTTCAACAAAATCTCTTAAAGCATCCCATTCATTGTCATTTGGTAAACGCCATCCTGATGGACAAATGTTCATCGCAGTATTCCAGTTATATAATACGCCAAAAATAACGCAATTATCAAGCTTGTCATCATAGCATTTGGCATCAGATGCCTTAAGTCGTAAACTTTCCGTCATCCATGTTTGAGTTCCTATAGTTGTATAGGTATATTCATTAACAATGTTGTTATAACAATACTCAAAGGATGAATTTGGATTGTAGTAATCGTTTCCACATTTGTCAAGCACAATATTATCTCTGCATATTTGATTTAACGAATTATATACCCTGCCGTTGCATTTATCATAAATTAGATTATCTTGACCTGAACAAAATTGCGTCACTGGATCATAATAACCATTTCCGCACGGCTCTTTTAAAACATCACTTTCACATATCTGTTTTGACGATGTATATTTCTTTTCTCCGCATTTGTCAACATTATCTTCATCCACAAACCCAATGGCACCGCATCCCAAAAACAAGAGCACAGCCAAAACAAGCAAGTACCAGAACCTTAACATGGAGGGTAAAGTAGAAAACTACCACCCGTAAGCCATATGAAAGTTAAACTTCAATTATTGCCCTTTATACTGAGCAATATTTTCTATTTTTTGCTTAACATGGAGAGCAATTTATGAATAAAAAGTGACCACGAAGCCCCTGATCCTCTGGGTCTTTGGAAAAAAGAATAAGCCTGCCGGACTTTTTTGGATCATAAAATTACTATATTACCATCATGCAAGACGTTTTATTTGAATGGGACGAGCGAAAAAATTCATCGAACATAAAAAAACATGGTATTAGTTTCCAAGAGGCTAAAACCTGTTTTGAAGATGATTTTGCCGAAATATTTTCGGATATTGAGCATTCAGAAAATGAAAATCGATATATATTTCTCGGACTTTCAGAGGTTCTTAGGACTTTAGTTGTAATATATACAGAAAGAAACATTAAAAATGATGAACAAATAGTAAATAGAATAATAAGCGCAAGAAAAGCAACAAAAAAAGAATTTCTATATTATTGGGAAAGTCGCAAGCAAAAGGAGCAAAAATGAGAAAAGAGTATGATTTTTCGAAAATGAAAGGAAAGCCTAATCCTTATGCTAAGCTATTAAAAAAGCGAGTTACTATTAACGTAAGTACTCAGACTATAGGCTATTTCAAAACTATAGAAGAAAGTTCCGGCATTCCATATCAGGCATTGATAGGTTCATATTTGACCGATTGTGCAACGCAAAAGAGAAAAATTACTTGGGCTGCAACTTAGTTCTCACCACCCGTAAGCCATTTGAACGCTGAGTCCCCAATACTGTCACGGAAATGTCTTGCATTGGCAGGATGGGGAAAGAAAAATGTATATTACTAATATGAAGAAATTATGCCTTATTTTTTTGTTCTTTTTCTTTGCCTGCACTGCGGATAATAGCGAAGAAACGCAAAATAGCAGTTCTAGCGGCAGTGAGCAAAGCAGCAGTAGCTTTGAATTTTTTGAATCCTCTTGCGAATGTACTCTCGGAAACACATTGATAACTTCTACAAGTTATCCAATAATATGCCAAACAAAGAATTGCGAACTTGATGCTGATATTTGCTTCCGTAGTTGCAAAAAGAGTTCGGATGGGACAAAAAATAAAGTTGTGACAGAATGTGGCGAACAAGTTGGCTATAAATTGGAATATTATCTTTCTGATGAAAGTCTTTCCAAAGAAATATTAAACGCAGACAACGAGCAATGCGCAAAAAAAGGCGATATATTAACTTGCTATGAAAGCATAGTTATTAACGAACATAGCGGAAAAGTTTCAATTGTTGGCCAGCCTGAAAATATTGATGCGTTGTTTCATGTTGGAATTAAAAAGGAATATACGGAAGGCATGAATATAAATTCTACAAACATTGCTTCTTTTTGGCATGATAAATTCGTTTTAAGCGGTAACATTTTTGGTACAAATCCTGCCAATATTCGCTTTGTACAAAATATGCATATAGGAGAGAATAGAAACTATTATTTCTGTAGCGTTTATCCTAACGATGTCAACGATACCTATATAGAGTATATTACACTATTCTATATTGAAATCATTAGCCCTGAATACTATCTCTCCGATAATTTCGGCACAAATAAAGAAATGTTAAACATTGACAATGAACAATGCGTTAAGGAAAATGATATATTAATTTGCTATGGAGGCGTTATTATTTATGGACAAAAAGGAAAAATTTTAATAAGAGAGTCATCTTTGTCTTTTGAAAGCCATCTTTGCTCTAATGAAGGAGGTGTTTGCGTAATTACTGCCGAATTTAAAAATTCAACTTCCGTAAAACCATTGGAGATTTATAGAAGTGTTCACCACCCGTAAGCTATTTGAACGTTAAACTTCAATTATTGCCATTTATACTGAGCAATATCTTCTATTTTTTGCTTAATATGGAGAGTAATTTATGAATAAAAAGTTACCACGAAGCCCCTGATCCTCTGGGTCTTTGAAAAAAATGAAAATGCGATGTATAGTAAACGCATGGCTAATCCTTTAAACAGCGTATACTAGCCCTATTTTGTGGAAACAAGACATATTCTAATGTCAAATCTGTATTATTATATGATAAATAATAAAAAAAAGGATTCGGAAGATCTACCCAAAAAGCTGCTATTTTTTTTATATCCATAAATCGATCTGTATTTGTAACGCCATTGCCAAGCTCATACATTTGAAACCATCCTCCCGGTAAAGCATTAAAACCAAAATCATCAGTTTCTTTACCCGATATCCAAAGATAACTATTTGCTTTTAGTTTTGTTCCGACGTTGTTGCCAACATAAGATTTTAGCATGTTCCATTCATCATAGCTAGGCAAATGCCAACCAATTGGACAAATTTTTAGAGCTTCAATATAATCATATAACCTACCATAAATGACACAGTTGGAAGCTACATCATTATAACACCTACCTATAGTGTCATTTGCGCTAAAATTCAAATTCTCCGCCATCCAAATTTGCTCACCGATTATAGTTTTTTTATAAATATTATTGTCTCGTTCATCACAAAATTGTATTTCAGGATTATATTCTTTGTTACCGCATTTATCATAAAAATTATCATCGAAACAAAATTTATTCGAAATTGCAGAATCATAATAATCATTTCCGCATTTAGAAAGTAAAATATTATTTTCGCATTTGTATGTTTCAACATTATATACTGCACCCTTGCATTTATCATAAACTGTATTTTCTAAACAGAATTGTGTTGTTGCATTGTAATGGCTATCTCCGCATTTTGGAAATATAATATTATTCACGCATTTCTGGATTGATGGGTCATACTCTTTTCCATCGCATTTATCGTAAACAACATTTTTTAAACAGAATTGCGTTGTTTGATAGTAATGCTCATCTCCACATTTTAGTAATATGATATTGCCTACGCATTTTTGCTCTAATGGATTATAGTGCTTACCTTCGCAATCATCGTAAACAACACCGTCACGACAGAATTGTATCCTATAATCGTAATAATCGTTTCCACATATTGAAAATACATAGCTATCTACGCATATGTTAGTTGACGGATCGTAATAGCTTCCATTACATCTATCATATATATTACTTTTGTAACAAAATTGTTCTCCGCTATTATAATAACCATTTCCACATAGATCTTTCAAAACACCATCTTCGCATATCTGATTTCGAGCAGAGTATTTTTTTCCACCGCAGTCTTCTTCAGTAATTTCAAAGGAAACACAGCCTAAAAATAGGAAAAATAACAGAATTGACAAAAAATAAAATCTTGACATAATTTACCACCCGTAAGCCATCTGAACGCTGAGTCCCCAGTACTGTCCCGGAAATTCAACGCCTGTGATTTGATTTATTCCCAGCCTGTATTTTATTTTATGATGAGTGTATGAAATTCCTATGTCTTGCATTAGTAAAACGGGAAACCAAAAGGAAATATCCGCATCCCTGTGGTGAGCGGGAAGTTCATCCACAAGCCAAGGATTAGCTATGGAAGCGGCGTAATTTAAAGCAAATTTTTTCAAATGCAAACTTGCATACATTGTAAGTCCAGCGTACGAATGTAAAATATAAGCATTTTCCAATCGAATATATTGTGTATCCAAAAATGAAATAAATCCACCTGTCTCATAAAGCCATAATCCTTCATAAGATGCCTTGTCTATTGTTAAACCCCAATACATAGCCCCTCCAACTTCAACAAAATTTCTGTTATACCCGAATATGAAAAATCCATAAGGAAAATTTTGTACACCGAGACCACCACCAAAATAGCAATTGTTATTATCTTTTATCACTTGGTAATATTGAAAACCAAGTGTTTTTTCGATTAGGCGGTAATTTATATTTGCAGGCGTTTCTGGTAATTCTTCGCCTTCAATTTCTTGATATAAATTCATAATTCCAGGCAAGGGTATGGTTTTATTTTTGCCTATATTTGCATCGTAAGAAATTACTCTGTTGGTATCTTTTGTCAAATAGCGATTGTTGCCATAAATGTTCGGCGGTTTTATCGCTCGGAAAGTGCCTTTTTCCACATTCATTTTGCTGCCACATGAAGCGAGAAGAATGAAAAATACAATATATAGTTGGCGCATGATTAATCCTTTATGCAACAGTCATTTACCCTTTATTGCCTTAACTTTCTCTTTTTGCAATTGAGGAATTGATTTTGTTGGCGTTGGCAATTTTTCAGGCATTGTGCCGCCAATTCTTTTAATCGCCTGACGCACTTCCTTACCTACTTTATAATGTACTTTGCCAGCAGTTACTTTGTTGGTAACATTTTTCTTTATTAATGCATCTTCTGTTTGCGTTATACGGAACAAATTAGCGGCAAGTTCTACGCTACCCATATAATCCAAAATTTCTTTGTTTTTTCCTAAACCTTTTTTAATAGCTATGTCGCTTGACTTTAGCCCTCCATACAACCCCATATATCCTTTATCTGTAAATACAGCGTATTCATAAGTTGTTTGAATACCGGCTCGCTTTGCCGCTTCATATAGCAACATATTTTTTTGCTTTATGTCGCTACGCAAAAATAAACGTTTTCCATCTTCATCAAGGCGGTTATAAAGTTCTTGAACCTCTTGTTGCCTAGTCTTAACTGCAAAGTACATCTGCCCATGCGCTATAGCTTCTTTACGAGGATCTCCGTTCATTACAATGAGATAGCACGCAAAACGAGTTAAACGGTAGTCGAGTATCTCTTTATGGGTTTTGCCGACGTTGGCAAAACCCATATTTATCATTTCACCAGCTTTCCATTTTGACCGTATTCCTGGCGGCATTTCAACCGATTTGCTAACTTCAGCAAAATGATGTCTAGGCTCTTGCTCGTTTAACGTGCAAGATACCATCGCTTTGTCTATCACATCGCAAAAGCGCCTCCATTGAGCATAACCCAAAACTCCTTGCAGTTCTCGAGCAAACCAGTATTCATTTTCGTTTTCATCCAAATGTTTGATTTCCTCAAACTTTTTTGCCTGCCACTTTTCAATATTCATAACACTCCTTAGATTGAAAGAATAAGATGTAGAGAATATAGAAAACTACCACCCGTAAGCCATCTGAAAGTTAAACTTCAATTATTGCACTCTATACTGAGCAATATTTTCTATATTTATCATAATTATGCAACTTTTTCACGCTTCAAATTTGGAAATAAGAGTTCCAAGGATAATCAACCGCTTTAAAACGCTTGATTTCGGAACGGGATTTTATACAACTTCAAATAAGGAACAAGCAGAAAATTTTGCCATGAAAGTTTATAATAGAAGAAAAAAGAAAGGCTTCCCTACTATAAATATTTATGAATTTAATGATAATTCTTTGGATTTAAATACTTTAATTTTTGATTCACCATCGGAGAAATGGCTGGATTTTGTTGTTTATAACCGAAAATTCGGAAGAAAAGAAGATTATGATTTGATAATTGGACCAGTTGCAAACGATGATGTTTTTTCCGTAATAGCACTTTATGAGAGTGAAACCTTGACAAAAGAGGAAACAATAAAAAGATTTAAGATGAAAACCTTGTATAATCAGTATCTTTTTTGCAATGACAAAGCGTTATCTAATTTAGCTTTTGCAAAATCTTACAAATTGGAGCGCATATGAACAACGACAAATTAGCTGTGCTTTTGGGAACTTGCATTATTCCTTCTATTGTAAAGGAATTGAAAGTTCCGGATGATGAACAAGTTGAATTTTTGAATACATTTTATAAGTCATCGCTTTACGATATTTTAATTTGCGAAGATACCGCCCTTTGGCATCTAAGCCCAACAACGCTTGCGGAAATTTACAAACATGAACAGGAAACTGGAATTTTAGAATTGCCGGAGGAATTATGAGCAAAGAGAATAAGTTTTTGATTTTTGCAGTTGAATATTATCGTAACAAGAAAAAAATGACCGGTTTGCAAATTGCAGAACTTTTTGCAAAATACAATATTTATCAAATGATAAAAGACAACTATTTTCTTTATCACATAGAATCACCCGACAACTTTGTTGCAGAAATTGATAACTGTGTAGCTACTGCCTGAATGAACCTCACCACCCGTAAGCCATCTGAACGTTAAACTTCAATTATTGCACTCTATACTGAGCAATATTTTCTATTTTTTGCTTAATATGGAGAGTAATTTATGAATAAAGAAGTCTTAAATTTCTATATTTTCCCTATGAATTTTCAATCCACTCTTTTTGCAGTTAGCATTTCGCTTGCTATAATGTTAACCGTTTCTTGCTCTAGCGATGATAGCAATGAGGAATTAAATAGCAGTTCCAGCATAAAAACGGATAATAATTCATCTTCAAGCAACATAAGTTCTAGTTCCAATGGTAACGATGACAGAGACGATATCAAAAACTATAGAACCGTAACAATAGGCGAACAAACATGGATGGCAGAGAATCTTAACTACAACGCTTCCAGTAGCATATGCTACGACAATAACCATGTCAACTGCGATAAATATGGGAGGTTATACGATTGGGAAACGGCAATGAAGGTTTGTCCTTCCGGTTGGCATTTGCCAACAAATGATGAATGGGAAAAATTATTTCGCTATGTAAGTGGTTATAAAGGTTCAGATGAAGGTATGGAAAGAGATTCTGCAGGTAAATACTTAAAAGCAGTAGAAGGTTGGGATTACTACGATGGCGGCAAGGACGTATCCGACGTAGATGTGTACGGTTTTTCTGCATTGCCAGGTGGAGCATACATTAAAGGCCTTGAAGGTTATATTGAAGATTTTAAAGACGGTTTTATTGATGCCGGCAGAATCGGTTGGTGGTGGAGTGCAACAGAAGAAGAGGGCAATGCGGCTTATTTTTACGATATGTTCCACGATGATGATTATATTGGACATGGCTGGATTTTTAAAACAACTCTATTCTCTGTTCGTTGCATAAAGAATTAAACTACAACCCGTAAGCCATCTAAAAGCTAACCCTCAATTACAGCACCTCACGCTGAACAATATTTATTCTCTCCCTTGCCCACTCCTCAAAATCTCCGCTTGCAATTTTCGCTCTCGCTTGCTCCATCAAATGCAGATAAAAATGCAAATTGTGAATGCTCGCAAGCTGCAATGCCAAAATTTCGCCGGAATGAATCAAGTGACGCAAATACGCACGGCTAAAATTTTTGCATGTATAACAATCACAATTTTCATCCGGAGGAATCTCTTCCTCCTTATGCCTCGCAGACTTGTAATGCAACACACCATTGCTCGTAAACATCATGCCATTCCTCGCATTCCTCGTTGGCATAACGCAATCAAACATATCTATGCCCCGCAAAATAAGCTCAAGCAAATTCCACGGCGTACCAACCCCCATAACATAACGTGGCTTGTCAAAAGGCAAATGCTCCGTGCAAATATCCGCTATCTTATACATCACTTCCACAGGCTCTCCAACAGACAAACCGCCAAGCGCATAACCATCCGGATTAACTTCCTTCAATTCCTCAATCGCCTGCAAACGAAGCTCCTCGTGCATGCCGCCTTGCACAATGCCAAAAAATTTTTGCTCATAACCATGCAACGGAGGATTTTCCAAGAGCCAGCCTTTCGCCTCTCTTGTCCAGCGCTTGGTGTAATCCAAAGATTTCTCTGCTTCTTCAATGGTGCTTGGAAAAGGCGTGCATTCGTCAAAAGCCATTATTATGTCTGCGCCTATTTCGCGCTGCGACTGCATAACGCTTTCCGGAGAAAAAAAGTGCTTGCTACCATCAAGATGGCTGCGAAACTCAACCCCGTTCTCCTTTATTTTGCGAAGATACTTTAAGCTCCAAACTTGGAATCCGCCGCTATCCGTCAAAACCGGCCCATGCCATCCGCTGAATTTATGTATGCCGCCCATTTGCGCAATTAAAGGCGTGCCGGGACGCAAGTGCAAATGATATGTATTTGCCAAAATTATTTTCGCTCCCATCTCTTGCAAATCACGTGGGGAAACAGCCTTTACGCTTGCGGCTGTTCCAACCGGCATGAAAATAGGAGTAGGGATTTCGCCGTGAGCGGTTTTCAAAAGCCCCAAGCGAGCTTTGGATTTGGCGGAAGCAGAAATTAAAAATTCGGAAATAGAGCTACCCCAGTTTTTATGGAATCAGATTTCAAAGGCAAACCGCCAATCTTGTCAACTTCAATGCTTTCCGGCATATTGGGCAAAGGAACTTCGCGCCGCGCTATGGTGCTTATGTAGTCTATGGTTTCACCGAAAACTTTTTCGCTTTTATTCATAGCAAGCGCAACTTCCGCAAAACTAACCCACTGAGGCAATGCGCCGGAAGCTCCAGCCAAGCTGCGAGACTTTCCCTTGAGCTTGTTGTTATCGTCAAAACCAACGTAGCTGCATATCGACAAAAGAGTATCTAAAGGCAGCGCGCCGCAAAACGCTGCAGTGCGATTTTCATTTGTTGTTCCCGTTTTTCCCATGGCAGGAAAAGGATATTTTACGCCGGAATATGTAATGAACAGCTTGGAGTATGCGCCTGCCGCTGTTCCGTTTTTGAACACAGACCTAAGCATCGCTCGCATGGGTTGCACGGCGCTGCTCGGCAAAAATTCGCTTGAATCAACAGAGTTCTTGAAAATCAAACGGTTGTCTTTGCTCCAAATCTCTTTTATTATGCACGGCTCATTTGTTTTTTTGTCTTTGCATTTGTATTTTTTTCCGCTTAAAATGCTCTGGTACGCAACTGCCATTTCCGCAATCGTAACCTCATTCACGCCAAGAGGCATGCTCATAACCTCTTGCAAAGAACGGTTTATGCCTGCGCTTTTTACAAAACTCGCAAACTCGCTCATCGCTATTTTTTTGCGAAGATCCGGCCACAAAAATATATCATCGGGCTGCAATGGATTTGACTTGTTTCGCTCGGTTAAATTCCAAACCTGTTGAAAATCCGAAACGCTGAAACCGGGAAACAATTCCTTGTCATCTTCAAAAAAACTCACAAGAGAAGCATAATGTTCATAGCTGTGCTGCAACAGCCTAACTCTATCCGGAAAGTTTTTCTGTTTTTCTGCCTCCTTGCTGTTGTAATAATATTTGAGCGTTTGCAATGCACGCACCGCTTCAAAACGCCCGTCCAAAAGCCAATCAGTTGTCAACGCAGCTTTGGCCTTTTCAAGAATAATTTCATTCTTTGCGCTTGCCGAGACATTTGTATCTACCTTGTTCTTTTCTGCAATCTCCCTTATTTGCTCCAGCGAAAGCTTATCGAGCAAATGCTCTAAAAGCCAAACACTCGCTATGTTTTCCGAGCGAACCGCAGCCCATGCCATGCTGACAAGCGGAGCTTTGTCCAAATGATCCGGACGTGGAAAATAAATAGTTCCGCCATAAGTGAACAGGTTGTATTCGTTTTCCAACTCGTCAAGAGGGTTCCAGCCGTATTTAAGAGCAAGGGAAAATAGGAGGGGTTTCCATGAAGAACCGAATTGCCGTTGCGCAATGAAAACCCTGTCGTAGCCAAAGTTATTATACCCGGATTGCGCCGCAGCCACAGTTCCGTTTTTCAAAACAACAAGCGCGCCTTGCAGCGGATTAGCGGTGTCTGCCGCGATTTTGCTTTGCAAGCTGCTCAAATTTTCATTCACGGCGGTTTCAGCTTGGGATTGCAAATAAAAATCAAGAGTCGTGACTATTTTTATCTGGGCGCGTCTCCAATCCTCTATGCCAAAACTTTCAAATATTTCCGTATAAAAATCATCATTCAATTCCCGGTCAATTTTATCCAAAAGAGAAGAAGAGTTGAATCTGAATTCACCGTAATTAAGCACCGGCGGCTTTGCGGAGTCGTAAACAGCTTGGTTTATATAGCCGTTTTCAAGCATTCTTCGCAAAACATATTTTGTTCTGGCCTGCCCTTTTTCCAAAGCCTGCTGCACCCGCTGCGGAGTTTTTTGCACACGGGGATCATAGTTGTAAGGGCCTTTAACTGTGCCGGCTATAAAAGCGCATTCTTCAAGGTTCAGTTGCGAAAGCTGTTTGTTGAAAAAATATATTGCCGCTATTGCCGCGCCTCTTCCGGAGCCGTAAACTTGAAACTGATTTAAATAAAATTCAAGGATGTCTTGTTTGCTAAAGCGTTTTTCCAGCCTCAAGGCATCTGTAAGCTCTTCCCATTTTGCCTTTATGCTTTTCTCTTCCCTTCCAAAAACATTTTTCACCGTCTGCTGGCTAAGAGTGCTGCCGCCTTGCCTGAAATTCATGCTTTTCACGTTATTGAACATCGCGCGCGAAAACCCGCTGAAGTCAAAACCGCCGTGCTCCCAAAACCTTGCGTCTTCGGCAGAAACTATAGCGTCTACAAGAGCTTGCGGAATTGAGTCATAAGGAGCGTACAAGCGATGGTTTGCATCAAAAAAAGAGCCTATTACGGAGGCTTTGTCGGAATAAAAAACCCTGCTTTCGCCGTGCAGGTTTCGCAGAATATTTTCTCTGGTGAACTTGCCCTCAGGGTCCTGGCTTGGAATAACTAAAAATAGATAACACAAAAACGATGATGCCGCAAGTATAAGCACTGCGGCAATTATAAGCAATATACGAATAACTTTTCGATATTTACTTAGACCTTTCCACATACTCGCCTGTGCGGGTATCTACCTTTATGCGCATTCCCTGTTCAATGAAAAGCGGAATTTGCACTTCTGCGCCGGTTTCCATAATTGCAGGGCGCATAACGTTGCCGCTTGTGTTGCCTTGAACTCCCGGAGGAGATTCCACAATCAGCAAGTCCACGAATGTGGGCGGAATAACTTCTATCGCTTTTGAGTTCCACCATGTCACTTGCACAGCAGCGCCGTCCAAAAGCCAAAGTTCCGCGCCGTTGAGCGCGTCTTTTGGTATTTCCACCATTTCGCCGCTTGGATCCAAAAAGAACCAGTTTGTGCCGTCGTTGTAGGAATATGTGACTTCGTTATAGGTTACATCTGCCTCTTCCACGGTATCGCCGCTTTTCCAGGTGCGTTCCAAAACGCGCCCGGTGATGAGGTTTTTAACCCTTACCCTGTTGAAAGCCTGGCCTTTTCCGGGCTTTACGAATTGATTCTCAATAATCATATATGGCTGCCCATCTATCATTATTTTGAGCTTTTTGCGAAATTCATTTGTATTGACTGTTCCCATGTGGGTTAATGTAGAAAATTGGCCGCTTAGCGGTCAATCTTCTGCAGGAGGAGCGATTTTAAAATCATCGCTCAATATAGCACCCTGCCCTGTGCTCATCGCCTCTTTTTGCAATGCCGAACCTTGAACATCGGAGGCACGCTTGGTTGCCATAATGCCAAGAGACATAACCACTACAAACAAAGCAAAAGCCACATAGCGAGTTAATTTTTGAATGAAAGTCGCTGCGCCTGCCGTTGAAAACGCAGACTGCGCAGTCATTCCGCCCAAACCGGCCAAACCGCCCATTTTATCATTTTGCACAAGAACCAGCAATATTAGCAATAAGCACAAAGCCACGTGCACAACAATCAAAAGCCAAAAAATAGAACCCATTTTTACCTCTTCTCCGCTGCGTCAATTATAGAAAAAAACGAATCTGATTTCAAAGATGCGCCGCCAATTAAACCGCCGTCTATGTCTTTTTGAGCCAAAAGACCGGCTGCGTTGGCTGCGTTCATGCTTCCGCCATACTGAATGCGAATAGCCTCAGCAGCAGACTCGCCATACAATTTGGCTACCAGCGAGCGAACATACTTTTGAGCCTCTTGCGCTTGATCGTCCGTTGCCACAACACCTGTGCCTATGGCCCAAACCGGTTCGTAGGCAATAACGGTTTTCAAAGCATCTTCCGTGGAAATATCCTTATACGCGCCCTCAACCTGCGCAGTCAAAACACTTTCCAGCTTGCCGGCTTTTCTCTCATCCAATGTTTCGCCAATGCAAATAATGGGTTTTAAGCCTGCGGCCAAAACCTTCTTAGCCTTCAGGTTAACCGTTTCATCGGTTTCGTGGAAATACTGTCTTTGCTCGGAATGCCCTATTATCACGTATTCAGCGCCAATTTCCTTGACCATGTCCACAGAGACCTTGCCTGTGAAGGCTCCCTGGTCTTTCCAGTGTATATCCTGAACCGCAAGCTTCACATTGCTGCCCTTAATAACGTCTGCGACTTTCGCAACCGCCAGATACGTTGGGGCAATTACCACTTCCGCTTTTGAAATGCCTTTGGTTTTTTCAACAATTTCCTTTGCCAAAGCTACGCTCTCGGCAACAGTTTTGTTCATTTTCCAATTTCCGGCTATTATATATGAGCGCATATTTCACTCCTGTTTGTTAAAGAACCGCTTCAATTTTCTGAGTTTTGTCATCCAAGCGAACCAAATCGTCCACAACTCTGCGCAAGTTCGCGCTTAGATCGTTCAGGCTCTTCATTGAATCTTTTGCGTCTATCAAGGTGTGCTCAATAGCGCTATGAGCTTCTTCCACTCTTTTTGCTTTCAATGAGAATTCATCCATTCTGGATCTAACTTGTTTGGCGTGTTCGTTCATGTTGTCCGTTGCCATAAAAACTTCATCCACATTGCGATACGCCTCGTTAATATCGCTGGCCACTCGCTTTATGCTTGAGTTTATGTATTGCGAATTTGAATTGATTCCCGCTATGCCGTCAACCATGCTGGTTATGGAATTCTTGAGCTCCAAAGCTTCTGACGAAATTTCCTTTGAAATATTTTTGCGCTCTTGGGCAACCTGTATTAGCGAAAGAAACTGGTTTTCCCGCAAATTTGAAAGCTGTATTTGGGTATGCACTATTCTGTTGTTCAGCTCATCGACCAAGCGGCATATGTTATCAATGGAATCTTTGCTTGAGTTTGCCTTTTGAAGAGTGCTGTATCTGCGAAGCTCGTTTACTTCATCTGCCATTTCTTCAAATGTGCCGTGCAATCCGGCTGCAATATCATTGACGTTGTTTACTTGAGCCAGTTCCTCTATGCTTGCCACTTCAATATCATTTATAGCTTGGGTCACAAGCATGGTGCTGTTCTGCACGCTGCTGGATTTTTCGTTTAGCGCTCTCATGGCATCGCTCATTTGAGAAATGGAAGACTTTATATCCATTGTATTTTCTGCAACGTGTGAAGCCAGCCTTTTTAGGCCGTCCAAGTTTATATTTATGTCTTCTATGCCAATTGCCATGTTGCTGACGTTCTCAATTACATCTTTTGACGAAACGGCCATTTCCGCAGTGCGCTGCCCCACCAATTTTGCGTCGTAATCCACAATGTCAAGCATATCCGTGCATGCGCCGCTCAAATCGGAAACTCTGTCTGCGCTAATGCGCACATTCTCTATAAGAGAACCCACGTTATGAACCATGGCATTAAGGTCTCTGGCAAAGCTTTTAAGCTCGCCCTGTGATTTTGTGGGCATTCTGAATTCTTCAAATCGTATGCCTTCGGTTGCCAAGCGATGTATGTAATCAAGAAGGCTGCGCAAAGGAACAACAAACGCATTCATTTGCCTGTAAATCAAAAACATTCCTATGAGGAACGAAATAAGCATCATGCTCAGCAGGTTTCCCATCAGGGTCAGGCGGCTGTCATTAAATTTTCCTGAAAAAAGCTTTGCAGCGCCATCGAGCTTGTCCGTGTGGCTTACCGCTGCTATAACCCAGTCCCAGTCTTCAATGTAAATGCCCTTTGCTATAGACGGCTTTGAGTATTTGAAGGTTACATAAGAATCATTGTGCCTGCGGGCATTTTCCATTATTTTTCTCGCAAAGTTTGAGTCGCTGGCGTTTTGTCCCTGTATTTCAAACACGTTTTCGTTTTGCGGAAGCGAATCCCTGTACATAAGCACTTTTCCCGTTTCCGTGTCAAATATAAAATAAGGGCCGTGGCGCAAAAAACTAAGCGCTTTTTCCTTGTAGCTCCCTACGCTGTCTTGAGATCTATTGGAGAGCTTTACATATGGCCTGACTGCCGAATTCGCAAAGTCAAGCCAAGTGTCAATGAAGCCCTCTTCGTTTTTCAGCAATATATCGCCAAACTGATTGGTGTTCTCAGCATCTGACTTTTGGATTATGGAATACACCAGCAAGCCATTGATCAGCGCGAATAGCAACAATACCGCTATCATGGAAAGAATCATTCGTTGATAAAAACTCATAGGGGGTAATATAGTAAAATTTTTCGCTCCCGGCAAGGGTTTTCTAATTTTTTGTTTAAAATGCCAAGTATTCTCGCCTTTATAAAGCAAACTTTGGACGAATTATACCCAAATCCGCCCATACCGCTCTTCCATACGGACGCTTTTTCCCTTTTGGCAGCGACTGTACTCTCTGCGCAGTGCAAGGATTCCGTTGTGAATATGGTTATGCCCAAGCTTATGGGTGCGGCTCCAACCCCCGAAATAATGGCAAAATTGCCGGAAAAGAAGATTTATTCCATTATCAAGCTTTGCGGGCTGGCTAACAACAAAAGCCGTTTTTTAAAAGAACTTTCAAGAATAATAGCTGAAAAGCACGGCGGCAAAGTGCCCGGCTCATTTGAAGAACTGGAGGCTCTGCCTGGCGTTGGGCACAAAACCGCAAGCGTTGTAATGTCTCATATATTTTCAGTTCCGGCATTTCCTGTTGACACCCACATACACAGGCTAGCTCATAGATGGGGGTTAAGCGACGGGTCTTCCGTTTCGCAAACGGAAAAAGACCTTAAGGCAGCGTTTCCAAAAGAAGAATGGAATCGCCGGCATTTGCAGATCATCTATTACGGAAGGGAATTTTGCCCTGCAAGAGGCCATTGCTTGGAAGAGTGCAAAATTTGCTTGAACTTGTCTTTAAGCCTAAAAAAGACTTCTACTATTTTTGGGTCAAACTGTTTGCCAGATTCGTCTAAAATAACTTTTACGGCCTCTTCATGTGTGAATGCTTTTTTATAAGGACGTTCGGAAGTGATTGCGTCATATACGTCCGCTATAGCCATAATGCGCCCCTGCAAAGGAATTTCCGCGCCTTTTAGATGGCGATGGTAGCCTGATCCGTTCCAGTGCTCGTGGTGGTAGCCCGCAAAAAATTTAGCATGGTGCAAAAACATTCCTTCGCCGGTTCTGGCAATAATCTGGTTAATTATGCGCTCTCCTTCTTTGGAATGGGTTTTCATAATATCAAGCTCGTCTTCAGTCAGCTTTGCAGGCTTGTTTAAAATCAAATCGGAAACGGCAATCTTTCCTATGTCGTGCAGCCTGGCGGAGAAAACCAGCATATCCTTGTTCCAGCCGTTCATTTCTTCCATGTACAAGCCGCTCTCCTGCATTCCTTCAATGAGAATTTTTATGTATTCCGAGGTGCGCTCAACGTGGCCGCTCGTAACCTTGTCGCGATTTTCAACCATGTCTGCTAAAACAAATACAACGTTGTTTTGCAACTGCTCTATGCGTTCCGTGCGTTTTTTTATAAGCTCTTGAACGTGCAGGTGGTTGGCTATTCTGCGAAGCACTATGGGCGTGGAAAAAGGCTTTGGTATAAAATCCACAGCTCCCATATCCAGCCCGTGCGATTCTCTGGCCTCATCGCTATAGGCTGTTAAAAAAATAACGGGAATTTGCGCAGTAAGCTCGTTTTCCCTAAGTTTTTTCAAAGCGGCAAAGCCATCCATTTCCGGCATTTCAATATCCAGCAAGATAAGGTCCGGCATTATTTTTTCAATCAAGGAAAACATTTTGGCTGCGGAAAGCATGGTAAAAACGTCATACTGGCCTTCCAAGGCTTGTTTTGCCTTAATAAGATTAACTGCGCTGTCATCAACAACAAAAATAACTTTCATGATATTTAAACACTCCCCGGTTTAAATATAGAAAAATTAAATAATGCCTACTGAACGAACCTGACATTTTTTGGGTTATATATAAAGTCTATTGCATTTTCTATCCAAATCATCAGTTCATAAGAGAGCGTGCGAAAAAATCGCACGATGTGTGCGATG
>Ga0181987_10638_pt1 | contig 34804 bp, 36 predicted proteins | sample TergutCo191P1_FD_120224 | JGI IMG/M metagenome (GOLD analysis project Ga0181987, IMG submission 120224)
GTCGCCTGTACAGGCTTAATTCTAACTGCCATAAAAACCTCTGAAATTAAATCTACCCATAAATATAGCATTATTTTCCCAAAAAAGCGCAAAAAAAATAAAAACCCTTCATTTTGCAAACATATGTTTACATTTCCGGACATTTTTTCGCTGGGGTAACGCAAAACATCATCGTTTAGGGTAACGCAACCTTACATTCAAACCGACGTCAAAATAATTTCTATCTTTACGCATTATGAAATCCCCGATTCTTGCTGCGTTGTTTTTTGCCGCAATTGCGTATTCCGCCCAAACAGTGGCTGTTCTGGAAATTACCCCTGTGGACGAGACCGTGGAACTGAAAATCGCCGAATTCCGCCACCTCACAGATGAACTGCGGACAAGGGCGAGGGAGGCGCTTCCGAAAGAATACACGGTGCTAACACGAGACAACATAATTTCGCTTATGCCTTCTGACGAAGAGCAGGCAGACTGCCTTGCAGAAAGCTGCGCCGTGGAAATAGGCAGGGCTATAGGCTCGGAATACGTTACACAAGGATTTGTTGGTCATTTCAGCGAGATGTTCACATTGACTGTTGAGCTTTACGAGTCCATGAGCGGAAACCTGCTGGGCAGTTTTGTCACTGAGAGCAACAGCATAATGGGTCTTTTAGGGACCATAAGGGAGAAAGCGCCTGCTATGTTCGCAAACATCAAGCCTTCTGAGCCGAAGCCACGTGATTATTCTATGGCTAAGGAGGCTGCTAATGAGGCTACAGCCAAAAATGAAGGCTCAAGTGGTTTGGGCGTACGAGGCTGGACACGGATTGCGGCGTATGCAATGGCGGCGGGCTGCATTGGAGCGGCGATATACAAGAATGCGAAGGCCGAGAGTTACAATAACAAGCTTTCCAGATTTGACAATAATTATCCATCGGAGGCTGAATATGCCGGTTGGCGGGAAGTTTACGCATCGTATGCGGATGGGGTTAAGAGCAACGAGCGGCAGAGATTGGCATACGGCATAGGCGCAGGAGTTTCTGTTCTTGCGGTGGTCTTGACATTTGTTTTTTAGGAGAAATTTTATGAGAAAATTCAAATCTTCAATCCTGAAAATCCTGATAATCGGTGGTATCGGGGTTCTGACGTTTTCCTGCATGTCGGATATAGACATACCGCCGAAGACATACGCCGAGTTCGCTGAGCTTCATGGCTTGTCATCGTCGTTGTTGTTGTCTTCGTCAAGCAGCGTTGGGGTGAGCAGTAGTAGTAGTGAGGAAGTTGAGGCATCAAGTTCTTCTGTGGAGTTGAGTTCGTCTTCCAATGAGGAAGTGTCTTCTTCAAGTTCGGAGATATTGAGTAGCTCTTCCGTAGAGCCAAGTTCTTCCAGCGAGGAAGCATCATCTTCAAGTATTGAAGCAAGCAGTAGTTCGGTTACTCAGTCAAGCTCTAGCATCAACTGGGCTAAATGCGGCAGCAGATCTGAGGAATTTGACCCGAATTTGTACAGATGCGAATCTGGCGATATAATATTTTTAAGAACTGCTGTGTCTTATGGAAAGGATAGTTACAATGCTGTTTTGATAGGAACCCAAACCTGGATGGCAAAGAATTTGAATTACTACGCAAATGGCAGCAAATGTTACAATGAAGATGAAAACAACTGTACAAAATATGGACATTTGTATGATTGGGCTACGGCTATGGCTCTACCTGCTGATTGCAATACTAGCACTTGTACAAGCCAAATACAATTTCCGCATCGCGGCATTTGTCCAGAGGGCTGGCATATTCCCAGCAATTCGGATTGGGGTACGTTAATGACGGCTGTTGGTGGAGAGGCAGAGGCAGGAGGAAAGCTGAAGACAACGAATCTGTGGATTACAGGCGGTACTTCTATATCTGGCACAGACAATTATGGTTTTTCTGCTCTGCCGGGCGGCGATGTAGGCTTGGATGACAAATTCGGCAGTATTGGCTTCGTTGGCTTTTGGTGGAGTGTTAGAGAATACAATGCTTCCAGTGCCTACAGTCGATATATGGATTACAGCATAAATAGTGCCTACAGTTATGAAATTGATAAAAGGCAATTGCATTCACTCCGTTGCCTCAAAGACCAATAGTCCAAACCATGATTTCGTAGAGACGCAATGCGTTGCGTCTCTACAAGGTGGATTTTGCAAATTCCGTAAATCCTGAAAATTCTGAGAATTCCGGTTCAGACAATATTAGACCTGCGCATGGTGGCTGTGGCTTGGCAAAATTACTATATTTATGGTATGCATATAGTTAGACAGATAGTTGATTCAGAAAAACTATGCCAAATAGTGAATATCCCAGAAGATATGAGATACTCTCAGGTGGAAATTATAGTGCTTCCTGCAGCAGCAAAAGTTGAGAATGAATATCGAATTTCTGATAAGCTATATGGAGTTTTGAGAGAACCGAAAGTTGATTGGCGAGAATTTAGAGGTTCTGCGACAAAACAACCAAGAGAAGAGATTGATAAGCAGTTAAAAGAATTACGTAATGAATGGGAAAGGAAATGAGCTATATACTTGATACAAATGTTGTGATAGATTATATACAAGGACACTTCCCAGACAAAGAGACTGCTTTTGTAGAAGGTTTATTATTTTCAAATACTCCTAATATTTCTGTAATCACAGAAATAGAGGCTCTTTGCTGGAAGCATGCTAAGGAAGAGGATGTAAAACAATACAAAAAATTTATAGCTAATTCCAACGTCATAGAACTCTATAATAGCATTAAATTGAAAACTATAGATATTCGCAAGAATTACAAAATTAAACTTCCAGACGCTGTGATTGCCGCTACGGCTTTATTTTATGATTATGAATTGATTACTCGCAATGCGGAAGATTTTGAAGATATTCCCGGTTTGAAAATTAAAAACCCTTGGGATTTATAACTTTAGTGAAATGATTTTTTATGGGCCACCAGTGCGATTTTCATGATTAAAAGGTTAACATGATTTCGTAGAGACGCAATGCGTTGCGTCTCTACAAGGTGGATTTTGCAAATTCTGGAAATTCTAAAAATTCTGAGAATTCTAGTTCAGACGTTTAACAATAAATATCTCTTCGCATACTTATTGTCTTACGATCACTCCCACTTGAGCCAGCCCTTTTTCCACGAATAAGCTAGAGCTACCACCAACACGGCAAAGAAAATTCCTAAATCCAAAGCGGCAACCCACACAGGAATGCCTAAGGTGCCGTCAACTATGCTCTTCCAATGCACAGCAATTGGAAAAAGAAACAGAGCCTCTACATCAAACACCAGAAATATAAGAGCAAAAACAACGTAACCCACTTTAAACTGCACCCTGGCATTGCCAAAAGTTTCCATTCCGCACTCATACGCCTCAAACTTGGATTTGCCGTCTTTTGAGGCAAATCCAAGGACTTTGCCGACTATTATGGCAGCAGCGGCGATAAATCCGCCCAAAAGCAGAAAAACAAGAAGAATCCAATAGCCGCTATCCATAGGGTGAGTAATGGGATTTGAACCCACGACAACCGGAATCACAATCCGGTACTCTAACCAACTGAGCTACACTCACCGTGTGAGGTAAATATAGTAAATAGTTAACTCAGACATCATGGCTCAGTTGAGAGTTGAGAGTGAAGAGTTGAGAGTGAAAAAATTTGAAAAACTATGTTTTTTAGCAAATTTAACCGTTATGTGTTGAAAATAACTCTCAACTCTCAATTCTCCACTCTCAACTAAGAAGAGTAAATCAGCGTTTACTATATTAAACATATGTCCGATTATGTTGATAACGTTGCAGATAGCCTCGATAGGCAGATCCTTTTTAACATGCCGCTGCGCAAAGCTATAGTTTTGTTTTCAGCTTTGCTTTTTACCATAATAGTTGTGGGCAGCTCGCTTGCCTATTACTTTGCCATGCACAAAATTCTGAGCGAAAGCCTTGCCCAGGAGCTTAAGCAGACATTGTACTCAAAACAGCTTTTTGTAAGAGCCGAAATGGAAAAGGAAACCTTGCTGCTGAAGGTCCTTTCCGAACATTCCGAAATAAGGGATTATTTTATGAATCCTGACGATGAGGATGCGAAAAAAAATGCGTTTGCCGTGTTTGAACAGCACAGAAAATATTTCAGAAACAAAATAGTGAGCTGGATAAACCCGAATGACTCCAATTATTATGTTAACGGGGAATTTACGGAAAAATACAACGAGAACAACTCGGAACATTCATGGTTCTTTGAAGCCCTGAAAAACAAAAACCCACCTTTGATAATGGTAAATTTTGATTATTTAACCAGACAAATTCACGATTTATACATAGATTACCCGGTTTATTCAAAAGACTCGGTTATTATCGGAATTATAGCCAGCAGAATTTCTCTTTTGGAATTTTTACGCTCGCTGGATTTGCCTAAGAATGTTCTTGTTTTTGGTAGAAACGGAGTTGTCATAAGCGCTTCGGATGAAAAAATCCCGATTGATAAAAAAACGCTTGAGGAATTGTTTGGCTCCAGCGGAAAAGAAGTACACGAAAAAGCACTTGGCATGGACAAAAACGCCTGCGAGATATTCAGTTTAATCGGTTCGCAATTTGTGCTGAAAAGCATGAGAGAACTGGATCTGTTTTTAGTGGCAAAAGATAATGTAAACATGGAAAAAATAATAGAAGAACGAGCCAGCATAATATTTTTAGCGCTCCTTTTGCTAATGCTTGTTGTTGTGGTTATTTTCAATAAATTCATAATCGGCATATTGAAGCCGATAAACAAAAACATGATGGCTTACATAGAATCCAGCCTTTTGGATGAACTGACAAAAATTCCCAACAGAAGATTTTACAATATGAGAATGGAAGACGAGTGGAACCGCGCAGTCAGGGGAAAATACACGCTCAGCTATTTGATGATGGATTTGGACAAGTTCAAAATCTATAACGATACATATGGGCATTTGGAAGGTGACAAGCTTTTGAAGGAAGTCGCAAAGGTGTTTGGCCATTGCGTAAACAGAACTTCTGATTTCGCGGCAAGATTTGGCGGTGAGGAATTTTGCGTTATTTTGCCGAACACAAAGCTTGATGGAGCGAGAAAAATCGCGGAGAGCATAAGAGTTTCAATGGAACGCACCGGCAAGGCAACCATCAGCATAGGCTTAGTCTGCAAGGTTCCGAGTTTAGAGGACAATATGCAAGAATTCGTAGACCAGGCAGACCAAAAACTTTACGAAGCGAAAAACACAGGCCGAAACAAGGTGTGCTGGTAGGGCTTTTCTTATATCGCTTGGGATAAATCGAAAACTATGTGCGAGAATTTGAATTTGTCTGGCTTCATGTCTTCAAACTCTGTTTTCAAAGCATAGTCAAGGCGAAATGTCAAGAACTGCCACTTATAACGCAAGCCAAAGCCCAAAGACATCTTCTGCTCCGTGGAAAAAGAATCATCCGAATCGTTTATGCGAACCCAGTCTATAAATTGCACAAGCTGAAAACTTCTTAGCGGCTTCCACGGGGGAATTACCCTAAGCTCCTCGTTCACCCTAAAGTATTGCGGAGAGCGCCCCAATACCTCTGTTGTGTCATTTTCAATTGCGTATGGATACACGCTTCTAAAGCGGTAGCCTCGCAAAGTTCGCCCACCGCCTTGGTAAAAAGTTTGCGCATCATCTGCCGCCGCCTTGTTGAAAACGTTTCCATAGCTAAAAGCAAACGCACTCAGCAAATACCTTCTGGATATAACCGGAGTGTATGCGAAAACAGATGCCTCGGTGTAAAAAAATCCGTGCTCCAAGCCTATGTTCCAAATCTCCGCAAATTTTTTTGCGCTCTTCACTTTGCCAAAAGACTCATGCTGCAATTCACCGCCGGCTCCAAAGGTCGGTAGAAACTTAATGCCTTTAACAGGATCATAGCCATTATCGGTAAAGTCAAAAATAAATCCAAGCTCGTATTTTATTTTAAAATAATCCTGTGCCTCTTCGCCTTCTCCTTGTAACCTCAAATACCTGAAATCAAGCGTATGCCTGTTGCGAATGCGATTGTTTGCGGAAAGCCCGTATGATATATTGAGCCTGTTCACAATCTCCCATCTTTCTACAAGGCTATCCTGATTTGACGGAGCCGGCAAGTTTTCATGGTTGAGAATTACTCTGTCATCCAGCCTTATGGCAGTAGGTATCCATGATATGCTGGTTCCGAAAAGCAACGGATGCGCATAGCTTATAAACGCTTCCTGGCGATTTTCCGCAAGCATGGCACCTGCTCCGCCCTCGTGAAAAGTACCAAACAAATTTCTGTGCAATGCAGAATACGAAATTCCAAAACCATAAACCTGCTCGAAAAAGAAACCATAATTCGCTTCTCCAGGAACTCTCTCGTAAACAGTCAGCATAATATCGGAGGTTCCGCTTTCTTTCAAAGAGTCTTCCAGCTTAGCTTGGGTAAATAACTGGGTTGATAATAATTTCGTTCTGAATGAAAAGAAATATTTTTCGTCAACTATTGAATCTTGCGGAATTTCCCACAGCTTATTTACCCACGCCGTATCCGAAAGCCCTGTTTCCGGCTGAGTTTGCCCAGGCAATGAACCGGAACGAAAGGCTTTGCTCCTGAAATTTCCCATGCGAACTTGATGCTTTGGATCCACAAAATACTCTACGTTCACTTTTTTTTCTGTTGTGTCAGGGTGCTCCCAGTAGTTGATTGTTATATGCAAGTATCCTTCTTTCACGTAAGCGTCTCTTATTATTTTTCTGTCGTTGCTTATAACATCCGGGTCGTAAAATCCGCCTTTGGGTACGGAAAATTTATCCGTATCAACAAGGAAATTCATGCTGCTCTCAAGTTTAACTTCTACGGAGCCGAATTTATATTTTTCGCCCTCGAACACATTGAACGTATATACTTCAACTTTTGTGGTATCAACAATTTCATCGCTTATGGAAAGAGAAACAACCTCACTGAAATAACCGTTGGTACGGTAAAAATCATCCAAGTTGTTCTTTGCCATCTTAATTATAAAAGCACGCCTCTCCGGTGAAATTTCATTCATGTCATTTTCCGGAGGCAAGCCCAATTGTTCAATCAAAAAACTTTCGCTGTAAACATCAGCCCCGGTGATTTGCAACTTCCAAGGAGGCGTTTCCGCCATAGCGGAAAGAGCCGATAGCAAAAGGAGCGCGAAAAAAAAAATCACTATTTCTTTTTGGCTCTCACACGTTGTTTTTTAGCAGGAGCCCCGGAATCATCATCGTCTTCTTCTACAGCGGCTTGCTTTTTCTTTGGCGGCGGCGGTGGCGCATCGTAATCATCATCGGCTTTTTTCCTTTTAGAGCTTCCTCCTCCATCCTTATTTATAAAGCCGTACTTTCCAGGATCAAAACCTGCCGGGAAATTTGTTCTGTTATCGTAAACAACTTGGTTTGCTTGGAGTTTGTCCATTTTTGAACGGGATAGATTCGCGCCTGAAAAATCAACTTTATCCAGCTTTGTGTCTGCATTGAATTTTGAGTTTTGCATATCCACGTTGATAAAGCTTACCTGGCTGAGTTTCGCGCCTTCAAAGTTCGTGTTAACCATAGAGGCTTCGTCAAATATAACTCTGTCCAAGGTGGAGCTGAAGAAGTTTGCCTTTGTCAAATCCGCTTTCGTAAATATTGAACGTTTCATGTCAGATTCGGCAAATATAGCGGACTTCAAATCCGTGCCGAGAAACTCGCATTTGTCAACAGAGGCTTTAGAGAAGCTTGCGCCAACCATTTTCGTTTCCATAAATGTTGAGTTGTTGACATTGCTCATGTCAAACAAAACGCCGGTTATGGTCATGCCGTTGAAATCCATATCTGATATGGTGGATTGCGTAAACTCGGCTTTTTGAAGTTTCGCTTTTTTCAAATCTGCGTTGCTGAACGGCGTGCGGGAAAAATTCGCTCCGGTAAAATTCGCATTGCCAAAAACAGCGCCGGAAAAGTTTACCCCAAGCAAACCGGCTTTGGTAAAGTTCGCGTTGTTCAAGTCCACATCCGCAAAGTTTGCGTCTGTTAAATTGCACTCGGAGAAATTAGCGCCGGTAACGTTGGCTCCCTTAAAGCTGGAACCTGCAAGCTCAGACTTGGAAAAGTTGGTTCTTTGGGCTTCAACCCCGCCGAAATTCGCACCTGTTAAATCCACTCCTATAATTTTCGCGCCTGTCAAATCCGTATTTTTGAAGCTAAGACCCTCAGATACCTTGATGGCGGTGAGGTTAGCGTCTTTCAGGTTGGCACCGGAAAAATTAGTAGATCTCTCTACAGTGCCTTCGGCGTTCAAAAGCGTTGCCCTGTAAAAGTTCGCGCCTTCAAGGTCTGCGTCGGCAAAGTTAACGCCTCTTATGTCGGCGCTTGAAAAGTTGGCTCCAACCAGATTTGCCTCTGAGAAGTCCGGAATCTCAAGCATGGCGTTTTGGAATTTCGCGTTGCTCAAAGTGGCCTTTTTGAACACAGGACTTCGACCGGTGGCACTCTGAAAGTCCGCGCCTTCGCCAAGCGCGTTATCAAAACGATACCCGTCAATGCCTTTGGCTCTGAAGGAAGTGGTTAGTTCCTTGTTCCGCCAATCGGCTTGTTCGGAAACATTTCCGCAAGAAACCAGAGAAAATAACACCGACGCGGTTAACAAACCGCCAAAAAAGCATACTCTCATAGAAGAATCCTTTAGCATATTCTATAAAAATACAAAAAAAAAATCAAAAGCGGTGAATTTTTTTGTATTTTCTTTGCCTTATGCCAAATAGAGTAATTGTAGGTTCGCAGTGGGGCGATGAAGGCAAGGCCAAAATCGTGGATTTTTTAACATTATACGCAGATATAATAGTCAGATTCCAGGGCGGCGCTAATGCCGGCCATACGGTAAAAGTGGATGACAAGGAGTTCATTTTTCACTTGATTCCAAGCGGGATAATGCATGCAAACAAGGTTTGCATCATAGGCAACGGCGTTGTTTTTGACCCCAAACAGGCGATTTTGGAGATAAAAGACCTTATTTCGAAGGGTATTTCCGTTGATAATCGCATTTTTATCGCAGAAAATGCCCACGTTGTGCTGCCTTGGCACATAACTTGCGATAAATTGAAAGAAGAGAAGGCTGGAAAGTTTGCCATCGGAACCACGGGTAGAGGCATTGGCCCCTGTTATAGTGACAAAGTGAACAGGCACGGGGTCAGGGTAGGAGACTTGCTCGATGAACGGGATTTAAGGCCTCGCATAGAGGATATAGCCGGATTTAGAAACGAGGAGTTCAAGCAAATGTTCGGAGCCTCCCCCATAGACCCGGAACCTGTTATAAAGGAGTACCTGGAGCTTGGAGAACAGCTTAGACCTTACATAAGAGACACGGTTCCTTACTTGCAAGAAAGTTTAAAAGAGAAAAAACAAGTTATCTTTGAGGGTGCGCAGGGAACAATTTTAGACGTTGACCACGGGACGTATCCTTTTGTCACCTCTTCGAACACGGTAGCCGGCTATGCAAGCTGCGGCTCGGGGGTTGGGCCAACAGCAATAGAGCAAGTGATTGGCGTTGTGAAAGCCTACACCACAAGGGTTGGCAACGGGCCTTTTCCAACGGAGCTTAAAGACGAAACAGGCGATAAATTTCGCGATATTGGCGGAGAGTATGGAGCCACCACCGGAAGGCCTAGGCGTTGCGGCTGGTTTGACGCACCCGTTGTTCGCAAGGCTGCGGCGGTGAACGGACTCACTCATTTGGCCATAACCAAGCTTGATGTGCTGGATACCTTTAAGGAAATAAAAATTTGCACGGATTATAAAATAGAGGGTCGCAAAATTTCGCACTTTCCGAATCGCTCGGCTCAGGTTGCTCTTTGCGAACCTGTTTACGAAATTATGCCAGGCTGGGAATGCTCCACTGCCAAGTGCCGTTCCTGGGACGATTTGCCTTTAAACGCAAAAAAATATTTAACACGAATTTCCGAACTGGCCGGCGTTAAAATAGGAATGATTTCCGTTGGCGCTAAAAGAGACGAAAGTATTTTGGTGGACATGCAATGACAGAAAACGAATCACCTTTCGCGACTCCTTCTAAAATAAAGGAGCCGGAGAACAAGCTTCCCGATTATTCCATTGAGAATTTGCCGCAGAGTTTGCAAGACACCGTTAAGGAGCTTGGCTGGGGCGAGCTTATGCCGGTACAAAAAAAGACCATTCCTTATATGCTGCAAGGCAGGGATATGCTGGTTCAGTCAAAGACCGGTTCCGGAAAAACCGGAGCGTTTTTGCTGCCTCTTTTGCAGGTGATAGTTTCAGAGCATATATTCCCTCAGGTTCTTATATTGGTTCCCACCAGGGAGCTTGCATTGCAGGTTAACGGCGAGGCGGAAAAGCTTTCCAAAAATCTTGGCATTCGCTCTTGCGCGATTTTCGGCGGAGTTGGCTTTGACAACCAGATTCGTGCTTTGAGGACAGGCGTGCATATAATAGTGGCAACGCCGGGTCGCTTGCTTGACCATGCTCAGAGGGGCAACATAGATTTCGGCAGCATTCGAGATTTGATTATGGACGAGGCAGACGAGATGCTTGGCATGGGTTTTTACCCTGATATGCAACGCATTCGCCGTTATTTGCCTAAACAAATTTCTTGCACAATGTTCAGCGCGACAATTCCCCAGACTGTGAAGAGTCTTGCCAGAGAATTCCAGCGCCCGAATGCGGATTTTCTTTCTCTTTCTTATGATCAGGTTATAGCAAAAAATTTAGAACATCGCTACTATGCTTCCGAAGCCATGTGCAAAGACTCTTTGCTTGTGAAGATTTTGGAATGGGAAAATCCGGAAAGCTGCATGATTTTTTGCAATATGAAAAAGGATATTGCGTATTTGGAACAGGTTTTGCGCGACTATGGTTTTCCTGTGAAAGCTCTTTCCGGCGATATTTCGCAGTCCGAGCGAGAAAAGGTTTTGGGCGAGTTCAGGCAAAACACTTTGAAGCTTTTGATATGCACGGATGTAGCGGCGAGAGGCATTGATGTTAGCCATGTGACACATGTTATTGTTTATGATCATCCCGGTGACCATGAGGTTTATGTTCATCGCAGCGGACGCACGGCGAGAGCCGGCAGAAGCGGCCTTGCCATTTCTCTTATCACTCCTGTTGAAGAAATTGAGATTCAAAAAACCGCTGCGGATTTTGGCATAAACTTTATCAAGATGCCGCCCATAAACGAAGAAGAATTAGCCAGCCGCATTCGCCAAAGGGCAGAGGCGAAGCTAGACAGAGAGCGCAGGCTTTTGGGGCAAAAGCAAAATGAGAGAATGCGCCGATATTTGCCTATGGTGGAAGAGCTTTCGCAAAACCCGGAAGGAAAAGAATTGCTGGCGTATTTGCTGGACTGCCATTATTGGAAATAAGCCTTGCACACAACCTTGTGCAGCTTTGGCGGCTCGCAATCCCACATGATGGAAGACACGCTGTTTTTTGCGGAACAACTGTATTGCTCCGTGCAATTGGGCTTGCAATATTTCCACAAAGCTCCGGTTTTTAGTTGGTTGTTCATATTTAATTTCGGGTCCAGCCATTCCTTTGTATAAGCATGAACGGGGTTTTCCAGAATTCTTGCGGCATCGCCTTCCTCAACAAGCTTGTCTGCGCAAAAAACAGCAATGCGCGCTCTGCAAAATTGCAAAATCCTGGATTTTTGCCAAACATTCTCTCTTTTGTCTGCCAAATAAACTATGCAACTTGTTATTTTATCCATAAGCAACCCCTGCAAAAAATCAAAGGGCCGGCACTCGCCAAAAAATCCGCCCTCCGGTTCCTCTATAAAAAGCACCGAGCTTTGGTTAAGCGAACAAAGCCAAAGCGAAATTTTTTGCAAATCCAAGGGCGAAATTTTAGCCGGCTTGCTATGGAGAATATTCCTGCCTATGCCATAGCCGGCTGCGCTGTTTTCAATCCTTTTTTTTGTTTCGCTTGGCGCTAAGTCAAGCGCAAAAGCTCCAATTGCTCTGTGCGCAGGAAAAGACTTTGTGGCATTTTTGGGAAGCAGCATCAAGCTTAGGGCATCGTTTAAATGCTGCCCGTCAATTCTAATGGAGCTTGCGCAGTTGCACTCTTCCGGCAAAAATCCGGCAAGAGCGCGCAAAAGCTTGCTGAGGCAGGTTTCGCCAGCCAAAAACAGAAAATCGTTTTTTTCCAAACTCAAGGAAAATGGCTTTATGCTTATGCTGTTTTTGTTTGTGATGGAAAAGTCAATCCAAGAGACAGCCATATTATTTATGCGGCAATATTTTTGTGAGAGCTAAAAAAAATACATTCACAGCCAAAACAAACAAAAAAACGCAAACGGCACCGCCGTAAAGCAACGGCGAGTCATTAAGTTCAAATGCCATCTTTATGGTGTTTCCGAGCCCGGGAAATTCAAATTTTGCCTCAAAAAACAGCAAAACAATAAAAATGACCGGGGAAAGCAGGCTCCAATAGAAAGCTTGCCTTGGAAGGGCGGCAATTCGGGCTTGTTTTGCGATTCTTTTCTTGTCCATGCGCAAAAAAACGGACAATTCGCTAAAATTGCTGCCCATTTTCTTTTTTGAGCCGGAAATAAACAAAAAAATGCCGAATGAGCAGAGAAAAACAGCTAAAACAATCAAAAATCTGTAAAAAGAATGCGGAAAAGACGCTAAAATGAAGTACTGAACTGTTTGCGGATAATAAAAATCCGAAAAACCAAGGGTTCCTTTGGTGAATAGGTTATATGCCCAGCTCTGTAGCAACGGCGCGTATTCCCTTTTTGTCTATGGTTCTAAGCCCTTGAGTGCTAACACGGAGCCGAACCCAGCGGTCTTCTTCCGGAATGAAGAAATTCTTAGTGCGCAGGTTAGGCTGCAGCTTTACCCTTTTTTTGCGATTGGAGTGGGACACACGGTTTCCAATCATACCTTTTTTTCCTGTAACTTCGCATACTCGGCTCATAATATTCTCCAGAATTAACTATAATTTAGTAAATTTTTGCGGTTTTGTCAAGGGAAAGATGTCTTTTTTTTACTACGTCCATAGCTTTTTCCCCGTCTTTGCCCCTATTTAGCGAATATTCGTTCACAAACATCTTTATATGGCGCAAAATAACATCGTCATCTTCAATTTGAGCGAGCTTTCTTATAAAATCGCTCACAGGCTCTTTTCTTTCCCATGCCAGCCTCAAACTTTTTTGAACGCATAAATCCATCTCTTTGGCAAGCACCTCTCCCAAATCCCTTTTAATAACCGTGCAGCCAAGCGGAATAGGCGCATTCAGCTCCTGCTCCCAAAACGCTCCCAAATCCGCAATCAAGCTAAGTCCATCCCTCTCCCATGTAAAGCGATGCTCGTGAATAACAACGCCCTGCCGAATTTTTTTCGCGCAAAGGCTGCGGTATAATTCGTCGAATCGCAAGTGGCTAGTGGCTAGTGGGGAGTGGCTAGTAGCAATGTTCCAAAAATTAAATAGAATCGCCGCTGTTGTGTTTTTTCCCGGCAAATACACCGGGGAACTTGCGTCAAAATTCGTGCCCGCAGAAGACAAAAGCAACGGGCCGCAGCCATAACCCATTGCGCCGCCGCTATCCAAAATTCTGTATGTACCTTCTACAAGAGGGTACACAGCGCAGCTAACCTTGGCCATGTCCAGTTCGCCACACAAAACTTTTTCATTCAATGTTTGAACATCGGCAAATTCAACCGAAACAGGGCAAGGAGTTTTAACTTTGCCCTCAATCAGGTTCTGATAAATAAAAGCATCGTTGGGGCAAGGGGAAATCCCTAATCTCACAACTGCTTCATCCCGCGCATTCTGCTGCGAAGCCATGCTCCAATCTCTTCTACGCTGTGCTGCCTTATGGCAGAGTTCACTTCAATCAGGCGGCGATTATCCACTCTGTTGGATTTGCCTTCGTTGAAGGCTGCGCCTATAACATCTTTGCCCTGAGCTTGCATAAAGTTTTCCAAAAGCGGAACGCAACTGTTTGCGAACAGGTAGCAACCGTATTCTGCGGTATCGGAAATAACACGGTTCATTTCATAGAGTTTTTTGCGAGCTATCAGGTTTGCTATCAATGGAGTCTCGTGCAAAGATTCGTAGTAGGCTGAGGCGGGTTTCATTCCGGCGCTTACCATCGTTTCAAATGCCAGCTCAACACCGGCTTTTATCATGGCTACCATCAAAACCCCTTTGTCAAAGTAATCCTGCTCCGCAATGGGCGAATCCGTCGCGGCTGTTTTTTCAAAAGAAGTTTTTCCTGTGGCTTCGCGCCAGGCGAGGAGTTTTTTGTCGCCGTCTGCCCAGTCCATCATCATTTTGGAAGAAAATTCTCCTGAGATAATGTTGTCTTGGTGCTGCTGGTAAAGGGGTTTCATTATCGCTTTCAATTCTTCGGAAAGCTCGTGCGCCCTTATTTTCGCAGGGTTGGAAAGCCTGTCCATCATGTTTGTTATGCCGCCCTGTTTCAGAGCCTCGGAAATTGTTTCCCAGCCATATTGCAAGAGCTTTGAGGCATAGGCTCCTTCCACGCCAAGCTGAACCATGCGGTCAAAGCAGAGCAGGGTGCCGGTTTGGAGCATTCCGCAGAGAATTGTCTGTTCGCCCATCAAATCGCTTTTCACCTCAGCTATAAAGGAGCTTTCCAAAACGCCGGCACGGTCGCTGCCAAGACCAACAGCATAGGCCTTTGCGTATTCCAAACCCTTGCCTTCCGGGTCGTTTTCCCGTTTTGCGGCAATCAAAGCCGGCATTCCAAAACCGCGCACGTATTCGGTGCGAACCTCGGAACCGGGGCCTTTGGGCGCAACCATTATCACTGTGATGTCTTCTCTTATCTGCATTCCTTCTTCTACAATGTTGAATCCGTGGCTGTAAAGAAGCGCAGAGCCTTTTTTCATCAAAGGCATTATTTCCGCTACCACTTTTGAGTGCTGCTTGTCCGGGGTCAGGTTGCAAACCAAGTCCGCAGAGGGAATTAAATCCTTGTACACTCCTGTTTTGAATCCATTTTCGCTTGCGTTTGTGAAGCTGGCGCGTTTTTCGTCAATGGCGGATTGCCTGAGCGCAAAAGATACATCCAGCCCGCTGTCCCTTAAATTCAGCCCTTGGTTCAAGCCTTGCGCTCCGGCTCCTATAATCACGATTTTTTTGCCTTTTAGCGCCTCAACGCCTCCGGCAAACTCCGCAGCATCCATAAAACGGCACTTGCCAAGTTCTTCCAACTGAACTCTTAGCGGCAAAGTATTGAAATAATTCATCTGAAACCTCTTCTTTTTGTATGGGAAATATAGTAAACGCTGATTAAGTCCTCTATCTTTCGTGACATTTCTTTGGAATTTTCCAAAATCCAAAATGAGTTAATCAGCGTTTACTATATTATAATTCCTATAAAAAGAGGTGTGCCATGTTAGATCAGAAAGTTTATCTTGACGATATTTACGCCAGCAAAAAGTGCGGCGGTTCTTCGTTCAAGGCCGTTGTTATGATGTCCAAGGAGTCTAGGTTCATAAACCAGCAGGCTTACCAAGGCTTTATTCAACTGGAAGAAAAACCCACCACCATAGCCATGAACAAGTTCAAGCAGAACAAGCTATCTGTGGTTGCTACTGAAGAAAAATGAAGCTCTCAAATTTCTTCTTCACAACGCTTCGCGAAATTCCAAGCGATGCGCAACTGAAAAGCCACATATTCCTGATGCGAGGAGGCTATATTAAGCCTCTATCCACAGGTATATACAGCATTTTACCCTTGGGGCTCAGGGTCATTCGCAAAATTGAAAACATAATCAGAGAAGAAATGAACTCTATGGGCGGCTTGGAAGCAGACTTGCCCGTAGTGCAAACCGCCGAGCTTTGGGGTGAGGCTGGCCGCTATCAGGCAATAGGCGACGAGCTTTTGAGGTTCAAAGACCGCAACGCCCACAACATGGTGCTGGCAATGACCCACGAAGAGGCTATCACAGACATGGCTCGCTACGTGCTTTCCAGCTACAAGCAGCTTCCCTTTATGCTTTACCAGTTCAAAACAAAATATCGTGACGAAGCCAGAGCCAGAGGCGGCTTAATCAGAGTGCGCGAATTTGAAATGAAGGATGCCTACAGTTTTCATGCCACCCCCGAAGACCTGGACCGGTACTACGAGCTTGAGTACAAAGCTTACCAGAAAATTTTCCGCAGAGTTGGCATTGAACCTGTAATAGTCCAATCTGACACAGGAATAATGGGCGGCAAAATAGCCCACGAATTTATGTTAGACACGCCAAGCGGCGAAGATTATTTAATAATATGCAAGCATTGCGGATACCAGGCCAACAGAGAAATCGCAGAATTTACCAGGCCTGTAGGGGCAACCCCCCGTGATTGCCCCGAATCCGCATTGGAAAAAATCGCAACGCCAAACAAAAAAACAATAGAAGAAGTCTGTGAATTTTTAAACGCAAAACAGGAAAATTCCGGCAAATGCGTATTCTTTGACGTGGAAGGAAAATTAGTAGTAGCTGTGGTTCAGGGCAATTTGGAAATAAGCGAAACAAAACTCAGAAATTATTTAAAAAGCAAAATTTTAATCCCCGCATCAGAAGAGTTAATCAAGGCAAGCGGAATGGAGCCCGGATACGCAAGCCCCATAAACGCAAAAAATTGCAAAATAGTAGTGGACATTGGCGCAGCAGAAAGCGCAGACTTGATTGTTGGAGCAAACGAAGAAGGCTATCACTTCAAGCATTGCACTCCAAAAAGGGATTTCGCAAATTACGAGAGCGCAGACATAGCAGAAGCCGCCGAAAACTGCGTATGCGCCAAGTGCGGAAACCCATTGACCGAAACACGTGGCATTGAGCTTGGCAACATATTCAAGCTAGGTACAAAATTCAGCGAAAGCATGGGCTGTGTTTTCACGGACGCAAACGGCGATGTGAAACCTGCGATAATGGGTTGCTACGGCATTGGCGTTGGTCGTTTGATGGCAAGCGCAATAGAGAACAGCCACGATGATTTTGGCCCAATATGGCCCATGTCCATTGCGCCATTCCAAGTTTTGATTGTGCCTATCGCAAAAGACGAAGAAATTTTTCGGGTAGCCGAGCGGCTTGAGAAAGAGCTAGAAGAAAAAGGCGTTGAAGTTTTGGTTGACGACCGTGACGAGCGTCCCGGCGTTAAATTCAAAGACGGCGATTTGTGGGGAATCCCTGTTCGCATAGCGATTGGCAAAAAGGGCCTCGCAGAAGGCAAAGTGGAGTGGAAGCTTCGCAGCAGCAAAGAAATTGAAATGGTTGGCGTGGAGGATGCCGCAGAGAAATTTCTACATTTTCCCTTATCGCCCGCATAGCTCAGTTGGATAGAGCAACTGCCTTCTAAGCAGTGGGTCGCACGTTCGAATCGTGCTGTGGGTAGTAATGAGCAAGTCCAAATTAACCGTGGCATTTTTGTTGGCGGCCGTTGCCTCTTTGTCTCTTGCATATCTTGGCTTTGCCAAATCTCCGGGCTTGCCTGAAATAAAAGAAGCCGATGCCTTTGTACCACGTGCCGAAACCGCCAAATGGATGTCTTTAGGGCATAACTCCTCTGCCGCAAGCTTGTTTTGGATAAGCGGCATTATAGCATTTAGCGAAACAATGTTCGATGGCAAAACCTTTAAATGGCTCTCGCACGTAGCAGACGCTTCAACAAGGCTAGACAGCATGTTTAAAACCCCGTACACATTTGTGGCGGCAATAACAGCGAACAGCGAACCGGACACAACAGACTATGCTCTTTTGCGCAGAGGCGTAAAAACTTTTCAGGACGACTGGCGGCTAGCGGTTAGCGTAGCGTTCAGGTTTGCAAATGGCCCCGGAAAAAATTACGCCTACGCCGCAGAAATAATGAAACCCTTTGAAAGCGACACAAACGCTCCGCAGCATATTCGAAATACAGCGAGAACCTTTGAACTCAAGGCAATGCCGCTAGACGTGGCAATAATACAAATCATAGACGATTTTCTGAACCCGGATTATAAATCTTTTCAAAGAGGGTTAGTCATCAAAGCAGCCAGAGTGCTTAACAGCCAAAAAATAGATGAAATTGAATCAACTTTAAACGATATGGCAAAACATCAAATTGAGCCGCAAACAGCGTTTGCAAGGCTTATGGAGATGAATGTTATTGCCAGTAACCCGTGACCAGAAGCTCAGGCGTTGCGTTGGGGAAATTTTCGCAAATAAAAGAAACTATTTTGCGTATGCTTTTTTGATTGTTCTTTGGATATTCCAGTTCTGTAACAGATAAGCTCACTTTAACCGCAGGCGTGGCACCGCCCTCTTTCAGGTTTTCAAAATCACTCACATTTAATTTCACATTTGAAAATTCCGCTTTAAATTCTTTTTGCGATTCCGGGGCAAGCTTGAACTTTAATGGTTTGTTTTCAGGGTTCCAAACATAAAAAATCCAAGTTTTTTTATTGCCTTTTTTGTAGAATCCCAAGTCCAAAATCCTCTCGCTGAACACTATAGGATTTTCCACAGAGCCTCGTACCGTGGCTACCCATGCGGCTCCGCTTGTGTCCACCAAAATTACATTATGCAAAAAATCGCCCTCCATATACGCTGTGTTCAATGTGAAATTTATTTTAAAATTTTGCCCCGGAGCTATCTTTTGAGGGTAGGCATGGTTTTCTCCGCCGGTCATTTGGCTAAAAACGCTTTCAACTTCCACTGTTTGCGAAGAAACATTTTTTCCTTTAATTTCAACATTTTTTTTAATGCCTTGCTGCAAAACACCCAAATCAACTGGCTCAAATTCGAAAACAGAAGCAAAAGCACAGGTAAGCAAAAGAAAAAAACTCAACCTGAACATAACCGCTCAAACGTTGTTTACAGTTAGGCAAACGAAAAACACAAGCAAATAGCTATACCATACAACGGTAAAAGGATAATTGAGAAATTTCTTAAATGTGTTCGTTTCCTTTCTGTTTTTCAGCTCTATAGCTTTCAAATTTTTCAAAAAATACCAACCGCTCAGGAAAAAGCCCGCTAAAGAAACCAATATTAGAATGAAAACCATAATAGAGAATATAGTAAATCAAATATTTTCTACATTCAGCCAATGATATTAAATAAAAGGTTAAATTTGCGCAAGCCTATAACCCAGGCTTTTCAATTTTTGCTAACAGACCAAAGAAATAGCAGAAACATGACTCAAAGCGCATTTTCAAGAAAATGCGGATTCTCCCGGCAATACATATCACTCGTAGAAAACGGCAAAAGAATGCCATCGTTTGATTTTGCGTTAAATATGGCATATGTGTTTAAAATAAACGTCAAAGATTTTATGCTTTTGATTCTTGACAAAATTTTCTATTACGAAAGTCTTAAATGCGCATAACATTCATCACAAATCCGCATATCTGCAACCAAAGCTGTGACATATGTTTCACAAAACAAGTGCCGCTGGATTGGGAGAGAGAAATGGAAATGGATTTTGCCATTATTGAAAAAGTTGTGAACGCATTTTTGCCGCATGGTTTAACGGAAATAATTCCCAGCACAATTGGCGAGCCGTTTATGTATTCCCGCTTTGAAGATTTTCTGAAGCTAGCGAAAAAATGCAATCTGAAGGTAAACATAACCACGAACGGAACATTTCCAAACGGCGGAATTGAAAAATGGCTTCCTTTGCTTGAACCTGTTCTAAGCGACATAAAATTCAGCGCTATGCACGGAAGGGTACCGCAGAGCGTTTGGCAAGTGGCAAGTAGCAAGTGGCTAGTGAACAGCAGCATAACAATTCAAGCGACGCTTGGCGAAAGCGATAAATTAGATGATGTTCCGAAATGCGTAAAAAGAATAAAAATAAATAAACCATGGATTTTAAATTCTCAACTCTCAACTCTCAACTCTCAACTCTCAACTTGTCCCTTTCTCGGCAAAGAAGCTTGGGTTTGGGTGGACGGCACTTTTCAGGTTTGCCCTAATCCGGATGCTCGTTTTGGCATGCGCACGAAGTTTCCTTTTGGGGATTTCGGAAACTTTGCGCAGCAAGATCCGCTGGAAATTTGGAACGGAAAAAAATACAGGGAATTTTGCGAGAATTACAAAGACAATCCCATTTGCAGGGAATGCAGGATGAGGCAACCATACGTTGCATAGGAACGTTGTGGGGGTAAGCTGTTTTGTATATTCCAATTCTTATGAATAAAATCCTTCTCACCATTTTTTTCCTCGTTTTCGCAGTTTAACCATATTTTCAAAAAGAGTACCTTTTGCCCAATGAGAATTTAAATCAATTTCTTTTTTTATACCAAGCAGGCTACAGGCAAGCCCGGTATCGTAAAAATAAAGCTTTGGCGTTTTAACAAGCCGCTTAGAGAAATTTTTGAAATAAGGCTGCAGAAAAAAACTATAAAACTGGTTTCCAATATGAAAAACCAAGATTTTATGGTTTTTAAATCCACGCCTATATCTGCGGCTATGCTGTTGTAGTTTAGCAACTGCCCTATTCTCCCGGCAGCAAGCCGCATAAACTTTTGGAACAAAAATAAATTCGAAACATTTACAATCTGCCTCAAATCACGTTCGTGCCATAAGCTTTATTTGCTCTGTAATCTCTCTTTTTATCATAATTTTGAATATAGTTAATTCCCTTACAAACATGGAGTTTCATTCCAGATTTGTAAACAACCTCTCCAAAGCGTCTGCGCAGGCACTTGCGTAATTGCCAGGCTTTCCGCTTGCCTGCCAAGCGTAGCTTAGGCCGCTGGAACTGTTTAAAACATGAATGTTTCTTTTGAAGCCGCCATCGCGCAGCGCACGCATAACCTCTTTTGCGTCTCCGCCTTGGCCGCCCGGAACACCGGGAATGGAAACTCCCGGAATTAAAAACGGTATTTCCCTTTTTTGGCTTGAAATAAAATTCGCTATTTCCCTAAGCTCATGTACATTCGTCGCGCCAACAACAGCGCCAATTCCGCCATTGTCCCATTCAAGAATTTTTTGAGCCACATCCCTGTACGCTTTGTCTTGAAAATCTGCCGCTCCCTTGTTCGAAGTGCGAAGCAAAACATAAACTCCGTTTTCTTCCCTTAAAAAAGGCTTCACAGAATCGCCGCCCATCCAAGGGCTAACAGTCACGGCATTTGCGCCGTAAACATCAAAAGCCGCTTTTGAATACGCCTCGCTCGACTTCCCTATGTCTCCACGCTTTGCGTCTAAAATAACCGGCATTCCCTCTTTGCGATATGTCGCGATTATTTCTGCCAAAACCCACATTGCGTCTATGCTCACGCATTCGTAATATGCGCTATTGGGCTTGACCACTGCCGGAGCAATGTTTCGCCTTAAAAATTCTTCCAAAATATCAAAATAAAATTTGCGAATTTTGTCTTCCGGCGTGTCTGCCTCTGCCGGAATCAAAGAGAGAACCGGGTCTAGCCCAAAGCAAACAGGGTTTTCGCAAGCTTCTATGCGAGACTCTAAAAGGGAAGTGTAAGACATTGAGTTAATTTAGAAATTTCTATATTTACATTCCCCATGCCATTGATAATGCTTTTCTTGTTTCTTGCCGTGAGTGCGTCTTTTGCGGACCTTGCGGCGGAAGTTGAGGCTTTAAAAAAGATTAGGCTGGATAAAGCGAATCAATTGGAAAAAGCAGAAACTGCCCGCTGGCAAAATCGCTATATTCAAAATCAAGTTAACACTGAATATCAAAACGAAACCCGGCTTTTAGAAGGGCTGTACTCAAAATCTTCCGATAATATATCCCGCGCGGCAACGGAGCTGGGAGCTCTTCGCAATTTGGCTGCGGAACAAAAGGAAAAAGCAGATGCTGCGAAAAGCGGCTTGGACAACTTCTATTTGCTGGTAAAGCAAGCTGTGGATAAAAACGTAGAAGAAATCCAGCAAGATTTCCCGGCAAAAATGGAAGAGCGTTTGCTGAATTTCGCTAACAATCCTCCAACCATTGGAACTTTTTTCAACGATAGATTTTCCAGGCTTGCATTGACGGAGTCACAGGAACTCGCTATAAAAAGCTCTTACCGCCTGCGGCTTGGCACAGTGTTTTACGCAGATGCGGCTTGGGGGCAAAGCAACGATGTCCAGGCTGTTATGCGTACAGGCTCCTTGACCGGAAAAATTTTTGAATGGCGCTCATCTCTTTCAAAAGAACTTTCCGCAGACCTCAGGCGAACCGTTTATAATGCGCAGCAGGGTTTGGATTTTGCCTGGGTTCCTGTGGATGTTTTGCAAACAAAATCCCTTGTGACTGCAAGCGGCGCAGAGGAGCAAACCTTGCCGGAGAGATTTATAACGTGGTTTAAACTTGGCGGCATTGTTATGTATCCTTTGTCGTTGGTTGCGATTGCGGCGTTGCTTATAGCTTTTGAGCGGGCTTTTATGTTGTGGAGGCGAGGGCATATATCAAAAACATTCACAGGCAAACTAAAATCCTTGATAAAAAACAATCAAATTTCAGATGCGGAAGTTTTATGCAGAAAACAGAAAACCTGTTTGGGTAAAATTTTGGGAACTATTGTTGAAAATGCCTCGGAGGGAAGGGAGAGAGCGCAAAAGGCTCTGCAAGAGGTGTTGCTTGCGGAGCAGGCCGGGCTTGAAAAACGGATGGGCTTTTTGGCTGCGCTTGGCTCTATTGCGCCTTTGCTTGGGCTTTTGGGAACGGTCACCGCAATGATCACTTTATTCAATGTCATAACTCAAGCCGGCACAAACGATGCGAGAATTTTGGCCGGAGGCATATCAGAAGCTTTGATAACAACAGAAATGGGTTTGATAATCGCAATACCGGTTATGCTTTTTCACGGCAAACTGAGCGAGACACTGGATTTTGTAACAACGGAAATCAGGGTTCAGAGCTTGATTCTTTTGAATACGTTATGGAAGGAGTGATGCAGTATCCGTTTCCTTTTTTAGACAAAAAATGCCACTCGTTTCCTATAGCCAGCACAATATGCAACGGTCGCACTACTTTTAAATATTTATTCACCTGAGCCTCCAAGCTTTGCAAATTTGTTTTCCCAGCTTTGCACTCTGCCAAAAGCCAGGGTTCTCTTAAATCCGGGCTATTTGGATTTGCGACTATGACATCTAGCCGCCCTTTCTCGTTTGGGGCGAGCTGCGAAAGCGCAAATTCGGTTTTGATTAATGATTCCGGCACATTTAATTTTTCAATTAGCCAATTAACTAGGTTTTGCCTAACCTGTTCTTCCGGAGTTTCCGCAACATTTTTTTCTCTTGTTATGTCGTAGAGCATAGCGAAAATGTAGAAAATGTCACTTTTTTTTATTTTTTCCCTGCGAGAAGCGTCTAAGTATATAGAAACATATGAGGTTCTATATGAACAAATCCTTAAAAGCCTTCTTTGAGGGCTTGGACAGCTATCCCGCTCTCGCAGGAGCAGTCAGCGTTTTGCTTGCTCTTGGCGCGACTGTGCATTGGCAAATTGCGTTTTTGCTCTTGTTTTGGATTTACATTTTGAGTCCAATCTTGCGCAAAGTTTCGCTTATTGCTTGCGCTGCGATTCTAACATCTTTTTTCTGGCAAAGGGATAATTTCAGCTTTGCTGAAAACCCGCCTGTGAGCGGAGTTGGATATGTGGACGAGGTTTTGAACAGGGCAAACGGCTACGGAGTTATTTTGCAAACCGGCTTTGGGAAAACACGGCTGAATTATGCCGGAGAAAATGTTCCCATGCCCGGCGATAGCGTTTTTTGGAAAGCCAAGTGGTATCTTACTGCGCCGCCAACTGTTCCGGGAGCCTTCAATTCGCCGGAATGGATGCGCTCGGAAGGGCTTTGCGCAACAGGCAGCTTGGATAGCGTTCATGTTTTGAGCAGCAAATGGACTTTTCAAAAGATTTCGTTTTTGGCAAAGCAAAAGTTGCAACATAGGTTTTCGCAGTTCTATGCCCAGCCTGAAACCGCTCTGCTTATGGGGCTTTTGATAGGCGACCGCTCCGGAATTTCGGAGACTTTGCAGAATGATTTTAGAAAAACCGGGTTGGTGCATGTTTTGAGCATTTCTGGTTATCATATTGTTCTGCTTGCTGGGATGCTTACGCTGTTTTTAAGGTCTTTGAGGTTGCCGAAAAAGGTTGCGCAGATTTTATCCATAATCCTTATGTGCGTTTATGCGCCGATTACCGGAGGATCGGCGGCGGTGTGGAGGGCCGTGCTTATGTTCTGCGTTATTGAGTGCGGAGGGTTGCTGCAGAAAATGTCTAGCTCTGTGAATGCGCTGGGGGTTGCGCTGATTTTTATTTTGCTGTTTGAGCCGGAGCAGGCTTTCAACGCCGGATTTCAGCTTTCGGCTGCAGCTACGCTTGGGATTTTGCTGGGTCAGAGGATTGGGAGTGACCGCCACGAAGGGCGACCGCAAGGGTCGCCCTTGCGGCGGTTTTTTGCGGAGTCCAGTTTTGTTACGCTTTGTGCTACGCTTAGCACTTTGCCTTTGCTGGTTTTTCACTTTCAGGCTTTTTCGCCTATTTCTTGGCTTGGCAATTTGGTGGTGGTTCCGCTTGTGGGGCTTGGCATGCAGGCTGGCGTGCTGTCGCTTGGAGGCATTCATCCTTTTGTTTGCCAGACTTTTGCGGACTCTGCTACTTTGCTTTTGCGAGCCAGTTCCGTAGCTACCAGTTTTTTGGCGGAGAACCGCTATGCTTCTTCTACCATTGGGCCTTGGCCTTTGCCTGTGTTGTTTGCAAGTTCTGTTTTGATAGTTCTTTTGCCTTTTGTGAAGCGGGAAAATCCTTGGGGCAAAAGGATTGCGATTTTTTGCTTGCTGTTTTGCTCCTGTTTTTTTGTGGGTGCAGAGATTAAGAGGAATTTGTTTCCGAGCTGGAGCGCGATGTTTTTGGATGTTGGGCAAGGGGATTGCATTTTGCTGAAAAGCCCGGCTGGCCGTTTTTATTTGATAGACACAGGACCGCCTTTGAAAAAACGAAGTATGGCAAATGACAGGATTGTTCCTTATTTTCGCTCGCAGGGAATTTCAAAGATAGACGCTATGATAATAACTCATAACCATGCGGATCATAATGGCAATGAGGCTGCGATTTTGAAGGAGTTTCCTGTTCAGGAAGTTTGGAAAAGCCCTGTGTTGCGCAAGGGATTAGTTATAAAAGAGAAATTGCTTCTTTCCAAAAGCGAGTGGAGCATGACTGTTCTTTATCCTGATTCCGGCGTGGTTGAAAAAAATGAAAATAATAATTCCATTGCGCTTAAGGTTCAGGGGCTTGGCAAAACGCTTCTTTTGACAGGGGACTTGGAAAAGCTAGGCGAAATGAAATTGCTGTCGCAAGACATAAAAAGCGATGTTATTAAGCTTGGGCATCATGGCAGCAAAACTTCCAGCACAAGGGAATTTTTAGAGAGAGCCTCGCCAAGTTCTGCGATTATTTCCGTTGGAGCGAGGAATGTTTACAGGCATCCGAGCAAAGAAGTTCTGGAGAGGCTAGACAGCCTTGGCATTAAGCATTACGGAACTCATGAAAACGGAAGCATTATGGTTGAGTTTCGGGAAAATGGGTATTCAGTTGATGGGTATCAGGGAGACTTTAAAAGAATTTTGTAGATTATTATCATGGCAATTGTTAGGTACATATACATTTTAATTCTGCTTTCGGCGTTGCCTGCTTTTGCCCATGCTCCGGTTTCTACTCCGGCTCCTACTCCGTATCTTCCAAACGCCAGAATTGAGAAAGGCACAATGCCGCTTATAATGGAAAGGGCGGATTCGCTTGCGGCAATGAGAAAGGCCGGATATTTGTTTTTGCAGGGAAATGTAAAATTCAAACACGATTCGATTAATTTCAGAACTGAACGGGCGCACTGGAACAGAAATTCAGACGCGGTTTACAGCGAAGGCGGTTTTGATTTTCGCTACCCAAGAGGGAGCATAATGGCAGACAGGGGAAACTACACAAGAAAAAACAGCATGGCGATAGCAGAAGGAAATGCCGTGGCGCGCGACTCCGTAGGCAAAGGCGCATTCTTCGGCGAAAGAATAATTTACAATCGTGGCATGGATTTTTTGGAAATTCCGCTTAAACCGCTTGCGCATTATTACTTTGTGGAAAAAGGAGTGCTTGATACTTTGGCCATTCGTTCCAAAGTAATGACTTATGACCAACGTGCGCAAATAGCAGTAGCCGCAGACTCGGTTGTAATTACAAGAAAAGATGTTATAATCACCGGAGATACCGGCGTTTACAATCAAAGGGAAGGCTTTTTGTCCCTGAAAGGAAATCCAAAGTGCATTATGAGCGATTACACTGTTACCGGAGATTCCATGTTTGTAAAATTGCAGAACAACGAGGTGGAGTCGGTTTTGGTTATTAAAAATGCGCATGGCATGCAACAGACAGCGGCCGTGAGGGGAAAACCGGCTCAACATTCGGAAGTTTTTGGAGATACTCTTTTTTTAGCGGTAAGAAACAACAAAGCCCAAAGCCTTTATGTGAACATAGACGCAAAAGGATTTTTTTATGAAGATGACTTGCCAGATCATGTAAATAAAATGAGCGGCAACAGGCTGGATATTTCTTTTAATGCAGGACAAATGAAGCTTGCGGAGGTAAAGGGCAACGCAAGCAGTTTGGTATTCAATGTAACTCCGGCGAGGAAAGTTGACGGAAAAAATGAATCGAGCGGAGAATCCATTTTCATTTCATTTGATGCTTCTCAGGTGAGCAAAATCAAGGTAAAGGGAAACTTGGCCTCCGGCATTTACTACGATATGAGCAAAGCGAATAAGGAAAAGGAAGAGTGATTAGTATTCTGCGGAGTCTTTTCCAAGCAAGAAACGAGGAAAATGGCCGTTAATAAACAGACCACGGAAAGCATCATTTGGAAACCCGTTGCCTTTCTAAAATTTTTTCCAAAGACGTCAAATCATCCAAATCTCTGTGCCTGCCGCTGGCTCTTTTATTCGTTATTAAATCCTGCAAAGAAATTGTAGGTATATTTAACTCTTCTATTTTCATCATTTTTGCATTCTGAATTGCCTCTTCAAATTTCACTCCAGTAACCCTGGTTAAAACATCTATACGAACCGGAGCAACACCTATTTGAAAAACAGTTCCTTCTTTTTCAAAATCCTGCGCAGAAATATCTTGCATTGGAGCTCCAAACTTCGCAAGAGATTTAATAACAAGCGGTGCATTTTCTGCATTTGCATAGACCCACAGGTCCAAGTCTTTAGTTGGTCTGGGATGCCCATGCAAACCAACAGCATAGCCTCCTATCAATAGAAATTTAACATTCTCTTTTATAAATATGTTTATTATATCTTTATAATCCGGCTCCAGTACCATATCAACAGTCTTCTTTGTTTTTTTCTTCATAATTAGTTTGCCATAAAAGATTTTTTCGCAACGTTTTTCTGTAAAGGCTGCTCAATATTATATTTTCCACCGCTTAACCGCATTGCCAACCTTCTAGATGCATAGATTTCCCTACACAAATCCTCTGGAGTGCCATCTACAATCCACAAATTACTCTCCTTATATTCAGGAGAATCATCGGTCATCTTCCTAACAACCATTTTGTTCATAATGTAAAATATAGAAATCTCGCTACCTCTCCCGCTTTGGAAGAAGCACCCAAATAACTACCGGCGCACCCATTAAGCTTGCAACCGCATTGAGCGGAAGCGGCGGCATTCCAAACACGCCTTGCGACAACAAGCCTGCTACAAGAGCAAGCAATGCTCCTGTCAAAAGAGAAGCGGGAATCAACACTCTCTGATTATCGTTGTTGAAAAAACCTCGTGCCAAATGAGGCGTTGCCATTCCTATAAAACCTATCGGACCGCAGAACGCCGTTGCGGCAGCAGCAAGCACCGCAGCAGCGAAAAGAGACAGCATGCGCTTTTGCTTCACATTTATTCCAAGGCTCTTTGCGCCGTCTTCGCCAAGCGCAATGGCATTCAAATATTTAATGCAATAAACCGCCAAAATCAAACCTGCCAAAGCACAAAACGCAAAATAGGGCAACTCCTCCCAGCGCAACCTGCCAAAAGAACCAAAACCCCAAGACACAAAACCCCGCAAAGCATCAGCGTTTGTGCTGTGCATTAAAATAGACACAACAGCGTCGGCAAAATACGCCGCCATTAAACCCAGCACCAAAAGGCCTGCGTTGCTCGGAATGAATTTTGAAAAAAACGCTATGAACACAAGAATAGCCATCGCGCCCAAAGCCGCCGCAGACAGCAAGCCCAAAGAGCCAAGGCCAAAACCAGCAAGCAAAAAAAGCGCAACGCCAAGCGACGCTCCGGAACTTATGCCAAGCACAAAAGGCCCCGCAAGCGGATTGCGAAAAATGCTTTGCAGCAAAAGACCGCTGAGCGAAAGCGAAGCCCCCGCAAGAACAGCAGCCATCGCTCTTGGCAAACGAAAATCCCAAACAATGCGCCACTCAGCAGTGCCGGCATCCGCCGAACCTGCGCAAAATAAAATATTCAAAACATCAAAAAAAGAAATTTCCGCTGAACCCTGAAACAGAGTCAGCGAAAAAACTGAAATTAAAAGAACTATTAATATTGAAAATCTAACCACTAGCTACTTTTAGCACTCTTAGCTATTTCCACAACTTTTGCGAAAGCGGCTGGGTCTGAAATTGCCAAGTCTGCCAGAATCTTGCGGTTCAGGTTTATTTTGGCAACATCAAGCAAATGGATAAACTCGCTGTAATTCATGCCATGTTCGCGAACTGCTGCGTTCAAGCGCTGAATCCACAAAGAGCGGAAATCGCCTTTTTTATCGCGGCGATGCTCGTATGCGTATTGACCGGCATGGTTTGCAGCATCTGTGGCAAGGCGCAAATTGCTTTTGCGGCGGCCATAATAGCCTTTTACAGATTTCATTATTTTTTTGCGGCGTTCACGGCTCGGAACTCTTGTTTTTGCTCTAGACATGCTTGCTCCTTAAGCCTTTACCAGCATACGTTTAACGTGAAACAGTTCGGTTTCTCTCATCATTCCATTCTGGCGCAAATTGCGTTTGCGCTTGGTGGTTTTCTTTGTGAGAATGTGGCGAGCGCCGGAGTGCTTGTATTTAACACTGCCGGAACCTGTGACTCGGAAGCGTTTTTTCGCTCCGCTATGGGTCTTCATCTTAGGCATTTTGTCCTCTCTGGGAATTGGGGCTAGCCCCGTTGTTTAAAGCCTCACCTGCTGCCTTATCAAGCTTCTCCTCATGGAGCGTGCTTTGCTCGGTTTCGTGCTTTTGCGTTTCCTTTTTCTTTATGCCGCCCTTGCGGGGGCTAACTGAAATGGCGAAACACTTTTCCACTTTCAATTCCTCTATGTCTCCATAAGGAGCCAAGTCTTCTTTGGCTTGGTCTATAAGGCGGTGCCCGAATTCCATTCTGGAAATCTCCCTGCCCTTAAACTGAACCACTACTTTTACTTTGAAACCTTTTGCCAAAAACTCCTGAGCCTGCACCATGCGGTAGCGGTAGTCATTGGTGGCGGTTTGAAAGTGCATTTTTATTTCTTTAATCTGCCCGGTTGACTGCTGGTGGGCTTTTGCGGCTTTCTGCTTTTTTGTCTGTTCAAAGCGGAATTTGCCGTAGTCTATTATTCTGCAAACCGGGGGGGTTGCGTTTGGAGAAACTTCTACCAAGTCAAGCTCTGCATCTTTTGCCATTTGCAAAGCTCTTTGAATGTCCACAACCCCAACTTGAGCACCTCTGGGGTCTATTAGACGAACTTGTGAAACTTTAATTTCTTGGTTAATGCGAATTCCGTCTTTGGGACGGTTCGGCTGTGGGCGACCTCTGGGTGGAAGCAAGCTAATAGACTCCTAAATTAAACATGATATTTAGACTCCTAAATTGAACATGAAATTGAACATAGTTACAAATATAGAAAATTTTCAGGAAATTTCAAGGGTTTAGTCATTGTAATTCTTTTTCCCGTTTCTGAAAGTTGTTCAGCATGGTCCAGGAGAGCTTTAACCCTACAAACACCTTGTCTGCGTTTACGTCTCCTCTGGAAGCCACAGAAATGTCAGTGCCATCCCAGTCATAGAAGCGAACAACCTTGTATCCGCCGTATAAGCCCAAGGACAACTGGCTCCACTGCAAGCGAAGCTCCAGCTCCAAATTCAATATTGGCCCAAAAGAGCTTAAAAGCTCGGAATCATAGTTTTCGCGAATATTCATCAATTCAACGCCAGGGCCCATAGATGGGATCAAATTGAAGAAAGAATTTTGAGGGAACAGCTTGTAGCCCCACATCCATGTAATACCGTAGCTAAACCATTCAGAAGTGCCTCTTGTGGGGGTTATAGGCATAAAATCAACATCAAACCAAGTGCGCAGCTTAAGGTATTCTGCGCCTATTTCCACGTGTCCGGCCGGATAATTTTTGGCGTAGCTTTTTCCCGTGTAAGTGTTTATAAGTTTAACTCCATCGGATTTCATGCTGCGAAAATCGCCTTTAAGAGATAGGAATCCACGCACCAAATCGCGGTCATAAATGCCATCAACGGCGAAAGAGGCGGGGGCTAAAAAGGCAACAACCAGTGCCATAGACAAGATTTTATGAAAAATACGCATAAGGTTAATATAGAAAATCAATGTTTCCTAGTACCTCACATCCATTTCTGCTATTGGCAGATTTTCGCCTTTTTTCTGCGCATTTTGCAATTTTTGCGCTTTTTCCGGGCTGTACCACCAATAAACCGGAATGGCTTCTTCGCGGTTAAACTTGCCGTAAAGCGATTTTGGATAGCCAAAACGGTTCCAATGCAGAATTTTGTTGTTGTCTGACTGCCAAAGAAGGATGTTTGGGACTATTTCGGTCAGGCGGGTGTCCAGTTTTTTCAAAATTTCATTTCGAGCATCGAGATTGTACTCGGTTTTTTGAGCCTCTATCAGGCTGTCTATCACAGGGTCTTGCACGCCTGCAATGTTATTTGTGCCCTTTTCATTCGCAGTCTTGGAGTGCCAGCTCGCTTCCGGATCGCTCAAACGGCCGGCTCCCCAGTTCATCCAGCACAAATCAAAATTGGCATCGTCTATGCGCTGGCGAAAAGTTGATTGTGACACAAGGTCTATTTTTGAATCTATGCCCACAGCTTTAAGATCTTGCTGGAATTGGGTTATTTGGGGAACCACTTCGCCGTGAATTATGAAAGTTATCTCAAAAGGATTTGCGTTTGAATCAACGAGTTTGCCCTGCTTGTTCACCGAATATCCGGCATCTTCAAGCAACTTGCGGGCGGAGTCCTGCGCAAAGAGATAAAGCGGCGCGTTTGGATTTTGATGCCTCTCCCAGAGGCTTGGGTAGTAGGTATTGAGCAAAAAATATTGATTGTGCATGTATTTTTCGTTCATAAGCTCTCGGTTCATTAAAAATGAAAGAGCTTTGCGAACGCGAACGTCTTTGAATTTGTCTCTGCGCAAGTTGAGCGAAAAGCCTTGGAAGCCTTTTGGCTCTTCATTGAAAACCCTGTTCTTTTGCACATAGCCCTTTTCCACAGCGGGAAAATTGGTTTGGTTTATCCATATTGCGGCAGTATAAAGAGGATAAGCGCCAAAATCGCCTTTTTTAAGGGCTTCCAGAGCTTTAACTCTATCTTCCATAAAGCGATAAATTATTTTATTGAAATTGTATTTGCCTGCGTTGTAATTCTTTTGCCTGCCCCACCAGCCATCACGGCGCGCAAGTTCCAGATTGCGGTCTATTTTCATGTGCTTTATTTCGTAAGGCCCGCTCACAACCGGGAATTCAAAGCGAATCTTGTTAAAATCGATGTTTTCCCAAGCGTGCTTTGGAAAAGCAACCATTCCTGCAACCTCCCAAAAATTATTCCAGTGGGAATCTTTGGCTTTTACCGTAAAGTGCAAGGAATCCAGCACCTCCGGCCTTTCAAGGCGAGAAAGCCCCACCTTGAAGATAGGAGTCAAATTTTTCAGATCCATTATAACATCGTAATAGAATTGCACATCGTAGGCCGTTACAGGCTTCCCGTCGCTCCACCTTGCCCTGCCGTCTATTTCAAAAGAATAACTCATGCCGTCCGGGGAAACTTCCCATGAGCTTGCCAAAACGCCAACTGCTCTGTTCTCCGTTGAATGAAGCTCTGCGAGAGGCTCAAACAGCATGGACATTATGGATACGGAAAAAGAATTATAGTCTTGCCACATATTCAGAGAATACGGCGTAGCTCCACCCCAAAGGCTTATTTCCCCGCATGGAAGCGCCTCGCTTGACATTGCAATCGGGTCAAATTCGCCGGTTGCGTTTTCGTAAACGGGCGGAGCTTCCGGGCAAAGCGCAATGTTTTTTGTTTGCGTTTGTTTTTCGCAAGAAATGAATAAAAGCGCGATTAAGAGAAATGAGACTGATTTTGGCATTGATGAAAGTTAGAAATTTTCTGTAGCCATATTTAGCAAAATATAATTCGTTTGAATGCGAAGCCGATTTTCTATCTTACTAAAGTGTCCACAGAAAAAGTTCAAGCTTCGTTGCCTAGAGGCATGTCATTCTTTGACCAAGTAATTGAAGATATAGAGGAATATTCCATATATGCAGAACCAGCTTTTGATAGATGAAATGACTGAACGGCTTAAAGAATTAAAGCCGTATAAGGTTATTTTGTTTGGGTCTTACGCCAAAGGCACTGCGACAAAAGACAGCGATTTGGATGTGTTGGTGATTCTGGATTCTGATGAGTTTGCGAAAACTTTTGACGAAAGAACAAAGCGATGGGATATGATATATCCGGTTGTTTTAGAAACAAATCGCAAAATTGCATTGGATGTGATAACATATTCAAAGGCGGAATATGAGTATCTTTTAAAGGACAGAGATTTTTTTGTGAGAGAAATTGCGGATACTGGAAAAGTGTTGTATGAAAGAAAAAACTAAAATTCACAGCAAACTATTGAAAAATATTTCAAAGCGTATTTAACGGAGTTTGATTTTGCTTTTCCTAAAATTCATGATTTGCTTAAACTGTATGATTTTATAAAAACAATAAAAGACTGGAATATAGACGAAAAAATGTTATTTGATATTAATAGGATATATTCGGAGTCCCGTTATCCTAGCAATATTGGTTTATTAGACGGTCAGTTGCCAAGCATAGAAAAGGCAAAAGAAATTTTAGAATTTGCTCAAAAAATAGAAGGAGTTTTTAAGAACATGATAATGCCTATAACAGCAAAAGAGGCTAGTGAGACTGAAGAAACCGTTTAAAATCAGCTCAAAAATGCCTGTTTTAGCAATTTTCGCAGAAAAAAAAGTACTCTTTTGCGAAAAAAAATGTATATTTGCATTATGTTTAGGAGCCAATACATGGCGGTGTATGGTTATTTTGGGATTCGGCGCAAGCCTCCCCCGGAAGGTCTTTTTGCATTGCGGCGACCGATGTTAGTTGAGAGAGAAAAATTTAGGATAGGGAGTTATAATAAAAGCAGGGGAGCGCAAGCTCCTTTTTTATTGTCTGAACCAGAATTCATGTCCCATGCCCCAAGCACCACGCTAGGCATTGCCTATAGTACAAACGGAACGGAACGTATAAAGATAAGATAGAAAATTCAGAAAATTGCCTGAACCTCAATTTTCAATTCATGTCCCATGTCCCAGCAAACGTAGCTTTGCCACCAAGCTTGTCCCATTTCCCTACATCGAAATTAGCACTTCACAAAGGAGTTTCCTATGAACATCCATAAGTTCATTTCCAAAAACATTTCCATCCTGTTTGTCCTTTTAATCGGTGTTCAGACGGCTTTTGCGCAGACAGCGTGGTATGGGACGGCGGATAGTGCTTGGTATACGAGTGATAGGCTTGCTGTTAGCTATACTATTTATACTGCGGAGGAGTTGGCGGGGTTGGCTGAGCTTGTGAATGGCGGTACTACGTTCCGGAATAAAACCATAACACTTGGAGCTAATATTGTTTTGAATGATACTAATGCGCAAGGCGGGTGGATGAGTTGGAACAGCGGCACTACCAGTTTGCGGCAGTGGACTCCGATAGGAAATTCTACAAACAATTTCAAAGGTAACTTTAACGGCAATGGCAAAGTTGTTATGGGTCTTTACATAAGCAACAACTTGGATTATCAAGGCTTGTTTGGTGTTGCGTATGAAGGGAGTATTAGTAATCTTGGGTTGGCATGTTTGTATGTGAAAGGAGGAAGGCATGTTGGCGGCGTTAGTGGTCTGAATGCGATGCCTACGCTTTCGTGTACAGGTTTAGCTGGTACAGCTTTGGTAGGTACTGCCATCAATACTCCTACAGTGACTTGCAGCATTGGCTCGTTTGCAAATTCAGGTTGGACAAACGCACCTTCTTGGAGTAATCTTTCGGTAGGGGTATACAGTGTAACTGTGACAGGAACTTGCGATGGTATCATAGGTTTGACTGCCAGTTGTGGTACCTTGACTGTTTGTACAAATTGCTTGATTGACAGTCGTGACAATAAGACCTACAAAACCGTTGTCATTGGCACCCAAACATGGATGGCTGAGAATTTGAATTACAACGCAAGTGGCAGCAAGTGTTATGATAACGCAGATTCTAACTGTGTCAAGTACGGTCGTTTGTACAATTGGGCTACTGCAATGTATATAGACACAACATATAATAGTAGCATTTACACAGCCTCGGCTAAGCACAAAGGCGTTTGCCCTACTGGCTGGCATATTCCTAGCAATGCTGAGTGGACAGTATTGACGAACTACACGAACTACGTAATGCCTACTGAACGAACCTGACATTTTTTGGGTTATATATAAAGTCTATTGCATTTTCTATCCAAATCATCAGTTCATAAGAGAGCGTGCGAAAAAATCGCACGATGTGTGCGATG
>Ga0181987_12183_pt1 | contig 34755 bp, 30 predicted proteins | sample TergutCo191P1_FD_120224 | JGI IMG/M metagenome (GOLD analysis project Ga0181987, IMG submission 120224)
GCCGGAGCACGAAGTTGTGAATGCCAAGGCAAGCACTATGCTTGCCGCCACGAAAATAGATTTTGACCTATTCATTGCTGTTTCTCCAATGTAAACTGTATACGGAAAACGAACGTTTTTCGTATACAACTTTTTTTGAAAAAAGCCTGCCAAGAAATGCTATAGCAAAAAACGGGAACGGCTAAATTTGCTCATTTTCGCCGAAAGATAAGAAAAGCTGAATAAAAAATAAATTTTTCTGAAAAGTTTTTGTATATTGAATGCTGTATACGAAAAACGTTCCTTTTTTGTAGACAATGGCGCAATTGTCTGAATCAGACAAAAGAAATCTTTTCCAACATCAAAAGAGCTTCTTTTGTCTCCTGCACATCGTGCACTCGCAAAATCCCAACGCCCTTTTGAGCGGCTATTACGCCGGACACAATGCTTGGTATAAGGCGATTGCTGTTTTCCAGCCCGGGTATTCTCGAAATATAGCTCTTTCTGCTTACTCCAAGCACCACAGGAAATTTTGTTTGGCAAAGCTCGTCTATGTTTGCTATAAGCGCAAGGTTTTCTTCCTGCGTTTTGCCAAAGCCAATGCCTGGGTCTATGAATATGTTTTTGCCGCCGTGCTTTGAAAGCAGCTCGGCACGGCGCAGCAAATAGCTTTTCACGTTTTGCTCGGAAGCGTATTTTTGCGTGTGTTGCAAAATTGCGCTTGAATCCGTGTCTATTATTGCTTTGAGCATTTTAGAATCGTGCTCCATTGCGGAAATATCGTTTATTATGTTTGCGCCGGCACGCACCGCTTTTAATGCAACAGATGCTTTTGTTGTGTCTATGGAAATTTGAAAGTTTTTTTTGTTTTGCTCAAGCTTAAGCATTTCTATAACGGGAATAACGCGTGCAAGCTCTTCTTCTTCCGAAACAGGAGCAAAACCGGGCCTTGTGCTTTCTCCGCCAATGTCTAAAATGTCTGCGCCGTCGTTTAGGAGTTTCAAAGCGTGTTCAAAAGCGGCGTGCGGCTCACAATGCTTGCCACCATCAAAAAAACTGTCAGGTGTGCAATTAATTATGCCCATTATTTTAGGCAGAAAGCGCAAAAGCCTATCCGTAAAAAGTTCTTTTGTCCGGGGTTTTCAAATAATTTTTGATAACGCCAACATTATGGTGGAATTCGGCAGATTCTTTGCGCAACGAATTCAAATGCATCTCAATTATTTTTCTTATGGTTGTATTTTGCTTTACAAACATTGGTGACATATCTTGAACGCTGCGTATTTTTTCGGTTAAAAATGCTTTTTCCGCAACGCTTGCCGTTGAATCGCTTTCTATTTCGTTAAAACGGCCACCTATATTATTCAGCTCCTGAATGGCGGCTCTGGTTGCACGGCCTCTGAACTCAGTAAACTGCGCTAGCTCTTCTGCATAAACATCCATGCCTGTATCTATGGGAGAGAGTTCTTTTATTTTGTCTCCGAAATCAAGAACCTTCTTGCACAGCAGCATTGCCGCATCTATTTTTGATGATAATTTTTTTATATCTTCACGCATAACTTTACCCAACCATGCTCACATAACTGCGTTGATGTCCAACATTTAAATTATTGTTTGCAAAATTACGATCCTGACGAACTTCGCCGAGAGCTTTTTGCCAAGATTCTCTTAGCTGGCTCATCATCTCTTGAACTTCAGTGAAATTTTTTGCAATATTTTTCGTATTTCCTTCATGAATGTGATAGCTGTAAAAATCGTAGAGCCTCCAAAGATTTTTTGCAATATCACCGCCTTTCTCCATATCAAGGGAAGACATAAGCTCGCTAATTCCGGCTTGCACCTTGTGGCAGGCTTCTGCTTTGCGGGCAAAGCGTTTTGCTTCCAAAGCTTCTTTTGCGATTCCGCACCATTTTATGCAATGGTCGTAAATCATAATCACAAGCTGGCCACGGTCAGCTGTTTCAACTGAGGCTTGGCGATATTGTCCGAGTCCCGGACGTGCGTAAGTTGCGTTTTGCATTTTGTTACCCCCTATTTTTTGTTGTTATAGGAATATAGATTACTGAGAGCAGACGTCATATTGGCGGCTTGGCTTTGTAAGTTGCCCATGCTTCTTTCTAGGGCAACAAACTGGCTTGAGATTCTCGAATTATATCTATCTACTCTAACTTGCAAATCATCGACTCTCTTTTGAAGAGAATCTATTCTTTCTTGATAGGTTTTTTCAGAAGCTTTGTAATAGCCCTCTATTACCTTTCCTTCGCTATTTACCGTGGCGGTTTTTGCCATTTCCACAAAATTTGAAATTTGGCTTGCTATGCCGCGCACAAATGTTACATTTGCAATGCTGCCCGGGTCGCCGGCTTTTTTATCGGTTGGAACTTCAAAAGAAATTCCGTTATCCAAGGTTATTATGTTGGCTACAAATCTGGAATTCAATTTTGTTCCGTTTTGCCATACTTCTCCTGTAACAGAATTAACTTGATATGTGCCTGTTTGGGAATACTTGGTGAAATTACCAACGGTGAAACCCGGCTCGTTGCTAAAGCTGCTTGCGGAGAAAAGTCTGCGCACGCCGTCAAAATCGGTTTTCATTGCCTCAATAAGCTTTTCTTTATCAACGCTTATTGAACCGTCTCTTTCCGTAAGTATGCCAACACGTGAAGCAGAGGAATACTGTGTTGAGTAGCCTGCATCTTTGTTGACTCCGGAAAGTTCGTTTATCATGCCGGTCATCATTTGTTTTAATTTTTCTTTCAAAGAATTAATGGCGGCATCTCCGGTGAATGCGCTAACTTCGCGCGAACTGCCTTTTATGCCGGTTACCGGGTCTTCTTTTTGCACTATAGATACTTTTTGATTTTCGGCTATGAACTTTAGCAAATCGTTGAATTCTTCCATGAATTCGCTTATTTTGGTTGCCAAGCCGTCAAAGTCCTGGTTGAGCGTAACGGTTACGACTTGGCTTGGGTCTGCTTTTTTGAGCGTGAATGTTGTGCCTTGAATGATTTTATCATCATCGTTGCTTTTCGATGTAGCCGCTACTCCGTCTATTTTGTAAAAAGCATTTTTGCCTTCGTTTATTTCATTTGCAAAAACATTAGTTCTGCCAAGAATACCGAGATCTTTTTTAATAGTTCCAGCAGTAGGTTCTGTTACTTGTTCTGTGTCTACAACTACTTGGTCTAGCGCCGGTGGTAATGGTGGTGGTGGCGGTGGCGGCGGTGGTGGAGGAACCGGCTCACCGTTAGGAAAACTATCGGGATCAAGATCAAAATCTGCTTTATCTTGTAGATATTGTTGATAATCAGGAGTATCAATATAATCTTGATACTCATTATCGAGGTAATCTTGATACTCATTATCAAGGTAATTTTGATGCTCAACAAGGTAAGCTTTATACTCATCACTATCAAGGTATCTAGGATCGGAGGAATCCGTAGCATAAATATTTTTATCTACTTCTCCAAAAGCTCCCATTTGAATTTTAAAAGCACCGGTGTTGGTATTGCCTTCCAAAACTATTTCGCCGGATGAATTCAGCGATGCTTTAACACCAGATGTTGTTAATTTCGTGTTTAATTCTGTTAAAATTTGACCCATGGTTTTGGGCTTGCTCTTATCATTGTCTTCAAACAAATCAACGGTTATCCAATTAGCCTTTCCTGAGCCATCAGGCACTGAAATGCCAAATTTATCGTCTTTTTCAAAAGTGTTTTTATTTAAAACAGTGGCTATTTTATCAATAGTATCACTTGCGGTTATTGCAAAACCGCTGTCTTTGTTTAGCAGAGCAGTGCCCGAAACAACTTTTCCCTTAGTTGTATCGGAATCCAAAAGACCAAGCTTCTCGTATAAAATGTTGCTGCCGCCGTCTTCTCTTAAGTAGAAGCTTTGGGTGCCGGTATCAACTGCTGTTAAAACAAGCCTGTATTCGCCGTTGTCTGCCATAATGCTTGCTTTAACGCCTGCGCCTTCCGCAGCATTTATTTTGTTTGCAATATCCCTTAAAGTATCTGAGCTGTCAATTTTTATTTCAAAATCTTGTTGCGTAGGGTTGGTTTTTTTGGTTGCCACATCGGGAGAAATATATATTTTGCCGCTTGCGCCTACAGGTTGATTCATAGCCGCAAAAGATTTTGAAGCAACTTTTTGAGTGGAAGCCAACTGATTTACAACCAGTTCATAACGGCCTGCCGCTGCGCCTTCTCCGCCGGATACGGTTGCATTATCTTCGTGGGTTGATTTTGAAGAGAACAGATTAAAATTTTTGGGCAAATTCAAGCCGTTAGCCTTTATGGACAGGTTGCTGAGTTTGGACTGAAGTTCTTTGAACTTATCCAGAGTGCCCTGAGCAGCTTCTTTCTTTTTTGCTTCACGTGTGACCTTAGCCTGCTCAAGAGCTACGAGCTGCGAGACGATACTGTTGGTGTCTAACCCGGAGGCTAATCCACCTACTGACATTGTTGCCATAAGAGAACCTCAGTTTACGTTTTAAATCTACATTTTATATCGGCATTACCAATATAATACTTTAGTAATAAATTTAATATGCAAAATTTGTGCCATATATCACAGATTCCAACACCAATCCTTGCGGCGGAGCCCAAGTTCTCTCGCCTTTAAACTCATTTTTAAATATTTTTTCCACAGTTCCGCTCTCGTAACGGCCTCTCCCTACATCAAAAAGCAGGCCTACCATTGAGCGAACTTGCCTGTGCAAAAAACGGTTTCCACGTATATGCCAGCGCAAATATGAGCCAACTTTTTCCAATTGAAACTCAATTATTGTGCAATAGGTGCTTTTTCCATCGTTTCTAGGTATTGAAAATGGGTTAAAATCGTGCCTGCCCAGGAAGCTCTTGGCTTCTCTTTCCATAAGTTCTGCGTTTAGTTTGCAGCTGCATGGCCAAACCTGTTCTTTCCCAAGAACTATCGGCTCCGTGCACATTGTGTAGGTGTAATATCGCTCTGTTGCGTTGTAGCGTGCGTGGAAGTCATCTGGGCATGGTTCAAGGTTTTTTATGCACACATCCTTGTCGCTAATGGCGTTTATTGAGCGCTCCACAGCCCTACAGTTCAGGCTTTCGGGGAAATCGAAGTGCGCAACTTGGCCTCTGGAATGAACCCCGGCATCTGTTCTGCCGGAGCCTACAATGCAAATTTTTTGCCTAAGAGCTATGAAAAACGCCTTTTCCAGCTCAGTTTGCACTGTTTTTGCACAAATAATACCATTTTTTAACTGTTCTTGCCAGCCGGAAAATGAAAAACCATTATATTCACAAACAAATTTGTAACGCATTTACAAAAAAAAATATATTTTTAAATTTGGTATTTTTCTATATTGGGGGACAGGGTATGAAGTACAGTTTTCAGTTAAGCCGTCGTGCAAAGAGCGGCGGGGATGATTTTTTATCGACATCCGACCAGGATGACGAACTCGACGAGTTTGACGATATCGTTGAGGAAGAGGAGGACCTTGTTGAAGAGGAAGAAGGTCTTGATGAAGAGCTTAACTTTGACAAGCCTCATTTTAGACGATTAGGCTTGGACTATGAAGAAGAGGATGATGAGTGAATTTTTTTAAAACAGGGACGCTTTCCGTAGTTGCGACATTGTTGTTTGCATGCTCGGTAAGCCAGCCAAAGGTGGAAACGGTTGCTGTTCAAGAGCAGTTGCCATTGGATTTAGTTCCCAAAATCAAGCTGGAAGAGCCTAAAGGAGCTGCCGGCAAGGTTTCCTGGGGCGAGTACAACTCTGCTATGCAGGCTCTGGAATCAAATGACAAAATAGCTGCCATCTATTATTTCGACCGGGCTTTGAACGAAGTCTATTCTGAACAGCAAATGGATTCTTTGAAGCTACCGGAAGATTCCGAATATTTTGCGTTAATGCCACAACACATTCTTTTTACTCTGGAGAGCTTGTACCCCAGGCTCTCGACTCAAGCAGAAGCAGATCAATCTTTTTTAATGCAAAACGATTTTGAAGACTTTGAAGAGATTGTAGGAATCGCAAAAGAGTCGGATTCTTTCGAGGAAACTCCGTTAGACAGCGCAGAAAAAATAGCTATTGAAAATTTTTTAGACACAATGGATTTGTCAAGATTTTCGTTGCCTATGGTTATAAACGAGCGTGTGATGCAGGAAATTCATTATTTAACCGTGAATGCCCGGACTTTTACCGAAGGCTCTCTTTCTCGCAAAACAATACTGGACAGCATGATTTACGCAAAACTTCAAGAACGCGACATGCCTGCCGATTTGATTTATTTAGCATTTGTGGAAAGCGGTTTTAAACTCCAGGCTTACAGCAGAGCTAAGGCAGCCGGTGTGTGGCAGTTTATTCCGGGAACCGGCAAACGATACGGCTTGCCGCTTGATTTTTGGGTGGATATGCGCCGCCATCCCGAAACCGCAACCGATGCAGCTTTGAGCTATTTGTCCGATTTATATGCCGAATTTGGCGATTGGTATTTGGCAATGGCGGCCTATAACTGCGGAGAAGGCAGAATTCGCAGGCTTGTGAAAGAGGCTCTCGCTGCAGACCCCTCGTTAAAAAAAGTTTCTTATTGGAATTTGAAATTACCTCGTGAAACAATGCACTATGTGCCGAGAATTTTGGCTGCAACCGTTATAGGGCATTTCCCTGATCAATATTCATTTACCGTGCAAAAACAAACACGTGTTTTATCCGACACTGTTACCATTAAAGACTGCGTTCCGCTAGATAAAGTGAGTTCAGCTGTTGGCGCAAGTGTTAACGTAGTGCGCGATTTAAACCCAGAGTTGGTGCGCTGGTGCACACCGCCAAACGCAAAGAGCCACGTCTTAAAGATTCCGGCAGGCTCCAGAGAAAAATTTTTAGCAGCTTATGAAAAAATGGATAAAACGCAACTAGTGCGCTGGCATCAATACAGAGTGCAAAAAGGTGATAATCTCGGACACATAGCCCGGCAGTTCGGCGTAAAGGTTGCAGACGTTCAAGCTGCGAATAATTTAAAGAATTCAAGGTTAAGCGTTGGGCAAGTGTTGGTTATTCCAATGCAAGTCGGAACAAAGCAAGCTGTAACAAGCACTCAAAAAAAACAATCTGCTGCAGCTCCGGCATCTCCGGCTTCTTCATCCATTGATGTTAATCCAACACGTTCTTATGCCGTTCGCAAAGGCGATAATTTGAGTTCCATTTCCAGAAGGTTCGGAGTGTCTTCTCAAAACTTAATGGACTGGAACAATTTGCAAAGCAATAAGGTTATGATAGGTCAAAAGCTTTTCATACAAGACCCTGAGCAGAAAAAAAATAAAAGCGTTCAAACTCACGCAAAATCCACGGAATATGTCGGTAGCGGCAGCTACGAAGTGAAATTCGGCGATAACTTGTGGGATATAGCCAAAAGCCACAGCGTAACCGTTCAGCAACTGTTAGAGTGGAACCCGGGCTTAGACAAAAAGATTTATCCGGGAATGAAAATCAAGGTCGGTGAGTAAACCAAGAATTTATATCTTCGCCTTCCGGCAAAAGACCAAATGAATGAGTTTCCAGCCCTGCCGCTTGCAGCAGGCCGGAAATTCTGGACTCAGCTTCACGACCAGCTTTATCGTTATCCAAGCACAGCATAACTTTTTTGTTTTTAAACATCTCTACCCATTCCGGTTTAAAAGTTATGCCGGGGAGGCCAACCGCATTAAAGCCATATCCTAAAAGCGTTAACGTGTCTATGATTCCTTCGCATAAATAAACTATTCCGGGGTTTCCGTCAAGAACTGCTTTGTTGTAAGGAAAAGGAATTGAACCTTGAAGGTTCAATTCCTTTGGTTCAACGTCTTTGTCAAGCGCACGTGCTTTGAAATAAAACGGGCGGCGCTGCTCGTCTATATACGGGATTATAAGCGGATGCCTGCCAAAGCGCAGAATTCCCTGGCTGTTAAACAAACCTGCGTTCTGCAAATCTTCCAGCGAATATTTTGCGCGCAATTCACGGCTAACACGATGGTAATCAAGCATTACTCGCAAAAGAACCTTGTCCCAAACAGGTTTGAAAATATGCCTTTTTGCAAGCCACCAAGCAGCACGGTGGTTCAAGGGAATAGGCGAGAGCAAGTTCAGAAAATCGAATAGAATTTTTTTATCGGCAAACTTATCTGCGGGTTTTTCCGGAAAAACTTTTTTTTGCGCAAATCGCACGTTTTTCTTTTGCATATCTCTTTGTATAGACGGCGCATCGCCTCGCAACCATTTTACTGCATTCTCAAAGCCAAGCCCAAGCGACATTCGCACAAGGGAAATTACATCTCCTTTAACATCTTCGCACACAAAGCATTTGAAGAACCCTTTTTCTTCGTTTATGCTAACAGAGGGTGTTCTGTCGCCATGCGCATGGCGTTCCGGAAAAAAACAGCGAAAGCGCCCTCGCACAACATTTATCCCAAGTCTTTTGGCAACAACCGTTATTGAAAGCGAATCCTTTAACTCTTTTTTTTCGCTGTCGCTAATGTTCATACATGAGAAGATAGTAAAAAAATTTCTACATTGCATTCGTGCAAATGCGCTCACAATCTCCATTGCTTTCTCTTTGCGATTTATCGTCGGCTTGGATTTATGAAAACCTTACAAAAATTTTAAGGGTTGGCGAAGAGGGTGGAAACACTTGTTTTGGGCTTACTATGCGCATGCACAGAGAGCTTGTCAAGCTGGGTTACACACCCAAACTTTTGCTCGGGCACAAAAGGAACGTAAAAAACGCTCACTGTGCTCTTAGCATTATAGACAACGGCACAGAACTTTTTCTAGACCCAGGATACCTGATTTTTGATCCCTTGCCTGTTCCGCCGAACATTCCGGAGCAGAACAAAGCCACATTCCCCCTGCAACCAAACTGGGTGCGCCTTGAACGAGACGGTGAAAATCTCAGCCTCTGGACAGGCGTTGCAAACGAACCTGCGAAGTTCCGTTTCTATTTTCCCCTAAAAGGCTGCACCACTCAGGAATTCAACCTTGCTTGGGAAGAGAGTTACACCGGCGAGTCCATGAAATATTTGGTTTTCAACAAACTCGACAAAAAAAACGCCACTCAATACTATTATCAAAACGGAAAACTTTTAATTAGAACTCCAAACGGTTCAATGCAACAAAAAATAGAACCGGAAAAAGTATCTGAAATTTTCGGACTGGACTACGCAAATTTTTCTATATTACAGCAAAAATTTCGGAGAATGCTATGAGTTGCGAAGAAAAGAAAGACGATAACAAAAAAGAATTTCTTAAAGAGGCAGAATATGCGCTTGCCAAGAACAGGCGTGTGTTTTTATGGGGGCCTGTTGAAGATTCCAGCGCAGAAAAACTGGTAAAGCAGTTTATATATCTGGATTCGCTTTCAAACGAAGATATTTACTTTTTTATAAACAGCCCCGGCGGTTCAATTTCAAGTGGGCTTTCAATATACGATTGCATGAAATCGCTGAAAAGCAATGTGGTTACAATATGCGCAGGGCAAGCCGCCTCCTTTGGAGCCGTGCTTTTGTGCGCAGGCGCAAAAGGAAAACGCTATGCCTGGCCAAATGCCAGAATAATGATTCACCAACCGCTTATTCACGGCGAAATGATAGCTCCGGCCAGCGACCTTGCTATACAAGCCGAAGAAATGCTCCGCCTTCGTGATATTCTGAATGGAATTTTTAGCGAACACACCGGCAAGTCCAAAGAAGAGCTGGAACGTGATACCGACCGTGATAACTTTATGAGCGCAGAGCAAGCCAAAGAATACGGCATTGTCGATGATGTGAAAAGCGTGGTGTAAAAAGAATGTCTCTTTTTTCTGCGATAAAATCGGGCTTGGGGAAAACTCGTGAAGCTTTGCTGAACGAGTTTAAATCTATTGCCGGCGTTGGCAAAATAACAGATGAGATGCTTGAAAATTTGGAAGAGCATTTGATAAAAGCCGATGTTGGAGTGGAAGCTGCATTTCTGCTTACAGATGCTCTTAGGGAACACGGGCTTGGCAAATCTCTAAGCCAAAAAGAAATCAACACTATTTTGCGAAACGAAGCAGAACGTTTGCTTATAGAACCGCCAAAACTCGAATGGAACGGCAAACCGCACATTGTTCTGATTATAGGCGTAAATGGAGCGGGCAAAACCACATCCATAGGCAAACTTGCGCACCGCTTAAAGCAAGAAGGAAAATCTGTTTTGCTTGCTGCCGGCGATACTTTCAGAGCCGCAGCCATTGAACAGCTGGAAGCTTGGGCACAGCGTTCCGGGGCAGACTTTGTTAAACACGTTGAAAACTCAGACCCATCGGCGGTGGCCTACGATGCTTGCAAAGCGGCTATTGCCAGAGGCTGTGATGTTGTTTTTTTAGACACAGCCGGAAGGTTGCACAACAAAGAGCATTTAATGGAAGAGTTGCGCAAAACAGTTCGTGTTGTGAAAAAAGTCGATGAGAAATTTCCTCACGATATATGGCTTGTTATAGACGGCAACACCGGGCAGAATGTAATTAAGCAAATAAAAACATTCCACGAAAACTTTAAACTAACCGGCTTGATTGTAACAAAGCTTGACGGAACGGCAAAAGGCGGTTCAGTGCTTTCAATAGCAAGCGAACTGAACATCCCAATTCTTTGGATTGGAGTTGGCGAAAAAATAGAACATCTATTGCCGTTTAACAAAGATGAATATATAAACGGATTGTTTGAAGATTCACCGCTTGAGGTATAGTATCTAAAGGTATTTTGAGAGGGAAGCTATCTAGAGCTTATGAATTTCCACGCTTTTTTTAATGGGCTAAACCGCTACCCTGCGCTTGTTGGAGCTGTTAGCGCATTGCTTGCTCTCGGAGCAAGCGTGCACTGGCAAATAGCTGCTCTGCTGTGCGTTTGGGTTTATGCTTTAAGCCCTGTTTTGCGCAAGGTTTCCTTTGTGGTTTGCGCTCTTATTTTAACGTCTTACTTTTCCCGAAAAGATGATTTTAAGTTTGCAGATAAACCGCCTGCAACAGGGCTTGGCTATGTTGAAGAAACTTTGAACAGGCCAAACGGATATGCAATTATTCTGAAAACGGATTTTGGAAAAGCAAGGCTAACCTACACAGGCGAAAAAACACCGCTTCCCGGCGATAGCGTTTTTTGGAGGGCAAAATGGTACCCTGTTCTCCAGCCAACCGTTCCCGGTGCTTTCAACGTGCCAAAATGGATGCGCTCGCAAGGGCTTAACGCAAGCGGTGGGCTGGACAGCGTTCATGTTTTTAAAAGCAGTTTTTCTTTTCAGCGGTTTTCCTTTGCGGTGAATCGGAAATTCCACGAGCACTTTTCGCAATTTTATGAGAAACCGGAAACAGCTTTGCTTATGGGGCTTTTAATAGGCGATCGCTCGGAAATTTCCGAGACGCTTCAAAATGATTTCAGAAGAACCGGACTTGTTCACGTGTTAAGCATTTCCGGCTATCACATTGTTCTTCTTGCAGGGCTTCTAACGCTGTTTTTACGCACCCTTCGATTGCCTAGAAAATTTTCGCAAATCCTTTCGATAATCCTTATGTGCGTTTATGCGCCAATAACGGGAGGCTCGGCGGCGGTGTGGCGTGCCGTGCTTATGTTCTGCGTTATGGAATGCGGTAACATTCTTCAAAAAACATCCACTTCCATAAATGCGCTTGGGGTTGCGCTGGTTCTCATTTTGCTGTTTAGTCCGGAGCAGGCATTCGATGCGGGGTTTCAGCTTTCGGCGGCGGCAACGTGTGGCATTTTGCTTGGAGCCAAATTTAAAACGAAGAATTTTATTTTGGAATCAAGCTATGTTACGCTTTGCGCTACTTTGAGCACGCTTCCTCTGCTCATTTTTCATTTTCAGTCATTTTCGCCAATATCGTGGCTTGGGAATTTGATTGTGGTTCCGCTTGTGGGTTTGGGGATGCAAGCCGGGATTCTATCCATTGCCGGCGTTCACCCTTTTGTTTGCCAAATTTTTGCGGATTCTGCAACCATTCTTTTGCGTAGCGCTTCTGTGATAACAAGTTTTTTGGCGGAAAATCCTTATGCATCATATACGGTTGGCCCATGGCCTTTAATATGCCTATTCACCATTTCTATTTTAATAGCTGTGTTACCTTTTTTAAAACAGCCAAACCACTGGGGCAGGCGAATTGCGATTTTCTGCTTGTTTTTGTGCTCTTGCTTTTTTCTCGGCGCAGAAATCAAAATGCATCTGTTTCCAAGCTGGAGCGCAATGTTTTTGGATGTTGGCCAAGGTGACAGCATTTTGTTGCAAAGCCCTGGACAGCGTTTTTATCTGGTGGACACAGGCCCTCCGCATAAAAAACGAAGCACGGCTAAGGATAAAATAATTCCGCATCTTCGCTCGCAGGGAATTTCAAAAATAGAGGCCATGATAATAACTCATCCGCATTCAGACCACTACGGCAATGCGGCAGACATTCTAAAAGAATTTCCTGTTAGGGAATTTTGGACAACAGCTTGCGCTCAAAGCGTTAAAGACAGTGCGTGGCAAGCCACATTGAAAATAGCAAAGGCAAAAGGCGTGGAAATAAAAAATTTGCATAGCGGTTTAAACGCAAAAGAGACTATGCTCATTTCAAGAAAGGAATGGAATTTAACTGTTCTTTATCCGGATTCTTCGGTGTGCGAAAAAAACCAGAACAATAATTCAATAGTGCTGAAAGCAAACGGGCTTGGAAAAACATTGCTTTTAACGGGAGACTTGGAAAAGCAGGGCGAAAAAAGCTTGCTGCATCTAGATATAAAAAGCGATGTGCTTAAACTCGGGCATCACGGCAGCAAAACTTCCAGCTCAAGAGAGTTTTTGGAAAGAAGCGCACCGAGCCTTGGCATAATTTCCGTTGCGCTGAAAAACCATTACAGGCATCCCAGCAAAGAAGTTTTGGAAAGGCTGGACAGCCTTGGAATTGAATACCACGGAACTCACGAAAGAGGGAGCATAAAAGTGCGCTTCAGCGAAAACGGCTTTTCACTTTAACGGCAAGCTCATTACCATTACTTTGGAATTTCTTTTTTGGTTATAGATTTCTCTTTTCGACTTTGGCAAATCTTCTATAGAACCGTCTTTGAAACCGAAGTTATAAAACCAGTCCGAAGCTTGTGTTGTTAAAAGAAACAGTTTTTTTGTTTTTTTCTTTTCTGCTTTTTCTATTAAAAAATTCACAACGGCTTCGCCAACGCCTGAATCTTTGTAGTTTACGCCAACGGCTATGGCAGCTATTTCGCAAATATCATCACCATAAGAATGTAAAGCACCGCAGCCGTGAACTGCGTTATCCACCGCATACACCACAAAATCATTCAACTTTTCCATAATGTCTTCCTGGCTTCTGGAAATCAAAAGTCCACGCTCCACATAGTTTTGCATTATGCGCAGCATATCCGGAATGTCTTCTATAACAGCAGTGCGCAAATTCCAGTATTCGTTTGCGTAAACCATAGTTCCGTTTCCACGGCTGGAAAACACCTCTTGCAAAATACTCCCATGCGCAATGCCGGAAAGCAAATGAACTCGTTTAGCCCCGGTGTGGCAAGCTCTAACGGCGTTTTCCAAATAATCACGCAGTGAATATTCAAGCTGTGGATTGAGTTTTAAAACTTCAAGCGCCTGGTTTACGTCAAATGCGGATATTAACCCGTTATCAGCAAGTTCAAGCTTTTCGGTTAGGATGCCACGAATAAGCCCATCTGTTTTAATGCCGCCTTCTTCGCCTATGAAAAACAGTTTTCCAACCGCAAGGTATCTGCAAAGTTCGGTTGCGAGTTCGGTGCTGGAAATGTTGTAGGCGTGGCCGAGTTTGTTCCAGCCTATTGGAGGAAGAATAGGTATAAAGTTTTCATGCAAAAGCTTTTCTATAATGCCACGCTCTATGCGCTCGATTTTCCCGGTGCACATATAGTCCACGCCGCCAACAACGCCAAGGCTACGGGCCTGCACCCAATTGCCCTGAATGCCGCTTATGCCGTTTGCCGTTAAATACGAAAGTATGCGCTGTGCCGCACCAAGCGAAGCCTGCTCAACAAGAGGCAAAGCCTCGTGCGATGTTAACCGGATTCCATTATGAAAAACAGATTCAAGCTCATAAGCTTTTAGCTGGCGATCTATGCTGTTGCGAGTGCCAGGCACAATCAATATTTTTATTCCAACGCTGTGAAGCTGTGCAATGTCCCGTATAAGCACGGGAAATGCGGGATTGTCCAAAAGGGTATCTTCGATTTTCAGCACAAAGAGCTGGCCTTTAAACCTTGATATGTAAGAAAAAACCTCACGTATGGAACTGGCAAGTGAGTCATAGGATTTTTGTTTGTTTTGTGCCGCAGACATTGTGGGTAATGTAGAAATTTCTACATTTTCATTATGAATTTATGCGGAAAGAAAATTCTGTTAGGGATAACTGGTGGCATTGCGGCTTACAAAGCTTGCGAACTGCTTCGCCTCTTTCAAAAAAGAGGCGCAGAGGTTCGGGTTGTTATGACCGATGAAGCCACCGGGTTTGTTGGCACAACAACTTTTGCCGCATTGTCGGGCTTTCCTGTTTACACAAAAAACTCCGCACATTCAAACCCTCTTGCGCACATAGAATACGCACACTGGGCAGATATTTACATAGTAGCTCCCTGCACCGCCACAAGTTTAGCTCGCTTTGTTTCCGGCTCAGGAGAAGAACCTGTGTCTCTTTGTTTTTTAGCTATGCAAGGCGAAAAATGGATTGTTCCCTCTATGAACAGCGCCATGTATAATTCGCCAGCCGTGCAAAAAAACCTGCAATCCATTTACAAAGATGCGCACGTTATAAGACCTGCAACCGGATATCTGGCCTGCGGCGAAGAAGGAACGGGAAAATTCCCCGAACCGGAACACATTGCAGACATGATTGAATTCAGCTTGCGCAAAGCATCCAAGCATTTGCTCATAACCATTGGCCGCACACAGGAAGCAATAGACCCTGTTCGCTATATATCCAACTGCTCAAGCGGCAAAACAGGCGCAGAAATAGCAAAGGAGTTTTTGCGCAACAACTGGCACGTGTGCGCCGTTTGCGGGCCAATGGAAGCGAAGCTTCCCGAACAATGCGAATCTGTAGAGGTAAACGATGCGCAAAGCATGAACAAAGCCGTGCTCGAAAGGCAAAGCAAAGCAGATGTTATTATACACTGCGCCGCCGTTGCAGATTATCGTCCAAAAAAAGCGGCATCGCAAAAAATCAAAAACAGCAGAGCAATCAAAACTTTGGAACTTGAAGAAAATCCGAATATTTTGAAGAACACAATAAAAAACAAAAAGAAAGGACAAAAAATCGTTGCTTTTGCGCTGGAAACAGAAAATGCAATTGAATATGCAAAAAAGAAGCTAAAAGAAAGCGGCGCAGATATATTGGTGGTGAATACTCCAACAAGCGGCAACGGAGGCTTTGGAAAAGACTCCGTTGAATTCGGGATACTTGACGGCACAGCAAAAGGAAAACTCGCTAGTACCAACCTGGCATCCAAAAAAGAATTGGCGCATCAAGTGTTTAAAGCTGTTAGCGTTGAGAATTATTGACTTTCATTGCAGCCTTTGATATTTTTACTAAATATCCTGTGTGGCCGCTTGGATAACTTCCACGCAAATGCCCTATCCCTGCCAAAATGTTTCCGGTGCTTAAAGCAAATCCAAAGCCCAGCACCGGGCCGGGATATGCAAATGAGTTATAAACTCCAAAATAACCCAGAGCAATTTGCTGATTCATGCGAAATTTTGTGACGCTTTTGTTTACTGGCAATTCAACGCCAAACGAATAAAGAGAATTAAAGTTCGTTTCCACATACAAAGCCCAAGAAAGATTTATTTGGGAAACCGAAACGCTCAACCACTCTTCGTAATAAAAATCTGCGCCGGCTAAAACACTATGGTTCTGCCAGGAACCATCTCCGGGAACCCAAGATATATTTGCGGTTTCACCTATTTTTAAAAACAAAAAATCAAAAGGTTTATAACCTAAACTCCCGGAAAATTCAAGTTCGTTATATATGGAATCCAACACAGCGTTGCCAAAACCTGCCGCAACTAAAAAACGCTCACTACTCCAAACAACATCTACTTTTCCGTTGTGGAAATTTTCAAAAGGCTCGCTATAACGAAACGTAAATTCACGCTGCGGCGGCAACCCAATGTAGTTGCCGCCGCCCCACACAGCCGGATTGTTCATTGAAGGTAGCGTTAGCGCATAACAATTAAGGGCGAACAATAAAAGCAGCCGTTTCATTCACTCCATCCCCTTGCAAATGTATAAAGCATGGTCCGTTTTGGCAGTTTCTCCACCCGTCAATTTCAATCCACGCAGAACTAAGTTCAAAAGCATCAAGCGTTCTTTTCACTATTCCAACTCCTCCCCTATCTATTAGCCTAAGTTCAACGGGACTCTCGGAATTTATATGCACTCTAAGCTTTGTGTTTCTTTTTGAGCGGCGCAAAACCCGTTCTGCTATTTGCAAAACACTTGCCTTGCTGTTTGAAACTTTCGGCACAAAACCAGGGCTTATTCTCTCTGCATTAGGACATTTCAACGGGCGGTTCACAGCACGCCCCCACATAACGGAATCAAGCTTAACTCCATTGTAACAAAGCCGCAAAGTATCGGATGCATTCTTTAGCGCAGCAATTGATAACTGGTAAATTGGAATTTCATTTATTTGCAAAAACGCTCTTAAATCGGCACTGTCTTTTGTGATTAAAACAGAACTTTTTCCCTTAATGGAATCTAAAGTTTTCAAAGGAATTTTAGCTTTGCAATCGGAAACTCCGTTCAAAGGAAAAGCCATAACCGTGCGGTTAGTGATTTCAAACCATTCCGGAATTCCTTCTTCGGGGCAAGGCTGAACCTCCGAAATATAGAGCGGAACCTCTCCGTAAAAAGAAACAAGAGAATCTAAATTCTGCGCTTTAGAGCCTCCATCTGAAGCTACCCCTGCTTTCCATTCCCCACTAACAGAGTCTCTAACAAGCGGCATACCAGCCTTGGGCACAGGCAAGTACACAGTGTCTCTGCAATACCCTGCGCTTAAATTCCACACAGTAGCACGGCTGTTCGGGAGAGCTACTCCTGTGAGAGGCAAGCAAAGCAAACCATTTTTCGCAGGGCAAGCATCGGGTGCGCCTCTGTGCAAAAGAATCTCAGTAAAAAAAGAATCGGGGGGAACGTGAACTGCAAAGGTTTTGTTATCGTCCATTTGTAAATAAACAGAATCCCAGGGAACAACCCGGCTTTCCCACTTCACGCTTAAGTATTCACCCTCGTTATCGGGCACATCTACAGGGTCCGGGAGAAACTCGTAAAAATACGGGCACTCCGAAAGCAACCCAAAAACTGCCCCTATTATAATAGGGGTCATAAAAACTCCAATTGCTCAACTACTCAACAGAGTATTGATCTGAAAGCATATAATAAAGCGGATTCACAGGAACTCCGTTAACCCACACTTCATAGTGAAGATGGTTTCCGGTAGAGCGCCCTGTGCTTCCCATATAGCCAATGACATCAAATCTTTTGACCATTTGCCCTTCTTTAGCGAAAGGCCTAACCATATGGCCATAGCGGGTTATGATGCCGTTCCCGTGATTTATAACAACATGTTTTCCGAGTGTCTCGCTATCTGCGGCTTTCTCTATTTTGCCATTTGCAGGAGCACGAATTATAGTCCATCTAGGCGCAGAAATATCCAATCCTTGGTGCATTCTATCGGCTTCTCCTGTAACCGGATGCGTGCGAATACCGAAAGGTGAACTGAGGAAACCTTCGGCAGGCCAAACAGATGGCGTGTGCAACAAATTTCCATGGAGCTGTTCCATATAGAACTGCAGGCTTAAATAGGAGTTGTGCGCTCGCTCGATTTTGGATTCCGTTCTAGTGAATTTATCGTTCACAACGGATTTAAGCTTTTTCAATGAAGATGCAGACCAAACAAGCGAGCTATCCGGGAGCATAGGCCCACCGAAGCCCATTTTTTTAATGCTGGTATCCGGCACCATAAGCCCTAGCTTTGCATAGAGAAGATCTTCATTGCTATACAGCCTTAGTATTTTCGCATCTATTGAGTCTATTTCAGTGCTTAGGCTTAGGAATTTGGAGTAGAGACGGCTTCTTTGTTCTTGGGCAGATTGTGAGAAATGCTGGTATGTCCAATAGGCAAAGAGGTTTATCACTAAAATTAACATACTAAGTTGGACTACTTTTTTAAATGCGCCAATAAGAAACAGTACTACTCTGGGGAAGCTAAGTTGCACGGAAGTCGGTGAGCCTTCTAGACTTATATGAGCACGAACAAATTTCATAAATGTTAAGAGTAGAAATATAGAAATATTTTAAGTAAATGGCAAGGGAAACCTTGACAAAAAAGCAAAAAAATTCTATTTTTATGTAACAAAATTGTAAAACGGAGTATTTAATGCCCTGCGGAAGAAAAAGAAAGAAGAGAAAGATCGCTACTCATAAGCGCAAAAAACGCCGTCGTCGCGATCGCCACAAAAAGAAACTTCGCTAAGGTTTGAGAGGGTTTCTATGCCCCAATGCGTAGTGATAGCAACCGGCAATGCCGGCAAGGTCAGGGAGTTTCGCGCTATTCTGAAAGATAGTGCTTTTTCTCTTTTTACCTCAAAAGATCTGGGTTTTTTAGAGGAAATAGAGGAAACTTCGAGCACTTTTAAAGGAAATGCCGAGCTAAAGGCCCAAGCTGTTTGGAAGCATATCTCACCCAAACACAAGGATTATTGGGTTGTAGCAGACGATTCCGGCTTGGAAGTTAGAGCCTTGGGTGGAAGGCCTGGCGTGCTTTCGGCACGCTATGCCGGCGAAAACGCAACCAATGTGGAACGTTACACAAAGCTCCTTGGGGAGCTTGAGGGTGAGGCTAACCGAAGCGCAAGGTTTATTTGCAGTCTCTGCCTCATTAGGCCGGGGAAAAACCCTGATTTTTTTGAAGGGGAATGCAAAGGCACAATCTTAACCGAGCCGAGAGGCAACGGCGGCATTGGCTACGACCCTGTGTTTTTGCCCGAAGGGCAGCTCTTGAGTTTTGGCGAAATGAGCGAAGACGAAAAAAACACGATGAGCCACAGGGCAAGGGCCATTGAAAATATGCTTAGGGGGGTTTAAGCAATGGAATCCAAATGGAATACTGTTATATGGAAAGCTTTAAAAAAGTTGCAGAGTTTTGAAATAGATGAGATTTTTTCCGACTGCGAAAAAAAACTCTTTTTGCTTGAAGCTCCGAACAGAGAGATTGAGCTGAGGCTTTTTGCTCTAGCCCAGTATTGCCACAAAGCCAGTCCTAAAGCGTTTTTCAATTCTGTTTCGTTCTCTCGTTTCGATGCTGCTCTTGATTTTTTACACTTTAAGCGCATGGCAAAAACACTAATAAAAGAAAATAATTTTGCATTGATTATTTATTGGTTTGTATTAAGATGTTCTTTCATAAATTCCGTACCTCGCAAGCATTATCAAGGTTTGGAAAAAGAAATGAGAGAAAAAGCCTTGGAGTTTTGCCGATGAAGCCACAATCTTCTTTTATTGGTTTGGATGCTATGGAAAAATTCGGATGGGAAAAACGTCCGGGGCAGATTTGCCAGTTTTGCAGCAACAACTGTAGTCGCACAATAGTGGTTTTTAGCGACGGAAGAACACATGTGACGGGAAACCGTTGCGAAAGGGGCGATGTTATAGCAAGCCCAAACGACCCCGAAACAAAAAAGACTGTTGCGGAAATAAACCGCAAAATGAACTCCGTTCCGGATTTGGTAAAAAGAGCCAACCAGCTTTTAACAAAAGACTATAATCCAAAAGTCAACTCTCAACTCGGAAAAAAAATAGGAATCCCCCGTGCTTTGGAATTTTTTGTTTCTCTTCCGTTTTGGAAAGCATTTTTTACATCTCTTGGCTTTGAAGTTGTTGTTAGCAGGCAAAGCGATTACAATCTGTTTGAAGAGGGACTCCGCTCGGTTCCCAGCGATACCATTTGTTTTCCGGCAAAATTGATGCATGGGCACGTTGCGGATTTGGTGAAGAAAAAAGTAGATAGAATATTCCTGCCTTCCATGCTCGGAATTCCAAGCGATCATAAAAAATTCAAAGCAACGGCAGTTTGCCCGGTTGTCCAAGGCACGCCGGCTGTGGTTAGAAACATAGATGATCCGGAAGGAAAACACGGAATTCCGGTTGACCAACCGACTTTCCACTGGTACACAGAAGATTTGCGCAGAAACCAGTGCATAGACTGGTTCCATAAAAACTGGAAAATTCCGAAAAAAATTGTTGATGCCGCCGTTACGGAAGGCGAAAATGCTTTGCAAAAATACATTGACACATTGCAAGAAGAAGGGCAGAAAATTTTAGATGATGTTCGCGCACGTGGAGAATTTGCTGTGGTAATTGCCGGCAGGCCATACCATCTGGACCCACTTGTGAATCATTTGGTGGCAAATCATTTTACGCAAATGGGAATACCGGTTTTGCCTCTCGAAGCTTTGCCCGGAGTTTTTGACCAGGAAATTCCTTCTAACACCAGAATGGAAACGCTAAACTCTTTTCACATGAGAATGCTCGGCGCAACCCTTATGGCTACAAAAGACCCGAGCTTGGAACTTGTGCAAATAGTGAGTTTTGGTTGCGGTCACGATGCTATTTTATCTGATGAAATGATGCGTATTTTGCACGAGCGGTGCGATAAGGAACTGCTTATGTTAAAACTTGATGAGGGCGATGTTAGAGGCCCTGTTAGCATTCGCATTAAAAGCTTTATTGAAACGGTAAAGGTGAGGCGCACATTCTCAAGTGACAAGTCAAAAAACATAACTCCTCTTTTCCCGGTGCCTTACGCAAAAGGCGATGGTAAAAAACGCATTGTGCTCATTCCGAATTTAAGCCCCGCATTCAGCTTTTTATGCGCAAAGGTTATGGAAAAAGAAGGCTTTAGAACAGAACTGTTGCCTTTGGCCGACAAAAAAGCGTTTGAGCTTGGAAAAAAATACGTGCATAACGATATATGCTTTCCGGCGCAGGTGAATATAGGCGAGGGTTTACGCTGGCTTGAGCAACACCCGGAAATAAACCAAGACGAAGTGTGCATGGGCCTTGCGAAAAACTGCGAAAACTGCCGAGCCGGGCAATACGCCGTTATGTGCCGCAAAGCTTTAGACGAAGCCGGTTACCCCAATGTTCCTGTTTTAACAACAGGAACAGACAACAAAAATATGCACCCCGGCTTTACCGCAGGCGTGGATTTTCGCCTTCACATGCTCTGGGGCATGGCAATGATGGATGGCATAGAGATAATGTTCAGAGCCGTTCGCCCTTATGAAAAAAATCGTGGCGAATCTTTGAGAGTTTACAATTACTGGATTAAAGAAACCATGCAGGAAACCGCAGGAAACATTCGTGGTGCTCTGAAAAAATTCGAACAGGCAGTTGAAGCCTTCAATAAAATAGAAGCAGACATATCAGTTCGCAAGCCCAGAGTGGCCGTGCTAGGCGAGATTTTGATGAAATATCATCCGAGCGCAAACGGTTTTGTTGAAGACTATCTTTTTGAACACGGAATGGAAGTTATACAGCCGGGAATGCTCGATTTTTTCAGAGTCGGAGAACTTGTGAGAATGGAGAAAGTTAAACGTGGACTTATAATGCACCCCTTTGTGAACTGGATTGTTGGCGGAATTACCGCAAAGCTATTTACAAAAGCAGCAAACGATGTGAATAAAAGAGTTAAGAAATTCAAATTTTATGAACATCATGCAAATTGTTATGAAATGTCCGATATAATAGAAAAAACAGGAATGCTGGACAAAACCTATATAACCGGAGAAGGTTGGCTTATTCCGGGCGAGGTTCTTTCTTTGGCAGAACACGGAGTTAACAGTTTTGTTATAGTTCAGCCATTCGCCTGCCTTGCAAACCACATTTCCGGGCGAGGCCTCACAAAGGCCATGAAATCGAAATTCCCACATATTCAAGTGTTAAGCCTTGACTACGATCCCGATACCAGTTTTGCAAATATTGAAAACCGCCTGCAGATGTTGATAATAAATGCAAAAGAACTGGAAGGAAGGAAGTGAGAATAATTCCTGCAATTTTGGTTTTGGCTATGGTTTTGCACGCCATACCTTTGAGAGGTGTTGTGCTGGACGAAGCCTCGGACAGCCCAATTCCTTATGCAAACATAAATTATGTATCCGGAAAAACTTTGGGGCAAAGCGATAGCAGAGGGCGGTTTGAATTTGATTTGGAAAGCAGCAGGGCTATTCTGGTTTTCAAGAAAAACGGTTATGACAGCCTTTTGGTGGAATTGCAAGATTACACCGATTTGCTTGATGTTGTTGTGAATATGCGCTCGGATGCACGGCATTTGGGAAGCGCAACGGTTGTTGGCGGCGGAGCCGTGTCGTGGGAAAATCCAAAAACGATTTCTGTGCAAAAACTCGAAGATGCTGCCGGGTTGCGCTTTGACTTAACCGACCATTTGAGCCAAATGCCGGGAATGTCGGGGCAAGCGGATTTTTCCGGGAATTTGTTTTACGACGGCAGCCGTGCCGAAGAAGTTGCTTATCACTTTGGCGAACTCAGAGTGCCCAACATGAGGCATTTGGATATAGGGTTTCCCGGAAACTTATCTGTTATAAACCCGCACGCTATAGAAAGCATAAACATAAACGAACACTACGGAACAAACCCGTTCAATCAAGGGATTGCCGGCTCCGTTCAATTTGTTCCCAGAAACGTAGATGAATTCAAAACCGATATTTCGCTCGGAACAACGCTCAGAGAAATTTATATGGAAGGCCCTTGGCTCTTTTGGGACGGATTTGCGTTCAGCGCAAGATACCTAGACCCTTCCATGTTGCAAAATATGGGTGAAAAATTTTTCACTGAGTTCAAAAGAAATACCGATGAGCCTACCGGAGATTCATTTAAAGCGTTTTCTCTTTCGGCAATGGATATTTATGCAAGGTTTTTCGGCAAGGATTCATCGCATAACAGTTGGGCTGTAGCTGCTCTTTACGCAAGCGATGAATATGCGGTTAACCAAAGAATGAAATCAAGAACCGTACCTATAATACAAGGATCGCAAATTTACAGTTTGGCATCTGCGGAATATAAAACACTTGAAGGAACAAATGTTTTCGTAGGGGTTGTTTCCGAAGAAACATCAAACACTTTAAGAGACACGCTGGATTTTAGAAGATTGGAAAATTTAGACGACATGGCAAATCATTTTATAGACGGTTATGAAAAGACCCGTTTAACGGCAAGTGCCGGAGTTTCGTGGGAGCAAACGGAAAATTTAGGCTTTGCGCTTTTATATGATTTTAGAGATGTCAACAGAAAATGGACTGATTTTGGCACTCAAAAAGCAACTTTAAACGACAATGTTTTTCAAGCAAGCACCTATTACAAAACCGAAAACAACGGCTTGCAAAGCGCAATAGGCGCAGGCGGAATTTTCTCGCTTTCGGAAAAGCAAATTTTGCCGCTGGCCTCTTTTGATATTGAAAAAAGCAAAAAGAACGGCGTTTCTGTTTTTGGAAATGCTGCGTGGCGCTCTGATTGGAACGATGTTTTGGATGGTAACGAAATAAAAGGCGAACTCAAAGGAGGCGCTTCTCTGAAAGCCGGCGCTTCCGCTACTATGAGGGGCTTAAAAGTTTCTGCGCACAGCTTTGGAAGGTATTATAGAGACCCGACATTGCCCATTCCAAAAGCTTTTGAGCATTATAAAGAAACTCAGGATGTTGATTTTGCCTGGGTTTACGGAACGCAGATTACTTTTGATTTTCACTCCATGCACAGCATCGCACTGCAAAGCAACTTAGCTCACGTTTATGGCGAATACAACCTCCCACAAAGCCGCACGCTTCCTTGGCAAGCCAATTCCCGCATGGATATGGTTTCGCATTTGAGAGTTTATCCGTTAAGCGATTCCACAATTTCATTTATACTCAGCCACCGCGCCGCATTCGACCGGCCACTTTACGAATGGAGAATATCTCAATCGCACAATACGGAAAGCGGGCAGGTGCAAGGAACTCGAAGCATTATGCTATCCGATAAAACAACCTCTCTTTTCCGCACCGATGTGCGTGTTAATCTGGATTTAAAATCAAGAGTTAAAGTTTTTCTTTTGGAAAACATTCGCTTTTTTGCCGAAGTCAACAATATATTTGCTCCGTTGGATGTAGAAGCACTACGCTTTTTGGGCGGCGACAACCATAGGGAACGTTCTGTTGCCGTGCGTGATAATAATGAAGATTCAAGAGACGGTTTTGATATAGTTCCGTTTATGGCACAAGGCATGGGTTATTACATACAATTTGGCGTAGAAGGAAGTTTTGGCCTGTAAAATTTTGTAAATTCTTGGAAAAATGAAAACTATCGTTGTTAAAATAGGTGGATCTCTTGCGGTGGATGAATCAAAACTCCTGGACTTTGCAGTGAGTGCCGCAGAAATATCCAAAAACTATCGCTTGGCCATTGTGCACGGCGGAGGCAAAGACATAAACTCCAACTTGGCACTGTTAAACGAAGAGCCAAAGTTTTTGAACGGGCTTAGAGTCACAACTCCGGTAATAATGGATATGGTTGAAATGACCTTGAGCGGCAAAGTGAATAAAAAACTGCTGCGAATGATGCTTTCAAACAATGCTGAAGCTGTTGGAATTTCCGGCGTTGATGCACGTTTATTGGAAGCAAAGCCTTTGCAAGGCAAAGGTGACTTGGGGCAAGTGGGCGATGTCTGTAAAGTGAACACAAAAATTTTGGAAGTTCTTTTTGCTTCCGGCATAACACCTATTATTTCACCCGTATCTTACGGCGATGGAATTGCCTATAACGTTAACGCAGATACTGCCGCTTCCGAAATAGCCGTTGCGCTAAAAGCAGACTGTTTTGTTCTAATAAGCGACATAAGCGGTGTTTTAGACGAAAACAAAGCCATAATTTCGCATTTGAACAAAGAACTCGCAAATAACCTAATTCAAAAAGGCGTTATTTCCGGCGGCATGATTCCAAAAGTCCAAAGTGCTTTAGAGTCCATAGAAAGAGGCTTAAAATCCATACACATAGTAGGCTGGGAAGGGGCCGAAGCATTTAAAAAGCAAATTAGCGGCGACGCAAATAGCGGGACTATAGTTAGCGTTTAACGCCTGGGAATTCCTAATGCATCTTGCTCGCTAAGAATGGAATCGGCTTTTTTTTGCAGATGCGCTTCTGTTTGCTTGGCTTTTTCTATTAAGGGAGCATAAGGGTTTTCTGCCGTGCCAACAGGCTTAGGCTCTTGTTTTTCGCAGGAAAGAAACAAAAGCGGCAAGATTATCATAAAATATTTGGGCATAGGGCAATATAGAAAATTTTCTATATTAATTATCGAAATTATGAGAAACTCTGAGCCTGAAGAAAATATGAGTTTGGCTGAAACATTGCGAAAGCAGTTGTTTGCCTACTACATTTCCAGCGAAATCGGTAAAGTTATATCGCAAACGCAAAGCTTAGAAGCTTTATACGATGGTCTTTGTCTTGGCTTTAGAGACCTTGCCGGTTATAAAAGAGTTATTGTTTTCGGAATTGATTCGGAAAACTTTTGCCTCAAGACACTGCACAGCACAGGATTCAGCGAACACCAGCTAAAGTATTTTCACCCGGAAATAGGTTTTATGGCCGGAGAATACACAGATGCTATTTTTTGCAACAAACACATTCTGGCAGATCCGGTTTTGGAATTCGATACATTCTCATTGCTTGGAAGCAAAGCCTATATTGTAACTCCCCTGCTTTCAAGAATAACAGACCCATGCTGGAAAGGCAAAAATTGCAAAAAAACAGATTGTTTGTGCTATAATTCGGATATTCAGTATTGCTGGGCAAATCCAAACGCAGGAATTGCGCTTGATTCAAAATCCGAAGATGACCGAAGGCGTGCCTGCGTTAAATGCAAGCAGTTCAAATGCGAGGGCTTGCTTTGGCTGGACTTAACAGATCACAAAAGCATAACCGGCGAAGACACTGCAATGATTTTATCAACGGTTAGCAATGCCGGACTTGTTATTGAATCTTTCAAGGTTTATGAATCTCTTAAACAAGCTAACGAAAAACTAAATGTTATATTAAACGAACTGAAAAAAGCCAACAACGATTTAAAATCGGATTTGCACCAGGCAAATATAATTCAGCAACAGCTTTTACCTTCAACATTTCCCAAGTGCCTTTTGGATGTAGCAGCAGATTACAAATCTGCTATGGATGTAGGCGGAGATTACTACGACTGCTTTGAACTTCCGAACGGAAAAATAGGGCTTGTTGTTGCAGACGTTTCCGGCCACGGAACGGCAGCCGCAATGATGATGGCCATGTTCAAAATAATGTTGAAAGACTCTCAGCACAATGAAACAAGCCCGGCACTCACGTTAAAAAGCATAAACAACACTCTGGTGAGCGAAATCGACAGCGGTAAGTTCATAACGGTTTTTTATGCTATATGGTGCCAAAAAGAAAGAACGCTGACATACACCAGCGCAGGTCACAACCCAATGCCTATTTTAAATAAAAAAACAGGCCAAATAACTTTTATGAAATCATCTGGCCTGTTTATAGGCATTATGCCGGACATAACCGTAGAAGACTCCGTTTTGAAATTAAACGATGAACACAGAATAAGCCTTTACACAGACGGCATAAACGAGGCTATGAATCCTGCAAAGGAACAATTCGGGCACAAACGCATTCACGATCTTTTACTGGCCTCGGCAAATAAACCCTGCAGAGACTTTTTAGATATGCTATCCGATGAGGTAAAAGAATTCCGTGAAGGAAAAGAAATCGGCGACGATTTAACTATTTTGGTTTGTGATTTGTAGAAAACTAAATCAACAGCATTTTTGACAATGCGAAACCACCTATAAGAATGGAGGTCATGCTGAACACCACAGTTGCTTTTGTGCTTTTACCCACGCCTTCGGCACCATTAATGGTGTAATAGCCAAAATAACAGGCATAACTGGAAATGAAGAATCCAAAAAGAGCAGCTTTCATTAAGCCAACCGCAAAATCCCAGTCTCTATAACTAAGTCGCACACCGGAGAAAAACATGTGAAAGCTAACATCTCTGTAAAGATACACAACAACAAAACCACCCAAAAGCCCCACAAAAATGCTGAGAATGGTGAGTATGGGAATCATTATAACAGTAGCGGTTATGCGAGGAACTATCAAAAATTTATAAGGGTTAAGACCTAAAATATTGTAAGCATCGAGCTGTTCGGTAACAGCCATTGTGCCCAGTTCGGAGCACATGGAAGCGCCTATGCGGCCTGCCAAAACCATAGCGGTTAAAATAGGCGCAAGCTCGGTCATAACAGATTTTCCAACAGCCATTCCAACATAAGTTAAAGGAATCATGCCGGCAAACTGGTAGGCAAGCTGCCAGCTCATAATGCTTCCGGTGAATATGGATGTGGTGGCCACAAGCGGAAGGCTTGTTATGCCTATGCGATACATTTGCTCAACGGTTAAATGGTGGCACTGAATTGCAGCAAAAACATTTCTTAAGGCTTCCATAACGAACAGCAAATAACGACAAGCACCGTTAAAACCTCGCCTAACAAAACTCCCTAACGGGTCAACTATTAAGGAATTGCCCTGCACTACTTTTTTCCGCTTTTCTTTGCGTCTTTTTTAGCGTCTTTCGGGGCTTCCATTTTGCTTTTGTAAAGAGTGCCGTTTCGCAAAAACTTTAATGCTTCGTCTAACTGCGCATCGTCTCTAAGCATCCACGCTATGCGAGCTTCATCGCCTTTCACAGCGGCTATGAGTTCTCTTTTAATGGCATTTAAGCTATAGGCTTTGCTTTCCACCTCTAAAGAGGCTTTCTGTTTTTTCACCAAATATGTGCGCATATTTGCTATCATAGCGGAAAAAGCGGAATCTTTAAGAACTTTTGAAGTATCACCGTAAATTACGCTTTGTTCCTTTAAGAGAGTTTCTTCAAGGTCGTCAACTCTTATTTGGGCAGGGCTTTTTGCTTTTGTGAAGTTCGTGTCTGCGGCAACAAATGCCACCAGAGCGTTGAACAAGGAATCTGGAACAGCCCAGGAAGAATCTATTTTTGAGGCAGCATCGCCGATTTGCGAACGGTATTTAACAGCAAACCTGAAATACATAGACATTCTTTCCTGAATTTGCGCAACCCATGGAATAGAGCTAAGTTCTATGTCAACATCCGGAGTTATGCCGCCACCGCCGTACATTTTGCGGCCGGAAGCGGTGTAGTAAACTTGAGTATCACGCACAGAAGTGTCTTTTGCCACGGTATCGGAATCTTCCGATTCTTCGGTGTTTGCACGGAGGCTTCTTCCCCTAACTTCGTTTTCCGGTTTGGTTATGCGGCGGCCAAAGGGCAAATAGTAATCGGCTGTTGTGAGCTTTAGCGCACGGCCTTCGTAATCTAGCGGGAAAACTGTTTGTACGCTTCCTTTGCCGAATGTGGTTTTGCCTACAACGAGCGCTCTGTCCCAGTCTTGCAATGCACCTGCGACTATTTCCGCAGCCGATGCCGTTCCCTGATTCACAAGCACGGCTATTTGAATGTCATCTCCTACTATTCCGTTTTTAGTTGAATTGTTTTCGGAGTTTATAACACGGCCTTTTGTGCTAACTATTCTGTTTCCTTTTTTCAAAAACAGTTCGCTGACTTCTATAGCCTGGTTCAAAAGCCCGCCGGAATTGGAGCGTAAATCCAGCACAAGTTTTTTCATTCCCTGTTTTTTGAGTTTGTTAATGGCATCTTCTAACTCCGGCGCTGTTTTTTGGCTAAAGGCAGCAAGCTGAATGTAGCCTATTTCTTTGTCCAACATTCCGAAATAAGGAACTGCATGAATCACAATTTTTGCTCTTGTTATTGTTATGTCAAACGGAGCAGGAGTTCCTTCTCTTGCTATTGTAACGGTTACATTTGTGCCAACCTTGCCGCGCAAACGATCAACCGCTTCGTCTTGGGTTAAGTCTTTGGTTGGCTTGCCGTCTATGCTGGTTATTCTATCGCCGGCCATTATGCCTAGATTATATGCCGGAGTGCCAAACATTGGAGAAATAACGGTTAGCATATTGTTTCTTATGCCTATGGTTATGCCTATGCCGCCAAACTCGCCATCGGAGTAAACTTTGAGGTTATCACTACCTTTCGGATCTAAAACCGAAGTGTGAGGGTCCAGCACGGAGCGTATTCCGCCTACGGCTGCATTTGTTATTTCGCTCGGATCCACTTCTTCCACATATTTGAGATGGATTTCGGATATAACCCTGTTGAGACGGGATATTTCTTCGTAAAAATCTCCGTTGGACTTAGCTTCTGCAGATGGCTTTCCGCATGCAGTGAAAATTGCAAAGAAAACAAAGAGCGAGAATAATGATAACTTTATTGATTTCATGGGGGTAATATAGAAAATTTTTCTATATTACCATCTATAATGTCCATGCTTGCTTCAATGCCTCCGGGTTTCAAATTACCTCCTCCAACAGACGGAGCAGAGGAATTCTTTGTGAATATGGGGCCGCAGCACCCAAGTACGCACGGAGCACTCAGGCTTGTTCTGCGCTTGAACGGCGAAACCATAGTTGAAGTTGTGCCTCACATGGGGTATATACACAGAGGTCTCGAAAAACAAGCCGAAAGTGAAACCTACATTCAATACTTACCCGTATCCGACAGACACGATTACCTAACCTCTCTCCAGAACAACCACTGCGTGTGCCTTGCAATAGAGAGAGCTATGGGAATAGGCGTGCCGGAGCGTGGCGAATACATAAGAGTTATGCTAAACGAACTTAACCGCATAGCTTCGCACCTTGTTTTTTATGCCTGCTTTGGCGGCGACCTTGGCGGGCAAACAGCCTTGCTCTATGGCTTTAAGGAACGTGATATGATTCACGACATTTTTGAGGAAATATGCGGCCAAAGGCTCACAATGAATTACTTTAGGCCGGGCGGTTCCACAAAAGATGTTCCCGAAACTTTTATTCCAAGAGTCAAAGCTTTTTTGGAACACTTAAAACCAACTCTCAAAGACTACGAGACCTTACTGTCTAAAAATGTGATAGTGTTGTTTCGTACACAAGGCGTTGGTGTTCTCACAAAAGAGCGTGCTGTTGCGCTTGGCTGTTCCGGCCCGGTGCTAAGGGCAAGCGGCGTTAATTACGATGTTCGCAAAAATGACACATATTCAATTTACAACTCGCTGAATTTCAATGTTCCTGTTGCAACAGAAGGCGATTGCTATGCACGTTACATAGTGAGAATTCAGGAAATTCACGAATCAATAAAAATTCTGGAGCAGTGCATAGCACGGTTTCCGAGCGGCCCTTACCGCTCTGCGCCCAAACCGCTTTACAAACTTCCGAAAGGCAGCTACTACGCTCAAACAGAAACTGCAAAAGGCATTTACGGAACATACATAGTTGCAGAAGGCAGTGACAAACCTCACCGCATACACACTCGCAGCCCAAGCTTTGCAAACCTCACATCTCTAAACGAAATGAGCCGTGGACACAAAGTTTCCGACTTGGTGACAATAATGGCCACGCTAGACCCGGTTATACCGGAAATCGACAGATAGGCGAATTAATGCCGGAAATGTCTTGTGCCTGTAAAGGCCATAGCTATGCCGAATTTATCGCAGGCTTCTATAACTTCATTGTCTTTTTTGGAACCTCCGGGCTGCACAATGTATTTAATGCCTGCGGAATTAGAAGCGTCTATGTTATCGGCAAAAGGGAAAAAAGCATCGGAGGCAAGAACCAGTTCGCCCCAAACGCTTTCTTTTAAATTCATGCGTTTAATGTTATCGGCAACTCTTGGTTGGCATAAACGCAAATTGGAATCTATGCGGTTGGGCTGGCCCGGGCCAAGACCCAAAATCATAAAATTTTTGGGTTTGTATTCGTGGCACATAACTATTGCGTTGGATTTTGTGTGTTTGCAAACAAGCCATGAAAATTTTGCGAGACTTTGTTTTTCCGCAGGAAACGGTGTCTTTGTTACGCATTCAAATTTTTCCCACACCTCAATATCTCTGTCTTGAACAAGCATTCCGCCTATAACGTGTTTGTAAACTTTGCATTGCTTTGCAGGCTCAATTTTACCGACTTTAAGCAAACGAATATCCTTTGATTTGTTTCTTAAAAATTCAAGCGCATCGGCATCGAAATCCGGAGCGAGCAAAATTTCCACAAAACGGCCTTTCAAAAGTTCTGCAGTCGCTAAATCTACTTTGCGGCTTGCGGCTATAACGGAACCGAATGCGCTCACAGGGTCGCCTTCCCAAGCGGCAGTAAACGCTTCGGCTAAGGTTTGGCCGGTTGCAAGGCCGCAGGGGTTTAAATGCTTGATTATTGCAACCGCATTTGAATCCGAAAACTCTCTAATCATTTCAAGAGCAGCATCTGCATCTACGATGTTGTTATAAGAAAGTTCTTTGCCGTGCAGTTGTTCTGCTGTGGCCAAGCTTGCTTCCGTGCAGTCCGGGTCTTTGTAGAATGTTGCGTTTTGGTGAGAATTTTCGCCGTAGCGAAGCGGAGTTCCGTTTATGAAACTGAGGTTTAAATCATTCATTGCAGGGAAGGTAGAAAATTTTTCAGAACGTCTGCCACTGCTCCAGCCTTGGCAGGCAAGCGATGAATTGCGTTTGCGTATTTTGGGGAAATTCCCTCAAGCTGCTGCTCGTGGTAGCCTGCTTTGAATTCGGAAAATTTCAAGCCGTGCGCTGTGCTTATAACCACAACATTTTCTTCTTTGGAAATGATTCCTTTTTCGCAAAGCTTAAACAATGCGCCCAAAGCAACGCCTGTGTGCGGGCAAGAGTAAAGCCCTGTTTTATCGGCTCTGTGGGCGGCATCTGCCAGTTCCTGTTCGGAAACCGATTCTACCAACCCGTTGTAATTTTTTATTGCGGTTTCGGCTTTTGGATAGCTTACAGGGTTTCCTATTTGTATTGCGCTTGCGAGCGTTTTTTTTGCCTGCACCGCTTCAAGTTTATCGAAACCTCTTTTGTATGCCAGGTAAAACGGGTTTGCGTTTTCTGCCTGCGCAACTATTATGCGAGGTTTCTTTTCTATAATTCCAAGCGTTAATAAATCGTCTATGCCTTTTGCGAGCGCGCTCACATTGCCCAAATTGCCGCCCGGTATAATTATTACATCCGGCAAAGCCCAGCCCATTTCCTGGCAAAGTTCATAGCTAATTGTTTTTTGCCCTTCTATGCGCAAGCTGTTCATTGAGTTTGCAAGGTAAATGCTTTTATCTGCCGTGACTTCCTGCACAATTTTCATGCAGCCGTCGAAATCGGTGTCTAGCGCTAAAACAATGCTTCCGTTTGCTATAGGTTGCACAAGTTGCGCAACGGAAATTTTGCCCGATGGCAAAAACACAATGCTTGGAATTCCGGCTCGTGCGCAATATGCGGAAAGAGCTGCGGAAGTGTCGCCTGTGCTTGCGCATGCAACTGCTTTTATAGGTGCTTTGTTTTTTATTAAATGGTTAACCTGGCTAACCAAAACGGTCATGCCTAAATCTTTGAAACTGCCTGTGTGCGAGTTTCCGCAAAGCTTAACACGCAAGCTTTTTACGTTTATTTCATCTGCTAATTTTTGCGCATTGAAAAGAGGGTTAAAACCCTCTTGCAAAGTTATTATGTCTTCTACCGGAAGCTCCGGCAAAACAAGCTCGCGCTTGCTCCAAACACCGCTTAAATCGGCGGGCGCAAAACTTGTGCGGCGGCTTGCAAATAGAGTTTTCCATTCGTGCGGGCTGCGGGATTTCCAAGCTGCTCTATTATGGTTCACTTCCAAAAGAGAACCATCTTTGCCTCTATAAACGACTTCGGATAAAGGGTAAGTATCTTCGCCGCTTATGCTTTTAAATTCCGCATGAAACATTTTTAATCCTTTATAACAAGCTCAACTCTGCGATTCTTTGCCCGACCTTCGTCTGTGTCGTTGGAGTCCATTGGTTTGCTAAAGCCATAACCAACGGATTTCAGCTTGCTTTTGTCAACGCCTCTTTCCACAAGATAATTCATAACAGAAAGAGCTCTCTGTTCGCTAAGCTTCTGGTTGAGTTCCTCACCGCCACGATTATCAGTGTGCCCTTCTATTTCAATATGCGAATCGTTCAAAAGGCTCTTGAGAATTGCGGCAATTTCAGCCAGGTTTAATTTCAATTCCTGTTTCAAATCGGCCTTTCCCGTTTCAAACAGAATATCGCTCATGGAAAGGATTGTTCCTCTGGCATCCTTATAAACGCTGATCGTTTTGCTGCGAAGAGCTTCCAGCTTTTTATCGGCTTCGGCTTTTTGCTTTGCGAGCAGGCTGTCTTTTTCTGCAAGAGCTTTTTCTTTCTGCGCAAGTTCTGCTGCCATACGGGCTTGCTCTGCTTCCAGGCGAGCCTGTTCCTCGGCTTTCTGCTTGTTTATAAGCTCCAAGCGTGAACGTTCTGCGCTAAGAGCAGCGTTCAAAGACCTTGCGCCTTGAGCATCACTGGACCACAACACTATCAAGGAATCTTTTACGAGAGAGAGTTCCTTTTGGGTGTCTATGCGGTTTTTATTCAAAGTTTCCAATGCTTTTTGAGCAGCTGTTCTTTCCAGTTGCGTTTTGAATAGATCCACTGCAAGACTGCAGTTTTTCAGTTCGGATGCAAATAAGCCTTTGCGTTCATTTTGCGGAACGCCTTCCAGCGCGCGAACCCTTGCTTCTATAATGGCATGCATGCGGTCTGTGGAAGCATCTTTCGGATAGACGTTTTTAAGCTCTTCAAAGGGAGCACGGCAGGAAACCGAAGATACAGGTTGCGACTGTGCTTGGGGTTGCTGCGGAGTTTCTGCTGTTTGAGCAAATAAACTTGCTGCGCAAGCTAAAATGGCTAGTGATTGAATTTTCATAGAAACCTCCTTAGTGAATTACCTGTTCTTTGGGTGCATTTTTGCGCTCTCTGAGCACATTGCGATAAATGTCCAAAGATTCTTTGGATGCATTCAAATCTGCTGTTGCGCTTTTATTCTCGGAAGCAAGAGCGGTTTGCTCGTGCTTGATAAAAGAGAGCTGCAACTGCAGAATCGCTTCGTCTGCCAAGACATAAGCTGCTTCTGTTTGACGTTCATCATTCTGTTTTTCAGCAGCTAAAATAAGAGAATCTGCTGAGGCTGGAAACGGAACGCTTTGAGCCTTAGCCAAAGCTTGCAGGGTTTTAGCTTCCGTTATAGCAGAATCTACCATAGCGGCTCTTTTAGATGCGCACGACATAAATAATGCTGCGCACAGAGTTGTTAACAATACTTTTTTCACAAAACCTCCTTTAGGTTAGAAGGTAATGTAGAAATTTATTTATCTTTAATTACCAATTCCACACGGCGATTTTTAGCTTTGCCTTCGTCTGTAGCATTATCTGCGACCGGTTTCTTTGAGCCATGACCTACGGACTTCAAGCGTTTTTTGTCAACACCTCTTTCAGTCAGATATTTCACAACTTCTGCAGATCTATTCTGGCTAAGTTTTTGATTGGTTGCATCCTTACCTACATTGTCGGTGTGGCCTTCTACAATAATAGTGGATTCCGTTAGCAATGTTTTCAGAATTCCGGCTACTTCCGCAAGATTCTCCTTTAGCTCCGGTTTCAAATCCGCTTTGGCGGTTTCAAACAAGATGTCGCTCATAGAGAGAATTGTGCCTCTGGCATCCTTATAATAGCTGAT
>Ga0181987_10640_pt1 | contig 31680 bp, 30 predicted proteins | sample TergutCo191P1_FD_120224 | JGI IMG/M metagenome (GOLD analysis project Ga0181987, IMG submission 120224)
AGGTCTTTTTTGAGGATTTCGTAGTTTTTTATGCGGTTTGCAAGAATGTAGTTGTCCGCTATGCTTTTGTCCATTATGTCCACACGCACTCCGTCTCCGCCTTCGTATTTGCCTACGGATGATTTTCTGTTTGTGTACTCGAATTCAACGCCGGGTTCGGGCATTACAAGGCTTGCTCTCGGAGACTGGTCCATTTTGTTGTAGGTGAACACTGAGTCGGCAGTCCATTCGACTTGCAATGTTTTTTTGGCGATTGTGTAGAAACAAGCTGGATTTCTTATCGCCGCATTGCTTTGCGATGTGGCAAAATTGGCGGTTGCTGTGTAAGTGCCTGCCTTTGTTCCGGCTCCGCCAGTCAGCATAACCTCATAGACATTTGAGGATGGTTGCGGGCTTTGCTGAGTTCCGTTATAGGTGAACGTTGTGTCGCAGCTTGGGGACCACTGAACATCTATCAAATTAATGTCGTTTGAGTATATGCTGAACGGATATGGCTCTGTTACGCATTGTTTGTAGTTTCGCGTTTCTTGGAATGTTGCGGTAACTTCGTAGTTGCCAGGGTTTGACGGCTGGTTTTGGCCTGAGTAATAGCTGGTGCCTTCTGCGTTGTTATACATATAAATCACACCAACATAAGTATTAGTTGATGTGTGAGGTTCTGGGTTTGAAGTTGTTCCGCTTGCCTTGAAGCCGCCCATTATTACCGAGCATTCTCCTTCTGCTTGGTCTATTTCGAAGTTGATGGAGAGCGAGCCGATGTAGTCGTCTTTTCCAGTGACGGTGATTGTGGCTATGCCGACGTTGGTGTTGCTGTCGTATTTTACGGTGTAGTCGGTGCCTCTTTTCAGGGTGTCATTTTTAAAGTTGGTTATGGTTACGCTGGGTTCTATTGGCTGGGTGGTGTATGTGTACTGTTGAGGTTCTATTATTGAAATAGTTGTTTTACCGTGTGCGAAATTTTTTTCGTTAAAAAAAATCGGATAACCTTCATTTGCATTGCTAAGCATAATCCAAGTGTCTTGGAAATCCCATTTGGAGTAGATGCTTTGGGTTTTCATTTCTGCGGTGCTTTTGTGAGTGCCGATTGAGTTGGATGTGGTTACGGAATCGGAGTTGCAGTAGGAGTTTGTTGCTGTGGTGTTTGCGCCGCTTATGCCGCCAATGTTGCTGCCTGCTCCTGTTGCGTTTCCTACGAAATAGGAGTTCTCTATTGTACCGCCGTTGCCAATTATGCCACCCACGTAATCATCGCCGAATATATTGCCGATGGCGTAGGAGTTTGTTATTGCGCTACTATTGGTGACTACAGATACATCTGAAGTGTCCAAACACCTAACGGAAAACAAATACGACTCACTGTAGGTGAACTTACGCACATCGCCATTGCTGTAGAGCATATCCCGGAGCCAAGCGAAACCGAGAGAAAGCTCGCTGCTACTCCACCAATCGCCGTCGTTACCGACATCGCTGAAGCTGCCATTCGAATTGCCGTTGCCGCCTGGGAGGGCCGAAAAACCGTAGTCATCCGTGCCGTTGCCGTATGTCGTATGTGCATTCCATCCGCTCACCGCCTTCAATTTTGTTCCTGCTGTTGAACTTCCACCAACATAATCCGTCAATGCCGTTCATTCCGCATCGCTTGGCAGATGCCAGCCTTCCGGGCAAGCGTCATTTGCAGCAGTTGCCCATTTATATAATCTGCCATAGACGTTGCAGTTGGCATCAGAATTGTCATAGCAAACGCTGCCACTGAAATCGTAATCCAAATTCTTTGCCATCCACTTTTGGTTTCCTATAACAACAGTTTTGTATGTCTTGCCATCACGACTATCAGCCAAAGTACCATATTTTTTCATAATTCCATCAGAACAGTAATGCTCTTCGGTATTGTCATTCGCCGTGCAACGTGAAGAACCGATTATTCCACCAACGTTAATTTTGCCTTTCACATAAAAACCAGCCAATCCAAGATTGCTTATATTTCCCACAAACGCAATGCCAAATAACCCCTGATTGTCAGCTTCACTGTTAATGTAGAGACCGGTCACAACCTTGCCGTTGCCATTGAAATTGCCTTTGAACGCATTACCGGAATTTCCTATGGGAGTCCACTTGTTGGCTGGTGCGTTACTTTCATCCCATTTTCGCCACCCGTCTTGCGCAGAGGTGTCGTTCAAAGCAATGTCTTTGCCAAGCATTATGGTTTTACCGGTAAAAGCGTTGCCTTTATTCACGAGTGTAGCTAATCCAGCTAGCTGCTCTGCGGTGGTGATTGTGTAAACGGTGTCCGATGCGTTGTACCATGCGGTATTAGCTGTACCGTTCCACGGGGTTTGGGCGAGAAGCAACGTGGGGAGTATGAGGGCAAGAAGGGAGAGGTGTTTCATGTGGGACTCCTGTGGGCTGGAAGTGGGAACTTATACCTGAACATCATAAAAATCAACGCTGAACCATAAATTATTTGCCGCATATTTATCCTTTTTCATCATTAAACATTGGTTTTGATACTGTGGGTATGATCATATGATCATTGTTCCAATATTCACAAGTTTCTGGTGGAGCTAATCCAGATACGCAATTCAGCCTTACATATTCATAATTTGCTAAGAGAAGTTGAAGATGCTCTGTTCTAAATTTTTTTGTTTCATCCGAATAATATGTTAAAGAACCATTTTGTGTTAAAAAATACTTTGCCTTTGGTATAAATGAAAAATGATTGCAACCACGTTCAGATTCATTCAATGGGTATGTATCAAAAACAATTCCATCAAAACTGAAGTGAGGAAGACATTCAATAACTTCTTCCCAAAACCCTTCAATAACGACTCCACTACGATTAGTCGAAGACAGCCAATTACGTGCCTGCTCAGCAATTACAGGGTGTGCTTCAATAACCGTATAATGTGAACAACCTATTCTCCAGATTTCTTCTGCACAAATACCCATGCCAAATCCTACCTCAAGAATAGCTTTACCTGCCCCAGCTACGTTTGTAGCTAGAGCTCGCATCAATGGTCTTTCCCATTCTTGCATCACTTGCCAGTTACCAATAAGTAACTCATCAGAGCTACTTTCTATCTGGAATTCTTTCCAATCCTGCGGTCGAGTCGGATATTTGGGCATATAAAACTCATTTCCTCAGTGTAGTAAGTTTGACGAAGTTGACGAAAGGCTTGAACGAAGAGTGTCTATATCAGAAGCATAAACACGGAGCTGTTTAAAACGCCTGTGCCAGTTATGAATTTCTGTTGGATTCATAGTGACAATACCTCTAAACCCATCACCAGAAGCAATATCCATAAGAACTACTTGATTGTCTACTGCGATAATTCCTTCTCCCAAAGATTTAAGCAATTTTTTATCTACCTCCTCAAGATGCTCTTTAGTAACAAACAATGGTATCAAATGCTCATTCACATTAAGCTGAGCTTTTATATATTTGTTAGAAACAATATTTTCTAGCGCATCTTCGGGAATAACAAAAATACGTTCAACAATAACCGTTCGAGCCGCAGCATTAAGGTTTAGCTGTAAAAATGTATCTTCTTCTTGAGATTGGTTCCATTCAATACTTAAGTTCATAGATATTGCCCATATTCTTGATCCAGGTCTTGTGTTGGCAAGAAACTTGAAAAGCCAATTAAAGTATTCTCCCGTGTCTAATTCCTCAGACCGCTTATTATGAGCGAGATTTGATAGTTGAGTTTCAGTATTACGAAGGATATTTTCTTTTATTTCCCGAAAATCAGGCTCTGTTATTTGTGCATAAAATTGAATTATCCGCTTAAATGAATCACTAGTATCACTCTGAATAAGATCAACATGTCGAGTGAGTTTTTTAAGTGGGTTAAATTCATTTTCTACATGCTTTTCAAAAGCACGTCTTGAAACAGATAATAACGGGCCTAAAACCCAAGTTAATTCTGCAAGAGTCTTAAGTTTGAATTGAAAAAATATAAGACCCAACACTAAAGCAATAATCGCTTCAAGCAAAGGAAATGTCAGCATTGCCCTTAGCCAATCAGTCTTGTTATCTGGCTCTTTTTTCCACCCACCGATATTAGTGCTTTTTTGCGATTTTGCCATGTATCACCTCTAGCTCTTGCAAGATTCTTCAAACTCAAGTTTTGCCATAGGATCAGCATTTGAATATCCGCCGTCAACTACATATGTACTACCCGTTACATATGATGCCTTCTCTGAGAGTAGAAATTCTACGACATAAGCAACTTCTCTTCCATTGCCAAGACGTCCTAAAGGAGTCATTTTAGAAGAAGGATCAAAAACACCGTCTTCCATAACATTACCAATCCATCCAGGAGCTACTGCATTTATTCGTATTTTTCGTGGGCCTAAAAGATTTGCCAACGACTTCACAAGATTATGTTCACCTGCACGTGCAGCAGCATATGCTGTACTTCCATAGTTTCCCGTGAGAGCTTCAGTTGAAGTAATAACCACTGAATTACCTTTTCCTATTTCAAGATTTGGGCTTAACTTTCGAATTAGATAATTCGGTGCAGTGAGATTTGAAGCTATACTCTTATCCCAAGCATCAAAATCAAAATTGTCTTGATTTTCCATATTCCAGAAATATTGAGACAACACAAGCCCTTTAATAGGAGTTGTTCCTACATTTCTCAGAAATTCATCAAGAGAATTTCTTGACCAAAGATCCAACGGAAATAGTGAAAGATTTTCATTGCCAAGTTCATTGGCAAATTTCTTTGCATCTACTTCATCAACGTTTAAATGCGTTCCAATGACTCGATAGCCATTATCAAGCATCAACTTTGTAATCTCCTGACCATAACCAGAGACTGCTGCTCCTGTAACAATGATAACATCCATTTTAACATTCCTCCTTTGTATTTATGGGTGTAAATATTTATAGTTTAAGTTAAGTTCATTACGGCGTTCATAAAGATACCTAATGCCCTCACATAAACCATGTTTCTGACCAAACAAATTACCTGTCTCGTTCAACACTTCCCCAAGACACCATCCAGCGCAATTATTACGTGCTATACAATCTTGACATCCCGGCATATTTTTTACATATCGAGACTGCAATTGCTTTATTTTTGAAAAATCAAGCTCAATACGATGTTCTTCTTGATTATATCGACCATAGATAAAAGGAGACATTCTGTTACTGTCATATATTTCACCAAAGAGAGCCAAATCACAAGCAGAAATAAAACCATCAGTCGTTAAATGAGGCATTGGCAAACATGCACGACAGTTTATCTCTACATCTTCATCGAAATTGGCAGTTAATAAACTTCCGCAAACAATTCCATATTCATTAGCAATATTCTGTGCCGATAACATAGCTCGTGCAAAGTCCAGCGGATCAACACCTTTAATGTCATCCACGGTTTCTCCCAACGGTGGGAAAATTGGATCGGTCCAAACGTAACGAACTCCCAAAGAAGCAAAATAACGAAGAATATCATTTTGAAGATGGTTATTGTCTCTTGTAATGGTTGCTCTTATGCCAGTCATTCCTTTTCCTTGTTCAATAAGAAATTTGACATTTTTTTCAATGAGTCCAGAAGAACCATTCCCAGCCTTATTCTTGCGATGAATATCGTGATGTTGAGGAAGTCCGTCAGATGAAACCCAAATAATATCAAAATTTTCTGAAAGATAGTGAGCAACCGTAGACGAGAATACTCCGTTAGTTTGAATTTCAAGAGAGATATTATTACCAACCATTTTTCGCGCATAATCTACAATATTTTTAATAACGTTAATACGCATAGTCGGTTCTCCTGGACCAAAAAATCTTAAATGAGGAGGTATTCCTTGATCTAAGAAAAATTTTAGTCCAGCAATTGCAAAATTTAAATCTATAGTTTGATTTTTTTTAAGTGTCTTGCCGACAATATCACAACTATAGGTATTCACATAACAATAATCACATGCCAAGTTACAGTCTGTTGTAACAAAAAATGAAATCATTTTTTTCCTACAATGCCCCAATTGAATGCCTCCTTTTGTATTTATTCAAACCATTGCTACTCTTGAGTGCATATACCAAATCTCGCTCCAAACGAATATTAACCCTGTCTAGTACACGAACATCGCCAAAAAGTTTGTACAAGTTTCTCAATTCAAACATCATAACCCTCCACCACAAGCTCTCTGCAATTATTAAGAGTTTCAATAATAATTTTAACGACTATTTGTCCAATGGAGCTACCTTTAGGCGCTCCAATAGCAGTCATTTTGTCTCTATAAGTGGTCATATAGTATATAATATAGTAACATTTCGTCGTTTTAATGGCGATTTCTCAGAAAACGTTAAAAAAGTACGTTTTTTGCGTTTTTGCGGTCCAAGTTGCATATATTTTGGCAGTGAAATGATAAGTCAGAGTGAGAATTTTCAGGAAATGGCTGGAGTTAAGCCATAATTCTTCTTATTTGGTCTAAGGCTTAATAGTATCATTTTTCTCTGTAATAGCCACAAGCCTCTAGGATTCCGTTGAAAACAATGATGCTGAAATCAACACTCATTCAAAATGATATTTTTTAGGCAGAAAAAGCCAATGCTAACTTATTCATACTTTTTATTTATTCCGTTTGTTTACGCAACGTAACACAAAATTAACAATATCCGAAGCAGAAACTTCCTTAATTTGTTTCGCCACGCTTGTTAACGAGCTTAATCCATCAATTTTATTAATGTCAACGCCATCAATATTAAGTAAACAAATTTTATGGGCATTTGCTTTCGTATTAATTATTCTACGGATTGCCTCCCACTCAATACCTCCAGTCCATGGCTTCTCACTATAGTTCTTTGAAAGAAATACAACTATAAAATCACATTTATTTTCGTAGATCATTTTTGCTTCTACATCTGCTTGGCCTGGGGTACTGATCAGATGCGAATGCCATTCATCATAAAAAATATCATTTTTAATATAATTATGCAATAGTAATTCTTTTAAGACTGGTTCAACCGTATTTGAACGATCCTCTCCACAAAAGGATACTCCAATTTTAAAGTTAGAATTCATTGTTGTTGTAATACTATTACCTATCCCTTGTGTTTCAGCTATTCTGGCAGCTTCGTATTCCATGGTTCTGGTGATTGCTTCGTGTGACGTATGTTGCTTTAAAATATTTCTATCGCAAGCATCTTTTGAATTTATCTGTTTTTGCACAGCCATAACTCCATGAATAGTTTTGCAAATCGACATCGCCTTTTGCTCTAATTCAGAGCGTTTCAAGTCATTTTTAATCATTACAACATAAATACCAGACATATCATTATCATTAACTGTGCAACAAAGGCAATAATAATTTGGAAACGAACGAGTCGTTGGGAATATCTCGTTCAGCAAATCATGAATCGTATCTTTTATACTCTCTCCTTGCTCTGAAAGAAGTACAAGACCGCCATAACAGGTCATTTTACCACAAAATTTTCTCTTGCAAAAACTATTTGCTCTTCTTCTTATTTCTTCATCTAACTTCCTATAATTAGCATAGTATGGAGTGAATGGCTTGTGAGATACAATTTTTTTTGGCTCAATAGTTGAAAGTGCATATTTATATGAAGTAAAGAAGTCTTTATTAAAAATAGCATATGGCACGCTGAAGTTTAAATCATTTTCATCTTGCGGTAGTGGAAAGAAAGCAAAGAATGTGATATCTGGTATTGCGCAAGAAATGACTTGATTAAATCTGTCATTAAATTCGATTGGTTTCCGAATATTATTATAAATTCCTATTTGAATAGACTCAAGAGCTTTAATTATCTGAGCAAACTGACTTATATCTTTTTCTAAATTATCCTGATTCGGAATAAATAAATCTTCTATTTTCTGGCAAGTTTGAAAACTAAAAGATTTACTGTAGTTCAATGGTGCAAGACCAAGCAAAGGAGTTGGTATCGTAAGATCACAACGTAGCATTTCATAAACTCTAAATAAGTAGCCCATCTGAATCAATTCACTTTCATTATTGGCTTGATAAATTCTATTAATTGCCGGTCCCATAGCACAATCTCTTGCAATAGACTCACCATATTCTCCTAAAGCCACAATGCATACGCCAGTATTAATAATATCTCGAAGAAATTGTTTTCTATTAGTATCAGTTATTAACCTAACTGATGGATTTAACAATATAAGATCAGGGCGTTGATTGCTTTTTATCTGCTCTAATATGTTTGATTCAAATTCAGTTTTGACTTTCTTTTTATACCCGACTCCAAAATTATTTTCCGCCTTGTAAATGTCTTTTGAAAAATCTTTTCCAAAACATACAAGTTGTACATTATTTACATCTAAAAGAAAAATTGTATCGTCTTCACATTGTTCATCTCGAAAATTTTTAACGCAATCTTTATGAATTTTTATTCTTTGCCGTTCTTCAAGAGATTTATTTGCCGAAGAATATTTCCTCAAATTATAAAGAATCTCTTCAACGCCAGCCTCGAAAGAAATGCTATACTCTCTTATTTTACAAATATAATAAAAAATATTTAATGCCAATACAATCTTTCGCCACTCTTTTTCAACAGAAACAGGAGTGTACATTGACAACCCCTTTTCTAACAAAGAATCTAGAAGCTCATGAAAGAAATTTGAATTCTTTGGGGAATCTACAAAAAGTCCAAGTTCTGCTAACTGTGATTTGGCACGAAGAATACGAACATGAACGATAGCATCGTAATTATTTATTGAATCAAAATAACTTTCTACTTTGTCAAGTAGTTCTTTAGCTGCTACACTATTACCAAGCGCAAACATGGTTTGTGCTTGGTAGAATTCAATCTCAGAAAGTAACTCCTTATTATTTGTTATAGTTGGGAGTTTTTTTGCTCCAGCATAAATAGTTGCCGCACGTTCATAATCTCTATTTTCATAACATATTAATCCATGACATGAATGAAAAGCATCATTATTATCTCTTTCCTTAGCAATAGAAATATTTTTTTGAGCATGTATAATATCTTTGTATCGCTGCTCTATTGTTATTGAGGGAGCATGAAAAACTGCACGTTCATTATAAAAATGCGCCAGTCCATGAAATATTTCGATTTGTATATCGACCGCACAATCATTAAACTGTATATTTTTGCGACTATTCAGAATATCCTCGAAAATATCAATTGCAGCATTTAATGACTTTAAAGATTGAGATTGATCTTTTGCAACATTTTTCTCACAACAATACCCAATAAAAATATAAATCTTTGCTAATTTATTTATAAAATCATCAATTACATTTTCTTTATTTTGTTTTTCTAATTGTTCGGCATAAACAGATAAAAAACGAATCGCTTCGGTATAATTATTCAACCGATAATTTAATTTGCCTGCTAACAATAAAATATCTGATATATATTTAATATCCGACATTTGCTTACCTCGTTTAAGTTGCAAAGTGATTTTCTCATTAAGCCTTCTTAACGTTATATCAATTTTTGAACCTCTGGTAATATCATATTCAAGGTGGTCAAGCACTATACATTTATTAATTAGGGAACGTATATCACTTCCTGGAATGTTACGTAATACCTGAAAGATTAACATCAAAAAGAGTTTCTTAACGATGGTAATCACTTCGGGACTACTAAGTTTGCTTCTACACGCATTAACATATTCAACAATATCTTGAAATCTCTCGTCGTTTGCATTTTTTACCACAGAAGCAAGATGAATAGGGAGTTGCGCCAAAGATATATCAATTTTTCTAACTAAGCTTGATCCACTAGAATTGACTGGAGTATCTAGACAGTAAAGAATAAGGTCAAGAGATTCTGAAAGGGAAAGGTTCGTACTAGAATCTACCTTTGAGTAACAACACCAAAGCGAGCGAGCAACAGAATATACAGAATCTATATTGTGATTGTCAAATTTTTGTATTTCTATTTTTGCTTTTTCGATAAAATCACTCAAATCGTTCATTCTAATATTTCCTTTGCTAATTCTTTAAGTTTAGTAACATCATCTTGATTTATATTTTTTGTAGTTGTTTCAATCTCTATACGGAGCATCATTCCAGATTTAAAAGGCATAAGTTCACAAATTTCACAAAACGTAGCTATTCCTTGATAGCAACTTTCAATGCTAGCTATTTCTGTTTGCCCAGATACCCATGCACCAAATTTTGGATATCTGCGATCTTTAATTGTCAAAAGGAGATTGCAGCGATCAATAAAATTCTTCAGAATTGCTGGTGGCATATTGAAATATGTTGGAGTAAAGAAAATCAAACCATCGCTCTGTGCTATGGTTGGAATTACTTCATTCGTTATATAATCTTCATAGATACAAGTTCTAGAATCTTGACATGGCTGTTCCCCACAACAATAACCAAAGTTACCGTTGCGTAAATCATACAGCTTTACCTCAGTACCTTGTTCCTTCAAAAGTTGTTCAAGTGTTTTTGCTGCACTGAAACAAAGTCCTTCACGATGACCTCCGTGAATGATTGTAATCATGATTTTACCTCCTTACGAATATTTATATGAACAAGTTGAAATACAGACTCAAGCGAACAACCTCCACATTTTGTACATCCGCTCTGTTTGCTGACAGATAGATCTTCCACAAATAAAATATCATTAACATTTTTAGCAATACTTAAAACCTCTTCAGGATCACTTGGCCGATGCTCACTCATCTGGCTACTGTCAAGTGGCTTGAACGGAATGATAGTAGGAATTACTCCCATGGGTATTAGTTTTTTACAAATATTGATAATGTCGTCTGCTGGCTGAATTCCAGCTATTAATACACTCGAAACATTTCCACGTCCAAATACAGAAACCGCCTTTTCAAAAGCTTCAAAATATCGATTCAATGAAATATTAGATTTTCCTGGGCAAATCTTTTTCCTCAATTTTTCGTCTACGACTTCAATGTTCATTATTAAAGAAGAAGCTCCAGCTTTTAATAATAATTCTATATATAGATCTTTATCTGGTGGTGCTAATTCAATTGAAATATTATGCTTATCTTTTCCGTTATTTGTAATTAAGTTACAAATATCAGAAAAATAAATAGCAGACTTATCCTCAGAACTGCAAGTTCCTCCACTCAGTGCAATTTCATAATTATGGTTGTATCTAAGTGCCGTTTTTACCATTTCAGCAACAGTAGAAACAGGTAATATGGTATCTAAATTGTTATTATTTGCACAAAAAGCTAAACTACAAAACTTGCATTGCTGATTATCAGTATAATAAGTGCATTTCAATTTTGGACAGCAAGAAATACAATTTGGCGAATGTGGCCTTAGATAATCTCCTATAATATAGTCATCGATTTTATTTAAGCACCAATCAGGCAGTGACAAGATTTCTATGTCACACACAAAAATATCCTCCTTTTTTAATATCGTTCGACCATTATCCCATACAATTTCATATGGAGAAACCTTACAGAACTCTTCATTTACGCAAGTATTGACTATTATATTATCAATTAGGAAATGAGCCGCATGAACAAAACCGCCATCAAGAAGATAAGAATTCTTGATTTTACCTTTTTCTTCCACAATAGCGTCTAAACGAACACCGTAGCAAAGCAATTCAGCCTTTATTTTGGCGATTTCAAACTGCTTCATTTTTACCTCCTATTGCAGTAAAATATAATGTTATACTTTGACTGCATTCCTGTAACAACATATTCGTATTTGCTTGAATAGATTCAAAATTATTGGATAATAACTCAATATATTTTGTATATTTTTCATAACAGCTACACTGTTTAATCTTTTCGTAATTGCAAATAAAGGCGTTTATGTCTCGTGTCTTCCGAAGATTATTTAACATTTCATAAATAAAATCTGAACAAGATTTACATGTTATCTTTGCTTCTCTGAAAATATGATAATCTGGCTCTGGAGGACCACCAACAGGATCAGCAATAAGCCAATATGAAGGATTTTGTTCAAACAATTTTAGAATATCACAAACAATCCGAGATACAGTTAATGGTTCTATTAAAGTAATTTTTTTATTTTTTAACAATACATCTGTAATAGTATAAGACTGAGCATTTTGAAACATTATCACTGGAAATACTGATTTATTTATTAAATATTTAACCGTAGATATAACATCATCATGTGTTTGCAAATCATTATATGCGAACAATCCCGCAAAAACAAATGCCCCAGAGTCTAAATCAATTGATTTAACTTTGTTAACTGCTGATTCAAAATCAGTTAAACTTAAATTTTTATTATACAAAATATTGCGAGCGTATTCATTTACACTTTCAAAACCGAATATAATTTTAGTTTTTAGTCTCTTCATTAATTCTATTTCTTTTTTACATTTTGCATTTGTAGAATCATAAACAATAATATCCTCACAATGTGACTCAATATGTAAATTAATATCAATATGCTTAGTATTAACAATATCAACAAGAGCCTGTTCCATTTCAAGTCTAATGTCAATTGGAAATTCAAATTCATCAAAGAAAGAACCTGTCGGTGTAAGTACCAAAGAAACTGATGGATTGAAATCGGATGCCTGTTCATATTGACGCTTTATAACCAATTTCTCAAAATTATCAATTACATATAACGCTTGTTTTTTCACCATATTGAGATAGTCTGAACGGTTTATTTTTGATAATGGAAAACGCGAATAAAAGCATGGCGAACAAAGACCCCGCCACGAACGTTTACAAAATGTCCCCTTGAAAATAAATTCAGGCCAAGCACCGATAGATTCTGTCATCTTCCCACCATATGGCTCAGAATAAGCATCAGTATTATTCATGTGAGTATTATAATATGCAGCTCTTAATTGCAATGACAGACGATTAATCTCATCTCGTTGAGTTATGCTGAGTTCATCAAGCATTAATACGACTCTTCTGATAAAGTTTGTTTAAAAATATCAAATAATTTTGAATTTGCATTGTTAATCACACAAACGATATTCGTCGACACATCTTGTACTGCAAGCTCAGCAGCAACACACAATACTATTATCCATATTATCAAAGATAAATTTTTTCTCACTCTAGTTCCGTCGTTATTTTGTTTCGTACTTTGTTTGGATATACACCCTTCACCTGCGAGCTTCCTGCGATAAATTTGCCCAATGAAGGTACCATTAGGCATTCCAATACAAGTCATTTTGTCTCCACAAACAGTCATATTGACCATAATATAGTAACATTTTGTCGTTTTAATGGTATTTTTCAAAAAAATCAAGAAAAAGCACTTTTTCGCACTTTTGCACTCAAATTGCGTGCATTTTGACTGTGAAACTGCAATACGGATTGAAAATTTTCAGAAAATAGCTGAAGTTAGACCCTAATTCTGTCTATTTTAGATAACTTATCCCAAAAATTCTTTTTACTTGATATAAAGTTTAATAACATTCTTTTCTTTGTGATAGCCATAAGCTTTTATAAATTCCATTGGAAGCTCAAAGCCTTAAAAATGAAACTAAAATCAAAATACTCATTCAAAATGATAAACTATTAGAAAAATTACACGCTTTTCCTTTATTATATTGTTTAGTTTAGAAAAACTATTTCATAAATAAAAATAAAGAGAAATGCTTTGTTATAAATCCGAATCTGTTCTTTGTAAAAAATAGATTCTCATTTAGATTTTCATTTCTTCTATTTTTTAATGTTACATTTCTTCCAAAATTCACTTCGCATTCCATTTAGTAGTTCTGTAATACGATTTAAAAGTATTGTAAGGTCATTATGGTATTTCTCAATCTTGTCTTTTGTGTTTAAGTTTGGTAAATAACTTTCAGAACCATAAAGACAGAAGTCCAATAAAAAATTAACTAATTTTTCCATTGATATTGTCCATTCATCATCTTCATATTTACTATTTGCTACTGGAATTTGTTCAGATTTTGCAGATAAATAATCAAGAAATTTTTCTGAAAGAATACTCAAACTCTTTGCATGTGGCTCATATCCACAACCACAGTCTCTAAGTTCACTATTGGGACTCAAAAGATACAATGTATGTGTCGGCTCGCCTTGATCATCTGAAATAATTCTTGTCAATCGACGAATATATATTTTAAGATTTGCATGATAACTAAAAACGGCATTGCATTTTCTTATGTTGAACTCGAATAAAATTTCTGAAACTTTTCTACTTCCAATTATAATGGCAATCAAAAAAGCCAAAAACGAAACAATATTTGCAAAAAAATCACTACTAACAATGTGGTAGAAACATTTAATATAATGATGAAAATCTATATACATTATGTACATCTCATTTCTTAAAAATGCAACAGCATAAATTATTTATACCTCTTATATTGCAAATATTCAGGATATTTTTTCTCTAACTGAGACAGTTTATCTTTGTATAATTTTTGCTCTTCTATCGCCAATTCAAGCAATTGTTTCTTATCTTGTGTTTTTTCAAATTCCTTTTCAGGGATAAATCTAGATACATAGTCAATATAATTAGCAATATAACCAGAATGTTGGGTAAGAACCCTGTAGGGATGTGTCAATGGAAAATCATTTTTTGAGTCTTTATATGCCCAGCTATAGTCTCCCTCAAACATGGATGAAAAATCAATAGGTTCCTTAATTTTTTGCCCATTGGAAGCAAAAAAACTATAGTCCTTATCAATTACATCATCAACACAGTCGAAAGCTTTCTTTCGTATAATGCGCATAATTGCAATTGCCCGAAAAATTTTTTCATCGTCAATAAGAAATGATTTAATATTTTCTTTGGAAAATAGAGGAGGTTCATATGTCAAAAAACGACATGTAAAATATTCAAAATCAGGTAATAATTTGGCAAAAAAGCTACCCGCATCTGTAATTTTAACACCATACTCGAATGTATCATCTATTTCCAAAGTTTGATTTTTGTATGCTTCCCATTGTTTTAATAAAATAGCATACAAATTTCCTTCGTTATATGGCACTTCACTACTGAATTTCAAGCAAATTAAAGAAGTCCAATTGGTCTTCTGATGTCTAGTTTCATTCATTAGAAATAATATTTTCCCCATTTTTTCAATTTGAGCATCTGTAGGTGTATTTGGTAAATATGGGCGTTTGAACATAGAATCAATTAATCGAGGAAAAGAGACATAATTATCAACACCATTAGTTACCGCAAACCGATGTAGTATGGTAGAAATTTTTCTGGCATATGAACTGCCTTCTAGGCGCTGAGGCTTGGAATTAATAATTTGTTTATAATGTTCTAAACTACGTTCGCTTGGAGCAAGGGGGACGTTCTCAACCATAAGCTTGTCAAAATAATTAGTCTGTTGTACGTGATCAATCAAAATGCGTAATATATATTTCCTACAAAGAGCCTTTAGGTTAATAATTGAATCAGAGCCAACATTTTGTGTTTTTTCCCACATATCATTGAAATACTCTATCTCTCGCAAAGGAATTGCGGATAATGCACCTGTAATGCACTCTGCATTTCGCCTATGACTACACTTGTACATTTTGGATACTATTCCGTTGAGTCCCCAACGATAAGCTGAAATATCTCCCAGTATATTTTCATAAGCTTTTTCATAACTGTGATGAGTTGGGTGTACTCCTTTTTTTATACAAAACAATTTTTTCTTTTTGTAAATATCGTCCGTACAAAACCAATCAGAAACATCAATTTCATTTTCTCTCTTGAAGTCGTTCAAGTGATCTTCCCGCTGAAATAATATTGTGGAAGCTGTTGTATCTCGGGTCACAATCAAAAAACCATAGAATGTGCGATATGAAGCCTCTTTTTGTATCGCAATAAGGGTTCCTCTTGCTATCTTTGTAGCATCAATACATCCACTCAAAATACATTCAAGCTCACACACTTGAACTGGATTATTTTCATCATATATTACAAAATCCTCAATATTATCAATAACACATAAATGCTTCTTTTTACGCATCACAGAAAGACAAAAATACAAACGAATTAAAAAGCCAGCAACATAGGAAAGAGCATCAATACGATTTGAATTTTCTGATAAAATTTTCTCTTTAATTTTAGAAATTAATTGTTCAGAAAGTTTATCGTAATTATTCTCCATATTCACGTATCTATGTAAGATATCAAATAATTTTTGCTGATCTTCAGTATCTGCATTTGGTTCTCGAATAGCAGCATTGGTAAAATTTTTCTCAGTAACATGTAAATACTTGTAGTAAACGTTTATTATCTCTTTAATGTAATTCTTGTAATCATCAGAAGTTTTTTCTCCTTTACTTAAAAGATTTGATGTTTCTTTGAGTAGAGTCGATATAAATTTATAAATATTGCTCTTGTATCGTTGTGAACCTAAATCAATAAAGCTAGACATAAACGAAATCGATTGTCGAGTTTCTTCAAAATTGTGAATATGAAACTCAATTGAATCTGACAATAAGCGTTTGATTTTATGCAAGTAAGTAGACTTGCCTGAGCCAGCAACTCCCTGCATAACAAACACAGATTCTGATAAATCTGCAAGTTTGTTTCTAAAAGCTTCTTCATGTAAGCATAACTTGTTAGTATCCACCTCATCATAATATGAAATTGTATCAGGATCTTGATCAAATGATATTTTTTCCGTCTTTCTTTTAGTGTATTTTGTAAAAGGCTTCACATATACATCTTCATATAATTCATCTTCTGTCATAACCATATTAATGTTACGTAATGCCTTTCTGCCTTTTACCGACAGAGGTTCTGCTAAAAAAATATCTCTTGTTCGGTTAATTGGCATTGTTTCATTATTTTCCATTTGTTAATCTCCATATGTTATGTTCAAATTTCTCAGAGTGGTTTTGCCTGAATCATTCCCGCTTTTGAGTGTATATACTAAACTCTTTTCCAACATTACCACCACAGCCAAACAAATGACTCTTCTCATCCTGAACCTCCGTTTTTAATTGTTCCCAATTCCAACTTAATCTCCCTATCCACCACACCATCCAACAACAGCCTCTTATGCTCCACAACAACAAAAGTAACGCCGCTGCCTTTCAAATCCACAATACAATCCCTAAGAACTTCCGAATTCACCGTATCCACCCCCGCAAACGGCTCATCCAGCAGCACCAGCTTCGGAGAATGCACCAAAACATTGCCAAAAGCCAAAAGCTGCTTCTCACCGCCGCTAAGATGAAAAGGCGTACGCTTCCGCATTGCCTTCAAAACAGGCAGAATATCAAACACCCTGCCCACACGCTCCCTAGCCTCAGCCCTCGAATAAATACCCGCAGAAACAGACAAATTCTCTTCAACAGAAAAATCCTCAAACACATTCCTCTTCTGCGGCATATACACAATGCTATTCCTTATCATCGCAGAAACCGGCATGGCGGTTATATTCTTTTCCTCAAAAACAATCTTGCCTTCCTGAGCCTCTGCCCAAGGCTTCAGCAAACCGTAAATGGTTTTCAAAACAGTGCTTTTCCCGGAACCATTGCCGCCGCTCAGCAAAACAGCTTCGCCCTTCTCCACAGAAAAAGACACATCATCCAGCACCTGCTTCTTGCCATACCCGGTGGTAATATGCTCAACTCTCAGCGTACAACGCTCCTGCTGCCCGCAGGCATTCTGGGGTTTTGTTGTCATTTTGTCTACATGAGTGGTCATATTGACTATAATTTAGAAAATTCGGAGAGCTTTATTTGGCTAGTGGAAAGTGGCTAGTAGCTAGTGGTTACCAAGACAAAAACGACGAATTTAGGCAAATTTAAAGGTTTTCTCCACTAGCCACTCCCCATTAGCCACTAGCCAAACCACAGTAGTCAAAACGCATACTTTTCGGCTACGTAAAATACTGATTGCCAATTTTCTATATTTGCTACCGGTCTGGGAGCGACTTTATTAAATGCATTGTCAAAATTTGACAAAAGTAATCCTTTTGGAGCACATTAACCATAACAAAAGGAGGCATTTATGCCTGAAAAAGTCGCCGTTCTTGCCCGCAGGCTTACTCCCGTAAGGTTCGCGCCGCTCTTCATTGACTGGGCTTTCAAAATAGTTTTCGGAAAGCCTGCCGGAATTCCATTGCTCGTCGCTCTGCTCAACGACTTCCTCCGCAGGGTCTTGCGCAAGCCAATAAAAGCTATAAGATACGTTCCGACCGAGCTTCTGGGTGTGGCTCCCAACAGCAAAAAAGTCATCTTTGACATCCTCTGCGAAGACGGCACCAAAAGCACTTATCTCCTTGAAATGCAAAACGCCAAGCTCAAAAATGCAGACAACAGGCTGAGGCTTTACATCGCGCGCATCCAGTCCGAGAACATCGACAAGGGAAACAAGAGCTATCACCTGCCCAGCAGCTTCTTCATCGGGATTCTGAACTACAAAAGAGACAACGGAAAATCCTTTTTCACGGAGGAAGGCTGGGTGAATTTGCAGACCAAAAAGCTTGTGAGCAAAAAAGAATTCAAAATCTTTGTAGAACTGCCCAAATTCAAAAAGAAAGCATCCGAATGCAAGACCTTCAGAGACAAGATAGTCTTCTTGTTCAAGAATCTTCATCTTCTTGAAGAAAGACCATCAAATTTCGGAGAAAAGATATTTGACCGCTTATTTTCAGTCACAGAAATTTGTAGATTAAATAAGGAAGAACTCAAATCGTACAGGTATAGTATGAGATACGTAGATGAAAGAAAGCTCGCCATAGATTGCGCTGTGGAAGACGCAACTATAGCCGTTGCAAGGCAATCTAAAAGACAGCGTAGCCAAGAAATCGCCACTGCAATGCTTGCTGACGGGCTTGAGCCTGCATTTATAGCTCGTTACACCAAGCTTCCTTTGAGGCAAATCAGTAGATTACGCTAATATTTCCCCTCTCCACCCGCAGGCTCTTTTTGACTGAGCGATTCAATAACAATTTTGGCAATCATTTGCCCCTGTGATAATCCCAAAGGATCCATAGCTCGCGCCTTATCTATTAACTTAACAATATATTTAGGCACTCTAACGCTAGTCATTTTGTCTTTATATGTGGTCATATTGACTATAATATAATAACATTTTGTCGTCTTAATGACTTTTTTTCGTACTTTTGTAGTCAAATTGCATATATTTTGACTATGGAGCATAAAATCGGACTGAGAATTTTCAGAAAACGGCTGGGACTGAACCAAGAGGAAATGGCTGAAAAATTGAATTGCGTCAAAACGACATACCAAAGCTGGGAAAACGGACGGAGGGAGCCGTCGGTTGGCATTATACGGAAACTGTTCGTTCTTGGAGCCACTATTGAAGAGTTGTTTGGAGTTGCGACTAAAGCCACGCCTAAAGATGAATTTGAAAAGCAAGTCGCAGAAGCATTGGCAAAGATAATTAGAAATGGCGAAGTTGTTTTGAATTTGAAGGGGAGTGGGCATCCAAGACTGCCGGATTAGACCAAGTAAAGTGCAATAATTTTTATATATTACCCCCATGCCTTTTGAATTGCCTAAATTAGCTTACGGGTTCAATGAACTTGAACCGCACTACGATGCTGCCACAGTGGAAATCCATTACTCAAAGCATCACGCCACATATGCCGCAAACTTGAACAAAGCTGTTGAGGCTGCGCTCTGGCAAAATAAAAGCATAACGGAAATTCTAACCAGCTTGGAATCTGCTCCTGAGCCTCAGCGCGCAGCTCTGAGAAATCATGGCGGCGGTTATAGCAACCACTGCTTGTTTTGGGAATCCCTCACTCCAAAAGGAGAGGGCAAAGCCACAGGCAAATTGGCTAAGGCTATAGACGCAAAATGGGGAAGCTTTGAAGTTTTTGCCGAGGCGTTTACGGCCAAGGCTATGGCTCATTTTGGCTCCGGCTGGGTGTGGCTTGTGAAAAACAAAGCCGGCGAACTAGACATAGTTGATACGCATGACCAGATTAGCCCTATCAGTTTAGGCTTAACTCCCATAATTGTGATAGATGTTTGGGAACACGCTTATTATTTGAAATACAAAAATGTTCGAGCAGACTGGATAAAAGCTTGGTGGAACATTGCGAACTGGGAAAAGGCTGAGGCTAGGTTTTAAACCTCTCATTTATAAGCGTCATGGCCCTATAATCCATTTTGCTGATTCTCTTTTCAATTCTGCCTGAAATCCAGGTGTGCAGCAGATGCACAGGAATTGCGACTGAAAGCCCAGCTTCGGTGGTCACAAGCGCTATGGAAATTCCGCCTGCCAAAAGCTTTGGATCTGCGGTGCCGTGTATGGTGATTACATCAAAAAGCTCAACCATTCCCATAACAGTTCCCAAAAGCCCAACCAACGGCGCAGTCGTGCCCAGAACAGCGATAACCGGAAGGCGAGCTTCCAAATTCGGAACTATTTTTGTGAACAGAGCCTCTACAGCCTTCTCCACCTCATCCCTTGTTTTCAAATCTTGATTGGCAATTGTTGCGGTAATCTGCTTTAAATATCTTCTGCTTAGGAGCAAAATCAAAATCCTCTCTGCAATCAAAAGCAAAGCTATGGCTAGCATGGATAAAATCGGGTACATCAAAATTCCGCCGTCTTGCATCCATTTGTCAAATTTTTCCCTTAAAGTTTTATCTTCCTTGTTTGCCAGTTCCGCCGCTATGCGCGAATCCAAGAACGGATCCACTTGCACCAATGACGGTTGCACGGTATCGGCGGCAGGGCGCGCGACAAATCCCAACCCGCCCAACCGAATCAGCGAATCGCCCTTTTCAATTTCTTCTGTGTATTCAATGTTTTTTTTCGCAAGCGAAAAAAGAATTTCCGCAACTTGCAAAGGGGAGTCTTTTGCTATTGAAATTTCAGGCATTGCGAAAGCCGAAGTTCCTTTGTTTGCTGCTTCCAGTTCCTGTATTCTGTCTTGAGACGGAAAAACAGAGGTAAAGGAAATTCTCGCTTTTTCAGCGTCTTCGTTTGCAAAGCTCAGCGCTTCTCTCGCAATTCTCAGCTCTTCAAAAAGCCTTGTCCTTTCGGAAAGTATAGTTTCTGTTTTTTCCTTGCGAGCCTCCAGTTGCTGCTCAAGTTTTTCTCTTTCTTCATTTTGCTTTGCTTTTTCTTGCCAACGCTTGGCAACTGCCTCGTCCCGCGCTTGCCGGGCATTTTCCAAATCCGCCTTGGCGCTGTTGATTTCAGCCTGTTGCTTAACCAGGTCAATCTGGCAAAAAGCCACCGCCGCAAGCATCAAAATAGTATAAAAAATAAAACGCACAAGGGGAATATAGTAAATAACGATTAACTCAGACATCATTGCTAGTTGAGAGTTGAGAGTGAAGAGTTGAGAGTGAAAAAACTTAAAAAACCATGTTTTTAAGCAAATTTAGTCGCTATATGTTAAAATAACTCTCAACTCTCAATTCTCAACTCTCAACTAAGAGGAGTTTTTCAACGTTTACTATATTTTAGGCTATGATCTCCTTTCTCCATGTTTCCAAGACCTATCCGGGTGGCAATGCCGCCCTCTCAAACGTTAATTTGAAAATAAGCAAAGGCGAATTTGTGTTTTTAACCGGAGCGAGCGGCGCTGGCAAAACAACGCTTTTGAAAATGATTTACATGGACGAGTTTCCTGATAAAAAAAGCAAAGGGCAGGTTTTGATAGACTTTGGAGAAGAACATTTTGACAGCCAAAAAATATCACTCAGGCGAATACAGGCTCTTAGGAGAAAAATAGGGATAGTGTTTCAGGATTTTAAGCTGCTTTCAGACAGAACAGTTTTTGAAAACGTTGCGCTTTCGCTTGTGGTTTCCACAAATCATTCCCAAGCAGAAATAAAAAAGCGCGTTTTGGAAACGCTTGGCACAGTTGGAATATTGCAAAAGAAAAATTCCATGCCGGCAGAACTTTCCGGCGGGGAACAACAAAGAGCAGCCATTGCCCGTGCCATGATCCACAGCCCGTACCTCTTAATCGCAGATGAGCCGACCGGCAATCTTGACCCTGAAAACGCCAACGAGGTTTTTAAAATTTTCCAGAAAATAAACGCAAACGGCACTGCGGTGATAATGGCAACCCACAACCCGTCATTTTATCAAAACTTCACATACAGGCATTTGGTTATGAAACAGGGAATGTTGCAGAAATTAGTTGAGAGTTGAGAGTTGAGAATGGAGAGTGAAGCAAACTTAGCAGTTAAAGAACAACTGGTGTTACATCCGAATTCCCATTTTAATGGTACAGTTCAAGTGCCGGGTTCAAAGAGCATTTCCAACAGGGTGTTGCTTATGGCGCATTTGGCAGAAGGGGAGAGCGAGTTTCCGGGTATTTTGGAAAGCGATGACACCAGATATATGAGAGAGGCTTTGGAAAATATTAAGAACAAAAAAAATGAATTGTTTTTAGGCAATGCGGGAACAGCGATGCGCTCCCTTACCGCAGCTTTGTGCGTTGGGAATGGACAGTATATTTTGCGTGGCGAGCCTAGAATGCACGAGCGGCCAATAAAAGATTTGGTGGATGCTCTGCGCTTTTTAGGCGCAAATATTGAATATTTGGGAAACGAAGGATTTCCGCCGCTAAAAATAAATGCAAGCGGGCTCTTAGGCGGGGTGGTTCATATAAAAGGAAATATATCGAGCCAGTTTTTGACTGCTATTTTGATAGCCGCTCCATATTGCAAAGAACCGCTGAAAATAATTGTTGACGGCGAGCTTATATCAAAACCTTATGTGTATATGACTCTGCACTTGATGGAAAAATTCGGAATAAAAGTTGAGAATAACGATTACAGAAGTTTTAAAATTGAAAAAGGAGTTTACAAGGGTCAAACATTGAAAATAGAAGGCGACGCTTCTTCTGCCAGTTATTTCTTTGCCGGAGCCGCAATAACAAAAGGAAACGTTGTTGTAAAGGGTGTTGAAAAAGACGGCTTGCAAGGCGATGTGATGTTTTTGGATGTATTACAAAAAATGGGACCGGATTTGGAAGGCATAACTGTGGACGCGACTCTTTTTCCGGATGCCGCAATGACAATTTGCCCTGTTGCCTGTTATGCAAAAGGAAAAACGAAAATCACCGGCATAGCCAGTTGGAAAGTAAAAGAAACAGACAGAATTTCCGCAATGGCAAACGAGCTTCGCAAAATAGGAGCAGAAGTAGCAGATGGCGATGATTTTATAGAAATAACTCCGCCGAATACTATAAAACCCGCTACAATAGAAACCTACAACGACCACAGAATGGCAATGTGTTTCAGTTTGCTTTCCTTGAATTCGCCTCGCAAAAACGGAGCGGAAATCACCATTTTAAATCCCTCGTGCGTAAATAAAACATTTCCGGAATATTTTAAAGAGTTTGAGAGATTACACACTTTCCCAGAGCAGCATACAATCACCGCTTCAGCGTCTTGTACTTAATCGGCCTCGGATTGTCTGCGTCAACTCCCATGCGCTTGTGGTAATCGACTTCGTAATCGGTCCAGTTGCCTTCAAACCACACCGCTTTGGAATCGCCCTCAAACGCTAAAATGTGCGTCGCAATGCGATCTAAAAACCACCTGTCGTGAGAAATAACCACTGCGCAACCGGCAAAGTTCAAAATAGCCTGCTCAAGCGCTTGCAAAGTTTCAATGTCCAAATCGTTGGTCGGCTCATCAAGCAAAAGAAGATTGCCCGGAGTCTGAAGATTCTTTGCCATCAAAACACGATTGCGCATTCCGCCGGAAAGCTGCGAAAGCTTCTTTTGCTGGTCGCTGCCGGTAAAATTAAAAAGACCGCAATACGCACGAGCATTCAGCTTTCTATCGCCAATTATCAAATCTTCCCTGCCGCCGGAAATTTCCTGGAAAACAGTGTTGCTATCATTCAAAGATTCTCTCCCCTGTTCCATCGAAATTATTTCCACAGTCTCGCCAAGCTTGAACGAACCGCTGTCGGGTTTTTCCTGGCCAAGAATCATTCTGAACAAAGTTGTTTTTCCTGCGCCGTTCGGCCCGATTATTCCAACAATGCCGGAGCGAGGCAACTGGAAATTCAAGTTATCGTAAAGCAATTTATCGCCATAGCCCTTTGAAATGTCTTTTGCCTCCATAACAACATCGCCAAGCCGTTTGCCGTTCGCAATTGCAATCTGCGCAATCTTGTACTGTTCCTTTTTATCCTGGCTGAGCAATTCTTCATACGCTTTCAAGCGCGCTTTGGATTTTGCCTGCCTCGCTTTTGGGCTGGACTTCACCCACTCCTGCTCCCTTGCGAGCCGCTTTTGCCTGTCGCTCTCGCCCTTCTCGTCTTTGCGCATTCTCTCAAGCTTCTGATCCAGCCACTCTGCGTAATTGCCCTGCCACGGAATTCCGCGTCCATGGTCAAGCTCCAAAATCCAGCCGGTTACATTATCCAAAAAATACCTATCGTGAGTCACTAAAATCACCGAGCCTTTGTATTCCTTCAAATGCCGCTCCAGCCATGCCACGGACTCCGCATCCAAATGGTTTGTCGGTTCGTCCAGCAAAAGCAAATCCGGTTCTTCAAGAAGCAGGCGGCAAAGAGCCACTCTGCGTTTTTCGCCTCCGGAAAGGTTTGTGACCTGCCAGTCGCCGGGCGGGCAGCGCAGGGCATCCATTGCTATTTCCACCGAGCGTTCCAAATCCCAAAGATTTTCAGCATCAATTTTATTTTGCAGCCTTTCCATCTCTTCGGAAAGCTTTTCCATTTTTTCGCCTTCAGCCTCACCCATAAGCATGGCAACTTCGTTGTAGCGGTCTAAAATTTTTTGCTTTTCGGCAACAGCCACCATAACATTTTCCTTAACGGAAAGCTCTTTGCTGAGCTGCGGCTCCTGAGGCAGGTAGCCTGCGGTGCGGCCGTTTTCTATCCAAGCCTCACCCTGAAAGTCTTTGTCTATGCCGGCCATTATGCGGAGCAGCGTTGATTTTCCGCTGCCGTTAGTGCCGATTATGCCGATTTTAGCGCCGTAATAAAAGCTCAAAGAAATATCTTTAAGAACCTCTTTATCGGGCGGATACTTTTTGCACACCTTGTGCATGTAAAAAACGAACTTTTCAGGAGTTTTGTTGTCTGCCATAGGGAGGAAGTTAGAAATTTCTACATTACTTCCAATGTTTCGCGTTCTATGTACATTGTTGATTTGCGTTTCCTCGCTGTTCGCGGCAAATAATGCCAAAAGCGAGCCTGTTTTGCTGGAATCAATAGCCGCCGTTGTGGATGGCAAGGTTATCCTGCGCTCGGATTTAATGGTGCAAATGTATCAATACCAATCCACGCCGGGGTTTTTGCAACTGCCGGAGAGCGAGCAAATGAGAAGAGTTTTAGACAAAATAATAGAAGAAAAGGTTTTGCTCTCCCGTGTTTCCAGAGATTCCATAACGGTTGACGATTCTGAACTTTCGCAAAGAGTTGATACACATGTAAAAAACCTAGCCGCCAGGCAAGGCGCAACTGTAGCAACTCTTGAAAAGGCCATAAAGCAACAGCTTGGAATTAGCATGGCGCAGTACAGGGAAAAAATAATGGAACGTTTCAAAGATGAAATGCTCCTGTCTCGCATCCGGCAAAAGCACATTGGCATAATAAACCCAACAAGAAAAGAAGTTGAGGAATTTTACGCTGTTTACAAAGACAGCATACCCCGCCAATACGACTGCCTTTTATACAGCACAATAAGCATACCTGTGGAGCCAAGCAGCCAAATATCAGATTCCGTTAAAAACGCGGCTCTCGCAATTATAGATTCCTTGGATAGAGGCGTGCATTGGGCAGTGCTAGCCAAAAACCATTCCCAAGATTTTTCAATCGACACTTCCGCTTATGTGCGCAGAGGCGTTGGAGAGGCAGATTACGAAAGGACAGCCATGAGGCTAAGCATTGGCGAGTGGACGGACCAGCCTGTTTTGACAAAGGAAGGCTGGAACATAATAAGGCTTTTGGGAAAAAAGGATGATGGCATAAAAACAGCGCGCATACTCCTCAAAACACACCCGTCCAAAGCGGATTCGCTTAACGCTTTGCACAAGCTCGACTCCTTGAAAAGCGAAATTGAAAAGGGGAAAATAAGTTTTGCGAAAGCTGCGGAACAATTCAGCAAAGACACTGAAACCTCTTACAGGGGCGGAAGCTTTGGCTGGCAGGAGAGAAAATTTATTGAATCTGTTCACTCTAAAATAATATCCTCATTAATCTCAGGCGAAATTTCAAAGCCGGAGATGATGGATGGCTCTTACAGAATTTTCCGCTTGGACAGCGAAGCGCAGGCAAGGGAATACAATTTGGAAGAGGACTACAATATCATCGAAAATATGGCATCTTCTTTTATGTCAAACAAAAAGCTGCAATCTCTAATAGACCAGTGGAGAAACGAGGTTTACATAGAGGTAAGGTTGTAAGCAGCATTTACTATATTTATGCTGGAATGCGATTTTTTTTGATACTTTTTTTAGTTACCTTGGCTTTTGCCCAAGAACAGGAGCAAAAAAGCGAAGCTGACAAGCGGGCTGAATTGCTTGGAACTATCAACGTTTCCAGAGTCCACTCGCTTGACGATGTCAAAGGCTCTTACAAAAGCCCGAGAAAAGCCATGTTTGCGTCCCTGCTGGTGCCGGGTTCTGGCCAGTTTTATGTTGGCGGCCAGTCCAGATATATAAGAGGGACATTTTATTTGGCAGAAGAAATAGCCTTGATTACCGGCTTATACTGGCATTCCATGTATAAATACGACAAACAGGTGAAAAAATACAGAAATTTCGCAAAAGCGCATTTTGACATAGGCAAATACGAAGAAGCTATGAGTGGAATTTCCGTTTACGAGCAAGCGAACAGAGATATTTTCCAAATGAACTACGGCTCTGAAAGAGAAAACTATTGCAAAGCTGTTTATGGCCCAAAATCAATAGGCATGAATAGCGAATGCGTTCCTATTGAGAGTGGATATTATTTTTACGAAAAGAACTACCCTTATGTTAAGTCGTTTGACAATCCCTCGGCATTTTACAGAGCAATCGCAAGCGAAGATTTTGTGCTGGGCTGGGAAGACGTATTGCCAAATCCCATAGCGGAAACCGAAATCAACGATGGAAAATTTGTTTTGCTGGGGGAATCCAAAAATTACAAAGAATACGTTTCCATGCGCAAAAAAGCAACCGATTTGGCAGACCGGCAAGCTATTTTCATAGGCGTGATAATTTTAAACCACATTGTTTCCGCTGTGGACGCCGCTCTCTCCGCAAAAGCGCACAACAACAGCCTTTACGAAGAAAAAATTTCCTTTTTGGACAAAATCCGCCTAAACAGCAACTTCACCGCCGGCGAAAACTTCAGAGCAGAAACCGGGATAATGTATGTCTTTTAATCATGTTAATCCTTTAATCCTGTTAATCATGGTTCAGACAATAATATACTCCCAAACCGTCATTTCCATTGATGAAAATTTGTCCAGAAACAAGGATAAAAGTTTGGTGCTGGCAATAGCGGCTTCTGCCGTGCTGCCGGGCGCAGGGCATTATTATTTGGGAGAAAACTCAAGAGCTGCCGCATTTTTCTGGGTAGACGCCGCTTTGTGGGTTGCCGCAGGAACAACGTGGCTTTACGGAGATAGCCAACTGGAAAACGCAAGAGGCTATGCAGTTAAGCATGCCGGCGCAGAAGGCGCGCCTAAAAACCTCGATTTTTTAAGCGTTATGGGAGATTACAGAAGCAGAGGCGGCTCCCTTTACCAAAACTCCAGCCCCGATAACAATGAAGACTACAACCAGGCTATGATCAGATCCGGGCTTGCCATAGACCGTGATTACCCTTATGAACGAGGCTACATTTGGGACTGGGGCTCAAGCGACAACCCGGAAACCACGGCGAGAATGGCAGAATACAACGATATGCTAAAACGCCACCGCATAGCGAAAATAGCCTTTCAGGTTTCGTTGGGGGCAATGGCTTTAAACAGAGTTTTGGCAATACTGGACGCAATGCGAATTCACAAGAAAACATCCGCAAATTTTTCGCAACTTCGGTTTATTCCATTTGCAACACCAGAACACTCCGGCTTTTTTGTGGATTATGGGTTCTGAAATTCTTTCCGTGCGCAATTTGTCAGTGGCTTTTAACGGAGTGCAAGTTACAGACAGAGTTTCTTTTAATATTTCAAACGGAGAAATTTTTGCCCTTATGGGAGAATCCGGTTGCGGAAAAAGCGTAACCGCTATGGCAATTCCCAGCCTTTTACCATGCCCCAGCGCAAAAATCGTAAATGGAGAAATTATTTTTGAAGGGAAAAAACTTCCGAAAAACATGAGCGAAATTCGGGGGAAAAAAATAGGCTGCGTTTTTCAGGAACCTATGCAGGCGCTCAATCCTGTAGTTGGCATAGGAACGCAGCTTTTGGAATCCGTTCGTTTTATGCCAAAAGAAAACAGGTTAAAAAGAATAAAGGAACTTCTCATAAAAGCCGAGTTCAAAGACCCTGAGCGAATTTTAAAAAGCTACCCGCATGAAATGAGCGGCGGCATGCTTCAAAGAATTGTGATTTGCATGGCACTTGCGCCAAAGCCAGCGCTTGTGATAGCAGACGAGCCTACCACCGCCCTTGACGCAAACATACAAGCCGCTGTTATGGATGTGCTGAAAAACCTGTGCAAAAGCGAAGGTGCGGCAATGCTATTGATAACGCACAATGCGAGTCTTGCCGCAGAATATTCAGACCATTTAGCCGTGATGTACGCAGGCCGCATAGCCGAATGCGGCAAAACCGCCGATGTGCTAAACGCTCCAAAGCACCCATACACCAAAGCTCTGCTAAACGTTGTTCCGTCTAAAGGAAAAACCTTGGCAGATTTAAAGCCTATACCCGGTTCTGTTCCAAGTCCAAAAGACTTTGACGATGGCTGCAGGTTCCGATTCCGGTGCGAATTTGCAAAAGATAAATGTATAACAGAGAGTGCGTGTCCTTATGTGTAAAGTTCTAAACATTCAAAATCTCTCAGTTACATTTCGCTCCAAGGGCGGCGTGGTTCATGCGCTTAAAAACATTTCCTTTTCGCTTGACAAAGGCGATGTTTTGGCTCTCGCCGGAGAATCCGGCAGCGGAAAGAGCACAATCGCAAATGCGCTGGTTGGGCTTGTGCCTTGGGAAAAGGGCGGAACCTACGAGCTTTTTGGCGAAAAAATAAACCCTTATAAAAAGAAATCTTTTGCCATTGTACGCAGCAAAATGCAAATGGCTTTTCAAGACCCGTATTCTTCGCTAAATCCCAGAAACACAGTTTTGGAAATTGTTGCTGTGCCTCTGCTGGCAAGAGGAGTTTCAAAAAGCAAGGCTATTGAAAAATCAAAAAAAATGCTGGATATGGTTGGGCTTTCAACCGCAGATGTAAATAAATTTCCGCACGCTTTTTCCGGCGGTCAAAGGCAGCGCATAGGACTGGCGCGCGCGCTCGTCCTGGAGCCGCAAATTTTAATTTGCGATGAAATAACCTCTGCGCTGGATGTTAGCGTACAGGCTCAAATTCTGCATTTGCTAAACGATCTGCGCAAAGAATTAAATCTTTCTTTGATTTTTATCTCACACGATATTGCTGTTATGGAAATAATCGCAAACAGGATTTTAAGGCTAAAAAGCGGCGAAATCATTCATAACGTTCATTGACATAGCATACCAAAGTGTAACCAAGTGAAAAAATGATGCAGAATACGCCTGCGAAAAGCCCTATGAGACCTATTTTGCTGGTTTCAGCTAAACCAGCGAGTATGTTGTTCTTCTTCATAGGGGTAAATATAGAAAAATTCCCAAACAATGCTCCAGCACCGGTCTTTAATTCGCGCTCATCTTTTTTATTCTGTTTAAGAAATATGTCTTTGAGCGTTCGTTTTCAGATATCCTGTAGCAAAGGGCGTTTCCAAAAAGCACAATGCACCAAAAACCGAAAAGCAAAAGCATAATCATTGGAAAAACAGCCAAAGAGCCGTAAAAAAGCGACCACCTGGCAATCATGTTGGCTTGCAAAATTCCCATCGCAATAATAAAAATAGACACGGCAACAAGAGTAAAAACAGCAGATATCAAAGCTGCCAGCCACCTTTTCTTCGTTTTTTTAACAAAAGCTTTCCAAAAACCGCTATCATCGGGAACATATGGCATATAGCAATACAAAATCCACAAAGCCACCAACACAATGGACACCAAAACCGCAAGAATGCTCATATCACCCAAAATATTGCCAAGTTTTCCAAAACTTAAAAAACTCTTTAAAACTTCTTGCATATAGCTCAAAAATATATAAAGAATGCCAATGCCAATGGCAAACAATATCAAAAACGGAATGAATATTATCACTTTTTGAAAATAACTGCGGGAATCATTAACGCCCCAAACCGTATTCATATTGGTCTCTATATTGTCCACTGCTAAAATAAAAACCATCAGCAATCCAATGCCGCCTATTATTCCAAGAGAATCAAGCCTTATTCCCTGGGCTTTAACCAAAAACGGCATAATGTTTTCTAAAATCGTGTCTGTCAAATAGTTCAAGTCAATAGTATTTCCGGGAAAAAACAAAAGCAAAAAATTGCTTATGCGAGGCATCAATTTCTCCAAAATTCCCGGCAAATGGGTTATGAACAAATCTGCCACGCCAAGATACAGGCTTATTGAAGTGAGCAAAATCAAAAGCGGCACAACAGCAAGGAGCGAGGTGTATGCAAGAGCGGTGGCTCGTATTGTGCAATGTTTTATTAAAAATATGCGCAGGCTATCATAGATCACGCGAAATGGCAAACGCAATTCGTTGCTGATAAAAATATCAAGTTTTAGCCAAGTAATATCCTGTAGTTTGTGTTTCCAGTCCGCAAGCCTTCCCCAGAAGCTGTTTTTTTCCTCATTGTGAGTCATCTTAATACGACTGCCCCTTTATGGCGGCTTGTATTTTACTGAAACCGGCGAACTGCATATTATAATTGTGCTGAATCTGGTTTTCTGCCATTTTCGCATTTTCAATATCTATGTCAACATTGTTTACTTCGCCGGGGTTTGTAGGGTCATTCGGGCGAAAAACATATGGCTCAACTTTTTTCAAAGAAGCTTTGCGGCCTATTTCCATATGCTGGTCATCGGTTGTTTTGCCCTCAACCTGTTTTCTCATGGCCTCGCGCACCTGCTCCTCAAAATTAACCTCAACACGGTTGTATCCGGGAGTTTGGGCATTGGCTATGTTCTGGGCAATGGCACGGCCACGCATTGCATTGGCATCCAAGCTTTTGTAAACCAGCATGCGAGTGTCTGTTTTAAAGAGCCTGTCACGAGTAGCAGAAACGATATTATCCAACATACTTTCTTATAATGCAAAAAGCATGCCAGATTTATAGCCCAGCCAGCTCTTCCTTGCACCAACCCGTTACTTTTGATATAGCGTCAACGCTCATGCCCTGTGCTTTCATCAGCAACACGGTCTGCCAAATGCCAAGAGCCACACCTATAAGCTCGCCTTCGGCCATGCCTTCCGCCTTGCCCTTCTCAATTCCACGAGCTTCGCCTATAAGCTCGCCTTCGGCTATGCCTTCAGCCTTGCCTTTTTCAATTCCACGAGCCTCGCCTATAAGTTCACCCTCGGCTATGCCCTCAATTTTGCCATCATCAAAAGCGTCAACTATGTAAGTCCGCTGCGTTTTTATGGCATCCCTGAACCTGTCATACGTTAGCAACTGCGCTTTGGTGTAAGCACTCTCCCTGAGATACTGAACCGCCTCCCTTACCTCTTTCTTCTTCACCAAATCCTCGCAAACTTCCTTGGTATCTTCATTTATCTCCGTCATAAA
>Ga0181987_10641_pt1 | contig 29800 bp, 30 predicted proteins | sample TergutCo191P1_FD_120224 | JGI IMG/M metagenome (GOLD analysis project Ga0181987, IMG submission 120224)
GACAATAATTATCCATCGGAGGCTGAATATGCCGGTTGGCGGGAAGTTTACGCATCTTATGCGGATGGGGTTAAGAGCAACGAGCGGCAGAGATTGGCATACGGCATAGGAGCAGGCGTATCTGCTCTTGCTGTGGTTTTGACATTTGTTTTTTAGGAGGTATATATGAAGAGGTTAGTTTTTATCGGGTGTATCGGGGTTCTGACGTTTTCTTGCATGTCGGATATAGACATGCCGCCAAAGACATACGCCGAGTTCGCTGAACTTCACGGCTTGTCTTCGTCGTTGTTGTTGTTGTCTTCGTCAAGCAGCGTTGGGGTGAGCAGTAGTAGTGAGGAAGTTGAGGCATCAAGTTCTTCTGAGGAGTTGAGTTCGTCATCAAGCGAGGAAGAGTCTTCTTCAAGTTCGGAGATATTGAGTAGCTCTTCCGTAGAGCCAAGTTCTTCCAGCGAGGAAGCATCATCTTCAAGTATTGAAGCAAGCAGCAGTTCGGTTACTCTATCAAGCTCTAGTGTTAAATTAGCCAAATGCGGAGACAGACCTGAAGAATTTGACCAAGATTTGTATGAATGCGGAGCTAATGAGATAATATATTTAAAAAACGCTGTAACTTATGATGGAGAGGCTTATTTAGCAGTTTTGATAGGAGATCAAACCTGGATGGCTAGGAATTTGAATTACAATGCAAATGGCAGTAAGTGCCAATCAAATTGTACAACCTACGGTCGTATGTATAATTGGGCTACGGCTATGGCGTTATCGGCAGATTGCAATGCCAACACTTGCACAAATCAAATACAATTTCCACATCGTGGCATTTGCCCAGAGGGCTGGCATATTCCGAGTGATGCGGATTGGAATTTATTATTTACGGTTTCTGGAGGAACTTCAACAGGAGGGTATAAGCTGAAAGCAAAGAGCGGTTGGAATGATTACGAATCAAAATCTGGCAACGGAACAAATGATTATGGTTTTTCGGCACTGCCGGGCGGCAGCATCGGCACAAATGACCTTCCTTACGATGTCGGCAACTTCGGCAACTGGTGGAGTGCCAGCGAGTACAATAACAGCAACGCCTACCGCCTAAGCATAGGCTACCACAGCGAAAACGCCAACTGGTATTTCTCCGGCAAGACTACCCTGTTTGCAATCCGCTGCCTGCAAAACCAATAGTCCAAACCATGATTCCGTAGAGACGCAATGATTGCGTCTCTACAATGTGAATTTTGCAAATTCCGTAAATCCTGAAAATTCTGAGAATTCAGGTTCAGACATTTTGCCGCCAGTGACATTTTCTACATTCACATTATGCTGTCGTTTAACAACTTAAATTTCATAAACAGCGAACACGGGCGCCCGGTTCGTATTATGTCTGAATTTTTGGCCTCTAAAGCAATGCTGGAAAACAATAAAATAAACAAGACAATTGTTATGTTCGGCTCGGCTAGAATAAGCCGGGAAAATAAATACTACAAAGCCGCAAGCGAACTCGCATACAAGCTGGGAAAATGGGCCTCAGGCCAGCCGGAAAAATACGCTATATGCACAGGAGGCGGGCCCGGCATTATGGAAGCCGGCAACAAAGGCGCAAAAGAATCCGGCGCGCCGTCGCTTGCGTTTTGCATAGAACTGCCATTTGAACAGGACACAAACCCTTATGTTGATGAAAATTTAGAGATAGAGTTTCATTATTTCTTTTTGCGCAAATTCTGGTTTTTGGCAAAATCTTCCGCAATAATAGTTTTTCCGGGCGGCTGGGGAACGCTTGATGAGACGTTTGAAGCTTTAACCATGCTTCAAAATAAAAAAACGAACAAAGTTCCGCTTGTTCTGTTCGGAACACAGTTCTGGAAAAAACTCATAAACTGGCAAATGCTAATTGACGAAGGGATGATAGACCAAAAAGACATGGATTTTATTTATTTTTCTGACAATGTGGACGATTCATTTGAGCATTTAAAGGGGAAATTGTAATTTTCTACATTAACCCCATGTTTCCACTTTTGGCATTGCCAATAGCCTATATCCTAGGCTCTATCCCAAGCGCGGTTTGGGTTGCGAAAATTTACAAAGACATGGATATTCGAGAGTACGGCAGCAAAAATGCCGGGCTTACGAATGTGTTCAGAGTTTTAGGGTGGAAACCCGCTATTCCTGTTATCCTAATTGACTTGTCCAAAGGATATTTTGCGGTTTTTATAGCTCAAATGCTGGATTATCCCCAAACTTACGAATGGCTTCCCGTCACTGCCGGCTTGCTGGCGGTTTTTGGGCACAGCTTCACCTGCATGGCCGGGTTTAAAGGCGGGAAAGGAGTACTGACATCGCTTGGCGTGTTCCTTGCCCTGCAACCGTTTCTCGCTATAACCTGCTTTGCGCTTTGGGGAATTTTGTTCGCAGCCTCAATGTATGTTTCCGTAGCCAGCATAGGCGCATGCGCAATGCTTGCAGTGCTTGCAACGCTGGGTTTTGCCTCGGATATTTTGCCTATTTATAAATCTGATATTTACGTTCTTATTCTGTCTTGGCTGGTATCGGTTTTTGTTATTGTGAAACATAGAGCCAACATGGTCAGGCTTTGGAACGGCACAGAAAACGGATTTGGAAAAAAGAGGAAAAAATGATCGACGAACTGCACGAAGAATGCGGAGTGATGGGTATCTTCAACGGAGAGAACATCGTTAAAAATTTAGCTATGGGGCTTTACGCTTTGCAGCACAGAGGCCAGGAAAGCGCAGGCATTGCCGCTGCCGATGGCGAAAAGGTGCGAGTTTCCAAGAGTATGGGCTTGGTGGCAGACCTTGCGGAAGAAGGCAGGCTGGAAAGCATTGCCGAGAACTGCTTTGCCGCAGTAGGGCACGTGCGCTATAGCACAACAGGCTCAAGAACGCTTGCCAATGCGCAACCCATGCTTGTATCCTGCAAATGGGGCTATCTTGCGGTAGCGCACAACGGCAACATTACCAATGCGCACGAACTCCGGGCAGAAATGGAAGCTAACGGCCACATTTTCCAAAGCACTTCCGATTCGGAGGTTCTTTTGCATGAAATTTCCCGCACCAAGGCAGACAATCTGCCAAATGCGATTCGCATTGCAGTGCAAAAGTTTAAAGGCAGTTTTTGCCTGATATTTTTAACCGCAGACTCAATGTATGTGATTAGGGATGGATACGGATTTCGACCGCTTTGCTTTGGCAAAAGAAACAACTCATGGGTTTTTGCGAGCGAATCCTGCGCATTTGATTTATTGGGCGTGGATTATGTCAGAGACGTTGCGCCCGGTGAGTTTTTGTCTATAAACAAGAGCGGCGTTCGCCAGGAACAGTTGATTAAAAAGGAGAGAAAAGCGTTTTGCATATTCGAGTTCGTTTATTTTGCCCGCCCGGACAGCATAATTTTTGAGCAAAGCGCAGACAAAATTCGCCGCAAAATGGGAAAAAAGCTTGCGGAAGAAAGCCCTGTTGACGCAGACATAATCATTCCTTGCCCGGACAGCTCAACAACTGCCGCGCTTGGCTATGCGCAAGCCAGCGGAATTCAGTTTGAAATAGGAATTTTGAGAAACCATTACGTTGGCAGAACATTTATAGATCCTTCTCAAAATGTTAGGGAGCAGAAGGTGAAATTGAAATTCAATACTATAAACGGGGTGCTAAAAGACAAAAAAGTGTGCTTGGTTGATGATTCCATTGTTCGCGGAACAACATTGAAAATTATTTGCAAAATGCTTAGAGAGGCCGGCGCGAAAGAGGTTCATATTCGCATCGCAAGCTCGCCGGTCAAATGCCCGTGTTATTTTGGAATGGATTTTCCAAGCCCTTCGGAGCTTGTGGCAAACGCATTGGGCACTGCAGAAGTTGCTAAAATGCTTGGCGTTGAAAGCCTTGGCTATTTGAGCGTTGATGGAATGCGCCAATGCACAGGAGCGCCGGAAGATTTCTGCGGCGCGTGTTTTGACGGCATTTATCCCGAAGATTTTTGCCATGCGGGTAAAACCAGGTGCGGGGAAGCAACATGACCTTGCCTGCGCCGGAAGTTAGATTGGCAATACTTTTTACAGCGGTTTTTGCCATATCGCTTTTTGCTGTGATATTGATGATTATGCATTCGCTTGGCAACATGACAAATTATTTAAAGCGAATGGAATTTATAATTTCAAAGGAGATTGTTCTTCGCTACAACCGGCAGGTAAATTATTACAAGCAGCAAAAGCAAAGAGCCATAGCCCAGCAAGAGCGCGAAAACAGGCACAAGATTTTGCTGGAAATACCCTTGGTGCGAAACGCCGACCAAAAGAGAAAAGAGAGGTTGTAGGGGCGGATAATTATCCGTCTTTACAACAACATTCCCACCAATTCCCCGTCAATCCTATCTGCGTTGTTGTATTGCGGCAGGTTTTGGTGCAGGCTTTCTCCGATGCTGATTATGCCAAAGTCCAAATTTTTGTAGTTCCAGTAGGAAAATCCCACATCAGCTTCACGCAAAAGAGAAGTGAAGTCTCGCAGCCAGTTCAATTGGCTTTGCCGCTCTACCTGTACATAAACCCCGAATTCGTTGCAGGCCACCGGAACATTGTACTTGGCTCTGAATTCCAAGGCGTTCTCCATTGTTTGGCGCAAACGGGTTTTATTCCACCTGCCGTCTTCTATTGGAAGTGTAATCACAATATCACCTTCATTTTGCGGCGGAGCGTACATGCCGGGCCAGGAACGGTCTTGGTGAAAATACGGCTCTGGAATCCAAGCGGCGTTTTGATGGGTAAAAATCACGGGCTGGTAAGAATGAAAGCTGTATAAAACATTATCGTCTTCAAGCGGAGTTAAGTCTTTGAACTGCGCCGGATTGTTCCATAAATTTGAGCCAACTACAATTGGTGCTTTGGGAGCGGCTTTTCTTATATGCCAAAAAAATTCGTCTTTTACGCTGTTCCAAACCTCTGCGTTTGGGGCAACAGGCTCGTTCAGAATTTCAAGCAAAACATTCGGCTTGCAGCCATAACGCTCCGCAAGCACAGACCAAACTTTTTTTGCGTCATTTCTGTATTTTGGGTCGGTAAAAAAGGGTTGTGCGCTGCCCAGCGTTCCCTGATGGAAATCATGGCCTGGACACTTGTGCAAATCTATAATCAGCGCAAGACCCGCATTTAAAATTTTCTCAACTGCTTTGTCCAAAAGCTCAAAAGCTATTTTGTCTTCTTCCAGATTTTTGCCTTTGAAGAAATTAAAATAATCAACGGGCAAGCGAACGTGGTTAAAATTCCAGTTCTTTATGCGCTGCAAATCAAGCTCGGTTATAAAAATCTCGGCATGTTTGTAAAATCCCGGAAATCCCTGCGGATCTTTTTCTTCTATGCAATCAACCTGGCTAAACCAGCCTCCAAGATTAAGGCCTCGCAAGCGTTCTTTAAGAATATTCATATAGGTAAAGTAGAAATTAATTTCTATCTTGTGCCATAGACAGAGCCGCAAATCAAAAGCCTATGGCATGGTATTGTAAAATTAACATTTTTGAGCTTATAGGTGAGGATAATTTTTCTATTTTCTTTCAATGCACCTTTATCACGGCGGAACAGAAATCATAGAAAAACCGGAAATTCGCATTGCGAATAGGCCTGTTGATTTTGGTGATGGTTTTTATACAACTTCAAATTTTGAACAAGCTTCTAATTTCGCTAAATTACGAGCTGATTTTAGAAAAATGAAATTTGGGATTGTGAATGTTTATGAAATAGATGAAAAATTATTTACCGATTTTGCGATCTTAAAATTTAAAAGTCCAAATGAAGAATGGCTTGATTTTGTTCTAGATTGTCGCAGGGGTGGCAAGTTATTTGAAAAATATGATTTGATTATAGGTCCGGTAGCAAATGATAGAGTTTTTAGAGTTTTGGATTTTTATGAAGCAGGAGTATTCACAAAAGAACGTGCCATTGAAGAACTCTTGCCTTATAAACTATCAAATCAGTACGCATTTTTTAATAAGGATTTAATTTCTAATTTAAAATTTGTTAAGTATGCGGAAGTCAAAATATGAATGATAGAGAGTTATCAACATTAATTTGGTTACGAGTCCGGGATATTGTGAAAATGTTTTTGGAACAGGGTGGCATTTCTGCGAAAGAAGCTTTCAACTTAATTTACAATTCGCAGGTCTTTGAATTGCTATCAAATGAGAAAACAAAAGTTTGGCATTATAGCGTACATATGCTTTATTATCTTTTGCAAAATGAAATTGCAACAGGCAAAGTTGAATTGCCGGAGTGTCAATGAGCAAGGATATAATTGAGTTTACGGCGTATTTAATGGAAAATTATCGCAGAATAAAAAATATGAGCGGTAAGGAAGTTGCCGCATTTTTTGAGAAGAACAATCTTTACGATTTTGCAGAGCGGCAATACGATTTTTTGCATACCGAGTGCCCGGAAGCAAATGTGGTGACGATTGATGAGTTTGTTGTTGGGGCGGAATGATCAATTCCCATGTGGGAGATGTAATCACTCAGCGCATTGCGGAACCAATTCTTTGGATAGAAAATTTCAACCCTGCATACCCCCTAATATCCTCAAATAACTTCTATACCTTGCTTCGGAAATAACCCCTTTCTCAATTCTCATAAGCACAGCGCAGTCGGGTTCGCTCTGGTGTTTGCAATCTTTGAACTTGCAATCAAAAAAGTCGTTTTCAAAAAATCCCGGAAAGCAGCGAGCAAGCTCGTCTGCCGTTAAATCCATAATGCCAAGCGCGCGAATTCCCGGCGTGTCTATGACTGCGCCGCCAAGAGGCAAATCCAAATACGAAGAAGCTACCGTAGTGTGCCGGCCTTTGCCGTCTTTTTGCCTAACTTCGCTCACATCTTGCTCTGCGCCCGGCACCAGCAAATTTATAAGCGAAGATTTGCCAACTCCGCTCTGGCCGCTGAACACCGAAACTTTGCCTTGCAACATTTTTTTTAATTCTTCTATGCCTGCGCTGCATGGGCAACCACGGGGGGTTGCCCCTACAGCGCTTGTTAAAATTGTGTTGTCTGCCAATTTAATGAATTCTTGAATTTCGTCCGGGATTTTTTGCATCAAATCGCATTTGTTCAAAATCAGAATAAAAGGCAGGTTGTTGAAATTTGCCGCTAGCAAAAAACGATCTGCAAAGCCAAAGTTGAATGGCGGGTTTTCTAGGCTCATCACAATGGCAACTTGGTCAATGTTTGCCGCTTGCACCAAAACTTGATTCTCACGTGTGCGCGGACCAGGTCTGCTTAAAATGCTTTTTCTAGGCTCCAAACCCAAAATAAAATTTTCGCTGCCTTTTTTGCCAACATTTGCGAAATCGCCAACCGCCGGAAACACTTTTTGCTCGCTTACGGACTTTGCCAAGTAAAACGCTTTTATCTCCTTGCCGCTTCGCAAGCGAAGCTGGCAACTTCGCCTGTGCACGGAAAGCACTAGCGCAATTTCTGTTTTTTCAAATGGAATGCTTTCGTCTATAGGCTTTATTTTTTTTCTCTTGGCTTCTACTTTGCATTCTCTGCTCCACCTCTCTTTTAACGGACGCTCGTCCAAAACACCGCTTTGCATCTGGTGCAGGGCATTGCCGCGCTTTTCGCGCCATTGGCGGCGGTAAACCGTCATATCGCCTCTTTCATCTTTTTTATGTATTCGCCAACGGGGTAATCACAATCGCCAACAGGGCAACCACGGGGGGTTGCCCCTACGTTGGCGATAATTTTCACAATTGCGCTGCCTACTATTATGCCGTCTGCTATTTTGGAAATTTGCGCTGCCTGTTCCGGCGTGTTTATTCCAAAACCTACCGCTATTGGAACTTTCGCAGTTTCTCTCGCAATGTCTATTATGGATTTTAAATCTGTTTTTATTTCGCTGCGTATTCCTGTTACTCCTAGCGAAGATACTATGTATAAATATCCTTCGGCGGCAGCGGCTATTTTTCTGATTCTGTCTTCTGAGGTCGGCGCAACCAATGGAATCAAATCTATGCCATGCCTGTTTGGAATTTCCGCATGTTCTTCAAAAGGCAAGTCCGGGATAATTATTCCGTCTATGCCAGCTTCTTTGCATTTTTTGAAAAAGGCATCATAACCGAATTTGAGAACCGGATTTATATATGTTAAAAAAACAAGAGGTATTTGGGATTTTGCCCTTATGCGCTTTACCATGTCAAAAATTTTATTCACCGTGACCCCGCTCGCCAAGGCTCGCACATTTGCTTCTTGGATTACTACGCCTTCTGCTATTGGATCAGAAAATGGAATGCCAAGCTCCACTATGTCTGCGCCGGACTTTTCCATTTCAAAAACAAGCTTTTCCGTTGTTTCCAAATTCGGATCGCCTGCTGTTATAAATGCTATAAACGCTTTGCCTTTTTTAAATGCATTTTGAATTCTACTCATGCAAATTCACTCCTCTGTATCTGGCAATTGCAGCTACATCCTTATCGCCACGTCCTGAAAGGCAAATTATAATATTTTCTTCTTTTGGCAAGCCATGCGCTATTTTAATCGCATAAGAAATTGCGTGAGCGCTCTCAATGGCCGGGATAATTCCCTCCATGCGAGACAAATATTCAAAAGCGCAAACAGCTTCCTCGTCTGTGACAGGAACATACTGCGCTCTGCCTGTGTCGTGCAAATATGCGTGTTCCGGGCCAATGCCTGGGTAATCCAGCCCTGCGGAAATTGAATGCACCGGCGCAATTTGCCCATCGCTGTTCTGGCAAAAATAAGATTTCATTCCGTGGAAAATGCCAATTGAGCCTTTTGCTATTGTGGCGGCGTGCTTTTCCGTATTCACGCCAAGCCCAGCCGCTTCACAGCCGACTAGCCTCACGGATTTGTCCGGCAAAAAATGGTAAAAAGCACCGATTGCGTTTGAACCGCCTCCCACGCACGCAACAACTGCGGCTGGCAATTTTCCCTCTTTTTCCAAAATTTGCGCTCTGGCTTCACGGCTAATCACGCTTTGAAAATCCCTGACCATCATTGGGAACGGATGCGGTCCCATAACAGAGCCAAGCGCATAGTGCGTGTCTGTGACTCTGGAAACCCATTCGCGCATAGTTTCGTTCACTGCGTCTTTCAAGGTTTGCGTTCCGCTTGTGACAACGTTCACTTTCGCGCCCAACAATTCCATTCTGTAAACGTTCAGTTTTTGCCGCTCGGTGTCTTCTTTGCCCATGAAAATTTCGCATTCCATGTTCAGCAATGCTGCGGCAGTTGCGCAAGCCACGCCGTGCTGTCCGGCTCCTGTTTCTGCAATCACCCTTGTTTTGCCCATTTTTTTCGCAAGCAAAACCTGCCCCAAAACATTGTTTATTTTGTGCGACCCGGTGTGGTTTAAATCTTCCCGTTTTAAATAAATTTTTGCCCCGGCCAAGTCGCGGCTCATTTTTTCAGCGTAATAAAGCAAAGATGGCCTTCCTGCGTAGCAGTTTAATAGCTTTGTGAGTTCTGCGCAGAAATCATTGTCATTTTTGTAATGCAAATACGCTTTTTCAAGGTTTTGAATCTCGTTCATCAAAGTTTCTGGAATGTATTGCCCGCCATGAATGCCAAATCTGCCGTTAGCCATAATTGTGGAAAATACCTATCCCTCAACTCTTTCAATTTCTCCGTCAACACGCACCAAAGCGCGGTCACTGCTGGAAAAATCCTGAGTTGTTATAAAACTTGAAATCCCAAGGCTTTTTATTTTTTGAGAATACTTTTTCCTTAAAAAATTGTTTATGCTACCGGCATCGGAAAATTTCAAAGCCTCGGCGGAAATAGCTCTGGCTTCATCGTAGTTTACGGAACGTATTATTTTTTTGCATTCCATAATGCTCCAAGATACCATTGAAAACTCGTCAACGCCAAGACCCATCAGCAACAAAGTGCTAAGAGGATCCGCAGCCATTTCGCCGCACACGCTAACAGGAATGCCTGCGTTGTGCGCTGCGTCAACTATCATTTTTATAGACCTAAGAACGCCCGGATGGTGAGGCTCGTACATGGAAGCTATCTTTCCGTTAGACCTGTCAACAGCCAGCGTAAACTGAATTAAATCATTTGTGCCAATGCTCAAAAAATCAACCCTTTTCGCTATCTCTTCAATAATCATGACTGCGCCGGGAATCTCTATCATCGCGCCAAGTTCAATTTTCGGAACGCAAAGCCCCTCTGCGCTCAGCTCAGCGCAACAATCGTTGTAAATTTCCTTTGCCTTTTCCAATTCTGTTATGCCGGAAATCATTGGGAACATGATTTTCAAATTGCCTTTGTCTCCGGCTTCAATAAGAGCCTTTAACTGCTCTTTGAAAATATCCTTGCGGTCCAGGCAAAACCTGATGGAACGCCAGCCCATAAAGGGATTGGCTTCTGTTTCCATATTGAGAGAAGAGAGCATTTTATCGCCGCCGGCATCCAGAGTTCTTATGGTGACAGGCAACGGGTCCAGTTGATTGATAACATTGCGGTAAGCTTCTGCCTGCTCTTTCCTCGTAGGCAAGGTGTCGCGGCCAAAGTAAAGAAATTCCGAGCGGTAAAGCCCAACCCCGGTTGCGCCAAAAGAGACAATTTCACTTGCTTCTTCAAATCTCTCTATGTTTGCGTTTAGCCTTATGTACTTTCCATCCATAGTTATGGGTTCCAAGTCTCTCATGGTGAAAAGCTCTAATTTCTGATTTTGAAAAACCTTTATCTGTTTTTTATACTTGTCAATGTCGTTTTTGTCTGGGTTTATTATAATTATTCCGTTGGTTCCATCAAGTATAAGCAATTCATCGGTTTCAACGGATTCGGATAAATTCGAAAGACCCATAACCGCCGGTATTTGCATTGAACGTGCGAGGATGGAAACGTGGCTTGTCGCGCTGCCGGAATCTACGGCAAGCCCAAGCACTTTCCCCTTTCCAAAGTTCATAAGCATATTTGGCCCAACGGAAAATCCGGTCAGCACAACGCCTTCGGCAGTTTCGTCTTGAAGCGCGAAATTGTGTTCTTCGCTGTTCAAATGAAAGAACACCCGGTTGTAAATATCTTTGAGGTCTTGCGCGCGTTCTTTAAAAATTCCATCGCTGTTTTCAAAATTCTCTATAAGTTTTTGCATGCAAAGATGAAATGCGTAACCTGCGTTCCAAAGCTCGTTTCTTATTAAGGAAATTACGCTGTCAATCAAAGAGGGGTCTTGCAGCATCATCAAGTGCGAATCAAAAATTCCAGCCTCTTCTTTGCCGGCCATTTGAAGAGTTAAATCCCGCAGATTTGAAATTTCTTTTTTTACCTGAAAAATGCCTTTGTGAAAAGATTCAATTTGAACCGCAGTGTTTTCTTTTGGAATTTTAATTGGAGAAACCGTGAATCTTTGGCGGGCAATGCGTTTTGCCTTGGCTATAACATAGCCTGGGGAGGCGGCTTTTCCCACGAACATTTTTCTCTGCTTGGCATCTTGTTTATGAGGCGTCTTCATAAAATTTATTCTTGAATAGTTCCGTTAATTCATCTGCGACTTTTTGTTCGTCTTTGCCGTTTATCACAAATTCGACTTCCGAGCCCGGCACAATAACCAGCATCATTAGGTTCAAAATTGATTTCGCGTTTACCCTTTGCCCCGAATACACAAGATCCACAGAGCTTTGCGCCGGGCCTGTGATATTGACTATGTTTCCGGCTGGCCTAACATGAATGCCAAGAGAGTTTTCCACTATCAGTTTGCAACTTATCATGCTGTTCTCTAAAAGAAATCGATGTTCACATCCAGTCCGTCTCTGACAATCAGGCGAAAAAGGCTGTCTGCCGAATGTATTGTTGTGGATAAATCGTCATGCAGCTTGCGGTCGTTGAGCAATATGCCAAGCGTGTTGTTTTTGGATTCCAGTTTTCCGGTTAAAAACAAAACTCTTTGCACCGCTGTGTCGGCCCCTGTTATTAAGGCATTGGCTTGGTTGACCAAGCCGTTGGCATCGGCTACCAGGGTTTTAAGCGGTTCCCTGTTTTCGTCGAGGATCACGTTTATTTTCTTTGTGGCAACGGACAGGCCAGACAAGCTACCTTGCAGGGCAGGCTCTGCTCTTTGAACGAGGCCTATTGCTTGGTCCTCCAAATCTTCGGCTTTTGTGAGGATGCGGCGGAACCTGTCTCTAAAATCCTGGGTTGCTATGGTGGAGTCGAGCATGGTGTGCGCTATGGTCATTATTATTTTGGCGCTGTCCAGGACTTCGCCGGCCATTCCCATAACCTCTGCTATACCGGCATCAAACTGGCCTTTTATGGTATCTGCTACCGTGAACATTTGCTGGGAATCGCCCAAAATCATCCCTATTTGCCTTTCTCCCAAAAGCCCTATGTTTTGTACCCTGATATCGGAGTCTTTGGGGATTTTAACGTCGTTTCTAAGCGAAATTCGCACAAGAACGCCGTTTCCGTGCAGGGCAATGTTTTCCACTTTGCCCAATTTGACTCCGTTTACCTTGACTGGATCGTCTTGGGCGAGGGTGCTGACCTGGCTAAAGCGCAGATTGTAGGAGACAAAGGTTTCGCGAGGGTCTTTATCGTTTAAAAAGAACATCCCGAAAATCAGAATCACCAACGCCACAACTATGACCAAGCCTACGATGAAATACAATGTAGTGTCTTTTTTCATTGGAGTAAATATAGAAAATGCGAATTTATCCGATGGAATTTTTAGCCGCGACCCCGAAAACGCCTCGCAATTACCCCATATGCTGTACAAGAGCCGTAAAGCACAACCATAATTATTATCGTAGCTGGCACATTGTTAAAAGGATTGTATTGCCACATAGCAACTTTGTCTAAATACAAATGCAAAAACTCTATCGCCACTCCATGCAAAAGATAAGTGTAAAAACTCGCTTTGCCAACAGCCCTTAGCCAGGGCATCGAAAGAATTTTAACAAAAAAACCTTTGTTATTTGCCAAAAAAAGCAACAATGCGGAATATAAAACTGGTTGGTAAAATTTATTCACGCAAATCAGGATTACTGTCAGCAATATCAGCAAATCATTTAACAGAGGTCTTTTAGGCAAAGGAATCGTGCCTGTAAAAAACAACCTTCCCAGCAACATCCCGGAAAAAAAATAAACCCCTCTGAATGCATTCGGCACGCCCTTAAAATACATAAGAGATAAAATTGAAATAGCAAGCAATATCCAAAGAGTTTTTTTGCTGCGCTTGCTTAAAAAGCCAAGGAATGCCGGAGTTGCGGCATAGCACAGAAAAAACACGGACAAAGTCCACGACGGCTGGTTCAAATGATGGCCCTGCCCCGGAACAAAAGCCCACAACAGCGACACGTGCAAGGCCAGAGTTTTGATTGCGTAAGCGGTATTGTCCAAAAGAGATGTTCTGTAAAGCACTATCGCAAAGATTGTCGAAGTGCAAATTATGTGCAAAGGGTAAAGCCGCAAAAACCTCTCTTTGATAAATGGACCTAACTTAGGCGGTTCTTTATTGCAAAACATAATGGAGTATATAAAGCCGCTCAGCAAAAAAAACACGTCTGCGGTAAAAAACGGCCTCTCTATCTTTATATACGATAGCAAATGCGATGACGCGAAATGCAATAGGACAATGTTTAAGGAGGCGAAAAACCTCAGAGAATCAAGCGCAGGAAAATACAGTTTCATTTTCCCAGCAACTCGTTAATCCCCTTTGCCGCTCTGCGGCCTTCGCCCATAGCAAGAATCACGGTTGCCGCTCCAAGCACAATGTCCCCGCCGGCAAACACACGTTCCATGTATGTTGCGTTTATCTCGGGATTCAAAAGCTCAATATTGCCTCTTTTGTTTACCTTGAGTTCCGGCGTTCCCTGGCTAATAAGCGGGTTTGAGCCGTTGCCTATGGCTACCAAAACAGTGTCCACCGGCAGCTCAAAGAAATCTCCCTCTATTTTCACGGGACGAGGCCTGCCCTTTTCATCCGGCTCGCCAAGCTTGTACCGGTCTATTCTCAAAGCACGGGCAAACCCCTTTTCATCGCCTAGAATTTCGCTGGGGTTTTGCAAGTAGCAAAATTCCACGCCCTCTTCCTGCGCATGGTGAATTTCTTCTGCTCTGGCCGGCATTTCCGCCGCCGTTCTGCGGTAAATTACACGGACTTTGTCTGCGCCCAGGCGCAGAGCCATTCTTGCTGCATCCATAGCAACGTTGCCCCCGCCAAGAACAGCTACCTGTTTCCCGTCCCAAATAGGCGTATCTGCGTCGCTTTCATAAGCACGCATCAAATTGGCTCTTGTCAAAAACTCATTTGCGGAAAACACTCCGTTCAAGTCTTCGCCGGGTATCCCCATAAAAAGCGGAAGCCCTGCGCCAGTACCAACGAATACTGCGTCAAATCCGTCTTTTTTCAGCAAATCCGCAAGCTTGCGGGTTCTGCCTACCACAAAATTCGTTCTGAACTCAACGCCCATTTTCTTTAGGGTTTCAATTTCCTTGTCAACAATGTGATTGGGCAGGCGGAACTCCGGAATGCCGTAGCGCATAACTCCGCCAAGTTTATGAAACGCTTCAAATATGGTCACGCTGTGCCCTTCCCTGCGTACGTCCGCAGCAACAACCAAGCCTGCAGGGCCGGAGCCTATAACTGCGACCTTTTTTCCTGTTTCCGGTTTGACGGCGGGTATTTTAATCTCCCCGTTTTCTCTTTCCCAGTCTGCGGCAAATCTTTCCAGCCTGCCTATGGCTACGGATTTTTCAACATCTTTCAGGGAAACCCCCACTACGCATTTCTTTTGGCATTGCTTTTCTTGCGGGCAAACTCTTCCGCAAACCGCCGGCAAAAGCGAGGTTTCTTTTATTGTGTCTATTGCGCTTTGAATATCGCTCTCTGTTATGTGCCTTATGAATTCCGGAATATTTATGCGAACCGGGCATCCGTCTATGCATCCCGGTTTTTTGCAGAACAGGCATCTTTGGGCTTCCGTCATAGCCTGTTCCATCCCGTAACCCGTAGCTACCTCGCAAAGGTTTTTAGCCCGAACCTGAGGCTCTTGCTCCGGCATCTTCTGCGGAGGAATAGCCAATCTCTCTTTTGTAGTCAACATGGGCTTAATGTAGAAAAATTTTACACCATGCTGCTCTTTGCGGCTGTTGGGCTTATCTTTGTCTTTCCAGCATTAACTCATGCAATTTTCTTGTTGTATTCAAATTTCTGACTGTAACATTTTGCCATGTTTTTGTTATTTCCGTTATGTAGCTCCCTGTTAATTTTTCTGCGATTCTTTTTACATAAAAAGCTTTTTTCCCTTCATAAATTTTATCATTGCCTTTCATTATTTTTATTTTCGTCATTATTTCTTTTGTCGTTAAAGGCTCAATTAAAAATAATACATCATATTTGTATTTTTCAGGTTCATCGCCAAACCCATCAGGTATATCACTTATAATTTCATGTAGATCAGAAAATGTCAATATTTTTATCATTATTTCATTTTGTGTCATTTCAAATAATTTCTTTTCAATTCTCTTTGCTATTTTTAATTTATTATTTTCATAATCCTTGAACAAAACATTCCCGCTTTGTATATAAGTTTTTATATCTGAAAATTTCATTTTTTCAAATGCCTTTTTAAGGTCATCCATTTTTATAGTATTTTTTCCGCCTACATTTATGCCGCGCAATAATACAAGATAATCAGTTTTTTTCATAGGCAATGATTCTTTCAAATCAGGATATTCAATAACCGAATTGCTTCCGTGATACAAGTTCATAGAAATAATATAGAAAATTCACAGCCGTTTGTATTTTTTTCTAAATTATATAATATGCGCAAGAAAGTTTATATTGAAACTACAGTGCCTAGCGTTCTCACAGCTAGACCTAGCAGGGATATTAGAAAATTATACCGCCAAGAGGTGACCAGAGAATTTTGGGAATACGAAAGGCAAAAATATGACCTGTATATAAGCCAATATGTGTGGGCAGAGTGCGAAAAGGGTGATGAAAATGCAGCAAAAAAAAGATTAGATTTGATTAAAGATATTCCATCTTTGTCTACTAATGATGATATTGAAAGCCTTGCTGAAGAATACTTCAAATATTTAAACGTCCCTGATAAAGCTAAAACCGATTGTTTTCATTTAGCCATATGCGTTATTGAAAAAATTGATTACTTGGTAAGCTGGAATATGACTCATTTGGGGAGACCTGCATTTGGCAGGGTTGCCACTTTTAATGGAATTAGAAATTTATGGTTACCTGATTTGGTAACTCCAGACTTGTTAATGGATATTGAAAAAGAGGAGGCTGAAAATGGAGTATAAGGAATTGGACGATCCGGTAGAAGAGGTTTATCGCATCCGAAAAGAAATTCTCGAAGAATTTAATTATGATATAAAAGCGTATCATAATTATTTGCGGGAAAGAAGACCTAAATGGGAAGCTATGGGTGCTAAATTTTTAACGGAAGCTGAGGCTGAGACGTTGAGGAATAGGTAGGCAAATGAAATCCCCTACCTCAAATTCCTCTTGTTCAACTCGTCAATGCACTGGTAAGTTAGGGGTTCCAAAGCGTTCCACTCCAAATCGATGTTCCATTTGCCAAGCTCCTCCGCAAGTTCTTCGGTGAATTTTGGCGGCGCATAATTCCCGCCGTCTCCCGCTTCAAAAAATCTGCAAAAAATATCCGCAAAATTTATGATTGCGACAAGCGGCCTGTTGATTACAGCCCTTGACAAATTATGATGATATTGCATAACCTCAGAAATAGAACGAGGAAGAAGCCAAGTCTCTGCAAGCCTTGCGCCCGTTTGCCCGTGGTCTTCTCCCAAAAGTTCACGCTCCGCCAAGTACAACTCGCAAGAACGCTCTTTGCTGAGCGCTATGGCCTGTTCAAATTCCTTGCCAACATACTGTAGCAAAATAATTTTCCCAATATCATGCAAAAGACCCGCAGTAAACGCTTCCGTAACCAAACTTGGCTCGTGCTCTTGGGCAACAATGCGAGCAACAATGCCAACAGCATAGCAGTGATCCCAAAATTTTTGCAAATCCATTCCGGAACTTTTCAACTCAAAAGCCCTGGACATTGACGCTTCCATGCAAATTTCCTTTGCCTGCTCAAAACCCAGCTTATTTATTGCGCTGTGAATTCCCGTAACAGATTCACCTCTGGAATTTATCATTTTCAAAAGCCGCGCAGTCAAAACCGGATCTACGGAAATAATTTGCTCCAAAGACTCTCTTTGATCCTTTTCATCATCAATCAATTCAAAAAGCTGGGCGGCAACGGTGGGAAGCGTTGGCAGGCTTATTATGCTTTTGCTGATTCTTTTAATATATTCGGTTTGCACGGCTCTGAATTACACCTCTACATTTGCGTTTCTGGGACTAATGCGCTTGCGAAAAACATAATAACTCCAAGTTTGATACGCCAAAACTATGGGAACAAAAATTGCAGCGACTATGCTCATCAATTTCAATGTGTATGCGGAAGAAGCTGCGTTCCATATGGTCAAACTGTGCTCAGGAGACACGGAAGAAACAAGCACGTTTGGAAACATGGCGCAAAACAAAGCCGCAACTGAGCATGCCGTGCAAAGAGCTACAAGAATAAACGCCGCTTTTAAATAACGCTTGTAAGCAAAAATCGCCGCACACAAAATCAAAGCAAAAGAGACCAAGCAAAGCATGCTGGCGTTAAATGTCAAAGCAGTTGCGATGGCAAATAAAATCACAGTCGGCACAATAATGGTTTTTGAAAATTTAAATGCTCTGAGCTGCAGTTCGCCTTCTATTTTCAAAGTCAAAAATAAAGCCCCGTTTGTCAAAAACAGGAAAAAACCGAGCACACCGCCAAACAAGGCAGACGGCCTAATCAAGTCAAAAAAAGTTCCTGTAAAATTTCCATTCTCTATCGGAATGCCAATCGCCAAATTAGCCATAGCAACGCCAACCAGCAAAGCCGGCAAAAAGCTTCCAACAGCGAGAACAATATCGCAAGCAAGGCGGGCTGCCGGAAAATCCGCCCTATGCCTTATTTCAAAACACACGCCCCTTGCAATCAAAGCCAAAAGCAAAATTACAAACGGCAAATAAAGAGCGCTGAAAAAAGTTGCGTACCAAAGCGGAAAGGCCGCAAAAATAGCCCCGCCAGCAGTTAAAAGCCAAGCCTCGTTCCCATCCCAGTGCGGACTGATTGCAAAAATATAGGTTCCTCGCTCACGCTCGTTTTTTCCTAAAAAAAACTGTAATATCCCAACGCCAAAATCAAAACCTTCCAAAAAGAAAAAGCCCGCCCACAAAACGGCAATAAGCACAAACCATAAAATTTCCAAGCTCATAACACCTCCTAAACCGCCGTTATAGCGCTTTGCTTTTTGGTTATCTTCTTATCCACGCAACCGCGAAAAATCTCGCGCCGCATTAAAAGAAAAGTTATAACCGCCAATACTATATAAATAGTGGAAAAAGCTGCCAGAGAAAAAATCACGCTGCCGCTTGAAACGCCTACAGACACAGCTTTATCCGTAGGCATCAAAGAATAGACTATCCAAGGCTGGCGGCCCGTTTCCGCTATTAGCCATCCGGCGGTATTTGCCAAGTAAGGCAATGAAATTCCAAAAACCATCAGCAATAATATTTTTCTGTGCATATTTTTTCTCAAATACACAAACCAAATTATTCCGTAAGAAATAAAAAACATCATAGCAAGCGAGCAGATGACCATAGCTCTGAACGAAAAGTAAGCAATCCACACCGGCGGCACGTAATTGCCGGGCCCATAGCGATTTTCAAAGGCTTTTTGCAAATCATCCATCCCTTTCACTTCGCCGCTCGGCTTGTTGTAAACCATAACGCTGAGCATGGCCGGCATTTCTATTCCCGGCAAAATGGAAAGCGGCGCAGGGTCGGCGGTTTCTTTCAGATTCTCCATTGCAGCCAGCTTCATAGGCTGCAATTTTGCCACGGACTGCCCTTGCAAATGCCCGCTAAAAGCAACTGCCGCTGCTCCAATCAAGCCTATAAAAAGCGCAAGCTTAAAAGATTTTTCAAACAAAGCGGAATCATTTGCTCTTTGATAAATTTTCCAAGCCGAAATTCCCAGAACAAAGAATGCTCCGGTGCATATGCTGGCTGATATAACGTGGGGAAACTGGTGCAAAAAATAAGGGTTAGTCACTAGAGCCAGAAAATCAGTCATTTCTGCCCGGCCATTGTTAAACACGTAGCCAACCGGATTTTGCATAAAGCTGTTTGCCACTAGAATCCAGAGCGCAGACAAGCAGGAACCTGCGAACACAAGCCATATGCACGCAAGATGAGCCGCTTTAGGCAAAACGGTTCGCCCAAAAATCCAAAGCCCAAGGAATGTGCTTTCCACAAAAAACGCGAGCAGAGCCTCTATTGCAAGGGGTACGCCAAAAACATCGCCCACAAAGCTGCTATATTCCGACCAGTTCATTCCAAACTGGAATTCCTGCACAATTCCTGTCACCACGCCTGCGGCGAAATTCAGCAAAAACAGCCTTCCCCAAAATCTGGAAACTTTCTCATCTTCCGAATTGCCGCTTCTGTAGGCAATGGTTTCCAATATAGCGATAAAAAGCCCCAAGCCTATGGTCAAGGGAACAAAGAAAAAATGATAGATCGTTGTTATGGCAAATTGCAGCCTTGAAAGGAAGAGGATATCGTCCATACGGGGAAGTTAGAAAATTCTCGCTTTAAGCTTACGGAACCGGAGTTTAAAGGAACCCCTAAAACACGTTCACATTTTCCACGCCACTGCTGTGCAGAATAAAAATGTGCGAATATTCGCCGGGGGCTATGTCTAAGGCTCCTCTTATGCCGAGCGAATCCAAGCGCAAGGTTTTGCGCCAAACAGCCTGATTGTCATAAACGCCTATTTTTCCGCAGGTTTTATCTAAAAGAAAAACACCGTAATTGTTTGCTATAACCCTGTCTGCTGCGCAAAAATGCTTTTCATTGCCAGACGTAGCAGACATGGGATCGCTGTAGGAAAAACCGCTTTTCGCATACCTTGTCAAATTGCGCGGCTCTGTTGAAATGCCCTCTGCGGCAAAATATTCGCTGCCTGTCGCTGCCAAAGCCAAAACTTTTTGCGAAGATACATTTCCTGTTCTAATGCAAGAACCTATGTTCCAAGTTTCAATGCCCATATTGCTTCCAATTGCAAGCTCGTTGCCGGAAATAGCAAAAACTCCGTCCCTGGCATCGCATACAGTAGCGTCATTAAATGACTTTAATCGCGCTTTGTCTTGAACATAAGAGGAAAAAACATCATTTGGAAACCCGGTAAAATAATATGTATCTTTAAAATCAAAAGAACACTCGTATAAATCATCTCGTTTGTATAAATGCACTTTTGAAGAATTATCCAAAAGGTAAAGATTGTCTCTGTCAACGAACATTTTTATAGGCGTGGAAAACCCGTTAAAATTGCGCAGATCGCAGGAAACTCTTCCCACCGTGCCGCTCTCCCATTCTCCGCACCCCAGCAAAAAGGCGAGAAAAAAACAAGCCGCTATCCGCATAATTTGTTTTTCAGCGGTTTCCACCAATTCTCGTTTTCTTTATACCATTTCACAGTTTCCAAAAGCCCCGTTTCAAAAGTGTATTTAGGTTCCCAGCCCAGCTCCTTGCGAATGCGGGTCGCATCTATCGCATAGCGCAAATCGTGCCCGAGGCGGTCTGTCACAAATTCAATTTTATCTTCATCCATGCCCATTATTTTAACAAGTTCTTTTGCTATGTCTATGTTCCTCCACTCGTTGCTGCCGCCAATATTGTATACCCTGCCTGCAAAGCCATTTTCCAAAGCAAGCAGAATTCCTCTGCAATGATCTTCCACGTGAAGCCAGTCGCGAATGTTAAGCCCTTGCCCATACACGGGAATTTTTTTGCCCTGCATAAGATTTGTGACCGCAAGCGGAATGAGTTTTTCCGGGAACTGGTAGGGGCCGTAGTTGTTTGAGCAACGTGTAATCACAGCATCGAGCTTGTAAGTCTCGTGCCACGCGCGAACCAGAAAATCTGCGCCGGCTTTTGATGCGCTGTATGGGCTGTTCGGCGCAAGAGGAGTTTCTTCGGTAAAAAGCCCTGTTTCCCCAAGGCTTCCGTAAACTTCGTCTGTGCTAACCTGCAAAAATCTGGCGTTTTTTTCCTTTGCGTATTTGAGCAGCTTCAGGGTTCCTTCCACATTTGTGCGAACAAATATGCCGGGATTCTTTATGGAATTATCAACATGGGATTCTGCGGCGAAATGCACAATGGCATCGAGCTTGCCGGAGAACAAGTCTGCCGCACTGGAAATATCGATTTCATTTGTTATATCGCCTTTGAAAAAATCATAATGCGGATTATCTTCAGCATCTTTTAAATTTTCAATATTGCCTGCATAAGTCAAAGCGTCTAAATTGACAATGCTCCAATCTGGTTTTTCTCTCAAAACAAGGCGCACAAAATTCGTGCCTATAAATCCGCAGCAACCGGTGACTAATATATTCATAATAGGAATTTAGAAAGTTCTCACCTAGACTTCGCTTTTGGCGTTTTAGTAACTTTGCTATAAAGAAACCTGTCACGCTTATCCTTGAAATCAAGGCTGCCCTTTACCACATACGCATTCGCCTGGCTAGCCAAAACAGCCGTGTTCATAGAAGCCCTCCATGAAAAAACATAGGCAAACCCCATTGCCAAAGCGATAACCCACGAAACTATAAACCACGCATAGTTTGCAAAAATATCTTCAACGCCATTAACGCCGTAGCCATCCGCAAAAATAAGAAACGCCAAAATACATGCGGTGAAAATCGCGCTCAAAATGCCCGAATATAAAAAACTGTATTTCCAAAGCTTGCCGGAATCAATAGGCAGCCTGCCAACAAGCCTGCCGGACTCTCCATTCATCATAAACGTATAATTCTCTTTTTTATACTTGGAGTTAAGCACCCACACAGGAAAAAGAGTGTAGCTCGGCTTTCTGCCCTTAACGCTGACAGACGAACTCTCAACTGTCACCGAATTATATCCCAAAACCGAACGCTCAAATTCGCTCTCCACCGAAGCTTTTATTCGTTTTTCCGCTCTTTCCTCGCTTTTCTCTGCGCCAACATCGTATTTCTCGGCAAGGTAACCCGCCAAAAATGAAGGATTGAACTCCTTCATTTGCCCGTAATCAAAAGGCTCTATGGCATCCATATAAGCATCGTCCATTTTTTCCGAACCATCCACCGGAATTTTTTCAAAAGATAAATTGCCGTTTCGAATCACGGAATAATAATTTGTTTCGGTGTAGTTGTAAGCAGTTGTTGAACCGTTTTTCACTTTTGTCGCCTTGTAGCGTATATGCCCGGAAGCCTCTGCGTCAAAAAGCCAAAAAGGAACGTAAAGCCCCTGTATGCTGCTCACGTTGTTTTCTTCCAGAAAAAAATCCGGTAAAAGACGCTTGCCCTTGCAGAATTTTTTCAAGGCTTCTGTTGCGGCCTTTTTATCCTTTTTAAACGGAATAACATAATCTGGTTTTAAAAAACCTGAAAGTCTTTGGCTTACAATTTGCGAATTTCCGCAGCAAGGGCAAACCGTGGCAACGGTGTTTTTGTCGCCTACAAGCTCCGCTGCGCAAGAAGGGCAAACGCCCGTGCTCAAGTCGCCAAGCTCGGCTTCCGTCAAAGCTTCTCCGGCTTTTCCTTCGCCCCAATCAAAATTATCCTTTGCGTTTTCGGATATTTCCCTTTGATATTCTTCCAGCGTCTTTATTTCAAATTCGGTATCGCAATAAGGGCATTTCATTTTTTGCGAAGAACTGTCAAACTTGACTGCTCCGCCACAGCTTGGGCATTTATATTCTTTTATATCCATATGCGCCTTTTAAGGTCTTGGCTTTCCGCATTCGGCGCAGAATTTGCCGGTGTTGCCGGCGTGCCCGCAAGAGCAATTCCAAGCAGAGTTAGGAGATGGTTTTCCGCACTCGGCGCAGAATTTTCCGGTGTTGCCTCCGTACCCGCAAGAGCAAGCCCAAGAAACAACTGGAGCGGCAGCCTGTTGCTGCTGGCCCATTTGAAACAGAGCCTGCGGGTTCATGCCGCCGGCCTGATTTGCCATGCCAAGGCCGAGAAAGCCCTGCATTACGCCGCCTTCATTTGCCGCAGCCGCACGCATGGCATCGCTCTGGGCGCTGACCAAAGCCGCAGCCGCCATAGTTGGGTCTCGCATTACAGCCGTGGCTTGAAGCTCTTTGATTTTCTTATCGTCTTCGGGGGATGCGGAGCAGGTTATCGCAAAATTTACAATCTCCAACCCTCTTCCGTCTCTCCATTTTGCGCTGAGCGCTTCATTGAGAATTGCGGCAAGTTTTTCCGTATGGAAGGAAATTTCATGATATTCCAAGCCTGGGCCGAGCTTTGCGAGCGATGGTCCCAAAACTGTGATTATTTCCGCTTTCAACTGGCTGTCTATTTTATCTCTTGTGTATTGCTCTTCCACATTGCCGCAAACATTTGCGTAGAACAGGGCCGGGTTAGCCATGCGGTAGGAGTATTCTCCGTTTGCCCTAAGCCCTATGGTCAAGCGCAGGTTTATGTTCGGGTCAACTATGAGATAAGGAATTGGGTTTGGGGTTCCGTATTTATTCCCTAATATTTCTTTGGTGTTGAAATAATATATTCGCTGGTCTTTGCCGGGGCTGCCGCCGTATTTAAAGCGGTCTGCCATGTTTTTGATTGCTCCAATCAAGCCGGATCCAAGGCCGCCGTAAAAGATAGAAGGCTCCGAAGAGTGGTCGTATGTGTAGCTTCCTTCTTCTGCGCAAAATTCTGCGATGCGGCCGTTGTCAACAATTATGGCAGCCTGTCCTTTGTTTACCACAACGCCTGAGCCATTGGAGATAATGTTGTCTTCTCCTTTGGTATTGCTGCTTCTTTTGCTTGCTCTTTTTTGCCCTTTGACGGCAAGCACGTCTGCTTCCATGCTTTCGCAAACAAAAAACTCCAGCCATTGGTCAGACAGAACTCCGCCAACCGAGCCAGTTAATGCTTTTATCAATCCCATATTGTGAACCTCGTTTTAGAATATAACCATCTTCACTTCTAGCATATTTATACATTGTATAAGTACGCTGTTGCATTTTATATAAAAATAGAAAATATTTAATAAGGGGTATGGAAGCGATCCCTGATTATTCTATTGCTTTTTTGCAATTTATTAATGCACATATATCAGCAAGCGATTCTGTGGTAGTTATTTCGAATATCACGGGAAAAGTCGGCATTTTGCCCATTGTCTCGGCATCGCGAATTAGTTGCTTTGTTTTTTTGCTCACATCGACTTTTAGCGCTTCCGTGCGATTTTTCTCCTTGAACCAAACAGCCACGCAAAAATATCCTTCGTAAACATGAAGCCAGTAAAGGGTTTTCTCTTTCCCTTTTTTTCCCGAAGCCTGCCAATACTGCCCTCTTGCAAACCATGCCTTGTAAGGAGTGTACCACTGCCATATCTGCTTTATATCAAGATTGGGCACAGCGTTTTGGAATGTTACGTATGCGGCATAGCTGTCTCCAAGAACCAGTTGCAACATTTCGCTTGTTGGCATTGCATTTGGGTCTCTTAGCTGTAATTCTTTTTGGTTCATATAATTAATATATAAAAAGTGAGATGAGCTTATGCCAGAAGCTCTTATTTTCTATATTCCCTTGCGAAAAAGGAATTTAAAATATGGCTGAAAAATTTGGGAAAACATGGTGGGGAGAGCATTTTCTTCGCTCTCTTGAAAATGTGGATTATGATAATCGCTTGCCTCGAGGCGCATCCTATGCGCAAAAAGGTGCAGTTAAAATGCTTAAAATCACTGACAATTACGTGAGTGCGAAAGTAAGCGGAAGCCGCCCTTCTCCTTATAGAGTGCTTATTGTAGTGCCGCCTTTTTCCGAAGAAGAAACAGCCAAGCTAATAGATGAAATAATCAAACAACCCGCTTTGATTTCCAAATTGCTGAATCGCGAACTAGACCCTTCTATTTTAACCATTGCGGAAAATTTTGGGCTTAAAATTTTTCCTCAAAAATGGACTGATTTCAAAATGAACTGCTCTTGTCCGGACTGGGCGGTTCCATGCAAGCATTTGGCAGCGGTTCTTTATATCCTTAGCCGCGAAATAGACAACAATCCGTTTCTTGTTTTTGAAATGCACAATGTCAATTTGCTCGAAGAACTTGAAAAACGTGGCATATTTGTCAGCGATTCTCAAAAAACAGAAATCCCGGTTTTAAAAAATTTGTGGCAAATAAAAAAGAATATCGCTCCGTTTGATGAAAAACTTCTTGCAAACAATATCGATTTTTCCGATTTTCAAAATATTTCCAATACACTAGTCCAACTATTGCCAGAAACGGCTCCGTTTTATTATTCCGGCAATTTTAAAGAAAAATACAGCGTTCAATTGAATAACATTTCAAGGAATGTCAATCGGATTCTTTCCGGCAAAACAAAATTTGATGATATAACTCCGAATTTAATCACGCCGCGAAGCGTTTTTAAATTAGCGATAAATGGCAACAATAAACTTGAAATAATCGGCGAAAATCACAATATCAAGCAAATCGAAAAATTAATCCCGGCTCTTTTTTCGCTGAATCCGGATCGTTTGCGAGATTATGATTGTTCAACAGAAGCACTTTACAAAGTTTTGCTAAGTTCGTTGAATATAATAGCAAATGGAATGATCATCCCGCAAATTGTTCAGCTTGAAGACAAAAAATATTCAATACGCTGGCTTGCAGCTCTCATCGACAACCGTGTGAAAACAGTTGTTAATAAATTATCAACAATGTTGCCCGAAGATTTATTGCAAACGAAAAGAATTGTTCGCAATAAAGAAAGATTTGAGTGCATTAAAAATCAAACATTGGAATTATTATCTCTTTTCATCACTTCGCTTGCGTTTCAATTTTCAAAAACTTCCGGCAACGACCGCTATGAAGAAATGTTTTTTGCCGGGCATGTTTATGGATTTGACTCTGTAGGAGAAAATGCGCTTACCGGCGGCATTAAAGTTTGGCTGGATAGATTTTTCCTTACCGCAGAAACTTACAAACCCATAATCAACATATCGGAAGCTTTGAATGATAATTTTGACATTCAAATTTCAGTCGAAGATACCACCAAGCCTGATGAGTTATCAATGCCTCTTAAACAAATTTTAACTCAAAAACAATACGAAAAAAAGCGATTCAAGATATTGCAGAATGTATCTTTGCTTGCTCCATTCATCAGAGGATTGGATTCTTATGTGAATACAGGCGGTATTTCGGCAATTCGCTTTAACAAGGATGAATTTGCTCCTTTTTTAATGGAAATACTGCCGGTTGTTCGTTTGCTGGACATTAAAACGATTCTTCCAAAATCCTTGCAAGAAGTGCTGCACCCAAAAGTTTCGCTGAAAATATCCAAAAGCGAAAAGGGTCAAGGCTTTATTAACTTGCAGGATTTATTTTTGTTTGATTGGCAAATTGCTTTAGGCAGCAATGTGATTTCTTCCGAAGAATTTGCAAAATTGTTAAAACACGCTTCGCATTTATTCAAATTTAAAGGGCAATATTTTTATGTGAATGAGCAAGAGCTTGAAAAAATTCACAAAGCACTCAGTTCGGATAAAAAGCTGTCTCCGCTTCAATTGCTGCAAACAGCCCTTGCCGAGGAATACGAAGGCGCTCCCGTGCTGCTCACGGATGAAGTTCGCGATTTAATCAGAGAGCTTACATCGGAGAGCAACATTCCTTTGCCTTCAAACTTAAATGCGAAACTGCGTCCTTATCAGGAACGCGGATATTCTTGGATGTATCGCAATAGCAGCATCGGTTTTGGAAGCATTATCGCAGACGATATGGGGCTTGGAAAAACCTTGCAAGTTATTTCTCTTTTATTAAAATACAAGGAAGAGGATGTTTTAAATCAAAAGCAGCAGGCGCTTGTTGTGGTCCCTACCGGTTTGCTAACCAATTGGAAATTTGAAATAGAAAAATTTGCCCCAACTCTCAGCATTCATATTTTCCATGGGCAGTGTCGCGAACTGCAAGAATTCAAAGCCGATATTATGCTTACCACTTATGGAGTTTTGCGCAGTGATTTTGAAATACTAAAAACACACAAATGGCAAATTTTAATTGTTGATGAGGCGCAGAATATTAAAAACCATGAAACGGCGCAGACTAAAGCGGTCAAGAGCATTCCGGCAAACATTCGCATTGCCATGAGCGGAACGCCTGTAGAAAATCGTTTGACGGAGTTTTGGTCTATTATGGATTATGCTAATAAAGGTTATTTGGGAAATGTGAAAGCATTCAAAGATAATTTTGCGACACCTATTCAATTGTTCAACAATGAGCAGGTTGCCGGAAGGTTTCGCAAAATTACGGCTCCGTTTATGATGCGCCGCATGAAAACCGATAAAAGCATTATCTCCGATTTGCCGGACAAAATTGAGCAGGATCAATTTGCGCTTTTAACCAAGCAGCAAGCTGCGCTCTATGAAAAAACTATGACTGCGGCTATGGAACAAATAGAATCTTGCGATGACAATTCTCAGTCGCTTTTTAAAAGGCAAGGTTTGATTTTGCAGATGATTCTTGCGTTAAAGCAAATTTGCAATCACCCTGCACAGTTTTTAAAAGACGGCAAAAAGAGTGCTTCATATTCCGGCAAAACGGAATTGCTTTTTGAATTGCTCGATGGCATTATGGAAAGCAACGAAAAGGTTTTGATATTTACCCAGTTCACAGAAATGGGTAAATTGCTTGAGCATTTCATTGCGGAGCGTTTTGGCGAAAAACCGTTGTTTTACCACGGTTCTTGCAGCATAAAACAGCGAGAGGAAATGGTTCTGCGTTTTCAGCAAAGCCGTGCTGATAAAATTTTCATACTATCTTTAAAGGCGGCCGGAACCGGTTTGAATCTTACTGCTGCGTCTCATGTGATTCATTATGATTTATGGTGGAATCCGGCGGTTGAAAATCAAGCTACCGACCGTGCGTATCGCATAGGGCAAAAAAAGAATGTGATGGTGCATCGCATGATTTGCAAAAATACTTTTGAAGAACGCATAAACGAAATGATTCAAAAGAAAAAGCATCTCGCAGAAATGACGGTAGCAAGCGGCGAAAATTGGATTGGCAAGCTGAGCAATAAGGAGTTGCGGGAAATTTTTCAGTGAAAATCTTTACAGCCGCTTAATTTCCTCGTCCGGCAAACCGATCACTTCTGAATTAAAAAAAGTGACATCTTGAGCGTTTTTTTGTTATTTTTTCGCATTTTTCTTGTATTTTGCCGTTTTTTCCGCTAGCTTAGAGGAGAGGCTCAGAATTTCCTATCATTCACCTTAATGGCGAACATTTGCATACATAGAATTGGCAATACTGTCTGAACCAGAATTCACAGAATTTTCAGGATTACCAGAATATTCGTAATTAGCTCGGATTTCATGGTTAGGCTAGTGGCTAGTGGAAAAAACACTAAAAATGCAAACACTTGTTTGCAAAATGAGCCTTAACCCTTGACAAAACGGAAAAACCTTTTTATATTTGCTTGAAAATTTGGAGGCAGATTTATGGAGCAAATAAGCAAAATAGAATCCAGGATATTTACGATTCGTGGATTGCAGGTTATGTTGGATAACGACATTTCAGCTATGTATCATGTGGAAGTCAAGAGGTTAAATGAACAAGTAAGACGAAACATAGCAAGATTTCCTGAAGAATTTCGCTTTCAGCTTACGGAACCGGAGTTTAAAGGTTTAACTTTGAGGTCGCAAATTGCGACCTCAAATGAACGTGGAGGTAGGAGATATCTGCCATATGTTTTTACCGAACAGGGAATAGCGATGTTAGCTACAGTATTGCATAGTGATATGGCGATAAAAGTCAGCATCCAAATTATGAAAGTCTTCGTTGCAATGCGAAGGATACTATCCACCAACACAGGTTTCATTCAACGCTTGGAAACAGTTGAGATAAAGCAGATAGAAACTGATAAAAAAGTTGAAACGCTTTTCAAAGCGTGGGAAAACAAGGATGCTATTCCCAAATGCGGAGTATTTTTTGATGGCCAAATATTTGACGCTTATGTTTTGGCGAATAATATTATAAAGTCTGCAAAACAATCCATAATCTTGATTGACAACTACATTGACGATTCTGTTTTGACAATGTTTGGCAAGAAGTCTAAAAATGTGAAAGTCACTTTGCTTTCAAAGAACATATCGAAGCAATTGAGCTTGGATGTTGACAAATTCAACCTGCAATATTCTAATACAATAGAGGCGAAAATCTTTGATTTGAGCCATGACAGATTTTTGATAATAGACGGCAAGGAGGTTTATCATTTGGGGGCGAGCTTGAAAGATTTGGGCAAAAGGTGGTTTGCGTTTTCAAAGATGGAGCCGGGAGGCTTGGGTTTGTTGGAGAAATTGCCATTTCCCATAGACTAACTCAAAATTTTCTATCTTCACCTTAATGGCGAACATTTGTATACATAGGACTTGCAATACTGTCTGAACCAGAATTCACAGAATTTTCAGTATTATCAGAATTTGCGAAATTTACATTGTAGAGACGCAAAGCATTGCGTCTCTACAAAATCGGGATAATCGGAATCTCGGGGGTATCGGGGTTCTGACGTTTTAAGGTTTGTGCTTCAAAAGCTCCTTAATCTGTTCATAGCCATAACCTTGTGCAACGAGGTCAAGAACTTTGGCTTCGCCTTCGTCCCTGCCTATGGCAACCCCTTCGTCCCTGCCTTCTTCAAAGCTCACTGCAAGAGCATCCTTCATGTTCCACTCAGTTAGCAACAA
>Ga0181987_10642_pt1 | contig 29309 bp, 28 predicted proteins | sample TergutCo191P1_FD_120224 | JGI IMG/M metagenome (GOLD analysis project Ga0181987, IMG submission 120224)
GCAAGAGCAGACACGCCTGCTCCTATGCCGTATGCCAATCTCTGCCGCTCGTTGCTCTTAACCCCATCCGCATAAGATGCGTAAACTTCTCGCCAACCATCATATTCAGCCTCCGATGGATAATTATTGTCAAATCTGGAAAGCTTGCTATTGTAACTCTCGGCCTTCGCATTCTTGTATATCGCCGCTCCAACGCAGCCCGCCGCCACTGCATACGCCGCAATCCTAGTCCAGCCTCGCACGCCCAAACCGCCATTTTCATTTTTGGCGGCAGCCTCATTAGCAGCCTCCTTAGCCATAGAATAATCACGTGGCTTCGGCTCAGAAGGCTTGATGTTTGCGAACATCGCCGGAGCTTTCTCCCTTATAGTCCCCAAAAGACCCATTATGCTGTTGCTCTCAGTGACAAAACTGCCCAGCAGGTTCCCGCTCATGGACTCGTAAAGCTCAACAGTCAGCGTGAACATTTCGCTAAAATGTCCCACAAACCCTTGCGTAACGTACTCCGAGCCTATAGCCCTGCCTATTTCCACGGCGCAGCTCTCTGCAAGGCAGTCGGCCTGCTCTGCGTCAGAAGGCATAAGCGAAATTATGTTGTCACGTGTTAGCACCGTGTATTCTTTCGGAAGCGCCTCCCTCGCCCTTGTCCGCAGCTCGTCTGTGAGGTGGCGAAACTCGGCGATTTTCAGTTCCACGGTCTCGTCCACAGGGGTAATTTCCAGAACAGCCACTGCTTGGGCGGAATACGCAATTGCGGCAAAAAACAACGCAGCAAGAATCGGGGATTTCATAATGCGTTAATCTAGAAATTATTTTGACACTGTGTTGAGGAAAGTAAGGGCGTATCGCATACGCCCATGTTGCGCAATAGAAAATTCTGTGAATAGACGGTTAGCGCAAAAACTCCGCTTTTAATTCCATTGCTTGCGTCACTGTTAGCGTTCGTTCTGCGTCTTTAACTCCATCGCTCCACCCCTTGAAACCTGCGCCGCTGGCCATTATGGTTATGGGAACAGCGGAATAGACCTTAAATTTAGCCGTTTTAGAGGGTATTGGCAAATTATGAACCAGAATTTTTCCGGTTCCTTTTACGGAAAGAGTTAGGTGTAGAGGGTCTGGCAGGCCAAAAAACTGCTCTATTTCCGTTTGCGTTTGAGCAGCACGGTTTTTGCCGAACTCTCTGATTGCCGCAAGCTGGGAATTCATCAAATCGGCGTCAAAATTCCATCTTTTCTGGTCAAGCGGGATTTCATTTGCTATGGGCTGCATTAAAGCGTTTATTCTCGCATCAACTCTCTCCGGCGCAAAATAAGTGCTGAGCAAAAGCGAAAACCTGTTGATAAAAGCGTTTCTATAGTTTTCGTTTTGCAGGAGTTTGCGAAAAATAAGCGTTGAATGCGGAGGGTTAGGCCAATTCGGGCCGTTTGGATTGGTCGCCATATCCAGCATTTTAATATCCTTGTTTCTTTTATCGGGATGCTCAAAGCCTAAATCCGTATCATGCAAAAACCACTTCCATTTTGCTGCGTTTGAGCGCCATCTTTTCATATTGTTTCCGGGCCAGTCCCTATTTGCGAAATAAATTTCGCTTTGGAAAATATTGGTGAAGTTATCAACATCTATACGTCTTTCCAGCATTTTCATGTTATTGCCATCCAATGCGATATTTTCAATCCAGCGAAGAATATCCTGATAATCGTCATCCGAGCCGCAGGTCACTTCATTATTGGCTTTAGCCATATCCATGTGTTTTTTCTTTATGCCGTAATTGGTTTCAAAATAATGCCAATTGGAGCGTTCTCGCATATTGTGAATGCCAAAATATTTTCCGTTGTAATACACAATCACCGCACGCCCTTTTTGGTAATCTATCCCAAGCCCCTCGGTGAGCGAAGTCATAAGCATATCGCGAATATAATCCAAGCCATAACTATTGCCGGTATTTCGCAGAACAAACCATTTGAATTGCGTGATACTTGGATGCTCAGGAAACAGGCTGTATTCCAATTTCTCTTGCCCGTACTTTTTTTTAAAACCGATAGCTACGGATTTTTTAGGATATTTTCTGGAACGGTTGCCGGAAATTTTCATTTCTGCCAAGTAACTCCAAGCGTGTTTTGCGCCGCTTTCAAAAAAGTCTATATGGATTGGCAGTTCAATGTTTTGCCAGAAATTTGCGCCGTAATATGGTTCGGTTGGTCTTGCGTCCGGCCCCATAGCGTATATTCCGGTTACAGAGTCAAACATTGCAAACGGATCAACGGCTATGGAAACAACCGGCAAATCAGGCAAACGCTCGCCTATAATATATGTCCGCATTATTTGAGCGGAGTCTTGAACGCAGCGCAGAACAGCCGTTTTTGAAAAGGTTATTGCTATTCCCGGAGCCAAGGCTTTGTTTAACGCGCCTGTTGTGTCGCAATAAGCATTTGGCGGCAATGTAAAAGTTATCTCCGTTTCATAGTAGCCGCTCTTTGGAATATCAACTGATTCGCTTTTTGAGCAGGAAAAAAGGAATGCCGAGAGAAAGAGTAAAATTATGCTTTTGATAATTCTCTCCGAAAATATTCTATGGTCTGCTTTAGCCCTTCTTCCAGATTAACCTTAGGTTCCCATCCCAGTATTTTCTTCGCTTTTGAAATATCGGGTTTGCGTTGCTTTGGATCGTCGCTGGGGAGATGTTCTTTGATTATTTTGCTTTTGCTGCCGGTAAGTTTTATAACTTTTTCCGCAAGTTCCAAAATTGTGAACTCGCCCGGGTTGCCTATGTTTATGGGACCAATGCTCTGAGTTTGCTCCATCATGCGCAAAATAACTTCTATTAAATCGCTTGCAAAACAGAAAGAGCGAGTTTGCAAACCATCACCGTAAACCGTTATGTCTTTGTTTTGAAGTGCCTGCATTATAAAGTTGGATACCACTCTGCCATCGTTTGGGTGCATTCTTGGGCCATATGTGTTGAAAATACGCACGATGCGAATATCAACTTTGTTTTGGCGATGGTAGTCCATAAAAAGGGTTTCCGCTACCCGCTTGCCTTCATCGTAGCAACTGCGAATGCCTATTGGGTTCACGTTTCCCCAATACTCTTCTGTTTGCGGATGCACAGTAGGGTCTCCGTAAACTTCACTGGTGCTTGCCTGCAAAATTCTGGCCCTGACTCTTTTGGCAAGCCCAAGCATGTTCACCGAACCGAGCAAGCTGGTTTTGATGGTTTTCACCGGGTTGTATTGGTAATGCACCGGCGAGGCCGGGCAAGCCAAGTTGTAAATTCTATCCACTTCCAGCAAAACAGGTTGTGTAATGTCGTGGCGAATAAGTTCAAACCTAGAATTGCCAATCAAGTGCTCAACATTTTTTTTGCTGCCTGTGAAATAATTGTCAAGGCAAATAACATCGTGCCCTTGCTCAATGAGCCTGTCGCACAAATGCGAGCCTAAAAATCCGGCCCCGCCGGTGACTAAAATGCGCATAATAATAGCCTCACACCATTCTTGCCATTAGCCCAGCCTCTGCGGCCAAGTCTTCGCCTATGAAAATTTTGCCGCTAAAGGCTACAATGCCATGCCGGAACTTGTCAAGCTCCGCAACTATTTTAAGAACATCGCCCGGACGAACCGCACGGCGAAATCTGCAAGCGTCAACACCCATAAAAGCTGGTCTTTTGCCCTTGGATTCCTCTTCGAATTTCAAATACGCCAAAATGCAACCGGCTTGCGCCATAGCCTCTACCTGCAAAACACCCGGCATAACAGGGTCGTTTGGAAAGTGGCCGGAAAAATACGGCTCGTTAAAAGACACGTTTTTCAAACAAGTTATTTTAGCCTTTTCTGCATCCGGCTCAAAACTCAAAACTCTGTCTATAAGCAAAAAAGGATAGCGATGCGGCAAAAGTTGCAAAATAGCAGCGTAGTCAAGCAAGCAATCTTTAGCTTGGGGTTTTGGCAAAGTTTCTAAAAGCGACATAAAAGCTCCTGTTTTAGTTCAAGTAATATAGAAAAGCGCAAAATTTCTTTACTATATTTCAAGCCATGACTTTTTATCACGCAACGCTCTTGCCAAAAAACTTAACTCTTTTAGAAGCGGAAAGCATTTTAAAGGAACACTATGGGAATTGCGTTTTGATTGGCGTTGATGAAGCCGGCAGGGGACCTTTGGCCGGACCTGTAGTTGCCGCCGCCACAGTGCTGAAAGACGGGGAACCACAGAATTTGAATTTAAATGATTCTAAAAAATTATCTGAAAAGAACCGCAAGGAAATTTTTAAAAAACTGCCAGATTGCTGCCGATTTTACTCCATAGGCGAAGCTTCTGCGCAGCAAATAGATGAAATAGGCATTCTAAATGCTGATTTTCTGGCTATGCGGCTCGCTCTGGAACCTATTATTTCGCAGCTAATAGAGTTGAAGATGCCATACAAAATTTTGGTTGACGGAAATTTATATATAAGAGAAATGGAAAAAGCCGTGCAAATGCCTATAATAAAAGGAGACGGCAGAGTAGCTTGCATTGCGGCGGCCTCAATTTTCGCAAAAGTCCACAGGGATTCCATAATGGCAAAATACAGCGAGCAATATCCGAATTACGGCTTTGAAAAGCACAAAGGCTACGGTACAAAAATGCATTTGACCGCAATAAAAAAACTCGGCCTCTGCGAAATTCACAGGAAAACTTTTAGAAATATTGCTAATGCCTGAATTTTTACTATAATAACGCCAGTGCAAAAAAAAATCTTTCTCATTCTTTTCCTCCTCTTTGCCATCTTTGGTCTTTCGCTTCTATTTCCTCCGCAAAGCAGAAGCGATGACAGCAAAATATTATTCGACAGCCAAGGCGAACTCCTTCGTGTTTGGCTAAATAAAAACGAACAGTACAAATTTCCGAAAAGCGAAAAAATTTCGGAAAAATATAAAACAGCAGTTCTGTATTTTGAAGACAAAAGATTCAATACTCACTTTGGAATAGACCCGGCTGCCGTAGCAAGAGCTATAGGGCAAAATATAAAGGCAGGAAAAATTGCGAGCGGAGCGAGTACCATAACAATGCAGGCCGCGCGGCTCAGAGAACCTCGCAAGCGAACTTTTTTCGCCAAGCTCATAGAAGCTCACACTGCGCTCAGAATGGAAATCCGCATGAGCAAAGACGAAATATTCGCAGAATACGCAAGCCTCGCTCCTATGGGAGGCAATGTAGTTGGAGTAGAAACTGCGTGCTGGAGATTTTTTGGACATAGCCCCGAACAGCTAACCTGGGCAGAAGCCGCGCTTTTGGCTTTGCTCCCAAACCGGCCCTCTGCGCTTAACTTGGAAAAAGAAAGAGAAACTCTTTTGCAGCGAAGAAATAATCTGCTCAAATCCATTGTAAAAGATGAGGAAACTCTGGCCGCTGCTTTGGAAGAGGCATTGCCGAAAATCAATGCGAATTGGAGATTCAAAACTCCGCATTACGCAGAAGCTGTTCTCTCGCAATTTCCAAACCAAACAATTTTGCATGGAACAATAGATGGCAAAGTTCAGGAGCAATTGGAGAGAATCGCAAAAAATTATGGGCAAAAAATAAGAGAAAGTTCAAATGTAAATATAGCCGTTTTAATAACAGAAACCAAAACGGGAAAAATCAAAGGCTATCTCGGCTCGCTTGATTATTACGATACACTTTCCAAAGGCATGATAGACGGAGTTCGCGCCCGGCGCAGCACGGGAAGCATTTTAAAACCGTTTTTATACGCGCTTGCTATAGAACGAGGCACATACACTCCGGAGAGCTTGGTGGAAGACATACCAACTTGGTTCAGGGGCTTTTCTCCCCACAACTCAGACAAAAGCTTCAGCGGGATTTTGCCATTGAAAGACGCTCTTGTTCGCTCTCTCAACGTTCCCGCAGTTAGAATTTTGTCTGAATACGGAGTTGAAGATTTTCACTTCTGGCTGAAAAACGCCGGGCTTAGCGGATTGTCCCGCTCACCGGAGCATTACGGCCTTTCTCTGATTTTGGGCGGTGGAGAAGCATCTTTGCAAGAACTTGTTCCGCTGTATTCAATGCTGGCAAACGATGGCAAAAAAGATCAAACACCCCTGTTGCAGCCCATAACAGCCTATCATATTAGGCAGATGTTGGTTGCTAGCAAAGCACCTATGTCATGGAAAAGCGGCACTAGCTATGGCTCAAGAGACGCTTGGGCTATTGGTTTTAACGAGCAATGGACAATAGGAGTTTGGGTTGGGAATTTTGCAGGAGGCTCAATACCGGACTTGAGCGGCGGTTCCACAGCCGCGCCTCTTTTATTTTCTCTATTTAACAGTTTAAGCAATAAACAAACACAGAAAAAATTACCTGAAAGTTTTGAAAATGCCGAAATTTGTGCCCTCAGCGGTTACAAAGCAAAACCCATTTGCCCTCACAAAAAAAATATCAAGCTTCCAATAAACCAGGCGCAAAACAAAACTTGCACGTTTCACAAAGAGATAATAATCTCAAAAAGCACAGGCTTTGAAGTTTGCAGCTTGTGCTGGAATATGGAAGACACTTTGCACGTAATTGAAGAAACTTATGCGCCGGCAGTTCGCAGAGAACTCAGAAGGCTTGGCAGAGAACCAAAGCCGGAGCCTTTGCACAATCCGCTTTGTCCGGCAAAAAAGGAGGAATTCCAATTCTCAATGGTTTATCCTGAAAACGGCGCAAGGCTTTTTTTGCCCAGCGCAGACGCGCTCAGCTCAATGGGTTTTGTGGCAATTGCTGCTCACAAGCAAAGGGATGCTAAGTTGCAATGGTTTTTGAACGGGGAATTTTTGGGCAGCACAAAAGGCGAGCACAAAATGGCGGTCACTGTGGGCAATGGCGAGCATCGCATTGGCGTGCAAGACACGCTTGGCATGTATTTGGAAACAAAGTTCCGAGTTAGGGCAAAAGCTAGTTTTTAACGCAGCGAACAGAGAACATGGCTTCTTTTGCATCGTAGAATCTGTCAACGCCCAAACCTTCCGACTCGTCATCGCTGCGGTCGTAACTTATTTGACGGGCATAGGCATTGCCTTCCACTTCTGTCGCAGCCGTTGAACTCCACCAGCATCCGCCATCGCAACCTTCCCTGCCAAAGGCGGTGCTTTCCCCGGCGCTTCTGCCGGGCAGGGCGGCAAAGCGGTATTTGTCTGTACCGTTGCTTTTTTTGTCCCAGCCGCTTTTAGCTTTGAGATCTCTGCCGGCAAATTCGGTATTGCCTGTGAAGTTCACAAGAGTTTGCCATTCGTCATCGCTTGGCAAATGCCATCCGCTGGGGCAGGCTTTAGTCGCAGCTTCCCAGTCGTATAATCCGCCATGCTTGCCCTTTTTCTTGGCTTTGGAACCTAAATTCTCAGCCATCCAAACCTGTTCGCCGATTTTCACGGATTTTTGCGCAAAAGCGCAAACAAAAGATAACGCAAGCAGTGCAACAAGTATTTTCATATAAGAAATATAGTAAATGCCACTGTTGTCCAATAAAATTCTATATTCCAAAAATGCTAAAAAAAATTATCTGCCTGTTTTTTCTTCTTTTCTGCTTTTCATCTGCGGCAGACGGAATGCGCATTGCGCACGTAGACTCAAAGCTGGTTTTTGACGGCTACAAAGGCACAAGAAAAGCCCAGGAAGAATACGACCGCCAAGTGGCAAAGTGGGAGCAACAGGCAAATTTGCTCCAAAAAGAACTCGGATTCGTTAAAGAAAGGCTTGAAAAACAAACCCTTATGCTTTCCGAGGAACAAAAAAGAGAACTGGAAGCCGAATATGCCCGCAGAGACACCGAACTTAAAACCTTTATAGAGAAAATATACGGAAGAAACGGCGAATTGCTGAAAGAAAATGAAAAAGTCAGCGCTCCCATCATTGCCTTAATAAAAAAAGCCATAACGGAAATAGCCCTTAGCGAAGGCTACGACTACGTTCTGGACAGAGCCACAGGCTCAGTGCTTTTTTGGAAAAACGAGAACGACTTAACGCAAAAAGTCCTTGACTATCTGAACGCAAGATAAATCATGGGACATAACCACGAACATCACCACCACAGCGATATGAGCAAAGCCTTTGCATGGGGCATTGCGCTAAACTCCGTTTTTGTTGTCGCAGAAGCCATAATAGGGTATTTAAGCGGCTCGCTCGCAATTCTGGCAGACGCAGGCCACAACCTTGCAGACGTGGCAAGCTTGCTCATAGCCTTTCTCGCTTTTCGCCTTGCCCTCGCAAAGCCAACTTCAAAATACACCTACGGCTACAAAAAGGCAACCGTGCTCGCTGCGCTCGCAAACGCTGTTATTCTGCTTATTGCAATAGCTGTTATCGTTTACGAAGCACTTGAGCGCATTTCCTCCCCTGTTGAGATAGACGGAAAAATAGTCATGCTCACCGCAGGCATAGGCATTTTGATAAACGGCTTTACCGCAATGCTGTTCTTTCGCAACAGAGAAGACGACTTGAACATTAAGGGCGCATACCTGCACCTTGCGGCAGACGCTCTTGTTTCGCTTGGCGTTGTGATTTCCGGCGCGGTGATTTTGTTCGCGTCTCTGTACTGGCTAGACAGCGCAATTAGCATAATAATCGCCATAGTCATATTCGCAAGCACATGGGCATTGCTTAAGCAAACTTTGCGCATAAGCCTGGACGGTGTTCCGCACAACATAAACGCAGAAGAGATAACAAAAGAAATAGAACGCTCTCACGGCGTAAAAAGCGTTCATCATTTGCATATCTGGGCGCTTTCCACAACGCAAAACGCTCTGACTGCGCACATAGTTTTAAGCGAAGAGATTCAGTTGAAAGACGTATCAAAAATCAAAGAGGAAATTCGCCACAAAGCCGAGCACTTAGGCATTCAGCACTGCACTCTGGAAACGGAGAGCGCCGGGGACAAGTGCGAACACGATAGCCATTATTAACTAGAGTTTAGTATTTTCTATATTTTCCCCATGCGCCAAGCCATATTTCTTCTTTTTGCCGCCCTGCCTCTCTTTGCACAGGAGAGCGTTTCGGAAATTCAGCGCAATATAAAAGCGGTGAAGGCAGAAATGGAAAGAGAGAAAAACTTAACACAGGCAGAAGCCAAAAGACACAGCGCCTATGTGGAAAACACAAAACAAAAAACAGCGATTTTTGAAGCTCAGGAAAAAGAACTCTCCGGGCAAATAGATTCTTTAAAGGCAGAAATAGAAAAATTGAAGGGCGCAAGGCAAAAGGCTTTGAGCACAGCTCGCTACTACGAAAGCCGCAAAATAAAATACAACGAAGATTTGGCAAAAACAATAGATTCTCTAGCGCTGTTCGTTGAACGCAGATTTCCTTATAAAAACAGCGAAGCGGCAGAGGCTCTGAGAGAAATATCAATGCAATTGAAAAAATCCGTGCTCAGCCCGGAAGCCGCCTTTGGCAGGGCTTGGGAAACCATGCTGGAAAGAGTTCGCCTAGGATACACCGCAGAAACATGGAACGGAAATTTGGAATCAGACGGCAGAAACATTGCCGGAAAATTCTTTCGCTATGGATTTGCGTCTTCAATTTTCATAAGCCAAAACGGAGAAACTGTTTTATGGCTGAACACACAAAACGGCAAATGGGAAAGCGCCGGCGACGACTTAATGCTCCGCACAACCCTTAAAGAAACCATGCGAGTGGCAGACGGAAAAACAGCCCCAAAGCTTTCGCTCATTCCAATTTCAAAGTAATGCTAAAACCTGAAACAGCCAATGCTTTTGAAAATTTTTGCGCAGAAGCAAGAAAGCACGGTTTTGAACCCAAAATTGAAAGCGGCTACCGCAGCTTTGACCGGCAGCTCTTGATTTGGAATGAAAAAGTTCTTGGCAAAAGAAAAGTTTTGGACAAAAACGGCAAGCCCTTGGACATAGCCAGCCTTTCCGAAACTGAGCTTATGAAAACTATTTTGCTTTGGAGCGCATTGCCCGGCACAAGCCGGCACGAATGGGGAACAGACCTTGATGTTATAGATTCTGCGGCAGCCCCTGAAGGTTACGAAGCGGAGCTTACAATTGAAGAGTCCTACGGCTTGTTCGGAAAATTCCACGAGTGGCTCTCTGAAAATTCTTTTGGGTTCAGGCGTGTTTTTTTGCCGGGAATAGGCAGGGTGCAGCCGGAACCTTGGCATTTAAGCTATGTGCCGGAGGCAAGAAAAATTGAGCAATCTTTTACCGCAGAAAATTTGGCCGAGCGCCTGGGCAACAGCCAAGTCTTGCTTTTGCCGCAAATTTTGGATAATTTGGACTGGATTTTGAAGGAACACGTTTTGTGTTATTTTGAAAAATGAAAAAGTACATTTACATTTCGCTCGGCTGGCTCTGCGTGATTCTCGGCAGCATAGGCATAGTCACTCCGGTTTTGCCAACAACTCCATTTTTGCTTTTGGCAGCGTTTTTATTCTCTCGCAGCTCGGAGAAATTGCGCAATATGCTTTTTAAAAACAGAGTATTTGGCAAATACCTCTCCAATTATTTCAATAATGTTCCGATTCCGTTAAAAGAAAAGCTTATTTCCATAGCCTTTTTATGGGCCGGGCTTGGAGCTACGTTTTATTTTGCGGCTTTGAGCAGAGTTGTTGTTGTGATTTTGATAATAATAGGCGTTGCTGTTACGGTTCATATCGCGACACTGGGATTGTGGCGAAAAATGTAGTGGCAACCGCAAGGGTTGCCACTACATTTTTTCTACATTACGATTAATGTCATCATTTATAATTTTGGACTGCGTATTTATATTGCTGCCTTTTTTGGTTTTGGCTATTGGGTTGTTTTCGGCACGCCTCTCCTCTACCGTGGCCAGTGCGGGATCTGCGGCTTTATTTTTGCTTTATGCCGGATTTTCGCTGTGCGGGCTTGAAAACGCAAGTTTAAGCGCAAGTCTATTGACTTGGCATGTAAATGGTTTTGGAATTTTAATAAGAGAACTTTTGCTGCTATCTTTCTTTTTTGCATCTGTTTTTAGCGGCAGCTATAATTTGAGGAACAAACCGGAATTTTTAGCCGCAATGCTATTCGTTGCCATTGGCGGAATGCTTGTGGTTTCGGCGAGCGAGCTTTTGTCTCTGTTCATTGGCCTGGAGCTTGCGACCATGCCCATGTATTTTTTGGTGGCTTGGAACAAAGCGTCTTCCAGAGGTTCGGAAGCTGCGCTTAAATATGTTTTGATGGGTTCAATTGCCACTGCGGTGTTGCTGTTTGGCCTGAGTTATTTATACGGCTTTGCCGGTTCGCTCTCTTATGCGGCTATTTTCAATGCCACGCAAGATCCCGGCGCAAACCGAAACCTGCTGCTGGTAGCTGTGTTTTTCATAGTGATGGGTGCCGGGTTTAAACTGACATTGTTTCCGTTTCACACATGGGCCCCAGACGTTTACGAGGGCGCGCCAACCCCAATCACAGCTTATCTTTCCGTCACTTCAAAAGCCGTTGCCCTTGTATTCTTAGGCGTTTTGGTTTATGGACCTTTGGCGAATTTAGGCCCTGAGTTCCAGATTATTTTTTCTGCTCTTGCAATGGCAACCATATTTATTGGCAACTTAGGCGCGTTAAAACAGAGCAGGCTGCGCAGGTTTATGGCATATAGCTCCATTGCGCAAGCCGGCTACATTTTGGTAGGCTTGTGCGGCGAGGCTAGGTTGGGAGCGCCGTCTTTTGTTTATTATCTGTTCCTTTACGCTTTTTCAAATTATCTGATGTTCTTTTTAATAGGCATAATAGGCAAAAATCGTACGGAGAGTTTTGATTCTCTTAAAGGGCTTGCGAAACAGAGTCCCTTGCTCGCAGTTTTATTCGCTATAGCTGCGTTTAGCTTGGCCGGCATTCCGCCGCTCGCAGGGTTTATAGGCAAATGGATGGTGTTTGCGAGCGCAGCTTCCGTAGGCAATTACGTGCTTGTTGGCTTTGCCGCCATAAACAGCGTTATAGCTTTGTATTATTATTTGCAAGTGATAAAAGCAGCTTGGGTTGCCGATTGCAGCGAGAATTTGCCGCCGCTCAGAATTTATATGTGGCAAAAAACAATGCTTGTTTTTCTAGGTCTTGCGGTTCTGTTCTGCGGCGTTGCTCCGTGGCTGCATTCATACATTTATATTTTGGCGTGGTAAATTATGTTGAAAGAACTGCTGCTCAGGCGTTTTAGTCTATTTTCAGGGCTTCTTGCTCTTGCTTCAATTCTTGTCCTTTCTTATTTTTATTATCGTTTGCATACAAATTCGCCTTTTGTCTATGAGCAAATAATTGCCAATATTTCCGAATACCGGGTTCTTGATTCTCGAATATATATTTTTGGGAGAATAAATTTTGACGCCGCAAAAGATAATCTGGAAATTCAGCAATCCCTTGTGTCTTCTACAAAAGAGCTGTTTTACGATTTAAGCAACCAGAAGATTAAAGTTCCAAACGCAGACGCTCTTTACGAAATAGAAAAAAGCATAGCATCTAGAATGCGCTGGCTTGCCACTTGCTCAAGAGGAGATTCCTGCAATATTGATGAATGGAACAATGCCCGTGCCAGGGCATGGGAATCTTGTGAAACGCTGCTTGCTTCTTTTTACAACCTGTTATGGGAACAGGAAGAAGCGTGGTCTAAAAATCTCAGGATATTTTACCTGCTATCGGTTATACTTTTGCTCTCTACATTGTTCTTTGCGGCAAAGAGAAAGTAATCAGTTTCTATATTTCCACCATGGGAAAAACGCTTTATCAAAAAATTTATGAAAAACATACGGTTGGCAAGCTGCCTTCCGGCCAAGACCAGCTTTTCATAGGCCTGCACCTGCTTCACGAGGTCACAAGCCCGCAAGCTTTTTCAATGCTGCGGGAAGACGGCCTGCCCGTTCTTTACCCAAATCGCTCATTTGCGACGGTGGATCATATTATACCAACAACCTCGGACGAACGCTCAAGACCCTTGAAAGACTCCGTGGCAGAGGAAATGTTCGCCCGTTTGGAGCAAAATTGCAAGGATTTTGGCATTCGCTTTTTTGGCCCGGAAACCGGAGAGCAAGGGGTTATCCACATTGTTGGCCCGGAAGAAGGAGTTACCCAACCCGGAATGACAATAGCTTGCGGGGACAGCCACACGGCAACGCACGGAGCATTTGGCTCTGTAGCCTTTGGCATAGGCTCATCTCAGGTTGCGGATGTGCTTGCAACCCAAACCTTGGCAATGGCACCGCTCAAAGTTCGCAAAATAAAGTTCACGGGAAGCCTTAAACAAGGCGTTTTTCCAAAGGATGCCGCTCTTGCCTATATAAATAGGCTGGGAGTTAACGGCGGTGTTGGCTATGCCTATGAATTCACAGGGCCTGCGGTGGAGGCTATGGACATGGAAGGCAGAATGACTTTGTGCAACTTAGCCATTGAGGGCGGAGCGAGAGTTGGATATTGCAATCCAGACCAAAAAACTTTTGACTTTTTGAAAAACAAGCCTTATGCGCCAAAAGGCGAGGCGTGGAGCAAGGCTGTTGAATATTGGAAGAGCGTAGCAAGCGATTCGGACGCAGTTTATGACGATGAAATTGAAATTGACTGCGGCAAGCTTGCGCCTTTTGTAACTTGGGGAATTACCCCTGAGCAAAGCGTGATGGTAAATGAAAATATTCCGCAAGGCAGCGGCGAAGCTTATGATTACATGGGTTTCAAAGGAGGTTCTCCGATAGCAGGAACTCCGATAGACATCGCTTTTGTTGGCAGTTGCACAAACGGAAGGCTTGGTGATTTGAAGGCCGCCGCCGAGGTGATAAAAGGCAAAAAAGTAAACCCGAAAGTGAAATTCTGGGTTGTGCCCGGTTCGCAAAAAATCAAAATAGAAGCCGAAGCTCTTGGTTTGGATAAAATTTTCACCGATGCCGGCGCGGAGTGGCGCGAAGCCGGTTGCTCTCTTTGTTTGGCTATGAATCCCGACAAATTGCAAGGCAGGCAAATCAGCGCGAGTTCCAGCAACAGAAATTTTAAAGGCAGGCAAGGCAGTCCAACAGGCCGCACTTTGCTTATGAGCCCGGCAATGGTAGCGGCAGCGGCTATTGAGGGTTGTGTGACGGATGCGAGGAAGATATGCATGGCACACTCCCATTCCCCCTAGCACAATTCGGCAAAACAGCCCTCGGCGCACCGTTGCTTTATGCGCCCTGCGCCGCAAAGTGCAAACTTCTTGCCATTGCCGGCATTCATGGCGAAGAAGCTGAAACAACGTTTCTTTTAAGCAGAATACTCAGATATTTAAAAAAAATTTTGCCCAGCACAGCTTTTATACTTTGCGCAAATCCAGACGGCGTTGCGCTCGGAACTCGTGGCAACGCAAACGGCGTGGATTTGAACCGCAACTTTCCAACAGAAAACTGGAACCCCAAATCTACTTTCAGCAAACCCTCTCTCGAAAGCAAAAGAATCACTAAGCTCTCACCCGGAAAAACTCCGGCAAGCGAACCGGAAACCAAAGCTTTGCTCAAGCTTATCCGCAAACTAAAGCCTGCGGAAATCCTCTCAATTCACAGTCCGCTCGGTTGCGTGGATGCGCCAACACTCTCGCCCTTGGCAAAATTTTTAGCAGAAATTTCCGAAACACCGTATAAAAAAGACATAGGCTACCCAACTCCGGGCAGCCTTGGAAACTGGTGCAAAGAACATTCAATTCACTGCGTAACTTGGGAGCTTCCGAGGCTTGCGCCGGAAATTCTGGCGCAAAAATTCGCACGGCTGGTGGCAAACAATATGCTTACCTCACTACAAACTTAACCGGCTGCATTCCACGGACTTTTGCAAAGTATATGCCGCTTGGCAAAGAAGCGCCTGTCACTTTGTTCCCTTTAAGGTCATAAATTTCCATGGTGGCATTAGAATTAATCTGTGGTTTTTCGCTTAAAAGCCTAGTGGTTCCGCCGCTCGAAGAACTTGAGCTTGGAGCAGAGCTTGAACTGCTTGGCGCAACTGAACTTGAACTCGGCACAGCAGAGCTTGAACTCGGCGAGCCTCCTATTACAGCAACGCTTAGAACCGGAGGCGGGAAATCCATATCGCTTGCGATATAATATCCGGGATGCGGCGGCTGATTGTAAGATGAATTTTGCCAAGCAACCGCAACTCTATAAACTGGGTCGTGCATTAATGTTGGCAGTCTGTGCGTAGTTGCCATTGTTGTGGTGTAAATTCGCAGCGCATTAGTGCCACTTGCATATATCACTTCTTCGCGCCAGTCACCGAGCAGGTCTGCCTGCAACACAGGATTTGCCTTTGTGCCGTTAACCGAGCTTGAACCATTTGCTGTAAGGAGCCGCGATCCCGTGTTAGTAGTTATGCTCCATTTTGCGATTTTGTCTCCATCAAGAACTTCTCTGGCAAGGTCGCCGTCCCACCAAATAACATGATTGCATACCGCGCCGCTTGAATTATTTCCGTTATTGGGAAGCGACCCAACAACATTTCCCGTAATATCGTAAAGCCCCATGCCGCCTGCGCCCCAAAATTTGAATCCCGGCACGGCAGGGTCTAGCTCGGCAGCACATCCGCGACCAACGTCATCGCTGTTCTCCTTGCTAAAAATAGAGGCTCCGTTGCTCGCCTGCCTAAGCGATAGCCCTATATTGCCGCTCTCGTGCGGCATAAAAATCTGCGGCGTTGGATGATTTTTTATCATGTAGGTGACATGAAGCGCATCGCCGTGCCCACCGCCGGATACGTGCATTCCTTTGCCATCGTATTTTATAACGGCTGAACCGGTGATTATGGAATGCTTGCCGCTGTTATCAACATCTGCAACGCTCAATTGATGGTTACCCTGGCCTGCGTAGCTGCTATTGCCTGAGGTTCCGGAATCAAAAGTCCAGCGCTGCGTTAATTGCCCGTTTCGCCAATCATATGCGGCCATAGTCATGCGTGTGTAGTAACCTCGCTGAAAAACAGCAGATGGCCTTTCGCCGTCAACATAAGCCACGACTGCGTTAAAACGGTCAACTCGGTTGCCATAGTTGTCTCCCCAACTGCTTACCGTTCCTCTCGCCGGCCAATAGTCCACAGTGGCGAGTTCCTTGCCGGTAGCACCATCAAAAACCGTCAAATATTCCGGGCCGGAAAGAACATAGCCATCGGTGTTGCGATAAGCGGTGCTGTGGCTGGCGGTGGCAGCCGGCCCCATTTTGAGAAGCGCGCCGGTGCCGTCTTTTGTGCCGGGCGCAGTTTTCATCATCACTTCGGCTTTGCCGTCTCCGTCAAAATCATAAACCAAAAATTGTGTGTAATGCGCGCCGGCTCTTATATTTTGGCCTAAATCTATGCGCCACAACTGTGTGCCATCAAGTTTATAAGCATCTATAAACACATTGTCTGTTATGCCGGACTGGGAATTGTCTTTTGCGTTACTTGGATCCCATTTGAGCACAATCTCATAAATCCCGTCTCCGTCAAGGTCGCCTGCGCTTCCATCGCCCGGGGAGTAAGTGCCGCCCTGCGCGCCTGTAGCCGGACGTTGCAGGCTAACATTGAAATATCCTGAGTTGGAACCCTCGGTATTGTTTATCAACATTGCTTCTTCGCTGGCAGCCTGTTCAACGTTGTTGACCACAGCCTTTACGGTATAAACGCTGTTCAGCGCACCGCTTGCGTCAGTGTAGATTGTGGCTCCGGCAATAGGCGTTGAGTTGAGCTTTGTGCCCCCTCGATAAACGTTAAAGCCCGTATTATGCGCTTCATTGCCCAAAAGCCTCCATGAGAGATAGTACCCCGATCCTGAGCGAACGGCTATAAGCCCACGGTTCAGATTTTCCACCTGCATAGTTCCTGCGAAAACAGGCACAAAAAGAGCTATGCACAAGCATACAGCAGTCAACAGCCTCATAAAAACCCCCACTAGCTATATATAATGTAGTAAACGCCACTTAACTTCTCTGGGACATTTACTATATTCCTCATAAATTCAATAAAATCTTGGAGGTTTCATGAAAAAGTACATTGCCGAGTTGATTGGCACATTTTCACTCGTGTTTTTTGGTTGCGGCAGCGCAGTTTTCGCTGGCTCGCAAGTTGGGCTCTTGGGCATTTCATTTGCCTTTGGCTTGGTTATAGTAGGAATGGCATACGCCATAGGCCCCATATCAGGCTGCCACATTAACCCTGCTGTTACAATAGGCGCGCTAACCGCAGGCAGAATAAATGTCCCGGATGCAATAGGCTATATAGTCAGCCAGCTTGCAGGCGCAGTTATAGGCTCAGCCGCTCTTGTTGCCATAGCAAACGGAAATCCGGCACTTGCCGGGAATTTTGGGCAGAATGTGGTGAACTCTAACTACACTCTCTTGTCCGGCATTCTGTTTGAGACCATCGCAACCTTTATTTTTGTCTTCGTGATTCTCGGCGCAACTCATAAAAACGCAGATTCCAAGTTCGCAGGTCTCGCAATAGGCTTTACCCTTGTGCTTATCCACATAGTAGGCATTCCAATAACCAAAGTTTCGGTTAATCCGGCTCGCAGCTTTGGGCCTGCGCTTTTTGCTTGCGGCGATGCCCTTGCGCAGCTTTGGATTTTTATCGTGTTCCCGATTTTGGGCGGAGTTCTTGCCGGCGCTCTATTCAAATATAAAGCGCTTACGCAAGACTAATCCTTGTCTATTCCGAAAATCGCGTTTCCATAGCTACGCAAATGGTCGCGAATTTTTCGGTAAGATGTTAGCATATTTGAGTAAGAGTCATCAACCATCGGGTTGGTCACTTTTTCGCCGGATGTATTCCAGAATGTTGTTCTCATAGTGCGAATAAATTCTTTTGCTTCGGCGAATTGCTTTTCGTGTTCCAACGGATTTATGCAGTTCATAGCTTTGGATATAAGGTCGTTTAGCTTAAGCAAGTCCTGCTTCTGAAAATCAAACAAATCTGTTTTGTTATCCAAAAGCCTTAAACGCAGCTTTACCACCTGAGCCATGTAATCGGAAACGCTTTCCAAGCTGTCGAAAATTCTCTCGTATTTGAAAATTCTCTGCTGAACAGCCGGTGTTGTGACTTCTTCGCTTCCTACAAAGCACACCAAAATTCCCTGTATTCTTTCCGTTGTTTTATCGCACAGTTTTTCCATTTCAAAAATCTGGTCTATTGCCTGCGATTCCTTATCCTTGCTTTCAATGCAGATTTTCAAATTGTCAAGCCCGGTTTTCAACTGATTGCTCATGTAGTCCAAAACTCTTTGAATACGAGCTTCCGTTTCCACAAACTTTACGTAAGAAGAGTCTTTTTTGCTGTTAACCATTGTGAGCAGCATTTCCACCTCGGGAATCTGCGGCTTTTCTTTTCGGAAGAACCTTATTTTAACGCAAATTTTTCTTAAAAACGCGCTCTCCAAAAAGCGAGCCACTTGCCTGCAAGGTCCCAAAAACACAAGAGTGTTGAATACATTGAAAGTGGTATGCAAAGCCGCTATGCCAAGCCCCACATGGATAAAGCTTTTTCCATCGTAGAACTCTACATCTTTAATGCCGAATAAAAAATCCAATTCAAATCTTATAAAATCCAAAGCATAATGGAATATCAGAGTCATATAAAATACGCCTATAACATTGAACAGAGCGTGGAAAGACCCTGCCCTCCTGGCATTGTTGTTTCCGGTCAAGGATGCAACTACGGCTGTTAGCGTTGTTCCAAGGTTTTCTCCAAGAACAAGGCCCGCTGCCGATTCAAAATTAATTAGACCCTGGCTTGCAAGCACCATAGTTATGCCTATGGTAACAGTGCTGGATTGTATTACAACGGTTAGAATGCAACCTGCAAAGGCGCATTTTAAAATGCCTAAGTAGCTGGTAAAGAAGCCGGCATCCTTTTCTATTCTAAAGGTTTTAAAGGCTTCCACGAACTCAGGGAAATCCTTGACTGGCGAAGCGGCGAACTTCATTATCATAAGACCGAGGAATATGCAGCCTACCCCCAAGACGCTTATGCCAATGTATTTAATCATTTCTTTGGAGGAAAACACATAAAAAATAGCGCCTAGACCTGCCAGTACAAGCCCGTACTGCTCAATTTTTATGGTTAAAATCCATGCCGTCAGCGTGGTTCCTATGTTTGCGCCCATAATAACGCCTACTGCCTGAGCCAGTGTCATTAAGCCGCTATCCACAAAGCTGACCACCAGAACCGTTGTAACGGAGCTTGACTGTATTATGGCAGTGACCAAAAAGCCAACGCCAACGCCAAAGACCCTGTTGTTGGTAGCAAATCCTATAAGGGATCTGATTTTATTGCCTGCGATCTTTTGCAACCCCTCGGAAAGAAATTTCATCCCAAGGAGAAAGAGCCCTATGCCGCCTATCAGGGCAAATGCGATTTCTAGGTAACTAGATGGTTTTTCCATGTTAACTTCCTTTTAACAGAAATGTAACAGGAATATAGAAATTATATTTGCTATCTAACCGCAATTCCCGCTTTTCTCATCTCCGCTTTTATCTGAGCTACGCTGTATGTTCCAAAGTGAACCATAGATGCGACCAGAGCAGCTTCTGCGTGGGTTTTTTCAAACAATTCCGCTATGTGCTTTGGCTCGCCGGCTCCGCCGCTCGCTATCACAGGAACTGCGGCCGCCTGCGCTATTTTCTCCGTGATTTCCAGCTCGTAGCCGTTTTTCACGCCGTCTGTGTCAATGCTGTTCAAACAAATTTCGCCAATGCCCAAAGACACCGCTTTTTTTGCCCACTCCACGGCATCAAGGCCCATAGGCTCGCGCCCGCCGCGAATAACAACTTCATAGCCACTCGGAATTTTTTCAGAAATCCCTGTGAACTTCGCATCCATTCCAAGCACAATGCACTGGCTGCCAAAAGCCTTGGCTCCTTCCTCTATTATTTTGGGATTTAGCACAGCGAGGCTGTTTATGCTTACCTTTTCCGCTCCGGCCAGCAATACCTGGCGCATATCTTCCAGGTTGCGAACCCCGCCGCCAACAGAAAACGGTATGAATACGTTTTTTGCGATGTCTTTTACCATTTCAACATCGCATTGCCTGTTCTCCGCGCTTGCGGTAATGTCGTAAAAAACAAGTTCGTCAACGCCTTCAGCGCTGTATTTCGCACCCATTTCAACGGGGTCGCCAATGTCTATGTTGCCTTTGAATTTAACGCCTTTTGTAACCTTACGGTTGCGAACGTCCAAGCAAATAATCAGTCTTTTAGTGAGCACGTTTTATCCTCAAATCCGGTACAACCTGAGATGCCACAAATGCGTCTTCGTAATATCGCACGGCTTTTCTGCCTTCTCTGAAGTCCATTGCGGCAACGTCAAAGCGAGAGTCTTGGTCCAAGCCTCCGTTGTGGTGCAAAAAATGCAATGCTGTTTGCCATATCTTTCTCTGTTTTTCCTTGTTTACTCTTGTGTCTGGCGCGCCATATGAGTTTTCCCAGATGGATTTTACCTCCACAAAGAGCCATTTTCCCGTTTTATCCTTAGCCACTATGTCTAACTCTCCGCCGGCATATCTGTAATTTCTAGCGAACAGGCGGCAACCTTTGCGCATAAGGTATGCGCAGGCATAAGTTTCTGCCTTGCGGCCACGTTTGGATTTTATTGTGAGCATGGCATAAAAGTAGAAAAGTTTTCTACATTACCCCCACAACGCCTCTCTAGCTCAGCTGGTAGAGCAGCTGATTCGTAATCAGCAGGTCGGCGGTTCAAATCCGCTGGGAGGCTTTATGCTTAAATTTCGCAGATGTCTTTTGAAACTTAGCGGGGAAGCTTTGGCCGGAGGATCCGGACATGGCATAGACGGCCCAACTATTGAGTGGGTTGCCGCTGAAATAGCAAATTCGGTAAAGTCCGGCACACAAATAGGGCTTGTGATTGGAGGTGGAAACTTTGTTAGGGGAGTCTCAGCCAGCGCAGGCGGAATGAACCGCGCGGCAGGCGACTCAATGGGAATGCTCGCCACCGTTATGAACGCCATTGCCATGCAAGACGCTCTTGAAAAGCAAGGGCAGAGAGCCGAGGTTATGAGCGCAGTGAAAATGGAACCGCTTTGCGGCTCCTTTGACCGCAGAAAAGCTATAAGGCTTATGGAGAAAGGCGCTGTGGTTCTCTTTGCCGCAGGTACAGGCAACCCGTTTTTCACAACGGACACCGCCGCTGTTTTAAGAGCTGTGGAGAGCGAGTGCGACGTTGTGATGAAAGCCACCAAAGTTGACGGCATTTATTCCGCAGACCCGGTTAAAGACAAAACAGCCGTGAAATTTGACGACATTACCTACGAAGAGATTTTAAAAAGAAATTTAGCCGTTATGGACACTGCGGCTGTGGCTCTGGCTAGGGAACACAAGCTGCCGGTCTTTGTTTTCAAACTTGACAAAGGAAATTTTATAAATTCCATAAGAGAAAGTGGAATAGGAACTCTTGTGCATGAGTAGTGAGCAATTTGTAATAATCGTTATAGGGGCAATCTTGCTCTTGGTAGCTATTTTAGCTGTTATTGGAGTTTATATTCTGGTACATAAAAGCAACAGGGAAAAAGATACCGAGGAACTTTCAAAAATTGTGCTCTCCGGCAAATATTCCGTGGCTCTTCGCCCTGTGGCTGAATCTCTTGAAGAGAAAAAACCAAGCATGGCTGAAATAGAAGGCTGGCTGAATTCCCAAAACATTTCGGAAGAGGAAAAAAGCAAATATTTGGCAGACTGGCAAAAGTCAATAAACCAAAACATAAAAACGATAAACGAAGGCGATATGAACGGAATTACAACATACAGAATTGTCCTTGGGCCAAAAGACAAAGGCATATGCAAATTTTTGCCCCCAGACCATTTTATAACAAGAGACCAAATAAAGCGTAGCGCAGAGATTTTGCCGCCCTATTACTTTGGAAGCGACAGCGCTGTTGTTCCCAAACCGCCTTGGGACACGGCAAACGGCTCAAACGGCTGGAAAGCTGTGCTGCTTGTTGACGGCAAATACGCTGTGCCGGACTGGCGGCAAATAGTTTAAAACCTAAACAATCCCGCAAATCTAAGCTGGCCGTCTCTCACGCCTTCCAAATTTCCCACATTCTGAATGCTGGCTATATCCAACTGGAGCATATCGGAGAGCATCACACCAAGGCCAATATCCAATTCCTGCCGCTTGCCTACTTTATCGTGGAGATAACCCGCCCGCAAAGCCACGGTGCCGGCGTAAACATATTCCGTGCCTATGTTCACAATGCCTTCTTGAAAGGATTTCACAAAAGTGTCAATGGCCTTATCATCTTCATCTTCCGTTTCCGGATAAAACCAAGCCTTCCACGCAGAGATGTAAAAAGGCTGCGCTTCGCCTCTTGAATTTTCGTAAATAACCATTTTGCTGTAGTCTACGTTTAATGTCAGGCGATGGTCAGGAATTTTAATCAAATCATAGGAAAAGCCAAAACGCCATGTCAATGGAATAGGATCGTCATTGGACTTATCAACGTAATAAACATTTGGGCCTATGTTCGCAAGCACCGCGCCGAATCTGAGATCTTTTACGCCAAACAAATTGCGCCCCAAAACGCCGATGTCTATGGCGTAGCTTGCCGTTGTGGCATCAGGTTCATTGAGCGCTGCGCCGGAACTGAGCGCAGAATAAAAGAATTTAAAGTTCAAGCCCAAGCCCCAATTTTTGCTAAGCTTTGTTCCATAGCTTAAGCCAACAACAACTTCTGAGCTGTTGAACGAAGAGGTTTGATCCGGGTTTATTTCGTTAGCCACGGTTGTTTCGCCAAAGCTTATGTAGTTCACAAATAAACCCCAAGTTCCCCAATCGCCAAGCGGCCATGTTATGCCGGTATATAAATGGTAAAGATCAGGGATGTTCAAAATCGGCAAAAGTTGTTCATAAAAAAACGCAACCTGGCTTTGCGCCGCATGATAGCGCTCCACGCCTGCGCCCGTACTCAGCCACAAATCATCGCCAAGCGAGAGCAAGCACCACACCATATTGCTGGAAAGCCCGTTGCCCATATGATAATGATTCCATTCTCCTTGGGTATCTTCGGTTTCTCCCCTATTCTGCTCGGTTTCGCTTTTGCGCCCGCTTGGAGTCGCATATTCCGGCAAGTAGCTCCACACGCCCTTATTTGTGCCAATCCAAATCGCGCCTTTCCCGGAAACAGTGATGCCGTGAACCTCGTTGTTTTCAAAGCGAACCTGCTCCCATCTTCTCAAATTAAAATGCGAAAGACCTTCTTTGTGCACAGACCACACGTGCCCGGAACTGTCTATGGCTATGGCCTTCGGAGCTAAATCCATAATTCCGTCTTGAAGCGTGAATATGCCCCATTTGTCTTTCTCATTGTCATTTTGCTTTGGAGTCAAACGGGCTATGCCTGCGCTTTCAACGCCAACATAAAGCTCTTTGCGCATTTCGTGCCAAGCCACTGAAGTGATTTTTTGAGATGGCAAAACCGCGCCTCTCTGCTCAAACACGCCGTTTCTGTAGGCAAAAAGCCCGTTGTCCGTTCCAATCCAAAGAGTTGCGCCTTGATTGGCAATAGCGGTAATTCTGCGTACTCCGAACTCGGATTTGAAATCTTTGAATCCCTTGCCGTCAAAGCGGAACAATCCCTTTGTAGTTCCAATCCAGAGCTTTTCCGTGCGCATTTCGTAAAGCATGGCAGTGACGGTGTCTTTAATCATCACGGAAAAAGGAATTTTCACTTCAACCAAAAGTTCTTCTTCGCTAAGCGTTTTCACTCCGTTATAGTTGCGCACCACGCCGGAAATGGAATCAAGCGAACTTTCCGAGCCTATAAAGGTTCGCACAACATCTCTGAGCTTTGCGTTTCCTTCCAGCGGAACAGTTAAGTCTTCCCGCCAAACATGCCCGTCAAAATGCAGCATACCGTTTACAGTTCCTGCCCACATTTCATTTTTGGTTAAAAAACCCCTGCGATTTCGCGCCGCAAACGCCGTATGTAGTGGCAAATTATTATTTACCCCTGCTCTAGACAATTCCCATTCGTTTGCCAAAGGCCCAAAGGCTAGGCCCGCAGGATTGTAAAAAAGCGTATTGCCGTCATCGGCCAGCGCAACGCCGGATTCGCCCATGCCAAGCTGGCGCGCGCCAACAGGCATTTCAAGCGTTATTACAGCCGAGGCCCTTGCGAAAGCAAGGGACGAGAGCAACAAGATAAGCAAAAGCGCTTTGTGCATTGTAATTTGAATTACCCGCTCACTTGCACGCTGAAAGTTTTTCCGGCAACGGCAATATTGTAGCTGACGGTTGTCGGGCCGCTAGGCTGGGCCGGTGGTAGTGGCTGAGAATTCTCAGCCACTACTGCCGGCTTCTTTTTAGGAACGGAAACTTTGGCTTTGCCTTGCAAAAAGTCAAGACCCTTGTTGCCGCCCTTAGTGGCAAATGCGCCGATTATGAACAGATTTTCATCTGTAACAGGCAATTTGTTTTCTTCCAAAATCTTTTTCGCTTTTGGAATGCCCGGTTCCAGAACATCCACAGGATTGCCCTTAAACACAGGTTTTTTCATTTGCTCGCTTGCGATTTTTACAATTTTCGGGTCCGGTTCTCTTGGCGTTTTGCCCAAGTAGCCAAGAATCATATCGCCATAGCCGTCCGTCATTTTTTTCCACGGGCCTTGAATTGTGTTTGCGTACGCCTGCTGGAAATAATATTGCGAAACCGGTGTTACGCTTGAGCCAAAGCCGCCTAGCGCAACGCACTCAGCCATATTTTTAATTACCTGCGGATAAAGATGGAAGGTTTTGTTGTCCCTCATCATCAGGGTGTTGGCAGTCAAAGCTCCGCCCGGCATTGGGCTGAAAATCACTTCGGGTTCAATAGCCAGCGCTTCCGGCGGGAACTCGTATTCCTTGAAGCATTCTTTTGCAACCTGGTTAGCTTCCATTATTTTTTCAACATCAATATCCAAATCAAAATCGGTGCCTTTCAAGGCATGCCACAAAGAGAGCAAGTCAGGTTGCGCAGTGCCGCCGCTAAGCGGAGCGCGGCCGCAGCAAACACCGTCTGCGCCGGCTTCTATGGCCGCAACATATTGGGAAATGCCTGTGCCGCAGGTATCGTGCGAATGTATGCGAAGCTCAACTTTATCGCCGAGGAGTTTGCGAGCCTGTTTTATGGTGTTATAGACTTTGCGGGGGTTTGACGTGCCGCTTGCGTCTTTAAAGCACACGCTTGTGAACGGAACCCCGGAATCCAAAATTTGCTTTAGAGTTTCAATGTAAAATTCCGGTTCGTGCGCGCCTTTGCTTTCGCAGCCTCTCGGCAATTCCATCATTGTTACCACAACCTCGTGCTCCAAGCCTGCATCGGTGATGCACTTGCCGGAATAAACCAGGTTATTCACGTCGTTCAGCGCGTCAAAGTTGCGGATGCGGGTCATGCCGTGTTTTTTGAACATTTTGGCATGAAGGTCTATCATATCTTTTGGTTGAGGCCCCATGGCAACCACGCTTATGCCTCTGGCAAGTGTTTGCAGGCGTATTTTTGGACCAACCGTTTTGCGGAAGGTATCCATCATGTTAAACGCATCTTCGTTGCAGTAAAGATACGGAGCTTGGTACCTTGCGCCGCCGCCTGCTTCAAAATGCTCAATTCCGGCATGAACCGCCGCCTCAAGAGCAGGGATAAAGTCTTTTGTCAAAACGCGGGCGCCAAAAACAGATTGAAACCCATCGCGAAAACTGGTATCTTGAAAGAAGATTTTTTTCATAAATAGTAATATAGTAAACGCTGAATTACTTGAGTTCTATAATATTGCTGTGATACCAGTTAATTTTTTGCGCAATATCAAAGTCGGAGAGAGAGCCAAAAACCTTGAAATTTTCAGTTAATATGCGTTTTTTCGCATCAGCGACTGCAGATTCCATATCTGGAGTGGCAAGTGCCTTGTTGAGAGGGGAAATATCAACCAAGCCATCCTCAAGACCTCCAAAATAAGGCTTGGTGGTGAAGCTCCCGTCTATCACGTTGCTTATCAAAGAGGTGTAGTATATGCCCCAATTCCAAATGACAGAGGTGAGCACAGCATTAGGCGCATACCTTCTCATGTCCGTGTTGTAGCCTACGCTCCACACTCCGGCTTTCTCTGCCTCAATTTGCGGAATTGCGGTATTGCTGTGTTGCGCAATCACATCGCTTCCCTCTTTTATAAGCCGCTGGGTAGCCAGCTTTTCACTGGGAGGGTCAAACCAACTATAAGTTACGTTTACATATATCTTTGCACCTGGGTTTACGCTCTCAACTCCCATAGCAAAGGCATCCAAGCCTCCGGTCACTTCGCTGTTGGATTTGCCTTGCGCCGCCACAAAGCCTATTTTGCCGGTTTTTGTTTTAAGGCCGGCAACAATGCCGCTTAGATAACGTGCCTGGTAGATGCGCCCAAAATAGTTCGTAAAATTTCTGTCGTTGATTTTATAGCCGGATGCGTGGGTAAAAATGACGTTTGTATACTTCTTGGAGAGTTTTTCGCAAGCATCCATTTGCCCCCAACTGGTTGCGACTATAATGTTTGCGCCTTCTTTTATGGCTTCGTTCATGTTATGCTCAATCAAAGTGGAATCAGCATCGCTTACATCGAATATCCGTATAATTTGGTCATCGCGCAGGTTCAGCTTTAACTGCGCTTCTTTTATGCCCAAGTCATGTGCTTGCGAATACCCGCTTTCGGCTTTGTCAACATAAATAATGCCGATTTTGATTAAGTTTTTATCAAGAGGGGAGCCTATGCTCCAAGATAGGGATTTATCTTCTTTGCAGCCTGATATGCTCATGAAGAGTAGCAGCAATGTAAAATTAAGCAATTTGCTCATGTGGGGTAATATAGTAAAATCACCAGTTCATCGCTAGCTTTAAATTGCGTTCATCACCTCGTTAATATCATTTTTTCCCATTGCCAGCATATAAAGCCGGTCTAGTCCAAGAGCTACGCCTGAGCATTCGGGAATTCCTTTTTCCAAGGCAGAAAGAAAATCTTCGTCTATTTTTGGAACTAGCTTTCCCAGTTTTTTTCTTTTTTCCACATCGTCTGCAAAACGTTTTCTCTGCTCTTTTGCGTCTGTCAATTCTTCGTAGCCGTTGCAAAGCTCTATGCCGTTTATGTAAAGCTCAAATCTGCATGCGACGTTGTTGCGAATTTTTGAAAGAGCCGCACGCTCAGGCGGATAATCAACTATGAACTCTGCGCAATTTTTTCCCAAATCAGGTTCGCTTATCGCACAGTCCTCTATTTCTTCCAAAGTCCAGTCCGGATGTTCTGCTTTCAATTTTTCAATATCGATTTTTTCAAAAAGCTGTTTCCAAGTTGTTCTTTTCAAAGGCAAGCTCAAACCTGTGATTTCATTTGCCAAATCCAGAATTTCCTGCTGCAAATCCTCTGCGGAAAATCCTATTCTGTACCATTCCGCTATGCTGAATTCGCAGTTGTGCCGCTCTCCGGATTCTCCTTTTCTAAAAGCGTGTGTTAAGCAAAATATATCTCCGTATCCGTTTGCCAAAAGACGTTTCATGTAGAATTCTGGGCTTGTGGCTAAATAGCGAGTTGGGGACAGGGTTTCAAAATAATCGAGTTGCGGGTCTGTGCCGCACGCTGTGGAAAGAATAGGAACATCCACTTCCAAAAGTCCCCTTTTCAAGAAAAAATTTCGAACTCTGTTGTGCAAATTTTGCCGCTCTTTCCAGGCTTCAACGCTTATCATTAAAAATTCTCTCCGTCAAAAATCTGTAATCCTGCATAACTTTGTTGTAATACCTTTGCGGAAGCGCGCTGCCACTTTTTAATTTTTCATCCATGGTTCCACCCCCAACATTGTATGCTATCAAAGCGTGTTGCAAATTTTTGTATTTGGCTATCAATCGCAGCAAATACGCAGTGCCAATCATCAGATTTTTTTCCGGGACAAACAGATCTTCCGGTGAATTTATTTTAATCCCAACGGAGCGAGCGACCTCTAAAGCAGATTCATATTTTATTTGCATCAGCCCCAAAGCTCCGGATTCTTCGCCGGAAAGAAAAGCACCCCTCGCATTTGGGTTTCCACGGCTTTCGCATCTGATAACTGCTAAAATCAAAACCGGGTCTATTTTGTAATCATTCGAAATGGTGAGTAATTTTTTTGTTAAAATGTTTTTTTGCCTGTGAGACAGCGTTTTATTTGCGATAACATCCAGTCCCCTGCTGATGCGCACATACGCCAAGGCTTTTGTTCCCACTTCTTCCGCATGGTTGATTTCTGACTGCATGGCTAAAATTTTATCATTCAATATTTTGATTTGCGCATTTTTGTCCTGCCATTTTACGAATATAAAAACCACAAACACGGCGGTCAGTATGCCGGCAAAAATTAAATGGAGAATAGAGAAGCGCATAAATGCTCATCGATAAAATCGTTGCCGTCAAATTTCAATCCGAAAAACTTTTCCATTTTTTCCACGGAGAATAAACAGGGATCGCTTCCCCACCCCTTGTCCTCTTCTTCAATCACCGCTTTTGTTCCGGGGCAAAGCGCAATAGCCCGTTCTGCGATGTGCTTCCAGCTTATCCACTGTGCTCCAAGTCCAAAGAACACTTCTTCGTTTAGGTCGCTATTCAAAAGCGCAACATAAAGTTTTGCGAGTTGAGAAGCGTGTATGAACTGTGTTCCGTCGTGTTTTGTCAAATGCACAGTCCTGTTTTCCTTGACTGCTTTAGCAATGTTGAAAAATCTGCGATCTGGTTGATCTATTTCCATATTTCCAAAAGTATAGCCAGGGCGAATGATGTTTCTTTTCATCTTTGTTTTTGAAAAGCCAAGAACATAAGCCTCGCTTGCCGCTTTTGTTGCTCCGTATAAATCTTGCGGCATGCAAACCATGTCTTCTTTTGAGTAGCTGCGAATTTTGCCAAAAGCCGCCGTGCTTGATGTGTAAATAAATTTTTCGCATCCGGCATTTGCGGCAAGCTCCAGAAGCTGAACGGTTGCGGCGGTGTCGTTTGCGAGCATTGTGCTGGGAGTGTCGCCCCAGCCAAGCGCAATGTGAACGCAAGCTTCGCAGCCCTGCAAGCCTTTTTCCATAGCCGCAAAGTCAAGCAGTTCTGCATGGATCATTTCAACGTTTTTATGCGCAGCCAAGCTAGGAATTTTGTTAGGGTTTCTAGCCAAAATTTTGAGCGAGTGCCCAAGCTTAAGGAATTCCTTTGCCACGAAATGCCCAATAAAACCTGTACCGCCTGTTAAGAAGATTTGCATTAGTCAAATATAGAAAGTTTATTGAGCTTCCACTCATAGTCAAAAATTTCTATATTTTTAATATGGATGATGTTCAGCGTGATTTAAATTTAATGATGGTTTATGCCACGGAAGGCTATGCCAAGAGGCACGG
>Ga0181987_10643_pt1 | contig 29060 bp, 29 predicted proteins | sample TergutCo191P1_FD_120224 | JGI IMG/M metagenome (GOLD analysis project Ga0181987, IMG submission 120224)
GCTGTCCGTTCCGCCTGAAACTTTCAGCATTCCCGCCAATTTTAAAATCACATCTTTAGGGCTCGCAAAACCGTTCAAAGATCCACGCAGCTTAACGCCAATAATGCGAGGGAACTTCAATTCCCAGGGCAAGCTGACCATTGCATCCACGGCATCTGCGCCGCCAACGCCCACAGCGAGCATTCCAAGGCCACCGGCATTGACCGTATGGCTATCCGTTCCTATTATCAAACCGCCGGGAAAAGCATAGTTTTCAAACACAACCTGATGAATTATGCCTGCGCCGGGTTCCCAAAAATCCAACCCGTATTTTTTGCAAACGCTTTCCAAAAAAGCATAGACCTCTTCATTTTCCTTTGCGGCATCTTTTAAGTCGGAAGTTGCATTTACGCGAGCCTGAATCAGGTGGTCGCAATGCACGGAAACCGGCACCGCCGAGCTTGCTCTTCCGGCTGTTGAGAACTGCAATAGGGCCATTTGCGCAGTAGCATCTTGCATTGCAACCCTGTCCGGGTTAAACTCCGCAAAGTCTTTACCACGTGCATAGGCTTGAGCTGTATCGTAATTAGCCAAGTGGGTGTAGAGAATTTTTTCCGTCAAGGTCAGGGGCCTTCCGAAAATTCGCCGGGCAGCCAAAACTTTGGATGGATATCCGGCATAGACATCATTGATTAAGTCTGCATTGAAAAGCATGGGGAAAATCTAGAAAAATATTATCTCCTAATAAATATTCCCACCAAAAAGAAAGCCATAAGTAAAAGGAGACTTTAAAGTGCCGGCTTTATCCAGTTTTGTCAAAGGGATAAAGAATCTAAACCCAAGGTTTAAACCGTAAACCTGCACGCCAAACCCCAAAGCAACAGTATGATCTATTTCCCGCCTGAATTCGGAAAAATTTATCCTGTTATCATACTCTTCATAAGAAAACTTATTTCCCTTTTTCACACGCATATTGGAGTAAAGCGGAAAGCCCAACTGATATCCGGCTTCAGAATACAATCCAGCTCTTGACCCAAGTCTAAGCAACACCGGAATGCTTACTGTATGGTTATATATGTTAACGAATATAATGTAATCCTCCGGCTTATAGTATTGATAAGGCATGCAAAGACCTCCACCATAGCAATAGTTGGAACTAAAAAAATTGTAATTTAATTCTGTAATAAAAGCCACTATATCAGATAGCCATATATTCAGCGTTAATCCTACTGCGAAAAGCCCACCATAACCAACCCTCTGTGCTTCCCCCATATTATCATATCCCTGATAAACATCAAACCATTTTGAATCAGATCCTTCATAAGTAGTGCTAGCTCCCACTGTTATGCGCCATCCAAGTTTTACCGGCCGCATATATGCACTATATTCCTCTTGCCATCTTCTCTCTCGTTCTGCCTTAATTATATTATCTATTTTCATTTGTTCTGCCAATTTATCCGACCACTCCTCCGGCATCTGCGACCCGTAAGCCGCAAATGTAAATAACAGCAAAACAAACAACGCTTTATTTATATTACCCCATGCCCTTCTTAAACTTCTTGCTCCACCAAAGCAGGAACGGCGCACTAATGCACAACGATGAATAAGTGCCAACAGCAACGCCTACTGACATAACTATGCCAAAGTCACGAATGCTGGAACCACCCATAATCGCAAGCACTATGCACACGAATAATGTTGAACCGCTGGTGATTATTGAACGCGACAAACTCTGGTTAATAGAAATGTTAATGCGCTCTTCCAAAGTCTCCTTCGCAAGCAATTTGTTCTCACGAATACGATCGTAAATAACAATTGTATCGTTAATGGAATAACCTATCATCGCAAGGAACGCCGCTATCATCGCACCGTCTATAGGGAGTTTTAACAAGCTCACAAGACCTATGCAGAATATGGTATCGTGGATCAAAGTGATCACCGAACCAACGCCAAAGCCAAGACCCATTTTTCCAAAACGTGCCCAAATGTAAATACTTATGCCAAGCCAAGACAAAATAATCGCAAGAATTGCCTTAAAGCGAAGCTCGCCGCCTATAGTCGGGCCAACAACATCTTGAGCTACAATTGCCGGAGAACCAGCTCCTGCCAAAACCTCTTTCAGCTTTGTGGTCATCGCATTAACTGTTGCCTCGTCTGTTTGTGAAGTCTGAATGCTGAGCATATACTGATTCAAAGTTGTGCCGCCAAGTTTGCGAATTGTCACATCGCTGAAATTATCCTTGGTTAAGGTACCCTTCAACTTGTCCACATGCTGCTCGCTATCGGAATATTCAACCGTGTAAACCAAACCGCCTGTGAAATCAATGCTGTACTCAAACCCTTTGAAAATCGCAAGTCCAATGCAAATTGCGCATACGGTAATTGAAAGCCTTGCCCAAATCGCACGCTTTGAAACGATCTGGAACTTTGCCTCTTGCAACCACTTTATGCCCTTTCCTATGTTCACCGTTTTCGCATCATGCCTAGAGAGCTTAAGGTCAAATATCGCTCTGGTAACAGTCAGCGCAGAGAACAACGATGCCGCTATACCTATCATCAAAGTTAAACCAAAACCTTTTACCGGGCCTGTACCTACTTTGTAAAGAATAAATGCTACAAGGAACGTTGTTAAGTTTGTGTCTATAATTGCAGTGAATGCCTTTTCGTAACCCTTTGCAACGGCCATTCTGGCCATCTGCCCCGCTCGCAATTCTTCCCTTATGCGCTCGTAAATAAGTATGTTCGCATCAAGTGCCATAGCCGCAGTGAGCAACATGCCCGCAATGCCGGGAAGCGTAAGTGTTGCGCCAAACAGCGAAAGTGCTGCGCCTATCATAAGCATGTTTATGAAAATACCCACGTTTGCCACCAATCCGGCAAAGTTATAGTAGATTATCATAAACACCAAGCATATAGCAAAGCCTACCAAAGCCGAACCAAAACCCGATTTGATATTTTCTTCGCCAAGGCTTGCGCCAATGTTCCTGAGCTCTACTATTTTCATGGGAGCAGGCAATGCACCGGCCTCCAATTGATCAGCTAAACGCTTTGCTTCTTCAAATGTAAACGAACCTGTGATGCTGGCTTCTCCGCCCGGAATACGATCCTTTATAACCGGAGCGCTCATCACTTGCCCATCCAAAACTATCGCCATCTTTTTGCCGATATTGTTGCCTGTGACAGAAGCGAACTTCTTTGGCCCTATTCCCTTAAAGCGAAGCGATACGCCAACTTGGCCCGCATCAAAACCCTCGGAAAGTCTTTGCGGTTTTGCGCTTGCGATCTCTTTGCCGTCCATTTCCACACGACGCTTTAACAGATAAAGCATTTTAAGCTTATTTCCATTGCTCTGCACTTCGTAATCGTAGCCCCAAACAAAATTCACATCTCTTGGAATTAAAGCCTGCACCCTAGGCATGGCCAAAATTTTCTCAACTCTTGAAACCTGATGCTCAGGAACCGCTAAATCCGAGTTCCAATTGACCAAATAACCCGAGAACGGACGCTCCGGGTTTAGATAAGTGCCTGCTGCAGCCAAAGAGTCTTCGCCTGTTCTAGCTTCAGCGGTCTTAGCGGAAGTATCTGCGGATGCCCTGCTTGCGCCCCACGGATCACTTTCATCCCACTCGGCATCTTGTTTCTGCGTTGCATCAGCGGTCTCTGTGATTACAGTATCTGTGGCCACAGTGTCTTCTGCCGCAGACGGCAGCTCTGTTCCTTTTAAAAAATTGTCTATTAAGTCCACAGTTCTAGCTGCGACTTCGGGCTCTGCGACAATGCGGAATTCGAGTTTTGCCACTCCCTGAACAAGCTCAAGGGCGTTTTCAACATCCACACCTGCAAGGTCTGCCGCAATTCGGCTGGTGCCTATGGGATAAATAAGCGGCTCGGAAAGACCGTATTTATCAACTCGGTTGCGAATGATTTCCAAAGAACGCCTTTGCACTCCTTCTTCCTGGCCATCTTTCAACTCACTTTTGTCAATCTCCAGAACAATGCTTGTGCCGCCAGCTAAATCCAAACCGAATTTAACGGCATCCTTCACTGTCTTAGGATTCTCCTTGGCAAAAGTCTCCTTTTCTTCTCCCTGCTTGGTGTGATACTCAATAGAGGGCCACAAGCTATAGCCCGAAAGAGCAACAACTATCAAGATTATCCATTCACGGAGTCCAAAACCTTTTTTTGTCATTTCTTTATCCTTTCAAAAAATTTTAGGTGTCCTGAAATATAGAAAATTATATATTACCGGAAATGCTTTACAGGATTCCGCTCAAAATTTTAATTATCGTGGCAGTAGCTTTACTGGCGGTTCTGATTTTGCTCAATATTAAAACAATTCCCATTATAAACCAAGAGCCTGTACCTGAGGCTAGTGAATGCGATGTTTTGTTTTTAAATGAAAATCTTAAAAAAGTGCTCAATGTTCACAGGGAAATAAGGCGAAACCCCCTCCCTGTAGAAGAAATATGGCTTGTGCCAAACGGAATGTCAATCCCAAACTATATGCTGCGAGCGCAAAGAGAAATTGAAAGATGCAAGGGCAAAGTTCTGGAGATGAGGGAGATAAAAAACGGGCGCGCATTGCTGAAATACGAGAGCGAGCAGGGGTTGTACCCGCTAACAGAAATTCGTGTAATAGACTCGTTATATTTGCCGAACTCGTCAAAACTGGCAGTTGTCCTGGCTGTTCGGGAACAAAACAAAATTTTGAAGAATAATCCGGGAGTGCTGGAAAAACTTGATTTTATATATAATCTGCTAATTCCATCTTCCAGGCCCGAACTTTTGGAGGCAGGCAAAAACTTAAACGCAAATATAATTCCCTGGATCCCCATGGAAAGCAGTTTTTACGCTCCGGAAAAAAACAACCAGATTTCACTTGGGTTAACCAGCGAAAAGGAGATTGCCGAAAGACTCGACGAGCATCTGAAAAAATTTGACAATGCAAGCGGCTTTGCTGCCTTTTACGGAGAGGAATTTTTGACTCATCCGGCTTCTGTTGAAAAATTCACAAATGTGTTGCTTGCAAAAAAATTATGGTTTTGGGATTTGACAAAAAGAAGAACAGTCAGTTTATCGGAGAGAGAATGCGCAAAAAAGGAACTCAAGTGCAAAAAAAGCACATTGGATGAAGAATCCGAGGTGCTGATAACAAAAGCACTCCGAACAGCGCAAAGAGAAGGCAAAGCGATTTTGCTGTTTGAGCTCACGGAAAAGAGCATAGACCTTTTGTTAAATTTGAAAAGTCTGGCAGAAAAACAGGGAACCGATTTGGTTCACGCGGAGGAAGTATTTTGACAGTAGATAAGCAATTGTACGGACGTGCGCTGCGAATAATTCGCATATTCGCATATTTACCCGTTTTTTATTTTATATGGCAAGACCGCCCTTATTTCAACGAACTCGCCGCCATAAACATAAGCTTGATTTTGCTTGGCGCATGGTATTTGCATTTTCAGGTTCGCCAGCAGGATATTGAAAAACCGTATTACCAGTTATGGTTATCATTTATCGAAGGAATTTTTGCGTTTGCGGTTATGCTATGTCTTTTTATAAGGGATTCTCTGCTGGAAGACACTGAACCGGAAAAAATGCTCGCCGTAGGCTGCGTTATGCTTTTGGCCAGAGTTGTATCCAGAACGCTTTATGTGCTTTCAGTGCTGCGCGAGGGAAAACTTATTAAGCCAAACGGATTTTGGTCCAAAGCGGCAACACTCAGCATTAATGCGACAATGATGGTCTATGTTTTGGATTTGGAGCATTACCAGCAAATAAGCATGGGCATTGCAATGCTTTTGATGTTTGCTTCCAGCATATCCTTTGGTTATCGCTATTACCGTGACCCAACTCACCGCAAGCCGCTTTCCGTTTCAAATCAGCTCACCATGAGCCGCATAGTTTTGACTCCGGTGTTTTTGTGGGTGTTTTTCTACGACAATAATTTGAACTATCAAGACAACAGCATGGTGTTCAAAATCCTGGCTTTGGTGATGATAGTAGCTTTTATGGTGACGGATTTTTTGGACGGGTATTTGGCACGCAAGTGGGGAGAAGTTTCCACTTTGGGCAAATACCTTGACCCTTTTTCCGACAAAATCTCAAATATGACCGTGTTCCTGTGCTTTTTGGCTTCCGATTACGCACCGGTCTGGATGGTAGCGTTAATTTATTTCCGGGAAGCGAGCGTTGAAACCCTGCGAACTTTGGCTGCCGGCGAGGGTGTGTCCATGCCGGCACGCAGAAGCGGCAAATGGAAAACAGCAATTCAGGGCGGCGGCATTTTAACCATACTCGTAGGAACACTTGTTCACCCCGGCTTAATCCCTAACTGGGCTGAGATTTGGGAGTATTTGCCATATTCCGTTATGGGAATAATAACATTCGTCACCGTAGCCAGCGGAATAGATTATTTTGTAGCCGGGAAAGATGTGTTGAAGAAATATGTATAATTTTCTATATTACGTTCATGCCTCTAATTCTGCTGCTATTGGTTGTATTTATCCTTTCATGCTCAAGGGAGAGCGAAGAACCTTTATGGGAACCGCAATCGCACTTGGGCGTAAACGCCTATAACGGCGGGCTTTTCCCCGTTTGGATTACGGTAAAAGAACCAATTACAGATGCAAACGCAATAGAGTGGAGAAGATTAAGAGGCGCAAAGGTAGCAAAACGTACACAGGCTATTGACCCGAACACAAAACTCATAAAAGCAGATACCGCATTCCTGTACTGGGATACTCCGCCACAACCAGCCATGGTAACCAAAGTAATAGACAGCACTAAAACCGACACTACATACTATTACAGAGATACGGTTTTCGCCATTGTTAACGGCAGAGAAAGTCTGCCCATTGTAATTGAAGTGAAAAATATTTTGCCCCGCATCACAAGCATTTCCATCAACGATTTTAAACAATCCGGAGATTCTGTTTTAACAATAGCCGCCCATCCCGGCGGTACTCTGAAAATTGAAATTCGCCTTGAAAAACCATTTAACGATATGTTCCATGCAGAAATAACAATGCCGGAGATAATGAGCGATCTAATCACTAAATCAAAAAGCGATTCGCTTTGGGTTTACGAATGGACTCCAAAAGAAATAATCGCAGACAGCTCGGTATTGAAAATAAAAGACTCCGGTGCTTATGGGGAAAGACTCTACAAACTGCGCACTATTGTATATACGGAATCAGGCTCCGTTTGGGTTGCCTCGGCAAATGAACTCATAAAATATTCACCCACCGGTACAGAAGTTGTTCGAATAAAAGACGATTTCAAATCTATAAGCGCTCTTGCGGTTAATTCAATCAATGGAAACCTGTTTGTCACAGATCAGTCCAAAAACACTCTTACCATTTACAATACTTATGGAAAAGAATTGTATAAAAGCTCCGATTTTCAATTGCCAACAGGAGTTTCTGTAAATTTAGAAGGCAATAAAGTATTGGTTGCAGACATGTCCGGATTGCAAAGCTTTCCGTTTGACGGAAATACACTCGGCACGGCTGAAAGACCTAGCGGCGAGATACCGGGAATAATCGGAGGGCTGGCAGTAAATCAATTTGAAAGCGATTTAACCTGGTTTGTAATTCCTCAAAACGATATCGTAGGCTATGCTGAAAATCTCACTTTAAAATATTTGCAATTTAGCTGTAATCGCCCGCGCATTGTAAGCCTGGATCCTGCACATACCAGCCTCGCATGGATAGCAGACAGTTCAAGAGTAACAGCTATAGATACGTCAGGAAAAATCTTAGCAAGCATAAAAGGTTTTGAATGGATAGGCTCCGTTTCGGCAAACAGCGGCAGTGTATGGATTTCCGACAGGAAAAGAGGAGAAGTTCGCCGTTTCCGAGGGCCATTCCAGGGCAATGCGTATGATATGGCTTTAACTGTTGAACACGGAGATCTTGTTAACCATAAATTTGAACTCCCAATTTCAATAAGTGCGTTGACCTCAGACGGCGGCGCATGGGTTGTGGATAGAGATGCCGGCCGGACATTTCGCTTAGACAGCACTAGAAATATAATAGCCTCCGGTACAGGCCTAATACTGCCGAATTTAAGCGTAACCTTACAAAAAGCGGAATAGAATGCCTCCATCAATGCAAGCAGCAAAAGATTTAATATCGAACAACCCGTTCACTAAGCATAAAGATGCTATTGTTATTTTCGGAGTTGTTTGCATTGTTCTTATAATGGTAATTCCTATTCCAACTGCTTTGCTGGATGTGTTGCTCACATTTATGTTCGGCATTGCCCTGCTGGTTTTGATGACCAGCATGATGCTGATAAACGTGCTTGATTTTTCCGTTTACCCAAACATGCTTCTGATAGTGACTCTTTTCAGGCTCGCTTTAAGCATAGCTTCTACGAGGCTTATTTTATCACAGGCAGAAGCCGGACAGGTTATAGCAGCGTTCGGAAATTACGTAACCGCAGGCAATATAGTAGTTGGAACAATAATATTCATAATACTGGTAGTTGTGCAATTTGTGGTGATAACAAAAGGCGCAACCCGCATAGCAGAAGTAGCCGCAAGATTCACATTGGATGCAATGCCTAACAAGCTTATGGCTGTGGATACCGACATGAACGCCGGTCACATAACAGAAGAAGAAGCTCGAACAAGGCGCGATGAAATTCAAAGGGAATCCGATTTTTACGGAGCTATGGATGGTGCTTCGAAATTCGTTAGAGGAGATGCCATTGCCGGCATAATAATAATAGGCATAGACATCATAGGCGGCATTATTCTTGGCGTTGCAATGATGGGCATGGAAATAGGAGACGCCGTAGGAACATATACAAAGTTAACCATAGGAGACGGTCTTGTCAGCCAAATTCCCGCACTGATGATTTCAACTTCTTCGGGTATAATAGTCACAAGAGCAGCTTCAAAAAGCAATATGGGCGCAGATATCATTGCGCAGTTTACGCAAAGCGCCAAAGCTCTTTCCGTCTCGGCATTCGTCATGTTCCTTTTGGGCATTGTTCCCGGCATGCCCACAATTCCGTTTATGGTAATAGGCGGCCTTTTGGCATTCACAGCTTACAGAATGGGATTCGGAACAAAAAGCAAACAGGAACTGGAAGACGAAGCTAAAGCGAAAAAAGCCGCAGAAGAAGCTGCCGCCTTGCCCAAAGAGGAAAAGATTGAAGATTATCTGTTAGTCGATCAGATGGAGCTTGAAATAGGCTACGGATTAATACCTCTGGTAGATGTGAACCAGGGCGGTGATTTGCTGGAAAGAATAACCATGCTGCGCAGGCAAATGGCCGGCGAGCTTGGCATGATAGTTCCTCCCATTCGCATAAGGGATAACATTCAGCTTTCGCCAAACGAATATCTGATCAAAATAAAAGGGAACGATGTTGGCAAAGGAGAATTGATGATGGGCTCTTACCTTGCCATGAATCCAGGCAATGTGAGCCAAAAAATTCCGGGCATAAAAACAAAGGAACCCGCATTTAACTTGGATGCTCTCTGGATAACCGAAAGCCAAAAGGAAGCTGCCGAGCTTGCAGGCTACACCGTGGTTGAACTGCCTGCGGTGCTGGCAACACACCTCACGGAAATTATTCGCCGCCATGCTGCGGAAATTTTAATGCGGCAAGATGTGAAAACCCTGCTTGAAAATGTTAAGCGGAACAGCCCGGCCATCGTTGAGGAACTGACCCCAATGCTCAGTGCCGGTGACATTCAGCAGGTGCTTGAAATGTTGCTGCAAGAGAGAATTTCCATAAGGGATTTGGCCAGCATCCTTGAACTTATGGCAAATGCAGCCAAAATTTCAAAAGACGCAGTGTTCATAAACGAGCAAGTAAGGCTCGGATTAACGCGGCAAATTTGCAAACCATACATAGCCAACGACAACATGGCAGTTATAGCCCTTGCGCCGGATTTGGAGCAAATGCTGGAAGCCTCGCTTCAATCCACAAACAGAGGCCCCAGATTGGTGATAAGGCCGGATCTGGTTGGGCGAATTCTGGAGCGAATGGACATTATTCAGACTAAAATCCAAGCCCTGGGCGAGCAACCTATAATAGTCTGCTCACCGAATATACGTTATCCTTTGAAAAAATTATTGGAAAGCAGCTTTCAGAATTTAGTAGTTTTATCTTACAGTGAAATTCCTTTAGGAGTTAATATATCAGTAGCGGAGACTTTGGGAACACATGACTAGAACATTCAGAGCAGGCTCTTTCAGTGAGGCCTTACAGCGAATAAAAGAGGAGCTTGGCCCCGATGCGGTTCTATTGCAGCAACGTGAACTTAAACACTCCAAAAATCCCAACGAAAAAGTGGAAGTTGTAGCTACCTTAGACGATATATCGGAGGCTCCGCCACCACACAAAGGCAGAGATACGGGAAAACTGGCAACCTACAACAACAAGGGGATAAGGCCGGTAGAGTGGCAAACCATAGGGCAAACCCTGGGACCAAAGGAGCACAAACCGGTTGAGAGAAATTTACCGCCAATCGCAAATGACAAGTTAATCGTTAACATGGAAAGCATCCTTGAAGAGATGAAGAGATTAAGAGAAGATTTTGCCGCAACCAGAAATGATTTTTTAGAAGGGGTAAGGGTTGTTCGCGACAGGATTCCCAAGGAGTTCAGCTCCGTTGCTGCCAAGCTTTCCAAAAGCGGATTGTCTGCGCAAATAGTTCAAGACCTGCTTGCAGAAGCAGTGATTCTCTGCTCGGCAAACGCAAGAGACAATATTTCCGTTAACGAGCAGATGAAAAAGGTATTGACTAACAGAATTTCCATAGCTTCACGCCCAAGACTTCGCAAAGGCAGACCTTTGGTGCAAATGTTCATTGGCCCGGCAGGTGCGGGAAAATCCGGAATCATATCAAAGCTCGCCGGCAGAGCCACAGTAACAGGCAACCAGAGCGTTGCCATAGTGACAACAGATTGCTGCCGCATGGGGGCTCTGGAGCAAATGGAAGCTTTTGCCGCCGCTGCAGACATAGATCTGGAGAGCATTTATTCTCCAGACGAAGTTCCGGAAGTTTTTGAAAGATTAAGAGACAAGTCTTTGGTTTTGATAGATACCGCAGGGCGTAGCTTGGGAAATTCTGAGCACGAAGAGGAGATAAAGGCATTTCACGATGCAATTCGCCCGGACGAAGTGCATTTGGTTTTGCCGTTGAATATGCGCGACAGCGACTTGAAAAAAGCCGCAGAAATTTATGTGTCTCTAAAAGCGAACCGCATAATTTTCACAAAGCAAGACGAGGCTTGTGAGCAGGGGGCATTGCTTTGGCTGCCTGTAAAATTCGGAATACCGCTTTCTTATATAGGCAACGGTCAAAGCCCGGACAATATTGTGAGCGCAGAGAAGGAAATTATAGCGGAGTGGCTTTTGAAATAGCGGAGGTTTAAAATGGAACTCAGACAGATTACAAATGCAATTACCAAAACCCTTGTGATACTGGCGTTTTGGTCTGTGCTTTTGATAGATTTAATTTTATCTCCATCCATCTCATTTCCGGAATTGGCTTTTGCTCTTATAAAAGCTGTTGTGGTAAGCGGAGTTTTTTGGTTATTATTTGTTATGCTTGTTGATACTTTTTTAAAAACAATTTTGCTGGATGCTAAGGAAAAGAATGCCGACAGAGTCGATGGTGGGCTATCTTATCATGTAACAGAACCGAGTGCCGAAGAAAAGGCATGGCTGAAGGCACAGGAAAAGGAGAAATTAAATGGACCTTGAAGCCCTTTGGACCGAATATAAAGATCATGGCAGTCATGCGGCTCGCGATAAATTGCTGGCTGAGTACACACCTTTGGTGCGTTATACTGCGCAAAGAATGGCCATTAATTTACCCAGAAGCGTTCAGCTTGGCGACTTGATCGGCGCCGGAGTAATGGGCTTGATAAAAGCCGTTGAATCTTTTGACTCCGGCAGAGAAGTTAAATTTGAAACCTATGCAACGCACAAAATAAGAGGTGCAATTTTAGATGATCTCAGAGAGCAGGACTGGATTCCACGTTCCATAAGGCAAAAAGCGAGAATGATAAAAAACGCCTACTCAGAACTTGAAAAGGAAATAGGGCGCACGCCTTATGATAACGAAGTTGCGGAGCATTTGAATTTGAAGCCTGCGGAGTTCGAGGATCTGTTAAGCGAGGTAGCTCCGACAACCATAGTCTCATTAAACGAAGTGATGTCTGATAATTACGGTGAGTCCACGAACGTATCTTTGATAGACACGATTGAAGATACAACTATAGAAAATCCGTTAGACAGGCTTGGCATGGAAGAGGCAAAGAAAATTTTGGCAAGCGCTTTGATGGCATTGCCGGAAAACGAGCGGCATGTGATAGCGCTTTATCACTACGAGGAGATGACATTGAAGGAAATAGGGGCGGCGATGAATTTGACAGAGGGAAGGGTTTCGCAGATACATTCCAAAGCAATGCTGAAACTCAAGGCAAAATTGCAATTGCAGTTGTAACCAGAGAGGTATTTTATGCTTCCTCCAGTACAAAACCAAGACATGGTGAACCGTTCGGACACCATGTCTCAAATGCGTTCTGCGGAACAGGGCAAGGCTTTTGGCGATATAGCAAAAGCCATGGCCGAGATGCATCGCTTGGAAGAGTTAAAAAACAACTCAGTCCAAAAAAACGATGAAATGAACGATTTAAATCCCGATGGCGGCAACGAAAATAAGGGACAACAACAGGGCAAAAAAAAGCAAGGTGAAGAGGAAACTCAGCCGGAGACAAACACGCCCGCCGGTCATCCGATTAAGCTGGACGGCGGTGATGTGCTGGATTTGATGGCGTAGTTTTCTATATTAACACCAAAATTTAGGAGACAGCCATGAGTTGCGAGCAGGAACACGAAAAGAGCAAACATAATTTTCTTAAAGAAGCGGAGTATGCGTTGGCAAAGAAGAGACGTGTGTTTCTTTGGGGGCCGGTTGAAGACGAAAGCGCAGAAGAGCTGGTAAAGCAGTTTCTCTATCTGGACAGCATTTCAAACGAAGACATTTACTTCTTTATAAACAGCCCGGGCGGCGCAATTTCCAGCGGGCTCTCAATTTACGACTGCATGCGTTCGCTAAAAAGCAATGTGATCACAATCTGCGCTGGGCAAGCCGCCTCCTTTGGAGCCGTGCTTTTATGCGCAGGTACAAAAGGAAAAAGATACGCATGGCCCAACGCCAGAATAATGATCCACCAACCGCTTATCAGCGGACAAATGATAGCTCCGGCCAGCGACCTTGCAATACAGGCAGAGGAGATGCTGCGCATCCGTGATGTGCTGAACGGAATTTTCAGCGAGCATACCGGTAAATCCAAAGAACAACTTGAACGTGACACAGACCGAGATAATTTTATGAGTGCGCAACAAGCTAAAGATTACGGCATAGTAGATGATGTGAAAAGCGTGGTGTAAATGGAAAGCATAGCACAAAAAGTTTTTTTTAAGAACTCGCAAAAAATGAAAGAGTTAAGTGATAATTCCATTCATTTGGTTGTCACTTCACCTCCGTATTTTGACGCAAAAACCTATTCCGATAAAAAACACGATTTGGGCAATATCCATGATCTGGATGAGTGGCTAAACGAAATAGGAAAAGTTTGGAAAGAAGTCTTTAGAGTTTTGCAACCCGGACGAAAGTTTTTCCTGAACATTATGAACCTGCCTGTTAGCTATGACAAAAGCTTTAAAACCATAAACTTGGTGGGCAAAACCACGGATTTGTGCGAAAGCGTAGGTTTTATCTTTAAGCGAGATATTATATGGCACAAAACCAACGGCGTTAAAGCTCACTTTGGAACTTACCCGTATCCGGGCGGTATTTTGCTCAACAATATGCATGAAACTATTTTGGAATTTCAAAAACCCGATGATAAAAAATTCAACAAATACGCTCACCTTACAAAAGAGATAAAAGACATCTCAAAAATAGACAAAGACTTTTGGCTCTCCATAAAAAACAGCGATGTGTGGCTGATAAAACCAGAAAAGAGCGGTGCCGGCAGAGAGCATATTGCGCCCTTTCCATACGAACTCCCTCACCGGTTAATCAAAGCATATTCTTACATAAGCGAAACCGTTTTAGATCCATTTTGCGGAAGCGGAACTACACTGCTTGCAGCCAAAGAACTCGGCAGAAATGGCATTGGTTATGAAATAAATTCCGATTTTGGAAAGATCATAAAATCAAGGATTAAAAAATGTCTCTTCTTTCCGCAATAAAATCCGGACTTGCAAAAACTCGTGACGCTTTGATGGGTGAATTTAAATCCATTGCAGGCGTTGGCAAAATAACAGATGAAATGCTTGAGAATTTGGAAGAGCAATTGATAAAAGCCGACGTTGGAGTGGAAGCCGCCTTCCTGCTAACCGATGCCTTGAGAGAACACGGACTCGGCAAATCATTAGATCAACATGAGATAAACGCTATTCTGCGAACCGAAGCACAGCGCCTGTTGATCGAGCCGCCTAAACTGGAATGGAACGGCAAACCGCACGTAGTTTTAATCATAGGCGTGAATGGTGCCGGCAAAACAACCTCCATAGGCAAGCTTGCGCATCGCTTGAAGCAAGAGGGAAAATCCGTTTTGCTCGCCGCCGGAGACACATTCAGAGCCGCAGCCATTGAACAGCTTGAAACCTGGGCACAGCGCAGCAATGCAGACTTTGTAAAACACCAGGAAAACTCAGACCCTTCGGCTGTAGCTTACGATGCCTGCAAAGCGGCAGTTGCCAGAGGCAGTGATGTTGTATTTTTAGACACCGCCGGAAGATTGCACAACAAAGATCACTTGATGGAAGAACTTCGCAAAACAGTCCGTGTGGTAAAAAAAGTGAACGAAAATTTTCCCCACGATATATGGCTTGTGATAGACGGAAACACCGGGCAAAATGTTATAAAGCAGATTAAAACTTTCCACGAGAACTTTAAGCTCACAGGTTTGATCGTAACAAAATTAGACGGCACCGCCAAAGGTGGCTCCGTCCTTTCCATAGCAAGCGAACTCAAAATTCCCATTTTATGGATTGGGGTAGGTGAAAAAATAGAACACCTGCTCCCATTCAACAAAGCCGATTACATTAACGGTTTATTTGAATTGGCCTGAATTTCGCAAAATTTTCAGAAAAATGCATAATACCCTTGACAAGCCCAAAATTATTTTCTATATTTTAATACATAGTAAATAAGTATGTTTAATATGTATTAAACATACTTCAATCCATGGAGGTAAAAGTGGATAAAATGAAGTTGACGACCGTGCTTTTTGTGCTATTTCTGGCTTCTTTTGCCTATTCACAGGGTAAAGCTGCCAAAAAAGTAACGCTCCTAAACGTTTCTTACGACCCTACCAGGGAGTTGTACCAGGATTATAATAAGGTTTTTGCTGAGCATTATAAGGCTAAAACTGGGGTTGAAGTAACCATAAATCAGTCTCATGGCGGCTCCGGTGGGCAGGCTAGGAGCGTTATTGAAGGGAATCAAGCCGATGTTGTAACTCTCGCTTTAGCTTTTGACATTGATGCAATTGGCACGGCACGAAAGGGCCTTATAGCCGATAATTGGATAGCTCGTTTCCAGCAAAACAGTTCGCCTTATACTTCTACCATTGTTTTTCTTGTTCGCAAAGGCAACCCCAAGGGCATAAAGGACTGGGATGACATTGTAAAACCCGGTGTTAACGTGATAACCCCAGACCCAAAAACATCAGGTGGAGCACGCTGGAACTACTTGGCGGCGTGGGCTTATGCACGTGCTAAATACGGCGAAGATAAAGCCCGTGATTTTGTAAAGAAATTGTATGGCAATGTGTCTGTTTTGGATCCGGGTGCTCGTGGTTCTACGAATACTTTTGTGCAACGAGGTTTGGGAGATGTTCTGCTGGCGTGGGAAAACGAAGCTCACCTGATTGTCAAGGAACTTGGCGGCGGAAACTTTGAGATAGTTACCCCAACCATAAGCATATTAGCGGAGCCTTCTGTTACTTATGTTGACGGCATTGTGAACAAGAGAGGCACAAAGGATGTTGCTATCGCCTATTTGGAATACCTGTATTCGGAAGCGGCGCAGCGGATTATAGGCAAGCACTATTACCGTCCTTCCAATCCGGAAATAGCCAAAGAATTTCCGATCTTTGCAAATCTTAAATTGGTGACCGTTGACAAGGATTTCGGTGGATGGGCTGCAGCGCATAAATTGCATTTCGCCGACAACGGGCAATTTGACCAGATAATGAGAGACCTAAAAAAGAAATAGAGATTTCCTATGCCGCTCAGAATGAAAAAAAGCAAAATACCTGGTTTTGGATTGAGCTTAGGGTTAAGCCTAAGCTATATGTCCTTCCTTATACTTATACCCATATCTGCTCTTATCATTTACGCAGCTAAAATTTCTCCGGAAGAATACTTCAACATTATTACGGATGCACGGGTTATTTCTGCATTCAAGGTTTCATTTATCTCGGCTATAGCCGCCGCAATGCTTAATTTCGTATTCGGCTTTATCTTAGCGTGGATTTTGGCAAAGTATGACTTCTTCGGAAAGAAAATAGTTGATGCTTGCATAGATCTGCCTTTTGCAATTCCCACCGCCGTGGCAGGCATTTCGCTTGCCATGGTATTTTCACCCAAGGGTTTTATCGGGAGTTTTCTCTCTTTGTTCAATGTTTCGCTCGAATATTCCAGAGTGGGCATAGTTGTTGCGCTTGTTTTTATAGGGCTGCCGTTTGTGGTACGCACCGTGCAACCCGTTATAGAAGAATTGGACAACAGCGTGGAAGAAGCTGCCGCAAGCCTTGGGGCTAATTATTTTCAGATTTTTTTCAAAGTTATTTTTCCTTCGGTGCTGCCGGCTTTGATTACCGGAGCGGCAATGGCTTTTTCCCGTGGGCTAGGTGAATATGGCTCCGTTATATTCATATCAAGCAATATGCCTTATGAGAGCGAAATAGTTCCGCTGTTAATCATAAAAAAACTTATGCAGTTTGATTATGTGGGCGCAAGCGCTATTGGCGCAACCATGCTTGTAATAGCCTTTATTATGTTATTCATTACAAATTATCTTCAAAGCCGTATGATAAAGGAGCGTTCCTAATGGTTAAAAAAAGAGTTGTCCATGAACCGCTGTGGGTAAAAACTTTATTGTTCCTTATCTCCGGCGCATTTTTATTCGTGTTTATAGTTTTGCCCTTGGTGACAATTTTTCGCGAGGCCTTTAAGTCCGGCATAGCTGTTTACATGGAAACTTTCTCAGACCCTGGTGTAATGTCTGCAATAAAACTTTCCCTGCTTACGGTGTTGATATGCGTTCCTATCAATACTTTTTTTGGGGTTTTCATAGCGTGGCTGCTAACTAAATACAGGTTCCCGGGCAGGAAAGTTTTAATTACGATTATTGATTTGCCGTTTAGCATTTCTCCTGTTATAGCCGGGCTTCTTTTTATTTTCCTGTTCGGTTCTTTTGGATGGTTTGGAGCTTGGCTTATGGAATACGATATAAGAATTGTGTTTGCCGTTCCCGGAATAGTTCTTGCGACCCTTTTTGTTTCTTTTCCATTTGTGGCTCGTGAGCTTATGCCGCTTATGCGTGAATTGGGAAAAGACGATGAAGAGGCCGCTCTTACATTGGGAGCTTCGGGTTTCCAAATTTTTTGGAAAGTGACGCTTCCGAATATAAAATGGGGTTTATTGTATGGAATTATACTTACAAACGCCAGAGCCTTGGGAGAGTTCGGGGCGGTATCGGTTGTGTCCGGTTTTGTTAGAGGAGTGACTACCACTATGCCGCTCTATATAGATATTCTTTATGGGGAATATATGTTTAGGGCTGCTTTTGCGCTCGCATCTCTTATGACCTTTTTAGCGTTGGTGACAATTATAGCAAAAGCCGTTTTGGAGTATTACATAGCGGCTCAAAGAAAATCCATGGAGGTGAAAATACAATCATGAATATTGAGATAGCAAATGTCAATAAGAAGTTCGGCAATTTTGTTGCCTTGGATGATGTCAGCATAAGTATTCCCAAAGGGGAAATAATAGCTCTGCTTGGGCCTTCCGGTTGTGGCAAAACCACGATATTGCGGATTATAGCAGGCTTGGAAACTCCGGATTCCGGCGTGATAAAATTCTTTGGGGAAGATTTTAGCAATAAAAAGATAAAAGACAGAAAGGTTGGGTTTGTATTTCAGCATTACGCTCTTTTCAGGCACATGAACGTATTTGAGAATATAGCTTTTGGGCTTCGCATACGTCCTCGCAAAATACGCCCTGACGAAAAAACCATACGCGAAAATGTTATGCGTTTAGTTTCCCTTGTTCAGCTTGATAATTTTGTGAACCGCTTCCCTTCGGAACTTTCCGGCGGGCAAAGGCAGCGAGTGGCACTTGCGAGAGCGCTTGCCGTGGAGCCTACCGTGCTGCTGCTGGATGAACCTTTTGGTGCTCTTGATGCAAAAGTCCGCAAGGAATTGCGGCTTTGGCTTCGCCGCTTGCACGATGAAATTCCCGTTACAAGCATTTTTGTAACGCACGACCAGGACGAAGCTCTTGAAGTTTCTGATTCCGTGGTAATTGTGAACAAAGGGAAAGTAGAGCAGATAGGAAGCCCGGAAGAGGTATGCGATTCTCCTGCGAATCCGTTTGTTGCAGATTTTTTAAGCGATGTGGACGAACTTTCAATAAAAAAGAAGAAGAAAGGATTGTTCAATGTGATTAATGACAAGCGGCAAGGAATTTAAGCATGAGTTTAGAGGTTCGGCGTATTGATACTGATTTTCTGATTATAGGCGGCGGCACGGCCGGCTGTTATGCGGCACTGACTTTTTGCGAGCATAGCGATGCTAAAGTGCTGATTGCAGAAAAGGCAAATATTCGGCGCAGCGGATGCCTCGCCGCAGGTGTTAATGCCCTCAATGCCTATATTGGGCAGGGCAAAACTCCGCAGGATTATGTGGATTACGCTCGTAGCGATGCGGCAAACATTGTGCGAGGCGATCTTTTGCAGACTATGGCAGAGGGTTTGAATCGTGCTGCTGAGAAACTGGAAAGTCTTGGGCTTACCATTTTAAAAGACAGCCAGGGGCAGTATGCAATGCGTGGCTGGCGCAATGTAAAAATCAATGGGGAAAATATCAAGCCTATTTTAGCCGATGCCGTTGCTAAACAGAAACGCATTGCCGTTCTGAACCGAGTAAACGTGTTTGAATATATAATACGGGAAAACAGAATTTTGGGAGTTTATGCTGTTGGAATTGATGAGCCAATATTATATACTATTTTGGCAAAGGCTGTGTTATGCGCCACAGGGGGAGCAGCGGGATTGTATAAACCTAACCACCCCGGATTTTCCCGGCACAAAATGTGGTATTCACCATTCAATACCGGCGCAGGCTTGGCTATGGGCATTCAGGCGGGAGCCGAGATGACTACTCTTGAAATGCGTTTCATCGCTCTGCGCTGCAAAGACACTATCGCTCCTACCGGAACGCTTGCGCAGGGAGTGGGCGCAAAGCAAGTCAATGCTCTTGGCGAAGTTTATGAAGATAAATATGGAATTACTACATCACAGCGTGTATATGGAACCGTTGCGGAAAATCGTGAAAAACGAGGCCCCTGCGCCTTGCGCACTGTAGGCATTGCCAAAGAGCAGGAAGAGGATTTACTAAAAGCTTATCTGAATATGGCACCGAGCCAAACCTTGCGCTGGCTTGAAAGCGGCAAAGGGCCAAGCGTTCAAAATGTGGAGATTGAAGGCACCGAGCCTTACATCACCGGAGGACATACCGCCAGCGGTTATTGGGTAAATACCAATCGTGAAACTACCATACAGGGACTTTTCGCAGCCGGAGATGCGGCTGGGGGCTGCCCGCAAAAATATGTGACAGGAGCTTTGGCAGAAGGAGAAATTGCGGCAAAAGCGGCAATACGTTATATGAGCAGCGAAATATCTTCGCCTGATGCAGATAATACAGAAGCTATCAAGCAAAAGCTGGAAGGATATTTCTCTCACTCCGAAAATTCCTGCGATGCGCTTGAAGAAGCCATGCAAGCGATAATGGATAAATACGCAGGCGGAATTGATACCCATTATAGCTTCACGGAAAAATCGCTTAAAATTGCCGATAAAAAAATTTTAGAGTTGTTAAAGCAGTCGGAGCAACTCTGTGCTTCTAATATGCAGGAGCTGGTTTATATAATGGAACTTCAAGAACGTCTCATTCTTTGCCGCTCGGTGATTGCTCATCTTGCCGCACGAAAAGAAACACGCTGGCGTGGCTTTGCCGAGCACATAGATTATCCGAAAAAAAGTTCTGAGTTGGAGTGCTATGTGAATTCTCAACTGAAAGACGGCAATATCAACATTATCCATAGACCTTTGGTGCAAGAGGGAGGTATCTATGAGCATTGAAATTCGGCAGAACCTCTGCATTGGTTGCGGCAGATGCGCCGAAGTTTGCCCAGGCAGTTTGATTGTGCTGAAAAACAACACGGCAACTATGTTTAAACCTGAACGCTGCTGGGGCTGTGCCTCTTGCATAAAGGAATGTTCGGTGGAAGCAGTTGCTTTATTTTTGGGCGAAGATATGGGCGGCTTGGGCGGCAAAATGACTGCACGGCGAGAAAAATCGTTGATGCATTGGACTTTGGAAAAAATTGACGGAAGCACTCAAACCATCACGGTAAACAACCGAGATTCAAATAAATATTAGATTCAACAGAAAGGATTTACAGCCCTCTTTAACTGCGCTTATTTCTTATTCATGCGCTCTTTGGTTAAAAGAGCAATGCCTATGGCACCCATCTCACCGGGTCGCTCCGGACGAATCGGCATTAAACCTGTATGTTGCTCAAAAGCACGCAAAACAGCATCATTTTTGAAGGTACCGCCCTGCACCACCACTTTTTTACCCAAAGAATCCAGATTTCGCAAGCGAATGACCTTTGTAAACACATTATCCACAATAGAACGGCAGATTCCGGCTATTATATCTTCGGGCTTTTTGCCGTCTCTTTGCTCCGTTATAATGGAGCTGTTCATAAATACAGTGCAACGGCTGCCTAACTTTGACGGATTTTGCGAGCGAAACGCCATTTCTGCGATTTGCTCCATTTTAATGCTAAGACTGCGGGCATAAGTCTCTATAAACGAACCACAGCCGCTTGAACAGGCCTCATTCAAGATTATGCCGGTGACTACCCCACCTGCCACAGAAATAGCTTTCATATCCTGGCCGCCTATGTCTAAAATAAAACTCACATCCGGACATATCTTTTTTGCCGCCCTTGCGTGAGCAACAGTTTCCACAGTATGATAATCGGCTCTGAGAGCTCGGTAAAATAAAAGCTCGCCATAACCCGTTGTTCCAACACCCAAAATTTCAAGCTTTGCTCCGGCTTCCTTATAGCGCTCGTTTAGCTGTATAAGCGCACTCTTAAGCACCACAAGAGGATCACCCTGATTGCCGGAATAAAAACTGTCTATAACATCTTCGTTTTCGTTCAGCAACACGAACTTTGTGGTTGTGCTGCCGGCATCTATGCCCAAATACGCTTTTACAACCGAACCTCTTTCGGGCTGCGGATAGTTGCCGTCAAAGAGAGGATGCCTGCGAATAAACTCGCCTTTTTCATCTTCATTCGCAAAAAACGGCGGAGTTTCATCTTCACCGGACTTTTCCTTTCTTTCTAAAAAATGCTCAAGAGCGTAGATGCTTTTTTCTTTGTTATAACCGCATTTTTTGCCTTTATACATAGCGCCGGCAGAAAGTGCCGCTCCCCATGCTACCAAAACCTCGGAATGTTTTGGCACCAAAACCTGCGAACCGGAAATTCCCAAACGTTGCTGAAATACCCCTACAAGCGAAGGGTTAAAAGTCAAAGGACCACCCTCAAAAAGCACAGGCGGCTTTATCTCCATTCCCTGCGCCAAACCACCGATAGTCTGCTTCGCAATGGCATGGAAACTCGAAAGCGCAATGTCTTCCTTGGCAACACCCTGATTCAAAAGAGGCTGTATATCAGTTTTCGCAAAAACGCCGCACCTGCCGGAAATTTCATATACCTTTTCACCCCTTGAAGCGTAGCTCTCAAAATCCTCTGTTTTTATGCGCAAAAGCTCCGCAACTTGATCTATAAACGCACCGGTTCCGCCTGCGCACACGCCATTCATTCGCATATCGCCGGCAAGGAGCTTGCCTGTGGTTTTATCTTTTTCAAAAAATATCACCTTTGCATCTTGACCGCCAAGCTCGATTGCTACACGAGTTTCCGGGTACATTTCCCGCACCGCCAAAGCATTCGCCACAACCTCTTGAACAAAAAACGAGCCGGACTTTTCCGCAAAAGGCTGCCCACCGGAACCGCAAAAAGAAACCGTAAAAGATTTACCTTCAAACATTTGGTGAGCCTCGTTCAACAACTCGCAAACCGTTTTTGCCTGCATAGCATTATGCCTCTGATAGCAGCTATGCAACAACTCCCTTGTTTCCGGATTTACAATGGCGATTTTAACGGTAGTGGAGCCAACATCAACGCCAACCCACAGTTCGTTATGAGACATACTTTCTCCAATCAGCTCTTTTCTCTAAAAATAAATCGTAAAGTGTAGCAAATACAATCGCAAAAAATACTGCCGCCATGCCACCGATCAAAACTATCAGTTTTCTTTTTGGCTTGGATTTGTAAATAGGCTTCATAGGCGCATCTATAATATCCAAAACAGGCATGTCGCGAGCTTCTTCTATTTTCGCAAGCTCATGCTGAGTTCGCAATTGAATCATTATTTCCTGATTTGTCATAACTTCTCTTTGCAATCTTGAATCTTCCAACTGCTCGGTAGGATCCATGCGAAGCTTGTTCCTTAGCCTGAATGCGCGAAGAGTTTCTTCCGACTCCTTCAATATTTGCTTCACATCAGTAAGCCTCTCTTCAATAAATTTTCGATTTTCCGAAGCCTTAAAGTGCATCTTGTTCAGCAAAATGTCGTTCAACTGGCTGATTACAAAATTATTCACATCAAAAGAGACCCGAGGGTCTTGAAATTCCGTTGTGAGCGTTATAACTCCGCTTTTTTTGTCTTGGGTAAAAACTACGTATTTACCCTTTCTAAGAGACTCAAGCATACCGTACGCCAGTTTTATCTGCCAATCTTCTTTGGTGGTATCGGGTTCCACTTTCCACAGGGTTTGCAGGGTAATCGGAGTTAAAGTATCCGGCAGGGCTTTGGAAACCATCCATTTTTCATCCAAAATAGATTGCAGCATATAACTAGACAAAATGATATCGGCTAAATAAGCGGACGGATCATCGCTTTTCATAGAGGAAATTCCGGCAAGCGCAGCAAGCGCACCCAAATTGCCTTGCGAAATTCCGGATGTTTGGTAAACGATTTTCGCCTCGGTTTTATAAAAAGGCACTGCCGTAATTGCAGAGGCTAAAGCAAGCCCTAAAATCACAATAAATATAAAAACCGCCAAAACCTTGTGCTTCAAGGTTCTCTTTATTATAGAAAGCACCAGTTCCAGCAGGTCAATCTCTTCTTCATCTTCTTTTTCTTTAGGCATGGGAGTTAATCTAGAAAATTACAACACCCTTCCCAATTGCTGAAGGCCCATTCGAATCTTTTTGCATACATACTCAAAGCTATACCCAAAAATCCGGGCTATTTCCTCCCTGCTCCAGCCTTCTCCATAGCTAAGCTCAACAAATAATTGCGAAACAGGGCACACTATTTCGGATATTTTATCCACAACCCATACGGGAGCCTGACTATCTTTTGCAACAAGAGGTTCTGTAAACGAATACACATTCAATATCTGTCGTTGCCTTCTCTCCTCTCTGTAATAATCCATGCAGCAGTGATATGTTATTGTGTAAAGCCAGGTTTTTACGTCCGATTGCTCCATAAAAGGAACCCCGCTGTTGATAATTCTCAAAAAAACCTCCTGGCGAATATCTTCCGCCTCAGCCAGACTGCTCATATAGCGCTGACTCACTTTAAGCACAAAATCCGCATTTTCAAGCCAAAGCTCGGATACGTTCATAACAACTCCTCTTTTAAAATTTACACCCCCCAATTATATATTATTATTGAGCATTTTGCCGTATTTTGCAAACAAGTGTTTACATATCAGTGCATTTTGCAAACAAATGTTTACATTTTTGACCGGAATTGGCCAGAATTTATGAAATATTTAGATTTTTGCAGTTCCAGCCCTGCTCAGCCTATCGTTAATCGCATTGCCCAAACCCTCTTTTGGCAAAATAACCGCAAAAATCCTGTTAAGCCCAAAAGAATCAAGCTCATGCAGAAGTCTATACAAATTAGCCGCAGCCTCCGTAGCATCACCTCTCTCCGAAAGATTCAAAACTTTAGCAAATGCAGCAGAATTCGCAGGCAACTCCCCAAAAGCCAATAAACCCGAATTCTGCGGAACTTCACTCGGCAAACCCAAAAAAAGCGGCGTTCCGGGGCTGTAATGCTTATCCAGCAACCCAGGGGAAGGATTTCCGCCACCCATGCCCCACTCCCTATACCCCATATCCTTAATCATCTCCCCCGTCACCGCACCCGGCCTGTATATCACAGGAGTTTCGCCTTCAAAACCGATCACCGTGCTCTCAATGCCAACTTCGCAAACTCCACCATCAACAATGCCGTCTATTCGCCCACCCAACTGCTCCAAAACATGCTCTGCGCTCGTAGGGCTCAAATGCTGAAACATATTTGCGCTCGGCGCTGCCAACGGAAAACCTGCAAGTTTTATTATATCTCTTGCTATTTGCTTTTTGGGCATTCTCACCGCAACTGTTTGCAAACCACCGGTAGTTAAATCAGGAACATTTTTCCTTTTTGGCAAAACCAAAGTCAAAGGACCGGGCCAAAATTTCTCCGCAAGCCCTCTCGCATTTTTGGGAATTTCCACCGCCAAATTTTCAAGCTCATCAAGCTCGGATATATGCACAATCAAAGGGTCAAAAAAAGGTCTTTCCTTAGCAGCGAAAACCTTAGAAACCGCGATTTCATCGAGCGCATTGGCCGCAAGCCCATAAACAGTTTCAGTAGGAATCGCAACAATTCCACCACCTTTTAAAACCTCGGCAGCCTTGTCAATTGAAATATACATTTAGGGAAAACTTAGAAAACAATGATGACTAAAGTTTACTACTTTCTCATAATGTTCTCTCAAGAAGATCACAAATGGATGGCACAAGCATTGGAGCTCGCAGAAAGTGCCGCAGCAAACGGCGAAACTCCGATAGGAGCCGTGATTGTGTTGAACGGAGAGAAAATCGCTGCAGCAAAAAACAGCATGGAAGAGATGCGCAGCGCAACCGCCCATGCGGAAATTTTGGCCATAAACGAGGCCGGGCAAACCCTGAAAAACTGGCGTTTAGACGGCGCAACCCTTTACGTTTCCCTTGAACCGTGCCCAATGTGTTGGGGGGCAATCAAGAACAGCCGTATTTCAAAAGTTGTGTTCGCCGCAAGCAACGTAGGGGCAATCCCTTGTGGTTGCCCCGTTACACCACCAAACAATTCCCCCATTGCACCAAACAGCGGTTGCCCCGTTACACCAAACGATTTCCCCGTTGTTGGCGGCCTTTTGGAAAAAGAAAGCGTGGATATTTTGCAGAATTTCTTCCGAAATGTCCGCAAAACCAAAAACGATTCGGGAAATAAGGGATAAATTTTTCCTATATTTTATTTCATATGAAAGCGGAACAGGTAAATCCGTTTCTAAAATCTGCTGTAGAAACATTTAAAACCATGGTAAATCTTGCGGTTAAGCCTGGCACACCATACTTACGCAAAGAAGCTAGCCAGCCAGAGATTTCCGGTTTTGTAAATATTTCAGGTGATATTAGGGGTACTTTCGCAATGACATACCCCGCGAATACTGCTATAAACGTTTGCTCAAAATTTTTAGGAGAAGAAATAAAAGAATTAAATGCAAGTGTAGCAGATTGCATAGGCGAACTGACAAATATCGTCACGGGCTTCGCAAAACAAAACCTGAAATCACTGCTATTTTCAATAACTTTACCAAAGGTAGTTCACAACCAAACCATCATTCCAACAGATGTTCCGGTTATATGCATACCTTTTGAAAGCGATATGGGCACCTTTATCATTGAGGCCAGCTATGACAGCTAATCGCCACCAGCCAACCTCGCTCTTAACTCCTCGACAATGGAGTACGGCAACTTTTGCACCCCGAGCAAACTGTTTCCCCCGTGGTAATCGCTCCCTCCGGTCTCAACAAGCCCGTATTTCTTTGCAATCTTGCTGTACTTCTTTGTGCTTTTTGCGGTTTTATAATTGTAAACTTCAAGGCCGGCAATGCCATAGTCCACCAGAGTTGGTATTAGCTCGTCTGCATTTGTGTATTCGGGATGGGCCATGACTGCAAGCCCCCCGGCCTTTTTTATCAGCGAAATTGCCTCTTCCGAAGTTAGGCCCTTCGGGGGGCAGTATGCTGCGGCTCCTTCCTTCAGATAGCGCTCAAACGCATCCTGAAAAGAGCTTACTAACCCGGCTTCAAGCATAGCTGAAGCGACATGAGGCCTACTGATGCTGGCTCCGAAACATTGCCGCTCGACTTGTTCGTAATCAATGTTAAGTCCGAGATTGCGCAATTTCTCAATGATTGCTCTAACTCGATCTTTACGTTTTTCGCTCTGAATTTTAAGCGCCGCCAGGAACTCTGCGTTTTGAATATCGCAGAAATAACCGAGTATGTGAATATCCCTTCCATTGCTTACCGAGCTCACTTCAATACCGGGAACGAGCTCCACCCCCAAGCTCTCCGCAATTTTTGGCGCAGTGGAATAAGCATCGAATGTATCGTGATCTGTTATGGAAACACAGGTTAAATTTTTGGACAGAGCTAAATTTAAAAGAGCCTCTACCCTAAGGGCTCCATCCGAATGAACGGTATGTAAATGCAGGTCTATATTAGGCAAATACCCTCAAGGGGAATTGAACCCCTGTTCTGGGATTGAAAGTCCCATGTCCTAACCTCTAGACGATGAGGGCAATAAAACAAAGCAAAACAAATATAGCAATAAAAACTGATTTTGTCAAGGGTTTGCAAACCCTTGCAAATCAGTTTAATTTTTACTATATTTCTTCACATGAAAGCAGAACATATTAATCCGTTCCTGAAATCAACCATAGAGACATTCAAGACTATGGTCGGCATCACAGTTACCCCGGGCAAGCTTTATTTGCGCAAAGAACCTAACAATGCTGATATATCAGGCGTTATAGGACTCTCCGGTGACATAAGAGGTGCCGTTGTAATGGCCTACCCTCTAGCCACAGCTCTAAAAATCTGCTCAAAGTTTTTGGGCGAAGAAATAAAAGAATTGAATGCTAGTGTCGCAGATTGCATAGGCGAAATAGCAAACATAATAACAGGTTTTGCAAAAAAAGATTTGCAAACATTGCACTTGTCAATATCCTTACCTAGCATAGTGCGTGGTCAAGGGCATGTAGTTGATATGCCAAAAGAAGCTCCGGTTATGTGTATCCCTTTCGATACCGATAGCGGAAGTTTTGTGATGGAAGTCAGCATGGTTGACAAATAGTTTTCACTCAGCGAGGTAAAAAATGAAAATATTATTGGTTGATGATTCCTCTACGATGCGCCGCATTCAAAAGAATACGCTCGTAGGACTTGGCTATTCAGATGTGATTGAAGCGGAAGACGGAGCCGATGCTCTTGAGAAACTCCGTGCAAATCCTGATGTGCAGCTTACGCTTATGGATTGGAATATGCCAAATATGACCGGCATTGAAGCTCTGAAAGCAATAAAGAACAACCCTGCTACCAAGGCTATCCCGGTTATGATGGTGACATCCGAAGCGGAAAAAAGCAAGATAGTTGAAGCTATTCAAAACGGAGCTTGCAATTATCTTGTAAAACCCTTTGAAGCAGATGCTCTTAAAGAAAAGATCGAAGGAATAATTAAATAGTTATTCCCGGAGAGTCTATGTCTTATGTCTATATAGACGGCACGTTTTATGAAAAAGAACATGCCAAAGTCTCTGTGTTTGATCATGGGTTTCTCTATGGAGACGGTGTGTTTGAAGGCATTAGAGCCTACAACGGAATGATATTCCATTTAACCGAACACATCGACAGATTGTTTGACAGCGCAAAGGTGATAGCGCTTGCTCCGCAAGTTTCCAAAAAAGAAATGGAAGAGATCATCATAAAAACATGCATAAAGAACAGCATAAGAGATGGCTATATTCGAGTGATAGTAAGCCGTGGAGTTGGAGATTTGGGGCTCAATCCCTATTTATGCAAAAAATCAAGTATTATTTGCATAGCAGATAGAATCTCTCTTTATCCCAAGGAAGATTACGAAAACGGTTTGAAAATAATAACTGTCGCTACGCATCGTAACTATAACGAGAGCCTCAACCCGAGGGTCAAGTCTCTAAATTACTTGAACAATATAATGGCAAAAATAGAAGCTGTGCAGGCAGGGGTCAAAGAGGCTCTAATGCTGAATCCTCTCGGCTACGTAGCCGAATGCACAGGTGATAATTTGTTCATAGTTCGCAAGGGAAAAATTTACACGCCTTCCGTGCAAAGCGGTTCTCTTGATGGTATAACTGCAGCCGCAGTTACAGAGCTTGCCATCAAAAGAGGTTACGAAGTGATCTCCGGTCTTATGAGTCGTTTTGATATATGGACTGCAGATGAATGTTGGTTGACCGGTACTGCTGCGGAAATGATTCCGGTAATAAGCCTTGATGCTCGCCCGATAGGTGACGGCATGGTAGGCAAAATATTCAAGCAACTGCTCGCCGACTTTAAGCACTTGACTGAAACTACCGGAACACCGATAGCTTAAGTCAGCATTTTCTATATTTCCCTCACCAAACAATAAGCCCCCCACAATCAACCGGAGGCTTTTATGGCTATTCCAGCATACATGAAGATCGATGGCATTCCCGGCTCGGTGAATGTCTCAGGCAGAGAGGGCTTTGTTGAAGTCCTTGAATTCAACCACAGGGTTTATGTTCCCACAGACAGGGACGACGGCTCGTTGACAGGCACACGCAA